>Ga0335075_10016264_pt1 | contig 11126 bp, 9 predicted proteins | sample Lox_Sample_24_FD_206723 | JGI IMG/M metagenome (GOLD analysis project Ga0335075, IMG submission 206723) | Soil microbial communities from Loxahatchee National Wildlife Refuge, Florida, United States - Lox_Sample_2.4 | ecosystem: Environmental > Terrestrial > Soil > Wetlands | place: USA: Florida... | reverse complement strand
CCCGACATGCCCCGGGCGGGGGTCTTGAGCCAACAAAACCGAGGGAAAGCTCCGGGAACGTCAAGAACCCCAGAAACCAGGAGCAAAAGTCAGAAAGATCAGGGGGATTTTCAGCAGCCTGCTAGAGCGTGATCGCCGAAGGTTGAATCACCGAAGGCGTGAATCACGCGGGAAGACAAAGACCTAGAGCGGGATGCGTGAGCCGAAGCGAACGCATCCCGCTCTAGGCGCTTCGGCGCGCTCCCAAAAGAGCGCCCCGGACCGCGCCGGACAGTGTCCCGGCCCGCCGCGCCATCCTTGCCGCAACAGCGAGCAGGTCCGTCTCCGCTCCCGGCGGTCGCCCCGCTACGACCCAGAGCCCGAGCACAGCGACGCCGTAGACCGCGGCGCCAATGGCGGCGGCGCCCAGCAACCGGCCACCCAGGACCCACCCGCCTCCCACGACGTTCGTCCATCCAAGCCGGAGGCAGGCGAGCACGAGCGCCATGATCGCGGTCGCGAGCAGGCTCCGCCACACGCAGGCGAAAACGGCCATGAGGCGAAGCTCCAGGCGGCGGAGCGTCGCCACGAGGTAGACCACCTGGCCGAATGCGTCCGCGATCGCCATCCCGATCGCAGCACCAAGGAGGCCGAAGCGGGCCCCCAACAGCGCCACCAGCAGCGCGCAGACGATCGTCGCGGCGCCGCTCATCTTCGCCATCGGCCGCATCCATGCGTGCGCGGCGAACAGCGTGTAGCTGATCCAGCCGAACAGCCCGAGCATCCCGGAGACGCCGAGTATCTGAACCAGCGGCACCGCCTTCATCCAGGCCGCCCCGAACGCGAGCTTGATCACCGGGAAGGCGACCGCGGAGATCCCGATCCCGGCCGGCAGGGTGATCAAGGCCATTGCGCCCAGCATGCGGAGGAACGTGGCTCCTCCGTCGTCGCCGCTCCGGCGAACCTCCGAGAAGCCGGGGAATGAGGCACGGGTGAGCGGCAGGATCAGCTCCGTCGTCGGCAGGCTCGCCACCTCACTCCCGATCGAGAGAATCCCAACGGAAGTCGGTCCCATCAGTCGCCCGATGATCAGGATCGGGGTCTGGCTGCGCAGCAGGGAGATCAGGCCGAGCACCCACATCCAGAGTGAGAACCCGGCCAGCCGGCGCCAGGCGCCGAACGCCAGGCGCGGCCGGTAGGGGTGCATCCAATAGCTGAAGACCACACCGAGCACGGTGACGGAAGCAATGCCGGCCACCAGCGCCCAATAGCTGCGCCAGACGATCCCGACCGTGAGGGCGACCCCGACGGAGAGGATGCGGGGTACGATCTGCAGGACGAATTCCTTATCGAAGGCGATGTAGCGGCGGAAATCGATGGTTCCGATATTGGTTAGGCCCGTGACCGCGGTCATCGCGGCGAACACGAGCACGATTCCCTCGAGGCGCGGATCGCCGAAGAAGCGGGCGATCGCGCCGGCGCCGGCGGCGAGAGCCGCACCCATGGCGAGCGCGCGTAGCAGATTGAGCGTGAAGCCGGTATCGTAAAGCTCGCGGTCGGCGCGATCCGCGCGAACGATCGCGTCCTCGATGCCGACGGTGCAGAGCTGGTCGAGGCTGCTCACGAAGCTGTAGCCGAGCGCCACGATCCCGAAATCCGCCGGCACCAGCAGCCGGACGAGGACCAGGGTGTTGATCACCCCGATCAGCCGAGTCGCCAAGCGCCAGCCGATCACCCAGGCCGCGCCGTGGGCGGTCCGCTCGAGGATCGATCCCGGCCGCGCGGTGGGCTTGAGGCCGGCCGGAGGCGCCTCCGCCGCCTGGCCGCCGCTCACGCCGGCACTGCCGCTTCCAGGTCTCGCGGCGCCGCCGGGGCGGCGGCGCGCCGCCCGGCGAGGAAGCCTTCGAAGACGAGCAGCAGCCAGAGCTTCTGGCTGTGGTCGAACCGGCCGCTCGCGTGCTCATCGACCAGGCGCGCCAGCGCCGCGCGTTCGAACAGGCCGCTCTCCGTCATGGCGGCGCCGAGGAGCCGCGCCCGGAGCCGTCCTTCCTCCCGGCGCAGCCCGCCTGCCAGCGAGACCGAGAAGCCCTGCTTCCCCCGGCCGAGGATTTCCGGCGGCAGGAACGGTGCCATCGCCTCCTTGAGCACTCTCTTCCCTTCCCCGCCGCGCCGCTTGAGCGAAGGCGGCAACGCCAGCCCCCAGGCGACGAGTTCGTGGTCGAGGAACGGGGCACGCACCTCGAGCCCGTTCGCCATGCTGGTGCGGTCCACCTTCACCAGGATATCGCCCGGCAGGTAGGTGGAGAGATCGACCCGCTGGGCCTGGGCCAGAGGGTCGGCCTCGTCGCACGCGTCCATCAGGGCGACGATGCGCTGCGCGGGATCGTGGCCGTTGAGAGACGCCTGCATCGGCGCGGAGAAGAGCGCGCGGCGGCTCTCGTCGCGCGCCTTTGTCACCATGCGGTAGTAGCCGAGCGCGGAGTCGAGCCCGAGCTCCGTGAGCGTGGTCTTCGCGCGTAGCCAGCGCGGCGCGAAATCGAGCTTGGGATAGGCTCGCGCCAGCGGCTGGAGGACGCGCCGGCGCAGTGGCGCGGGGACGTAACGCCGCACCGCGTCGCCGAGGCAATGCCAGCCATAGCGCCGGTAGCCGCCGAACACCTCGTCCCCGCCGTCGCCGGAGAGCGCGACCGTCACGTGCCGCCGGGCCAGCGCCGAGACCGCGTAGGTGGGCACCGAGGAGACGTCCCCGAACGGCTCGCCGAAGATCGCCGCCTGGCCCGCCGCGGCAGCGATGATGTCGGCCGGTTCCGCAAGTGCCGTGTGATGAGCCGTTCGATAGCGCGCCGAGACGAGCGCAGCGGGCTCACGCTCGTCCTCGGGCCCGGGAAAGCCGATCGTGAAGGTGTCGAGCGGCGTCGGGCGATCCTTCGCGGCGAGCGCCACCACCGCGCTCGAATCGATGCCGCCGGAGAGGAAGGCTCCCAGCGGCACGTCGGCCACGAGCTGCCTTTCGATCACGGCGGCGAGCCGGGCGCGGAGCGCAGAGGCGGCATCCGAGGCGTCTTCCGGCACCTTCACCCGGGACGGTGTCCAGTACCGCGTCGGCTCGGGCAGGTTTTTCCCGTCCTCGATCAGCAGATAGTGCCCGGCCGGCAGCTTGCGGACGCCGGCAAAGATCGACCCCGGCTCCGGCACGTAGCCGTAGGCGAAGAAATCCTCGACGGCGGCGGGATCGAGCTGCTCGAGCAGCCCCGGCACCGGCGCGAGCGCGGCAAGCTCGGAGCCAAACACGAAGCTCCCGTCCGGCGCCGTCGCGTAATAGAGCGGCTTCTCGCCCAGCCGGTCGCGCCCCAGCAGAAGCTTTCCCTGCCTTCGATCCCAGAGCGCGAAGGCGAACTGGCCGGTGAGCCGCTCGAGGCAGCCGACCCCCCAGCTCTCCCACGCATGGATCACCGTCTCGGTGTCGCACCTTGTCGCAAAGACGTGCCCGAGTGCCGCAAGCTCGTCGCGCAAGGCGCGGAAGTTATAGATCTCGCCGTTGCAGAGGAGTGCGACGGAGCCGTCCTCGCCGAACATCGGCTGGTCGCCGCCGGCAAGGTCGATGATCGCGAGCCGGCGGAATCCGAGCCCGAGGCCCGGTTCGATGTGGAAGCCCTCGCCGTCCGGGCCGCGATGGGCGATCGCGTCGGTCATGCGATGGAGCAGGCTTACCGGAACCGGCGGAAGCCGTGCCCGCCCCTCCCCCTCCGAGTTCCGGAAAATCCCGGCCAGACCGCACATACCCTGCCTTCTCCGCGAGCGTCACCTGTACGATCCCTTAACAGATTTCGCTGCACTTGGCGCGCAGGAGCCCGTTCACGTTGACGCCATCCGGAACGAGGTACAGTACAGAGAGTGTTGCGCGCCGAGGTTGAAACCTCGTGCCAAAACCGCCAGATGGCTTCATAATCCCCTTCGTTTAAAGATTTTGACCCGCGCCGGACGTTAGCCGCTTGGATCACGGATATGAGGATCGGGCTCATGGATCGGCTGACCTCTCTCCGGGGAGGGCCGAGCAATGCCACAGGCCGGCACTCGAGCGAACACGGCCCCCCACAGGAAGGCACGGGACGGGGGGTCGGCGAGTGGCAGTGGGAAGAGGACCCGGCGCCGCCGCCTGGGCACGCTCGCCGGCGCACACGCCTTCCTTGGCCGCGCGCCGCGCTGATCATCGGCGTGCTGTCCCTCGCCCTCTGGGCGCTGATCTTCGTCGTGATCGGGATGGTTTTCCGCTGAGCCTCGGGTCCTAAGCGCCGGACACTGCGAGCAGCCGGGCCAGGCCCTCGCCGATCGGCACGGGTGCCCCGAGGCCGAGCGCGTCCCTGCCGCGCCCGGGCGCGCCGAGCGAGTGGCGGATCTCGCCCTCGCGGGCCGGGCCATGGCGGATCTCGGGCGCCGCGCCGCAGATGGCGCCGATCGAGCGGGCGAGCTCGAGGACCGAGACGCCGACCCCGGTGCAGACATTGAACACTGGCGCGCCGGCGGGCATGCGTTCAATCGCCGCCATCAGCGCCCGCACCACGTCGGCCACGAAGACGAAATCCCGCGTCTGGCCGCCATCCCCGTAGATCGTGATCGGGAGGCGCCTGGCCAGCCGCTCGGCAAAGATCGAGACGACGCCCGAATAGGCCGAGTGCGGATCCTGGCGCGGCCCATAGACGTTGAAGAAGCGCAGGCCCACGGTCGGGATGCGGTGTGCGTTCGTGGCCACGAAGGCGTGCAGCTCGCTCCCGTATTTGTCCGCCCCGTAGGCGGAAAGCGGGCGTTTCTCCGCGGTCTCGGCGAGCGGGAGGGAAGCGGGCTCGCCATAGACGGCCGCCGAGGAGGCATACACCACCGGGATCGACTTCCCGGTCGCCGCGACCGCATCAAAGAGGGCCACCGTCCCGCCGAGGTTCGTCCGATGCGTCGCATACCATTCCCGCATGCCGCGCTCGACCGAGGCGATCGCGGCGAGATGAAAGCAGCCATCCGCCCCGGAAAGCGCCTGGCGCACGAGCGCCGGATCGGTCACGCTGCCTTCGATCAGCGAAGCGCCGGAAGCGAGATTGCTCCGCTTGCCGCTCGATAGGTCGTCGAGCACGCGCACGCCGTGGCCCGCCTGGACGAGCGCATCGCAGAGATGCGAACCGATGAAGCCGCAGCCGCCGGTCACCAGGAACGTGCTCACGCGTCCTGCTCCTCCCCTTCCACTCCCTCCAGCAGCGCGCGATAGCGCCGGAACATCGTGAGCTCGTCGAACTCGTGCGTCGCGCGGAGCCGGTTTGCCGCCCCGATCGCCCGCCGGAGCGAAGCCGCATCGATGAGCGCGCCGATCGAACGCGCGAGCGAAGCATCGTCCCGGCCCGAGATAAACGGCCGGTTCTCGGGCGCCACCATCGCGGCGATATCGCCCACGTCGGTTGCCGCGACGGGGAGCCCCGAAGCCATCGCCTCCAGCACCGAAAGCGGCATCTGCTCGGTGTCCGAGGAGAGCGCGAAGAGATCGAGGCTGCGATAGAACGGCGCGGGATCGGCGATATCGCCGAGGAACGCGACCGCGAGGCCGAGCTCGGAGGCGAGCGAAGCAAGCCTTGCCCGCTCCGGCCCGTTGCCCGCGACGACGAGCTTGAGCGGGTGCGTCGCGGCGAGAAGGTGCGCCGCGCGCAGGAGCCGGGAGAGGTTCTTCTCAGGCCTGAGCCCCGCCACCGCGCCCAGCACCGGCACGTCCGATTGCGGCGGCTCGGGCGCAGGGAAGAAGCGCGCAAGGTCGATCCCGTTCGGGACGTAGCGGAGCTGCCTCGGCGGCAGGCGCCAGGCCTCGCTTGCGATGCGAAGCAGCGTGCGCGAGGGCACCACCACCCGGCTCCGCCGGAGTGCGAACCGCCGCGTCCAGACGCGGCGGGGGATCTGCCGGTCGCGCTCTTCGACCCCGAATCCGTCCTCGGTGTGGATATGCCTTGCCAGCGGCACGAGATTGGCGATCGCCCATTCGATCGCCCCCCAGTTGCTGGTCACCAGCACGTCCGGCCGCAGGTGCGCGAGCAGGCGGCGATAGCGCCACAGGCGGCGAGGGAGGCCCCGGTCGCCGGGCTCCAGCGCGGGAAAAGAAAGGGAGAGATCCGAAGAAAGCCGGCTCCTCGCGCCGAGATCGCCGTCGAGCGCGATGACGGCGTGCCGGAACGCGCCCGCGAAATGGTTGGCAAGGGCCACGAACCGCATCTGCGCGCCGCCGGCGGCAAAGCTCGGGAAGACGTGCAGCAGGAGCTTCGTGCGGCGGGCGCCGTCGCCGCTCATCCGGCGGACGCCGGCAAGGCGGCGGGAGCCCCATCTGCACGGCGGGCAATATCCGCCTCCGCCGCGGCGACGACCCGCGCCGCGTTGCCCCGCCAGGTGAAATCCCGCCGCAGGATCTCGGCACGCGCCGCCTCGCCGAGGCGGCGTCGGAGCGGCGCATCGCGCGCGAGGCGCGCGATCGCCTGCCACATCGCTTCGGGGCTCGCGGGATCGAAGAGGAGCGCGGTCTGCGCGTGCGCGACGATCTCGCGGATGTTCGGCTGGTCCGGCGCGACGATCGCCGAGCCCGCCGCCATGTACTCGAAGAGCTTGAGCGGGGAGGCATAGGCGAGCGCCCGGGGCTGGAGCGCGATGTCGAAGCCGGCAAGCAGCGAGGGCACCGCGTCTCGTGGCGTGAGACCGACGAAGCGCACCCGCTCTGCACAACCCAAGAGATGGGCCAGAATGTGCAGATCGGCGCAGGCCGGTCCCTCGCCCGCCACCACCAGGGAGAGCCCGGTGCCGCTCTCGGCGATGCCGCGGATGACGGTATCCAGGCCGTGCCAGGGGCGGGCGAAGCCGATAAAGCCGAGCACCAGTTCCTCATCTTCGCGCGGCGGTGGCCGGGGCGGGAAACGGCTGGGATCGACCCCGTTCGGGGTGATGTGGATCCGTTCCCCCGGCACCCCAACGGCCGCGATCCGCCGGCCGAGATCGCCGGTCACGGCGAAAACCCGGTCGGCGGCGCGCCAGACGAAGCGTTCCGCCGCGCGCGCAAGGCGGCCGAGCCCGATTCCGCCGAAGCGGGCCCGCTCGTCCGCCAGTGGGGCATTCACTTCGAGATAGAACGGAAGATGTCGGCGGCGCGCGATCCAGGCCCCGGCCAAGTAGTAGAGGTTGTAGCGCTCGTAGATCAGATCCGGGTGGAATGAAGAAGCCGCACGGGCGAGCCGGCGCCAGGCCGGGACGTTGTAGGCAAGCTCGGCCAGTTCGGCGAGAGCGGCGGGCAGCAGGCGCCGCACCAGCGCCACCGCGCGGCTCTCGGTGCCGAAGCCGGCGCTCGCATAGAAGCTCGGCCCCACCACCTTCACCTCGTGCCCGGCTTCCCTGAATGCCGCCACCATCTCGTCGATATGCACGGACTGGCCGTCATGGGATTGGATGCGGTGGCTGTAGAGGATGCGCATCAGGCACCTCGCCCGCGGGCAAGCATCGAAACGAGACGCCTTCGGCCGCGGGCCGCGAAAGCGCGGCCGATCTCGGCGATGCCGCGCGCGCTCCGCGGATCGGCGAGCACGAGGCCGATCCGCTGCCGGCGGCGGCTCGCCCAGAGCCGCTTGTAGGGATCATCGCCGCGGCCGAAATCGAGCTCGGCGATCCCTCCTTCTTTGAGCAGGCGTTCGATCATCAGCGCGGTCAGCACGGTGCCGGGGGAGTGGGCGGCGAGGGCCTCGTCGTGGGCGAGCTTGAGCAGCATCGCGCGGCTGCCCGAAACGACCCAGAACTGCACGGCGGCCACCCGGCCGGAGAGGCGGAGGACGCCGAGCCGAAGGAGGCCGGCCTCGGCGGAAGCGCGCATCAGGGCCGGATTGAAGGAAGGAAACGGCTCGGGCTCCTTCCAGCTCCGCGCATAGGCCGCCTCGTATTCGGCGATTCCTTCCTCGAGCGCAGCGCCGCCGGCGATGAGGGCGAAGCTCCGCACCGTTTCGGCGCGGTGCGCTTTCCGCCGTATCGTAGTGCGCAGCGCCCCCGGCCGCGCCGCCACGTATGCGGCGAAGTCGAGGCCCGCCACGTTCTCGTGCCAGTTGCCGAAATGCGCGAAGCGCAGCACGACGAGCCCGGCGCGCCGGAGCCCCACGACGAAAGGCCCGAGGCCGGGCGCGTCCGCCTCGAGCGCGTCGAGCCGCACCGGGTTCCTGCCACGGAGCAGGCGCCCGATCAGCGCCCCCGCCGTCTCCGCCGAGGCGCCGGGCGCGAACAGCGGCCGGAACGCGGCGCTATAGGGGCCGGTCAGGCTTCGCAGCTCGCTGCCGTCCGCCCGGGCGGCCAGCGGAAGCAGGGCGAACGGCGTGCCGCCCCCGCTGCAGAGGGCGAAAAACGGCGCCCATCCCGCGGAGAGGCCGTGCGCGGAGAGGGTTGCGAACCAGAGGCGGCTCGCGAAGAGATCTTCCGCGGGATCGGCGAAAAGGCGCGCCGCGCCGGGCGGCAGCTCCGCGAGCGCGGCGTGGATGGCAAGGGCCGGCGCGGTAACTTCCTCAATAGCGAAGGCGGTACCAGACAATGCCGATCCATTCATGAAATGCGTAGTATGATTCCGCCCAGGCGGTGACACTGGGCGCGAAATCCGAGAGCACAGCGGTCGGCGTTCGGTCGAGGTGCACCGGCGCCGCGGTGACGGTAAAGCCAAAGTGACGAAAACAGAACAGCGCCCGTCGCATGTGCCATGCATGCGTGACAAGGTAAATCGAACGGATGTTTTGATGAGCGAGGATGGCCGCGCTGAACGCTGCATTCTGCCAGGTGTTCGACGAGCGGGTCTCCTGCCAACGTACCGGCACGCGGAAGTCCTGAACAAGAACCGTCGCCATCCGGCCGGCGAGCGACGGCCCGCCGCCGGCCTGCGGCCTGCCGCCGGTGACCAGGATCGGCAGATGCACGCGCCGATAGAGGGCGGCGCCGGCAGCCAGGCGTTCGAGCGTGAGCGGCCCGACGCCGAACCCGTGCGGTCCGGCCACGTGAACGGCATCGGCGGACAGGATCACGATCGCTTGAGGCGGATCTTGCGCAGGCGGGACGAGCGGCAGTCCGTGCTCGAGCGAGACCAGCAGGTTGCCCGAGACCGCGGGCAGCGAGAGAAGCAGGAGCAGGCCCGCCCCGATGCCGGCCAGAACGAGCCCGGCGCGGCGCCAGCGCCAACCGAGCGCCGCGCCGGCGAGCGTGACCGGAAGCAAGGCAAGCGGCGGCACCACCAGCGCCGTGGCAAAGGAGTTCAGCGACATTCAGGGATCGATCCGGGCCTGCGATGCGGCGGTGCCGCCACAGTCTGCCAGCTTGCGGCGCCGCGGAGCAATCCGGCTTGCGCCCAGGCGGATCATTGACCGCGAAACATTGACCTTTGCGCGCCGGCCGCTTCAGGGTTCGTCCGGTGCGCCCATCGCGGCTCGGCCGGGACGGAACGAACGATCGAAAGGAAGAAGGTGACGAGGCCGGAGGTCCTGCCCGCACTCGAGCGTAACCCGGCCGTTCCGGGTGCGGCACTGCGGGTGAGCCTCAGGCGCGCGCCGGACGTGGCGGAGCTGGGGCGGCGGTGGATGGCGCTCGAGGGAAGTGCCGAGTGCTCCTTCTTCCAGAGCTGGACCTATACCGGCTGCCTCATCGAGGAGCGCTTCCCGGACCCGATGCTGCTGGAAGCGCATGCGGGGGATGCGCCAATCGCACTCGCGCTTTTCAACCGGCGCCGCGAGCGGTTCGGCGCCGAATGCCTGCTGCTCGGAGAGAGCGGCATCGCCTCCTTCGATACGGTGTTCATCGAGCATAACGGGCCGCTGGTGGCGCGCGGATCGGTGCCTTTCGTCTTGCCCCGCCTGCTGCGCACGGCGATCGGGGGGAGCCTCTGGCGGTGGCCGACCGCGGGGCGGCGGGTCGTCTTGAGCGGCGTCAACGACGAGGTGCTGGCCGCCGCGCGCGCGAGCGGCCTGGTGACGGCACTCAGGGACACGCGGCTTGCTCCCGCCGTCGACCTCGCCGGCCTCAGGCGCGAGAGAGTGGGCGTGCTCGACCGGGTGAGCGCCAACACGCGATACCAGCTCCGCCGCTCGGAGCGGCGGTTCGCCGCCGCCGGCCCGCTCGAGATCCGCCGCGCCGCGGACGTCGCGGAAGGGCACCGGTGGCTGGAGGCGCTCGCCGCGCTGCACCAGCGCACCTGGCAAGGCCGCGGCCTGCCCGGCGCCTTCGCCGACGCCAATTTCCGCCGCTTCCATCACGCCCTGATCGATCGCGGGCTGAAGCTTGGACAGGTCGATCTGCTGGAGGTCTCGGCCGGGTCGCGCTGCCTCGGCTACCTTCTGAACTTCGTGTTCCGCGGCACCGTCTATGCCTATCAGAGCGGGTTCGACTACGCGCTTGCCGACCGGCACGAAAAGCCGGGACTGACCGCGCACCACAAGGCGATCGAGATGTATCTGCAGGAAGGGCTCGACCGGTACGATTTCCTGGGCGGCGCCGAGCGCTACAAGACCAGCCTGGCCAGCACCGCGAGCCGGCTCCACTGGGCGGTGCTGGCGGCGCGGTGGTCGCCGCCGGGGATGATGTTCCGTCTCAAGCACGGCTACAACGCGCTCGCTTCCGGCATGCGGCGGAGAGCCGAACGCGAACAGTAAAGGATTCCGACAAGCACCTCAGCCCTGTCTGCGGTGCCGCCGCACCACGCCGAAGCCGAGGAGGGCTGTGCCGAGCAAAAGAAGCGAGCCCGGTTCCGGCACCGGGGGATCCGACGTGCCGATGGCGCCCCACGCGAGCCCTGGCCCGGTCAGCACGATGGTGTATTCCTCGGTGATCGAGAAGAGCCCGCCGGTGAAATCGATGGACGCGAGGTCGCTGGTGCCTCCCGTGGCGGTGAAGCTGGCCGAGGAGAGTGGCGTGGTGGTTCCGTAGCGAGCGTCCGCGGCGCTGTAGAACGTCTCTTCGGTGACGGATTGCACGTCTCCGCTCAGCGCCTCGAGGGCAAGGCTGCTGATCACGTCGGCAAGGCCTGCTGTGCTGGTCAGCCCCTGTGCGGTGATCCAGACGTGGAGCGTGCCCGCCGCGCCGGTCGAGGCGTTGAGGCTCGTGGAGTCGAGGAGCACGGAGGCCCC
>Ga0335075_10016262_pt1 | contig 11127 bp, 7 predicted proteins | sample Lox_Sample_24_FD_206723 | JGI IMG/M metagenome (GOLD analysis project Ga0335075, IMG submission 206723) | Soil microbial communities from Loxahatchee National Wildlife Refuge, Florida, United States - Lox_Sample_2.4 | ecosystem: Environmental > Terrestrial > Soil > Wetlands | place: USA: Florida... | reverse complement strand
CGGCGAGCGCGTCGAGCAGCGGGCCGCTGGCCGAGGCGCCAACCGTGGCGTCCCGCAGCGCGTCCGCGAGCGGCAGGTACGGGACGGTGTCCGCGAGCTCCGCGCAGCGGCCGGTCAGCACCGCGAATCCGCTGACCCGCGCCACCGCCGACAGCTCGGTGACCAGGCGTGTCTTACCGACGCCGGCGTCACCGCTGACTAGTGCGACGACCGGCCGGCCGGCCGCCGCATCGTCCAGCAGCGCGAGCAGCCGGCCGAGCTCAGCCTCCCGGCCGACCAAGCGTGCTTGCGATGCTACGGTCATGCCCCCAGTATCCCAGTCAGGTCCGACATCCTCAGACCGTCGACAGAGGCCCAGAATATGTTACTCCGGGCGCAAAACCGCCATTACGGGCACTGCCTCGCATATCGCTCTGTCGGTCAGAACCGGTGCGTCGTGGCTCCGAACGGATCGCCCTTGGCGTGAGCGAAGACCTTGGACGGCGTCACCGAGAACACGATGGCCGCACCGGGCTCGTGCTGGAAGCAGCCGTCGCGCACCGTGAACTGCCACTGCCCGTCCCATTTGGTGGCCCACGCCTGGGCCAGGCGCCTGAGCGTGTCCTCGTCGGTGACCCGGACGGCGTCGCCCTCGACCACGACATCGAGTCCCTGATCCCAGCGGTTGCAGCCGGTGGTCAGCACCACGTGCGGGTTGACGCGCAGGTTGGCGAACTTCTGCTCCTCGGCGCCGGTGCAAAAGTGCAGGGCCCCCTCGGCCCACACCGCGACGAGCGGGGTGACATGAGGCCGGCCCAGCGCGGTCATGTCCAGGAAGGCGTAGGCGAAATCGGTGTGATCCAGGCCCCGGGCGTAGGCCGAGTAGGTGTGGAAGATATCGCCGCCGTCGCGCAGGAAGCAGCTCGCGCCGGGCATCTCGGTGGACCGAGCGCCGGTGCCCAGCCCCGGCCGGCCCGGTAAGCCTCGATCTTGGCCAGCGGCGCCCGGCACACCATGGCGAAAGCGGTGTCGCGGGAACGCAGCCGTCCGAGAAGCGCATCGGTGAACTCGCTGGTGAACTCGGTGCACGACGGGCAGGCCGCGTCCCAGTCGGGCCCGAACATGACGTGGTGGATGATCAGCGGCAGCCGGGCCTTGAGCCACTGGTCGCGCGGGACAACCTCGGAGAGAGCCATCACAACCTCCTTGACCGCCCGCCCCGCCTCGGGCGGGCCCATGGCCGGTGAGACTGGCCGGCGACCTCGAACTCATCGGCTCAGCCCGAATCCGCGTTCCCGTAACCGGGCGGCGGGTGAGAGGATTCGGGCGGTGACCGGCGACATGCCCGGTTGCGTGGCGCGTGCGTGTTATGGGGGAAAGGCAGGTTCGGAATGCCGCACAGGTTCCCGGCTCTGATCGCGGCCCCGGCTCCGGGCCGGGGGCGGCTGTGGCTCACCGGCGCTCGGCTGTTTGACGGCACCGGTACCCCGGTCCGGGAGAGCGCCGCGGTGCTGGTGGAGGACGGGATCATCCGGCGCGTCGCCGATGCCCGGGAGCCGTGCCCGGATGGGGCGCGGCCGCTGGACGTGGGCCAGCGGGTGCTGATGCCCGGGCTGATCGACGCGCACACCCACGCGTCCGGCCGCGTCCCGGGCGTCCTGCGCGGAGCCGAAGCGCCGCTGCCGGGAACCCCGGCGCATTTCCTGCAGGCCGAGCTGCGCGACTACCTTCGGCTTGGGGTGACCACGATCCGGGTGACCGGCTCGCAGGGGCTGGCGCCGCAGGAGGCCCGGCAGGCCATGCGTTACGGTGCGTTTCGCGGCCCCCGCCTGCTGACCTGCGCCAAGATCATCTCGGCGACGGCGCCGGGTGGCCGTTTCTACGGCGACATGTACCGGGAAGCCGACGGCCCCGACGACGTGCGGCGGGCAGTCCGTGAACAAATCCGGGCCGGCGCCGACTTCATCAAGGTGATGACGACCGGCGCCCGCTCCAACGAGATGGAAGACCCCGACCCGCTGCAGCTGACCGAGGCCGAGCTGTCGGCGGTGAGCGATGAGGCACACCGCATGGGCTACCGGGTCAGCGCGCACGCCGAGGGGCTGGACGGCTGCGAGGCAGCGATCAGGCACGGCATGGACACCGTCGAGCACGGCATGTACCTGCACCACCGGCCGGACCTGCTGGCGGCCATGGCCGCCGCCGGCCAGGTCCTGGTGCCCACGTTGTCCGGTTACTACATGATGGCCGGGCTCGGCGACGTGATCGACCCGGCCGGCGCGCCCAGCGCTCCGAACATGACCTCCCCGCTGGTCGACCTCGCGCACCACAACCTTGACCAGGGCGCGGCCAGCATGGTGGCCGCCAGCAAGGCCGGGGTGAAGATCGCGCTGGGCAGCGACGTGCGCCAGGGCACCGGGCTGGAAATCCAGCGCATGATCCATCACGGGCTCACCGCGGCCGAGGCCCTCGTGGCCGCGACGGACACCGCCGCCCAGGCGCTGGGCCTGGGCGAGCACATCGGCACCGTCGAAGCGGGCAAGCTGGCCGACCTGCTGATCGTCGACGGCGACCCGCTGCAGGAACCCCACCTGCTCTCCGAGCCGAGCCGGATCTGGCTGGTCCTCCAGCTCGGCGCCCCGGTAGCCGGCCAGGCGCTCGAGAACCCCGCGCCCTGACGTCACCGGCCGTGCGCCCGAAGGGCGGCGCTACGTTCTCGGTGCCGAGGGTGTGAACCGGACCGGCATGTGCTTGATGCCGTTGAGGAAGTTGGACCGGAGCCTGCTGATCTCGCCGTCGAGCTCGATGTCCGGCATCCGCTCGGCCAGCGCGCCGAGCAGCACCCGGAGCTCAAGCGCGGCCAGGTGCCGCCCCAGGCAGAAGTGCGGCCCGCCGCCGCCGAAGCCGATGTGCGGGTTGGGGTCCCGCCCGACGTCGAATTCCTGCGGGTCGTCGAAGACGCTCTCGTCGCGGTTGGCCGAGGCGTAGAAGACCACGACCTTGTCGCCCTCGGCGATCGCCTGCCCGCCCAGCTCGGTGCCGCCAATCGCGGTGCGCCGGAACAGGTTCACCGGGCTCACCCAGCGGACGATCTCCTCGGCCGCGGTGGGGATCAGGTCCTGGTCGGCCAGCAGCCGCCGCCACTGGGCCGGGTGCTCGAACAGGGCCAGCATGCCCCCGGACGCCGCATTGCGCGTGGTCTCGTTGCCGGCCACGGTCAGCAGCAGGAAGAACAGGTTGAACTCGCTCGGGGTCAGCACCTCGCCGGCGTCGTCGGGCTGCAGCAGCCGGGTAACGATGTCATCGGCGGGCTGCTCGCGGCGGCGGGCGGCAAGCTGGTCCGCGTAGGCGTAGAGCTCACCGGCCGCCTGCAGCCCCTCTTCCGGGGCCCGCCGGAACTCGGGATCGTCGAAGCCGACCAGCCGGTTGGACACGTCGAAGAGCCAGTCGCGGTCCTCGGCCGGCGCGCCGACCAGCTCGCAGATAACTTGCAGCGGCAGAGCCGCGGCGATGTCGGTAACGAAGTCGGCCTCGCCGCGGGGCACCACCTCGTCGATCAGCGTGTCGCAGATCTCGGTGATGTGCTTGGTCAGCCGGCCGATCATGCGCGGGGTGAACCCGCGGTTCACGAAGCTGCGCTGCCTGGTGTGCTGCGGCGGGTCCATGTTGAGCATCATCAGCCGCTGCATCTCGATCTGCGATTCCAGCGGCTCGGACAGCTGCACAAGCCGCCGGCTGGAGGAGAAGATCTCCGGGTGCCGGGAGATGTGACCGATGTCGGCGTGCCTGGTCACAGCCCAGAACCCGGGCCACGCCGGGTGGCCTCCGTACGCGTGCCAGTAGACCGGGGCGTGCTCGCGCAGCCAGGCGAACTGATCGTGCGGCGCGCCGCCGCGCCGGTAGGTGTCCGGGTCTACAAGGTTGATCTCGGGAGCCACTGCGGCCTCCGTCCGTGGCTGGAGCCGGTATCACCGACCATACGGCTATTCCGGCCAAAACATCCGCCTCGCTGACCGTGCTCGGCAGTCAGGTCGCGGCAGCGGCGATCCGTGCGCTACGTGTAGCGTTGTTCGTTGTGGACGACGATTTCCAGATCTCCTACGAGGGTGTCGCGCTTGGCGTCCCGGTGATGACCAGGGACGGCGAAGAGTTCGGCATCCTGGAACATGTCCTCTCCGTGGAAGAGGAAGACATCTTCGAGGGCATTGTCGTATGGGTCGGCGGCGGGGGCTGGTCCCAGCGCAAGGCCCAGCGAGAACTCAGCATGGGCCACTATGCGACCACCCATTTCCTTGAGACTTTCCGCCACAGCGACCTTCGGTTCGTCCCGGCGGACAAGGTCGCGGTGATCACTGTTGGCTACATCCGGTGCGACCTGGACCGCTCGGAGGTCGGGCTGCTCCAGCCGCCTTCCAGCGCGCCGGTCTTCTATGCCAACGCCATCGACCAGGCCGCGCCGCAGACGTTCATGAGCCGGTACGGGAACCAGATGTACGGGGGCATGTTCGGCCGGGCCCGGTGGCGGCGGGAGTAGCCCCGGCCCGCGATCGCGCCGAATATGGCGCTCCCGAGTGGCCCTATCCGCGCCGCCTGGCGCGCATTCCCGATGTCAACTCGGGTTCGGTGTTCCTCAGGCCGTGATTCTGGATGTGAACCGTCTAACCTCGGCCGCTCCTGCGATCGGTGCCTGCCGCCGGGCTGGAGGCGCCCGTGCCTGAGGATGGGGGGGCGTGGGCGGCTGGGCTGCTGGTCGATGAGGCGTGGGCCGCCTACGGCGAGGGCCACTATCAGCACGCGGTGACGGCGGCGGCCCGGGCGGCGGTGGCCGGCGAGCAACTCGATGATCCGGTGCTGCTCGTCCGGGCCCTGTCGGCAGAGGCGATCGCCTTGCGGCAGATGGGAGATCACACAGCAGCGCTGGCCCGTTACACCCGCATCCTGGGCCTGGCCGAAGACCCCGCCACCGCCGGCCGGCTCGACCACCCGTCCGTCGCCCGGGCGGTCGCCGATGCCCACTGGGGCTGGGTGGTCAGCGCCCGGTTTCTGACCGGCATTCCGGCGCGGGAGTTGTTCGGGGTGCTGGACGCCGCCGACCGGTGGCTGGCCGCCACCGGCCACAAGGACTGGCGCGGCTCCGTCCTCTCCGAGCGCGCCAGCGTTTATAAGAGCCTCGGCGAGATGGACACGGCGATCTCCGCCGCCGAGGAGGCCCTCGCGCTCAAGATCCAGCACCCGGACGCACCCGGCCATACGCTGGGTGCCTGCCGTTACCTGCTCGGGGATATTCTCCGTGAGGCCGGGCGGGCCGCCGAGGCCGTGCCGCACTACCAGGCCATCCTCGACACCCCGGGCGTCAATGCGTGGAGTCGGCGTGCCGCTCATGAAGGCCTGGCGTGGTGTGCGCTGGCTGCCGGTGACCCGGTGACCGGCCGCCGGGAAGCGCGCGCCGCGGTGTCGCTGGCCGAGTCGCTCGGCGACGATGCGCTGTGCACCAGCCTTGACGTGCTGGCCGCGGCGTGCCGGGCCGACCGTGACCTGGATGCGGCCTGGCAGGTGGCCACCCGCTACCTGGAGACAGCCGGGCGGATCGGCGGCCATAACCGGCCGTACTACGCGGTCCGGGTGGGGGTCGACATTGCCCTGGACCGGGCCGACCTGGCCACCGCCAAGCGGCTGCTCGGCGAACTGGACGAACACGCCGCGGCCCTCGATGCCACCACCGGCACTACCACCCGCACGAGCGAGACCGCAGTACGCCACCGGCGACTCGCCGGCCTTGAGACAGCGCCACCTTGAACCGACGACGGCCGGGCCGCATGGCGCTTGCTGCGTGAGCTATCAAGAGGATTACTCTCCCTTTAACGGAATAGGTCAGGGGATTGTGATGACGGTCGAAGAGCGCACGTTCCAGATCCACCTGGAAGGCCTGATCCGGTTGCTGGCGCAGAATCTCTACGCCGATCCGGACATCTTCCTCCGGGAGATGATCCAGAACGCCCACGATTCGATTGGCCGGCGCGCCGCCCTGGGCGCCGAGCGCGGCGAGCACGACTTGCCGTCTCCGCAGATCCGGGTGGTGGCCAGCCGGGAAGAGAAAACAATCCAGATCTCCGACAATGGCTGCGGGCTGACCCGTGAGGAGATCGATGAGTATCTTTCGACCATCGGCCAGTCCGGCAACACCGAGGAGTTGCGGCACCGGATCCGGGAGGCTGACCGCAGCCGCACCATGGAACTCATCGGCCAATTCGGTATCGGCCTGCTCAGCGCGTTCATTGTCGCCGAGCACGTCACTCTGATCACGAAGGCCGCGGGTCACCAGGCGCTGCGGTGGCAGAGCCAGGGTGGTGAGAGCTACCAGGTCGAACCGGCCGAGCGCCAGCAGGTCGGCACCACGGTAACGCTGCATCTGCGCAGCGAGAATAGCCGTTACCTCGAAACGGCCCGCCTCCGCTCGATCATCCGGACTTATGCCGACTTTATCGGCATGCCGGTCTACCTCAACGACGAAGCCGATCCGGCCAACGCGGTCACGGCTCCGTGGCACCGCCAGTACTCCACCGGCCGGGAGCGGGACAGGGCTTACTACGAGTTCTGGGAGAAGAAGTTTCTCACCGAGTACTCCCTGCATGTGTTCGCCGTCGATGAAGCTTTCGACTGGGATGACGTCTCCCAGCCAGACGGCAAGGGCCATGGCCGGGTCCAGGGCGTGCTGGCGATCACCGACCGGCACGTGCCCGACGTCAACGCGCGGGGCACCGTGGATGTCTACATCAAGCGGATGTTCATCGGCGCAGGCAACCGCGACGTGCTGCCGCCGTGGGCGAAGTTCCTGCAGGGAGCGCTGGAGTGCGACGAGCTAACGCCGAACGCGGCCCGCGACAACGTCATCCGCAATGCCGCGCTGGCTGCCGTGCAGCAGGCCCTGGGCTGGCTGATTGTCCGCGAGCTTACCGAACTGTCCCAGCGTGATCATGACCGGTTCATCGACATCATGCGGTGGCACTCCTACCACCTGCTCGCCATGTCCGTTCAAGAGGATTACGAGGAGTTCTTCCGCGCCGTGGCCGACCTGATGCCACTGGAAAGTGACCAGGGCCCGATTACCGTCGCCGAATACCTGCGCACGGCCTCGCCCCGCAGCGACGGCTCCCGGCTCATTTACTACATCACCGAACGCGGCTCAGCCAACCAGTACTTCCTGCTGGCCAGTGCCCGCAGCATGCGGGTCTTCAACTGCGCCGAGCCATTCGCGGAACGGTTCCTTAAACGCTACGCCGGCATCTGGCCGGAACGCGCACACCTGCACCGGCTGGACGTGGCCGGATCCGAGATGATCTTCGAGCCGCTGACGGAGGCGGAACGGGAGACCTTCGGCGAACTGCAGGCGGCCTACAGCCTGATCTTTCCCGACCTGCGGTGTGTGGCCGCGGTCAGCCGGTTCCGCCCGGTGGAGGTTCCAGCGGTGCTCACCGAGACCCGGGACGCCCGGAGCCGCCGTCAGATGGAAGCAGCCTCCACTGATCTGGCCCTTCCCGGGTACATCCGGGACCTGGTAAAAGGATTCCTCAGCGAGCAGCGCGAACCGCTGACGCTGCACCTCAACGCGGACAACGCCACCATCCAGAAACTCGCGGCGCGCGGCAGTCTGCGCGACGAGGTCAGCCGCCAGGCCCTGGTGTCGCTGTACAACAACGCGCTCATGCTGCTGGCCCGGATCCTGCGCCCAGAAGACGTGCAGGCCATGTTCGTTCAGTACAACCAGATCATCGAACTGATGCTGTCGCTGGCTGCCGAACGGGCCAACTTCGAACGCGACCTGCACGGCCGCCAGGTCGAAATCGAAGAACTTCTGCGCAGCGCCCAAGGTGACAACACCGGTCTCGATCGCTACGTGTCGTGCTTCGTCGCCATGCCGTTCAGCGACGACCGGGCCACCAGCATCTACCACGCTGTCCGCGCGGTCCTGGAAGACCACCCTTACTTCTGGCGAGTGGTGCGCGCCGACGACACCGTTGAGCAGCCAGGACTGTGGCCCAACCTCAAGACCAAGCTGCTGCGGGCCCACTGTTACATCGCCATCCTGACCGGCAGCCTGAACCCGAACGTAATGATCGAAACCGGCCGGATGGAGGCCCTCCAGCGGCCTCTGCTGCTTCTGCGCGACGCCGCCGCGGCCGAATTGCCCGTCAATCTCAACGGGCTGCTATACGAAGAACTGCGCACCTCAGGAAGCGACCTCATCGGCGAAGTACGCGAAGCCCTTGTCCGGCAGGACAGACTGCAGAAACTGCGGGGATCCCGTTACCTCAGCGAGACCGCGCTGAAGCGGTACGCCTTCCTTGAGGGCGAAGTCAGCCGCAAGATCAGCCGGCTATTCCCCACCTGGGAAGAGTTCATTCAGGCCGATGCTGATCAGGTAGCCCGCCAAATCGGCGCCAATCAAATGATCGTCCAAGCCGCCCAGACCAGCCTGCAGCAAGCGGAGTAACGCTCAGAATGCCTGAGGATGGGGGGGCGTGGGCGGCTGGTCTGCTGGTCGATGAGGCGTGGGCCGCCCACCGGGAGGGCCGCTACCAGCACGCGGCGACGGCGGCGGCCCGGGCGGCGGCGGCCGGCGTGCAACTCGATGATCCGGTGCTGCTGGTCCGGGCCCTGTCGGCTGAGTCGGCTGCCTTGCGGCAGATGGGAGATCACACGGCAGCGCTGGCCGGTTACACCCGGATCCTGGGCCTGGCCGAAGACCCCGCCACCACCGGCCGGCTCGACCGCCCGTCCGCGGCCGAGGCGGTCGCCGATGCCCACTGGGGCTGGGTGGCCTGCGCCCGGTTTCTGACCGGCATTCCGGTGCGGGAGTTGTTCGGGGTGCTGGACGCAGCCGACCGGTGGCTGGCCGCCACCGGGCACAAGGACTGGCGCGCCGCCGTCCTCTCCGAGCGCGCCAGCGTTTACCGAAGCCTGGGCGAGATGGACGCGGCGATCGCCGCCGCCGAGGAGGCCCTCGCGCTCAAGATCCAGCACCCGGACGCCCCCGGTTATACGCTCGGTGGCCACCGTTTCCTGCTCGGGTACATTCTCCGTGAGGCCGGGCGGGCCGCCGACGCCGTGCCGCATTACCGGGCCATCCTCGACGACCCGGCCGCCGGCCCGGCGGAGCGGCGTGCCGCTCACGAAGGGCTGGCGTGGTGTGCGCTGGCTGCCGGTAACCCGGTGACCGGCCGCCGGGAGGCGCGCACCGCGGTGTCGCTGGCCGAGTCGCTCGGCGACGACGGCCTGAGCGGCAGCCTTGAGGTGCTGGCGGCGGCGTGCCGGGCCGACGGTGACCTGGAGGCGGCCTGGCAGGCGGCCACCAGGCACCTGGAGACGGCCGGGCGGATCGGCGGCCATAACCGGCCGTACTACGCGGCCCGAAGAGCGCTTGACATTGCCCTGGACCGGGCCGACCTGGCCACCGCCAAGCGGCTGCTCGGCGAACTGGACGAACACGCCGCGGCCCTCGATGCCAGCACCGGCACCAGAACCCATGCCCGCGAAGCGGGACGACGCCACCGGCGGCTCACCGAGCTTGCCGACCGAGATTCTCAGCAGGCCGAGACCTGATCCGCTGACAGCAGCAGGTCGCCGAGGCGCGCCACCTGCACAGCCTGCGCTACCATGAGCGCCATGAGCCTTGACGCCCGCCCCACGCTTGACGGCATCGAAGACAAGTGGATGCGCCAGTGGGACGGGGCGCGTGTAGTACAAGTTTGACCGCACCGCCGATCGCGGCGACGTTTATTCGATCGACACTCCCCCGCTGACCGCAAGCGGGTCGGTGCACCTCGGCCACGCCTTCTCTTACACCCACCCCGACCTGGTCGCGCGGTTCTGGCGGATGCGCGGCAAGGAAGTGTTCTACCCGGTCGGGTGGGATGACAACGGCCTGCCGACCGAGCGCCGGGTGCAGAACTACTACGGCGTGCGGTGCGATCCGTCGCTGCCCTACGACCCGGAGTTCACGCCGCCCAGCGCCCTTCCCGGCAGCTCGGGCCGCCCCGGGCACGCCGCGCCGCGCGGGCAGGTGCCGGTGTCGCGGCGTAACTTCGTCGAGCTGTGCCTGGAGCTGACCGAGCAGGATGAGCACGCGTACGCGGAGGCATGGCGGCGCCTCGGCCTTTCGATGGACTGGTCCATCGCCTACCGGACCATCGACGACCGCGCGCAGGCCGTCTCGCAGCGCGCGTTCCTGCGCGATCTGGCCAGCGGCCAGGCGTACCTGGCCGAAGGACCCTCGCTGTGGGACGTGACGTTCGGATCCGCGGTCGCCCAGGCCGAACTCGAGGAGCGCGACGTGGCCGGCAGCTACTGCCGGATTACGTTCGCCAGCGGTGACGCCCCGGTCCTGGTGGCCACCACCCGGCCCGAGCTGCTGCCGGCCTGCGTGGCGCTGGTCGCGCATCCGGACGACGAGCGCTACGCCGGCCTGTTCGGGCGCACGGTGACCACGCCGCTTTTCGGGGTGCCGGTGCCGGTGTTCGGGCACCGGCTGGCCGACCCGGCCAAGGGCACCGGCATCGCGATGGTCTGCACGTTCGGTGACACCACGGACGTGACCTGGTGGCGGGACCTGGGCCTGGACACCCGCCCGGTGATCGGCCAGGACGGGCGGCTGCTGGACGGCCCGCTGCCCTGGCTGGCCAGCCCGTCCGGCCAGGCGGCGTACCGGGAGCTGGCCGGGTTGCGGGCCGTTCAAGCCCGGGCCCGGGTGATCGAGCTCCTGCGCGCGGCCGGCGAACTGCACGGCGAGCCCGAGCCGGTCGTGCACCAGGTGAAGTTCTTCGAGTACGGCGAGGCGCCGCTGGAGATCGTCGCCACCCGGCAGTGGTACATCAGGAACGGCGGACGGGACCCGGCCCTGCGTGCGGCGCTACTGGCCCGCGGCCGGGAACTGGACTGGCATCCCCCGCACATGCGGGCCCGGTACGAGGACTGGGTGGCCGGCCTGGCCGGCGACTGGCTGGTCAGCAGGCAGCGCTACTTCGGCGTGCCGATCCCGGTGTGGTACCCGCTCGGCGCCGACGGCGCCCCGGTGTACGACGCCCCGATCGTGCCGGACCAGGGCATGCTGCCGGTCGACCCGGCGGCCGACGCCCCGCCCGGTTATGACGA
>Ga0335075_10016261_pt1 | contig 11127 bp, 12 predicted proteins | sample Lox_Sample_24_FD_206723 | JGI IMG/M metagenome (GOLD analysis project Ga0335075, IMG submission 206723) | Soil microbial communities from Loxahatchee National Wildlife Refuge, Florida, United States - Lox_Sample_2.4 | ecosystem: Environmental > Terrestrial > Soil > Wetlands | place: USA... | reverse complement strand
GTTTTGTTGCGCTCTCCGGCGGGGCGCCCCCCCCCCCACCCCGCTCGCCTAGGCGAACAGCGCTTCCACATAGGAATCCGGATCGAACGGCTCGAGATCGTCGAGCTTCTCGCCGACACCGACGAACTTGACGGGCAGGCCAAGCTTCTGCTTGATGGCAAAGATGGCGCCGCCCTTGGCGGTGCCGTCGAGCTTGGCCAGAATGATGCCGGTGCATTGCACAGTCTTCTTGAAATTCTCGGCCTGGGCGATGGCGTTCTGGCCGGTGGTGGCGTCGAGAACGAGCAGCACCTCATGCGGCGCCCCTTCGATCTGCCGGGTGACGACGCGATGAATTTTCTCCAGCTCGCGCATGAGGTGCGTCTGCGTGTGCAGCCGGCCGGCCGTGTCCACGATGAGGACGTCGACGCCGCGCGCCTTGGCTCGCTCGCAGGCGTCGTGGGCCACGCTGGCCGGATCGCTGCCCTGCTGGTTCTTGACGATCTCGCAGCCGATCCGCTCGCTCCAGATCGTCAGCTGCTCGACGGCGGCGGCGCGAAAGGTGTCGCAGGCGGCGACAAGGACTTTCTTGCCCTCCTGCTGAAGACGCCGGGCCAGCTTGGCGATGGACGTGGTTTTGCCCGAGCCGTTGACGCCGGCCACCATCACTACCGTCGGGCCGTTGGGATTGTAGTTAATGCCCTCGCCGGTCGTGAGCATCTCTTTCAGCTGCTGCTTGACGAACGCTTCCACGTCGCCGGTGATTTCCTTGTCGAGAAAGGATTGCCGGACCTTCTCGACGATTTCGCTGGTAGCGCTGGTGCCGACGTCGGCGAGGTAGAGGCGTTTCTCCAGCTCGCTGAGGAAATCGCGGTCCACCGTGCCGCGGAGGCGAAACAGCGAGGCGATGCCGGAGAAGACGCCGCGCGTCTTGCTCAGACCGGTTTTCAGCTTGTCGAAAATGGCGCGAAAAACCATGAGTTACCTCGATACCATCTGGCGAAGTCGAGCGAAATCGGCGGCGGAGATCGTGCAGGAGCCGACACAGCGCCGGCCGGGTCCATGACAATCGCTGCCGCCCGTCACTGCCAGGCCCAGCCGCTCGGCCCAGCCGCGCAATTCCAGCGTACGCGAACGGCGAAAATCGGGATATTCCACCTCGACGGCGCCCAGACCGAGAGCGTGCAGCTCGCTCAGATGCTCCTGTGTGCAATCATAAGCCGGGTGTGCCCAGGCCGCAACGCCGCCCGCGCCGCGGACCAGGGCCAACGCCTCCGCCACCGGCAGACGCTTTTTCGGCACCGCCACGCCGCCGCGATCACCGAGATAACGCACAAACGCCTCGCGGACGTTGGCCACGCGCCGCGCCCGCACCAGCATCTCGGCCAGGTGCCGTCGTCCCAGCGCCTCAGGCGCTCCCTGCACGCGCTGCTCCTCGCCCTCAAGGGACACTCCGCGTCCCCGCAATCGCTCGATCATCTCGCGGAAGCGCTCGACGCGATGCCGGCGAATCTCCTCCAGGGCGGCCGTTAGCCCGGTGTGATCGAGCGCGACAAAATAACCGAGCAGGTGCAGCTCACGCTGGCGATATTCCGAGGTGATCTCGACCCCGGAGACGATCTCGACGCTCGACGCCAGCGCCGCCTGCCACGCCGCCGCCACGCCGCCGAGCGTATCGTGATCCGTGATCGCCAGCGCGGCCAGTCCGGCGCGGCGCGCCAGATCGACGACCTGCGCCGGCGTGTAAGCTCCGTCGCTGTGCGTGGTGTGAACGTGCAGATCGACGCGGTCCGCCGAGGGACCGCGCGCGGCCAGCTGACACAATGCGGTGAAGGGTTGGCCTGCGGGCATGTTCACACGGTGGCAGGAGGAGGGGGTTGTCGCAGGCGATCGAGGACGCCATTGACGAAAGCAGGCGAGTCCGCCGAGCCGTAGCGCCGCGCCAGGTCGATGGCCTCATCGAGGGCGACGTTCGGCGGCGTCTCGGTCGTGTGCAGCAGCTCGTAGGCGCCCAGTCGCAGCACGTTGCGATCGACGGCGGCCATGCGCGCCAGCCGCCAGTTCTCCGCCGCCTCGCTGAGCCGGCGATCAATGTCGGCCTGATTCGCGACGACCCCGTCATACAGAGCCAGACAAAACGTCACCAGCGTTTCGTCGCGGAGCCGATCGCGGACGAAGCGTTCGAGGACGGCGCGGTCGATGCGCTTGTTGAGATCGCGTTGAAAAAGTAATTGCAGGGCCACTTCACGGGCACGAGAGCGTCGGGTCATAGGATGCTTCGGATTCTTCACCCAATGTGGTCATTCCCCACCAGCGCCGGCCTGGGAAGGCGCGGGTCGGGGCAGCGGTTCGAGACTCACGATTAGCATCATGTCCACGTACTGCACGCCGGAATACACACGGGGATTGGCGGGATCGGGGGTGCCGACGACGACAGAACCCGCGCCTACAAGAATCATGTCTGGATGGGGCACCTCCAGGGTGCGGCCGTCCGCCAGGTAGATCCGGAAGGGCACGAACGGTTTCTGTCGGGCCAAATTGAGGACGTCGGACGGTAGCATGAATACCTCCTTTTCCTTCTCTCAGCGTAGCGAATGCGGCCGCGTCGGCCAACGCGGATTGACGCGCTCACCCGGCCAGCGATACAACGACAACCGCCCGTCTCCCCGAGGAGCAAAACATGCGCATCGGCATCGTCAGCGACACACACGGCAACCGCCTGATGGTAAACCTCACCCTCACCGAATTGCGCGAACGCGGCATCACAACCATTCTTCACTGCGGCGATATTGACGATCCGGAAACAGTTACATTGTTCCGCGGCTTCACGACGCACTTCGTCTTCGGCAACTGCGACATCGACCAGGCGGCGCTGCGTGCCGCGATGGCCGACATCGGCGCTACCCTGCACGATCATTTCGGCAGCGTCGAGCTGGACGGAGTGAAGCTGGCGTTTACGCACGGCGACAACAAGAGCCTGATGCGCGACGTGGAGCGTTCGGGTTACTACGATTTCCTGTTCTACGGCCACACGCATCAGGCCGAGGAGCATCAGAGCGGCTCGACGCGCATCATCAATCCGGGAGCGCTGCACCGGGCACGGCCGAAATCGTTTCTCGTGCTGGATCTGGCCAGCCGCGAGGTCGAGTCTGTAACGGTAGGCTAAACGCGATCCCGAGGAGCTCGCCGCGAAGCAAAAGAGACGCACTGCCATTTCGCCCATCACCTTTGCCGGAATGGCCGTACGAAGGCGCGGGCGTTCGCCAGCAGTCGCCTCGGAGGTTTCTTTGAGTCGCAAAAAGTTGGAGGGAAACGGACGCCGGGCGGGCAACGACCTCCCAACCGCCTCGTTTTCCCTCCTTCTACAATACGCGATGAGAATTCCATTTTTTTTCACCCGCCGAATAAAACCTGTCCCGCTCCTCACTCCAGGTGAAGGCGTTGCACGAGCACCCCAAACCTTATGGGAGAGCGCACACGACACCCACTCCCGCGGGTTTGGTTAACGGACGACTCCACAGTCGGTGTATCTACCTCATCACTTGGATCAATCAGAAGGCGCTGGGAAGGCTGAAGCTATGGAGCTTTGGTGGTAGTCAGTGGCTCACGTCGAGCAGGGAGACGTGCGGCCAGGCCTCGCGGACCTTGCGCGTGAGATAGCCGCGGATTTCACCCGCCGTGTGCATGGTCAGAACGCGCTCCGCGACGGTCTGCGCCATCTCCAGCGTCGTATGGCGCACCACTTCCTTGATCGACGGCACAAAGGCGGGACTCATGCTCAGGCGGCGCAGACCCATGCCGAACAGCGGCAAGAAGCAGCGCGGCCAGCCGGCCATCTCGCCGCACAGCGTCACCGGCTTGCCGCGCTCGTTGCAGCAGCGGATGACGTGGTTCAACAGCCGCATCAGCGCCGGACTGAACGGCTCGCACAGATGGGCGACATGCGGATTGTCGCGGTCGGCGGCCATCAGATACTGAATGAGGTCGTTCGACCCGACGGAAACGAAATCCACTTCCTCAAGAATGGACTCGATGCACAGGGCGGCGGCGGGCACCTCCAGCATGATGCCCAGCGGCATCTCCTCGGCGAAGGGCACGCCGGCTCGCTTCAATGCCAGGCTGGTTCGATCGACGATTTTTTTTAGTCGCTGCACTTCCTCCAGCGTGCTAATCATCGGAAACAGCAGACTGACGGTCCCATATCGGCCGGCCCGCAGGATGGCGCGTAGCTGCGTCTGGAAAAACTCCGGATAGGCACTGCTCAGACGGATACTGCGGAAGCCCATGAACGGGTTGGCTTCATTGCGATGGCCCAGGTAGGGGACGTACTTGTCGCCGCCCAGATCGAGGGTGCGGACCGTCACCTGTTGGTTCGGAGCAGCCTCGATGACGGCGCGATAGGCGGCGAGCTGCTCTTCCTCATTGGGCACCGAGGGATGCGTCAGGAACAGGTATTCGGTGCGATACAGGCCGACCCCGGTGGCGCCGGCGGAGCCGGCCGTCGCCGCGTCGGTGGGACCGTTGACGTTGGCCAACAGCTCCAGACGAATGCCGTCGGCGGTGATTGGCTCCAGATCGCGGTTCTCGATGAGCCGCCCCGCGAAGTCGGCGTACTCGCGCTGCAATTTGCGATACGCCGCCTCCACTTCCGGACCGGGATTCAGATAGACGTGTCCCTCGCGGCCGTCGACGGCGATGAGGTCGCCGGTGTTGACCTCGCGCAGCAGGCCGCGCAGGCCGGAGACGGCAGGAATGCCGAGGGCGCGCGCGAGGATGGCGGCGTGGCCGGTCGCGCCGCCCGTTTCCGTGACGATGCCGGCGACGAGATGGCGATCGAACGTCAGCGCCTGCGACGGCAGGATCTCCTCGGCGACGAGAATGACCGGCTCCTGCGGATTGAAGGTGGCCAGTTTTTCTTCGCGGCCCAGCTGCGTGAGGATACGGCCGATCACGTCGCGCAGGTCCGCCATCCGCTCTTGCAGATAGGGATCGGCGATCTGGCCGAACAGCTTGTCGTATTCGTCGAGGATCTCGCGCAGGGCGGCGGCGGCGTCGATCTTGCGCTCGAGGACAGCGGTCTTGACGCGCGTGCTGAGGGTCGGATCGCGCAGCAGCAGGCGATGGGCGCGAAAGATGGCGGCCTCTTCCTCGCCAACCTGCTGGCTGACGCGCTCGATGGAGGCGTCCAGCTCGCGGGCGACGGCGGCGCAGGCGCGATCGAAACGACTGACCTCGCCGGAAAGCGAGTCGGCGTCGAGGTGAAAGGTTTCCTGCTGGAGCAGTCCATGGTCCATGCAAAAGGCACGGGCCACAGCCACCCCAGGCGATATGGGCAAGCCGCGTTTCATGATCGTTGAACGTAGGCCGCGGGTTGGCGCCCGAACAATCCTGAGCCGCCTCGGAACAAGAGCGGAACCAGAGGAGCGGGCGACTTTGCCTCCGCTCCTCTGCGCAGCTTGTGTTTTAACACAGAATGGAGACGCCATCAAGCAACAACAGCCGGCAAACGGGGCTGCTCAGCAACGCCGCCCCGACCGTGCCCCTGATGCAGACCCACGGCTTGAGCAAACTGGCCGGCAACGATCCCGATTTCGACCACCTACCAGGTCTGAAGCACTACACTCCGGCATGATTGGCGGCGAGGAACAAGATCTACGAGTCCCGACCCCTTTCCTTCTCTTCTCGGCCGCCCATACTTCTGCCGCCATCCTCCGCGAAGTGGCCCACCGCCTCATGACCATCGAGGCGCGGACGCGCCACGGTTGGATCCCAATCCTTTTCCTTCTCCTTCTCCTTTAATCAAGCCACCACTCGCTTGATGTTAGTTGACCGTCATCTCCGAAGCGTACCCTGAGAATACTTCCGGCAAATCTCGTATCCCAGTAGTCCCATTCGTTCCCCCGGTCTACGTGAGGGGCACCCAACACCGATCGTACCTCGTGCTTGGACATGCCGGGCTTGATCTTGCTCTGGGCGACCTCTACGTCGCCGATGCCTGGGCCGGTGGTGAGGACGACGGCAGCGAGCCAGATCGCCACCGCCAAGAAGGGTGTGCAGAGGACGAGCGTCAGACATCCGATCGCGGCTCGGATGAGTCGGGTCCTGCGGTGAAGCATCCTGTGCCTCCTGCTTTGAACAGGGTAAGGCACGCAATATCTCACGACCGTTCGGCAGGAGTCAAGGGAACTCAGAAGTGGGATCGGTAAGCTTGCATCAACCGTTGGTCCCGAAGGCCGATGCACCGAAGAAGTTATTCTCCATCTTTCAGCTGGCTATCTGGCCCGAGGGTGGCCCCGACCCGAAAAAGCCCCCGGCAAGAGGGCGAGACTTGATATGACAAATTAGACTCCGCTAGGCAGATCGTACACGTACAGCGGCGAATAATTCCCCGGATATTCCTTGTTCTTGCCGAGGAGACGGCCATTGCCGTTGCTGCCGCTGTTGGTCGCCGAGACGATCAGCCGCTTGCCGCTGGGATGCAGCGCTAGCGTGTGCGGATTGGGCAGCGCCTTCTGGAAGAACGGTGTCTCCTCGCCTGGCTTCACGAACAGCAGCATGCCCTGGCCGGGAGAGCCATTCGTCACCGCCATCAGAAAGCCGTCCGCGTGGAACGCCAGGTCGTAGACGTAGCCCTTGCCCGGCAGCTTGATCGTGTGCGCCGCCTTGCCGCTCGCCCAGTCGAAAAGGGTGATGCATGGGGCGCTCAGGCCCTTCGATCCACCCAGCGCGCCGCCCACGGCCAGCGTGGTCCCTTTGGCATCGAACCGCATCACACGGGCGCCGCCCAATTCCTGGAGCGCGAAGACGGCATACATCGATCGGGCATCCAGCTCGCGCACAACTTTGCCCGATGATACATCCCACTGCTTCACCGCTGCCTTCGCGTCGCCGCTGACGAGAGATCTACCATCGGGATGATAAATGACGGAATATACCTCCCCATCGCTTGCCGTCAGCTCGCGCTGTTTCTTGCCGTCGCCGCTCGACCAGATGCGGACCTTGCCGTCGGCCCCGCCGGTCGCGACGCTGACGCCGTCCGCACGGATCGACAACGACCGCAGCCAGCCGTCGTGCGCCTGCGCTACGCTCCACAGCGGTTTCGGTGCGGACTCGGCGAACGGCCAACAGGTCAGCCGGCCCCACGAGTCGCCGGTGAGCAGCTGCTTGCCGTCCGGGTGAAACGCCAGGGCCGACACCCAGCCGCTGTGCCCGGTCATCGGCGGCAGCGCCTTGAGGTCGGCCGTCGCGGCATCGAGGCGGCGCACCGTCGCGTCCTGGCTGCCGGCAGCGAGGATCTTGCCGTCGTTGCTGAAACGGACCACGCACATCTGCCGGTCGAGATTGACCACCTTGAGCTGTTTCGGCGGCGCGGGTTTCTTGGAAGTGTTCATGACAGCACCTCCTGGATCGGCTTCATGTCCTCGTGGGCGATCGGCAGCGGCTGGCGGTCGTTGTAGTAGCGTTTCTTGCGGGCATTGATGCCGAGGCAAGCAAACCAGGTATGAAACAGATGGCCAATGTCGTGTTCTTCCGTCGTCACCCAGGTGCCCTGCGCGTTGGTCTTGCCGACGACCGCGCCGCGCTGAAGTCCGCAGCCACCCATGAGCACCGACCACGCTTCCGGCCAATGATCGCGGCCAACGCTGCCGTTGATCCGCGGCGTCCGGCCAAACTCCGACATCATGACCACCAGCACGTTATCGAGCATGCCGCGGCGCACCAGATCTTCAATCATGGCCGAGAACGCCTGATCGATCTTCGGCACCGCTCCCTTGTGGCCGTTGAAATTGTCCTCGTGCCAGTCCCAGTGATACGAGTTGACCTTGACGAAACGAACGCCCGCTTCCAGCAGCCGCCGTGCTACCAGCATGTGCCGGCCGAATTCGTGCGTACCATAGCGCTCCGCGTCGCGCGGCGGCACCTTCGAGGTGTCGAAGATGTCGCTGTGTTTTTGCAGCTTGGCGGCCATGTCGAACACGAACGAGTTGGCCTCGGTCCATTTCTTGTTGCGTCGAGCGGCGTAGCCCTGGTCGAGCAGGTTGCGCAGCTCATTGCGGGCCGCGTCGTCCTCGGCGCTGAGGTCGGCGGGGCGGATCAATCCGTCCGGCGGTTTGCCGTCGCCCAGCGCCAGCGCGCCGTATTTCGGGCCGAGAAAGCCGGCGTCCGAGGAGACGAAGCCGCCGCTGTAGGGCTTGACCCACACGTAGGCCGGCAAGCCGCTCTCGGTCGGACCCAGCAGCTTGGCGACCGCTGAGCCGAAGTAGGGATAGGTGACGCCGCGGTTCTTCGGATCGCCGCGCTGGATGCGGGCGACGCCGGCCGAGTGCGAGTTGTCCTTCGTGCAGACGCTGCGAACCAGCGCCAGCTGATGCATCAGCCGGGCAGTCTTCGGCCACAGCTCGCTGACGTGAAGGCTGGGAACGCTCGTCGGAATGGCGCGGAACGGCCCGCCGAACTGCGTGTTCGGCTTGGGATCCCAGCTTTCCAGCTGGCTCATCCCGCCGTCGAGCCAAATAAACAACACCTGCTTGTCTTTCTGCCGCAGCTGCTCGGCGACGGCCGGCGTGGCCAGCCCCACTCCGGTGCCGGCCGTGACAACGCCTCCCAGCCATTCGCGCCGCGACAGCAAATGCTCGCCCGGCTTGCATCGATTCGCGTTCATCGATCCCCCCGTTGGCGTCCAGACCGTTAATGATTGAGACAAAATTCCGTCGAGGCCAGCAGTGCCCAGGCCAGATGGCTGAGGGCGGCCTCGCGCCGGCCGGCATTGGCCGTCAGATACTTGAGCAACGCGGCCTTCTCGTCCGCCGTGGGCTGTCGCGTCAGCGTCGCCAGGTAAAGCTCCTCCACCGCTTTGTCATCCGCCATCTTGCTCGCCCGGCCGACGAGATTGCCCGGCCTGGCCTTCAACAGATCGAGGACAGCATGATCGTTCGACAAAAACAAGGCGGAGCGCAGGGCGGGGGCGTACTCCTCCTCTGGCTCGCGCGCTGCGTTGGCGAATGCCTTGACGAACTTCACCTTCAAGGCTTCGATGCCGCCTTTCGACTTGCTCAGCCGCTCCTTTTCGCCGGTCGCTTCCAGGACGCTCCGCAACAGCTGCTCCGCCGACAAACGCTTTTCATGCGCCGTCAGAAACGCTGCCTCGTCGACCGCCGTCTGTCCGGACGGCAGGATACTGGAGCGCTGATAAGTTTGACTGAGGGCAATCTCGCGCAGCATCGATTTGATGTCATACTTCCGCGCGACCGCTTCTCGGGCCAGCAGATCGAGCAATTTGGGATGCGACGGTGGATTGTCGCCGTGCCGTAAATCGAGCGGATGAACCAGCCCGCGCCCCAGGAGCAGAAACCAAAGGCGATTGGCGAAGTTCCGCGCGAAGGCTGGGTTTTGGGCATCGGTCATCTGCTCGGCCAGCTTCGCCAGCGTGCTGAATTTCAGTGTGCCGGGCGTCTTCTTTTTCTGGTCCGGCTTCGTCGCCCATTCCTCGCCCGGCTTGAACGACGGAATGGGTACTTCCTTCATGCCCGGCAGCCGCGGCCCGGTTTCTTTCTGGATCTTGTCAAAAACGGACGAATAAGCGATCTTTTTTGTCGTCGTCTTTTCGACGACGCTGGGCGGACTTTTGCTGCCGGCGGCGACGTACTGTACGAACGCCAGCAGCCCCTGAAAGTCGGCCTGCTTATAGTCGCTGACGAACAGATGATCGTGACACTGCGCGCACTGGAGATTCACGCCCAGAAACAGCCGGCCGATGTCGCGCGTGAGGCCAGGGTAATCGACCGGGTTTTCGCCGTAGTGTTCCAGGCGTTTGGAAAGAAAGAACGCCGCCCCCTTCGGCTCGCGCGTGCCAGACAATATCTCCCGCGCCATCACGCCCCAGGGCTTGTTCTTCTCGAAGCTGGTGAGCAGATACGTGCTCCAGTCGGCGTTGTCGCCGAGCCGTTCCATCAACGCGATGTGAAACTGTTCCTGCATGTGGCGCGGATAGTCGGGGCTGGACAGCAGACGATCAATCAGCCGGGCACGCTTATCCGCCGAGGCATCGTGCAGAAATACGCGGGCTTCCTCGACGGACGGGATGCGTCCGGCCAGATCGAGATAGATGCGGCGGAGAAACTCGCCGTCGCCGCTAATGGCACTGGCGGGCTTGCCTTTGCCGGCCGCGGCGATCAGGTTGTCGATCTGTCGATGCAGCGGCCCAGCGGCCGTCGCACGAATCGCCGGGAGAGAAAACATCGCAAGGATGAGGAGACCGCGTGTCATGATTGATCTCCGAGAAGAACGAGCCGGCGGGAATTCGCAGGTAGGTAGGAGATCGCTCCCCTCGCTTTTTTGTAACCACATACCCGCTGTATTGCAAGCATCTTCTCGACGAGAAACAGATCGCACGATCAGTGCAGCACGCTCAGCTTCGGCAGCGCCTTACGAAGGTCGGCGACGCCCTGGTCGCTGACCTTCGTGTTGCCGAGATCCAGCAGCTGCAAGCTCGTAAGAATCTTGAGATGAGACAGGCCCTTGTCCGTGATCTTCGTGCCGGTGAGGTAGAGCTGGCGTAACGGACGGAGATCCTTGATCGCCGCCAGCGCCGCGTCGGTAAGCGGCGTTTGTCCCAGACCGAGCGCTTGCAAATGCGAGAGTTTTTTCAGGTGCGCTAGGCCCGGCCCCTTCACTTCCGTGTTACTCAATGTCAGAGTACGCAGCTCCTTCAGGTCCGCCAGCTGAGCCAGTCCCGCGTCGGTTATGGCCGTGCCGTTGAGGCTCAACGTCCGCAGGGCAGCGAGTTTTTTGACATGCGCCAGTCCAGCATTCGTGATCGAGGTGTGATAAAGACACAGCGATTGTAGCTCTTTCAGCTCTTCCAAATGAGACAATCCACGGTCGCCGATGCGCGTCTCGCTGAGATCGAGGCTTTGCAGCCGCATCAGCTTCTTGAACGCGGCCAGTCCCGCATCGCTAATCGAGGTGCCGCGCAGATTCAATGTCCGCAGCGGTGTCGCGCCGGCGAGATGAGCCAATCCCTTATCGCCGATGGGTGTGCCGGACAGCTCCAGGATTTCCAGATGGGTTAGCTTGCTCGCGGGGGACAGCGCGGCATCGGAGAGGGTCGCCTGACTGAGATTCAGACGCTGCAATTTGGGGAAGACA
>Ga0335075_10016260_pt1 | contig 11127 bp, 6 predicted proteins | sample Lox_Sample_24_FD_206723 | JGI IMG/M metagenome (GOLD analysis project Ga0335075, IMG submission 206723) | Soil microbial communities from Loxahatchee National Wildlife Refuge, Florida, United States - Lox_Sample_2.4 | ecosystem: Environmental > Terrestrial > Soil > Wetlands | place: USA: Florida... | reverse complement strand
GATCGAGGAAGTACGCATGCCGCGCAACCCTCTCGACGTGCTCGCACAGCAGATCGTCGCGATGACGGCCATGGACGACTGGGAGGTCGGCGAGCTTGAGCAAGTGATCCGCCGGGCGGCCCCGTTCGGCGGACTCACCCGGCCAGTGCTGAACGCGGTGCTTGACATGCTGTCCGGCCGGTATCCGAGCGAGGACTTCGCCGGTCTCCGGCCCCGGCTGATCTGGGATCGCACTACCGGGATGCTGACCGGCCGGCCTGGCAGCCAGCGACTGGCCGTCAGCAACGCCGGCACGATCCCGGACCGCGGGCTCTTCGGCGTGTTCCTGGCCGGCGGGCAGACCGACCGGCCCGGCCGGCACTCCCGGCGGGTCGGCGAACTGGACGAGGAGATGGTCTACGAGTCCAGGGTCGGTGACGTCTTCGTGCTCGGTGCGACGTCGTGGCGGATCGAGGACATCACCGCGGACCAGGTGCTCGTCTCGCCGGCCGCAGGCCAGCCCGGCAGGCTGCCGTTCTGGAAGGGCGACGCGCCCGGCCGTCCGGCCGAGCTCGGCAAGGCGATCGGCGCGTTCTGCCGTGAGCTCGGCGCGGTGCCCCGAAGCGAGGCCATCGCCCGGCTCCGCGACGCCGGCCTGGACGAACTTGCCGCGGCGAACCTCGTCTCCTACCTACACCAGCAGCGCGAGGCGACCGGCTACCTGCCCGATGACAGAACCCTGGTACTCGAGCGGTTCAGGGACGAGCTCGGCGACTGGCGCCTGGTCTTGCACAGCCCGTACGGCGCGCAGCTGCACGCGCCCTGGGCACTGGCGATCGCGGCCCGGCTCCGGGACCGGTACGACGGGATGGATGTGCAGGCCCAGCACACCGACGACGGCATCGTGATCCGCGTTCCGGACGCCGACGACCCGCCGCCAGCCGGCATCGCCATGCTCGACCCGGAGGAGGTCGCGCAGCTGGTGACCGCGGAAGTCGGCTCGTCCGCGCTGTTCGCATCCAGATTCCGGGAGTGCGCCGCCCGCGCGCTGCTGCTGCCGAGAAGGCAGCCAGGCAGGCGCACGCCGTTGTGGCAGCAGCGCCAGCGATCCGCGCAGTTGCTTGCCGTGGCGAGCCAGTACAGCACGTTCCCGATCGCGCTGGAGACAATGCGGGAGTGCTTGCAGGACGTGTTCGATGTGCCCGGCCTGACCGCGCTCATGAGCGACATCGCAGCGCGGCGCATCCGGCTGGTTGAGGTCGAGACACCCACTGCCTCGCCATTCAGCAAGTCGCTCCTGTTCCGCTACGTTGGCGCCTTCATGTACGAAGGCGACACGCCGCTAGCCGAGCGGCGAGCTCAGGCCCTGGCGCTTGACTCAGCTCTGCTTGCCGAGCTGCTCGGGCAGGCGGAGCTGCGCGAGCTGCTCGACCCGCTAGTTGTCGACGAGACGGAGCGCGAGTTCCAGCGGCTCGCGCCTGGCCGGGTTTGCCGCGACGCCGAGGCCGTCGCGGACATGCTGCGCGCGCTTGGCCCGCTGACCACCGCCGAGGTGACGGACCGCTCGGCCGACCCGGCGCAAGCGCCGTCGTGGCTTGCCAGCCTGGCCGCGCGCCGGCGCGTTCTCGAGCTCCGCATCGCCGGGCAGCAGCGCTGGAGTGCCATCGAGGACGCCGGGCGCCTTCGCGACGCGCTCGGCGTAGCTTTGCCGCCGGGCGTGCCGGATGCCTTCACCGAGCCGGTTCCCGATCCGCTCCGGGACCTGATAGTGCGGTACGCGCGCACGCACGGGCCGTTCGGCGCGGCCGCGGTGGCCGAGCGGTACGGGCTTGGTATCGCCGTCGTCGCGGGCGCGCTGCACCGGCTGACTGCCGAAGGCGCACTGTCCGAAGGAGATTTCCAGCCGACCGCGGGCATCCAGTGGTGCGAGGTCGGCGTACTACGGTTGCTGCGCCGCCGGTGCCTGGCCAAGCTGCGCAAGGAAGTCGAACCGGTACCGCCGTCCGCCTACGCCGCGTTCCTGCCGGTCTGGCAGCGTGCCGACAGGGCAGCAGCCAGGGGCGCAGGTGCCAGCCAGTCAGCCAGCGCCCTACGTCCGCGAGCGGCCAGGGCCGACGCCGTCTACGAGGTCGTCGACCAGCTTGCCGGCGCCGCGGTCCCGGCGTCAGCGCTCGAGACGCTGGTGCTGCCTGAGCGGGTGCCCGGCTACACTCCGGCGCTGCTCGACGAGCTGACCGCGGCGGGTGAGATCGTCTGGGCTGGCGCCGGGGCGCTGCCAGGAAGTGACGGCTGGATCGTGCTAGCACCGGCTGTCGCTGCTCCGCTGCTGCTGCCGGAGCCACCCGAGATCACGACCACGCTGGTGCACGAAGCCGTACTGGGGGTGCTCGCGGGGGGCGGCGCACTGTTCTTCCGAGCCATCGCCGAGCGAGTGCAGGCCGCCTTCGCGGCTGAGGCGGGCAAGCCGGCAGCGGTCAGCGACCGCGATGTCGCGAGCGCGATCTGGGACCTGGTCTGGGCCGGCCGTCTCACCAACGACACGCTCGCTCCGCTGCGCACGGTTCTGGGTTCCGGGCGGCCAGTAACCGGCGACGGCGACACCGGCCAGCGGCAGACGCCGGCCCGGCCCGGTTCCGTCGTGTCGAGGAGGCCGCACTTCGGGCGCGGCGCGATGCCGTCACATACCGGGCCGCCGACGGTCAGCGGCCGGTGGTCATCGCTGCCGACGCCTGCCAGAGACGCGACGCGCCGCTTGCACGCCCAGGCGCTCGTGCTGCTGGAGCGGTACGGCATCCTGATCCGCGGCGCGGTCGCCGCCGAGCGCATCGAAGGCGGATTCGGCGCCCTCTACCCGGTGCTGCGCGCGCTGGAAGACGGCGGCCAGTGCCGCCGCGGATACTTCGTGGAAGGACTAGGCGCCGCGCAATTCGCCCTGGCCGGCGCAGTCGACCGGATGCGCGCCATGGCCGATGCGGCGCGCGGGCCAGACCCGGCCGCAGACCCGTGGGACACAAAGGCCATCACTAGCGGCACGCGGGGCGCGCACGTCACGGTCCTGGCAGCTACTGATCCCGCCAACGCCTACGGCGCCGCACTGCCATGGCCGGACCGGCCGGGTGAGACGTCGGGCGGCCACCGGCCCGGTCGCAAGGCCGGAGCGCTGGTCGTGCTGGCCGACGGCGATCTGGTGCTGTACGTCGAGCGCGGCGGCAAAACGCTGCTGTCCTGGACAAGTGACCCGGCCCTGCTCGAGCCGGCCTCAGCAGCACTGGCCGCGGCGGTCAGGGCTGGCGCGCTCGGCCGGCTCACCGTCGAGCGTGCCGACGGCGGCGAGGTCTACGACTCGCCGCTTGCGCAGGCACTCGAGGCGGCTGGCTTCCGGCCGACGCCGCGCGGTCTCCGGCTCCGCGGCTGAGCCAGCCGACCTGCTCGCTCCGCTCGGCTGGCTTTCGCCTGACCTAGGTTGCCTGCACGCCTGCCTGAGCCAGAGGCCTGGCGAGTGCTAGGTGCGGCCGGTGAGGAACCGGATGATTGCCGCGGCGAGCGCTCGGGCGATGCTCCGCTGCACGCGCGTCCGGACCAGCAGCGCGGCGTCCTTAGCGTTGTTCATGTTGCCGCACTCGATCAGGACCTTCGGCATCGTGGTGAGGTTCAGGCCAGCCAGGTCGTCGCGCCGGATGTAGCCGTTATGACCGTAGTAGTCGCTGACGCGCATGCTGGTCCGGTTGCGCATCGCGGCGTGGACGTCGCGCCCGAACCGCAGCGAGGACTTAATGACCTTGTTGTTCGGGCCGTCGGCCACTGGCTCGAGCACGGTGAAGCCACGGCCGGTAGACGGGCCCCAGTCGGCGTGGATGTCGATCGACACGTTCGCGTGCGCGTGGTCAAGGATGCGGGCCCGCCGGGTGACGCACGGACCGATGCCGTGATTGTTCTTGCGGGTCAGCACTACCCGCGCGCCGTCCTTGATCAGAATCGCCCGCAGGTACCTTGCCACGTTCCAGTTGAACCTGGCCTCGGTATAGCCACTTGCCGTCTCCGTGCCGGTGGTGTCGCAGTCCTCCCACTCCCGGCCGTTCCAGACTTTGTGGTTGAGATAGGACGGGTCGGTGTAGTTAAGCCCGTTGTGCCCTGGATCGATACCGACGATCTTGCCAGCGAGCGGCTTCGCCGAACTCGCCCCGGACGCGGAGTCACGTGCCGTGGCGGCCAGTCCGGTACTGGTAACGCACGTCAGGCCAAGTGTTAAGCCCGCGGCCGCCGTCAGTGCAATGAGACGACCGCTACCCCGCAAAAGCGCGCGGCAATACCGTTCCATCAGCCCCACCATTCCCTACCAGCCTCGGAGATCAATCGGCCAGACGTCGACGACGGCATCGCCGGAGAACACGTAGACGCGCTCGTGGTATGCCATCGTCGGGTCGATATGCGCGGGCACGAGCCACGCCAGGTCGCCCACGGCTCGCGGCGGCCCGAACGTCACGTGCTCGTCAGAGCAGAACATGACAGTGCTGTCGGCAAGTTCGGGGTTCCCGTGATCCATGCCGAACGCCTTCAGGCCGGCGTTGCCGACCGCCCAGTCCGCTGACCGCGACACGACCGTTGCCAGTACGAAGGCAGCCTGCCTGAACGGCAGCCCGAGGCGGCCGTAGGCGGTGTCCATCAGCGCGTAGGAACCAGCCTGAATCTCGTTCGCCCAGGTGTTGAGCGTATAGGTACCGGTGCCGCCGGCCGAGACCAGCTCTCCGCCGACATCGGCGTGCGCGGCGACCAGTATTTCCATGGCGATCTTGCACCGCTCGGCCCGCTCGGCCGCATCAGGAAGGCCGACGACATGGCCTTCGTACCCCATCACGCCGCGGACCGAAAGACCACGCCGGCGGGCAAGCTCAGCAAGCGGGCCGGCATCGCCCGCGGCGCAGCCGCAGCGCGGGAGCCCGACGTTAACGTCTATCAGCACCTCAGGTACGCCGCCGGCGACTGCCGCCTCGATGGTCTCAGCCGAATCGACGGCCAGCGTGATCCGCGCGCCGGCCGCAACCAGGTTGCCCAGGCGCCGAGCATCCAGGACCTCGTTGGCCAGCAGCAAGTCCTCGCCTAGGCCGGCCGCGACCATGCCTTCGCACTCGCGGATCGTGGCGCAGGTGAAGCTGCGATGACCTGCAGCGGCCTGCCGCCGCGCCAGTCCGGTGCACTTGTGTGCCTTGACGTGGGGCCGGAGCCGGGCGCCCGGCAGTGCCTCCGCCATCGTGGCGAGATTCTCCTCGAGCGCCGCAGCGTCGACCAGCAGCGCAGGAGTATCGATATCCGCGACGCGCATCAGCCGCCCGCCCCGTCGGACGCCGCCCCTGGTTCGTCCTCGGTGCTCCGGCTCATCGGAAGTCGCGCTCGATCATCCCGGCGATGCCGCCGGCCGCGCCGAGCCCGACGCCAGCGCCGCGGTGGTCCTGCTGCCGGCGCTCGTCGTGGATGGCCTCGATAGCCAGCACGATCGCGAGCAGGAACGGCTGGTTCTCGTCATCGGCGGTTTGCAAAGCGAACTTCTCTCGCAGCGAGAACTTGCGCACCATCCTCGCCACCGGTGCCCCGCCGCGGCTGACTGTGTAGTCCCCGCCATCGAAACGGCCGCGCGCTTCCAGCCTGCCGAAACCCGACTCGATGTCGTACTTGTCACCGAAGATGCCTGCGTGCCGCACCTGGGCTACGCGCTGACCGCCGACGTATACCTCGTGAGTGTCGGTCATTACGTGCTTGCGGAGCTCGGCAACTTCCTGGCCATTGCTGTCGAGCAGCGAGATCCGGGCGCCGAGATGCCCTCGCGCCTCGAATACCGGGGTGCCCGACGAGTCGGTGATATCGAACCGCTCCATCAGCGACCAGCGGCTGGACATGACGTATTCCATGCCTGGACTCTTGCGTAGCCCGACCCGTCAGCGCAACGTTGATGACCAAACCGATATGGTCGCAGACTCGCTCGCCGGCACCAGTCAGCCAGGGAACGCCGCGGGATCGGCGAGTCCGGCCAGCAGCTCACCAGCGGCAGCCAGGTCTTCGTCCGGCGGCCGGTCCGCCATCGAGGCCGGCAGCGCCGCGTCAGCGAGGTCAAAAGCCTGGGCCAGTACCGCGCTGCGCGGCCGCAGATCGCGCAGCCGCAGCGCCCGGACCGCCGCGACAAGCTCGCAGGCCACCACGACCCGGAAGGCCCGTACCGTATCGGTCGCTGACCACGCTGCTTGCGTTCCGAAGCCCGCGTGCTCTTCGGCGCCAACCGACAGCACCGCGCCGCCAAGCACGGCCGGCGCGGCCAGGCGGCTGATATCAGCCAGCGCCGAGTGGGCCGCGTACTCCACGATCATCAGCCCTGAGCTGGGCGGAACATCCATAGCAAGGAACGTGGCAAGGCCCGTAACGCGGTCGTCGAGCAGCGCGCCGAGCCTGGCGGCTGACAGAGCTGCCGTCTGGAACACCGCGGCGCGCGCGGAGTCAAGCGCCAGCGCCAGGTAGGCGGTGTGGAAATTGCCGTTGTGCCAGATCCGCTGCCCGGCCACGTCAATCAGCGGATTCTCAGCTGCCGAGTTCAGTTCGCGGGCGACTACCTGCCCGGCGTAGCCGACCACGTCGATCGCGGCGCCGTGCACCTGCGGCAGTGCCCTGAAGCCGTAAGGATCCTGCACTCGCGCCGAGGCCTCCGACTGGCCCGCCAGCAGCCTGCGCATGTCCTGCCCGACCTGAATCTGGCCAGGATGGGGACGAGCCGACTGCACGGCCTCGGCGTAGGGCTCAGCCGAGGCGCCTGCCGCGACGTGACTGAGCGCCGCGATCACCGTGCTGCTTGCCAGCAGCCCCGTCAAGTCAGCGCAGGCGATGGCGGCTTCGGCGAGCGTGACCGCGTTGCTTGACATGAAAGCGAGCACGTCCGCCGGATCCAGGCCGAACCGCGGCTGGCTGCCGGCCGGGTCTTCGCCGTCGGCCGGCAGCCAGTCTCGCTCCCCCAGCAGGCAAAGCCCTGCCGCTGCCAGCGCGGTCAGGTCCCCGGTACCAATCGCCCCGTACCGGAGCGCGGGCGGCCGGAAGCCGCGGTTCACGCATTCGGCCAGGACGAAGAGCACTGCGGGATCCACGCCAGAACCGCCCGCCGCGATCTGGTTGGCCCGGACCGCGAGCATGGCCAGCCCGACCTCCGGCGCAAGCGGCGGGCCCGCCCCGGCGGAGTGGCTGCGAAGCAGGCGGAGGCCGCTCGAGCGCAGGTCGTCAGTGGCGACTTCGATCCCGCGGTTGTAACCGACACCAGTCGTGCGGCCGTAGACAGCTCCGCCTGTCTCAACCGCGCGCTCGGCGGCTGTCCGCGCCGCGACTGCGGCCGCGGCGGCCCTGACACTGCCGTCCTCGCCGATCTCAACCGGTGCCAGCCGACGGCCGATCGCTGCCACCTCCGCGCACGTCAGCGACGTGCCGTCCAGAACGATCATTCGAAGCGCTCCCCATCGGATACCGGCCGGAGATTCATACCCTGGCGATTTCCTAGCGGGGCAGCAACCCCTCGCACAGCGGGCTGGCGCTGATAGCGGACCGTAATCTAACGCTCGCTCACCGTCTTTTCATGGATCCCTGCGGTGCGAAGCAGGACAAAGTACCCCACGTTTTGCACGGAATCCATGAAGTGTGCGACGACCGGCCCGCTCACGGGTGCGAGCGGCGCTCATGAACCCGGTCAGCTGGGCACCGCCCGCTCGGGAAGTTGATATAGATTATTTAGGTGACGACAGGGGTTATCAACTTTGGCCGGGGTCGTCCGAGCAGGGTTCAGGTCTACGCCCGGCTGGACACTGCTCTCAGCGACCTGAAGCGGCTTGGAGGCCTGCCGACTCCGAGAGAGTCTAAAGCGATCTGGCGAGACATCTGGCAGCTGGAGGCCCACCACTCGACCGCACTTGAAGGCAACACCCTCATACTGCGTGAGGTCAAGACGCTGCTTGAGTCCGGAAAGGCTGTCGGCGCCAAGGAGCTGCGCCAGTACCTCGAGGTTGACGGCTACGCCAAGGCCGCGCAATGGGTCTACGAGCAGGCGCTGCAGCCCGGTGACTGGCACGATGGCCGGCTCGTCACCATGGCCGAAGTCCGGCACGTTCACAGCCTGGCATTGACGCCGGTCTGGGATGTCGCCCCGCACCCTGACGCGACGGACCGAGAGGGGCCGGGCAGCTTCCGCGAGCATGACATTGAGCCGTTCGGCGCCGGCATGCAGCCACCCTCGTGGACGCTCGTGGCGGAGCAGGTTCAGCAGTGGGTGGAGGATGCCTGCGCCGCTGGCGCGAAGATACTGACGAGCATTGATCTCGAATGCCACGCGGTCGAGGAGCTGGCGCGGCTGCATAACCAGTTTGAGCGAATCCATCCGTTCATTGACGGGAACGGCAGAGCCGGCCGCCTCGTGCTCAACCTGGCCCTGGTACGCCTCGGTTACCCCCCGGTCATCATCTTCAAGCAACATAGGGACCAGTACCTGACCGCCATGCAGCGAGCCGATGAAGGCGACTACGGCCGGCTCGCTGAGCTAGTCGCGCGATCCATCATTGACAACCTGGAGCGCTTCATCGTTCCCAACATCGCGGGCCCGGCGCGTATGGTGCCGCTCGCGGCGCTGGCAGACAAAGACACCACGACGGTTGCACTCAGGCAGGCCGCGCAGCGCGGGCGCCTGGAGGCCGAGCGGGGAGCGGACGGCGTCTGGCGAAGCTCCCGGTTCGCCGTCGACGCGTATAAGAAGGCCAGGCACCAACGCAAGCCCGCGCCGCCGGACCCTGCCAAAGAACGCACAGACAAGCTCTATCCGGGCCAGCGTCTGTCAGCCGGCGAATCTCTCTGGTCTGATGACGGCACGGTCCGGCTCGACATGCGGCGGGACGGCAACCTCGTTGTCGCCCACGGTGCGGACATCCTCTGGGACAGCATGACTGCGCAGACCGGCGATGCGAACTACCTCGACTTCCGGCCAGATGGCAACTTGCTGCTGTGCAAGGGCGACGGCACGCCCATCATCAGCTGGCACGCTGCGGGGATGGGCGGCCACGTGCTCGTGATGCAAAGCGACGGGAACCTCGTGATGTATTCACCGTCAGGGCTCCCGGTCTGGGCTTCCGACCGGCTCACGGGCAGCCGGGTCGTCCTTGTGCACGGTCAGGTCCGCGCCAAGCCGGTCCGGCTGCTCTGACCGCGCCATCGCCATTACCAGTCTCCGGACAGTCCTGGGCGAGCGGCGAGCCGGGAACCTGGCCGGTCGTTTCGTGTGGTCGGCCGGGTGCCCGGTCGGCGCTGCCCGTCGGAAGTCCTGGCACGAGCGGGCTCCTAGGCCGGCGCGGCAACCGAGGCAAGCAACTCCGCGCGAGCCTGGTCGACAGCGGCCAGGATTGCACCGCGCAGCACCGGCCAGCCGTCCACTGCGGTAGGCACCACTGTCGGCTTAGCCGGGCACAGCCGGCCGACGTCGGCTGCCACCCGGTCAGCCAGCTCTGTCCCGCCGGCCAGGCCCACGTCGCCGCCCAGTACCACCAGCCCGGGGTCCAGTACGACGGAGATCGCGGCAACCCCGGTGGCGACCCGGACCGCTAGCTCTCTCAGGAAGTCCGCACCGCGCTGATCGGCTGCGCCGACCGCGCTGACCGCAGCCGCCACTGCCTTGGCTGCAGTCGGCTCGGTGAACCCGTAGGACTGCGCCAGCGGCAGCACCGCCTGGGCGCCCACGAGCCGCTGGAAGGCGCCGGTCGCCGGGTGGGAAATATCCTCGGGCAGCGGCATACCAGGCACCGGCAGGTAACCGATCTCCCCGGCCGCGCCACCGACGCCGCGATGCAGCCGGCCGGACAGGACGGTGGCGAGGCCCAGGCCGACGCCGATCCACACCAGGACGAAGTCCGGCACGCCGACCGCTGCCCCGGCCGCACGCTCGGCCATGGCTGCGAGGTTCACGTCATTCTCCAGGGTCACCGGCCTGCCGAGATCGCTGCGCAGCGCGTCCAGAACGCCCTCGTGCCAGGCTGGCAGGTTGACTGCCAGCCGCGGATCGCCGGTGCGTGGATCGAGTACACCGGGCGTGCCGATGACGAACGCGCGCAACGACTCCACTGGGATACCGGCTGACGTGCAGGCCGCCAGCACCGCACCGCGCACCAGTGCGACCGGGTCTGCCGCGTCGTTCGGGTCGACCGAGATCCTGGCCACCACGTTCCCGGTGATGTCGGCAACGCCCGCGCTCACCTCGTCCTGCTCCACATGCAGCCCGGCTACGTAGGCAGTGGAGGGAACGACCGCGTACAACGCGGCGTTCGGCCCGCGCCCGCCGGCGAGTTCGCCGGCTACCGCGACAATGCCGCGCTCCTCCAGCCGGGCCAGCAGCTGCGACGCGGTGACCTTGGACAGCCCAGTGTGCTCGCCTAGCTGCGACCGCGTCATCGGCCCGCCACTGAGCAGCAACTCGAGGGCGGACCTGTCGTTCAGCTCGCGCAGCAAGCTCGGCGTTCCCGGCCGTCGCTGCATGCCCACCCCTCACCTTGCTCTGCCCCACCCGAACGCCCCTCAGGCGAAACCATAAGGCCCAGGCAGGCGATTTCGCGCTATGTGACCTGCGCGAACACAGTCTGTATTTCAATCTGGCAACGGAGTCTATCTTATAGGAAAGTTTCCTGTTAGTTTCTGCGCAAGCAAGCAGAGGGGCTCAGCCCAGGCAGGTACCAACCGCTCGAAACGGACCGAACAATCAAAGTCCGTCCTCTAGCGTAGGGCCGGCCGATAGGCCAAAGCCCGGCCGGAGACGTTCGCCCGGAGGACGTCAATTCCGCTCAGACAGCCGGGAAGGAGATCGGTCAGTGACTTTCACCAGATCGGCGGCCGCACTAGGGATGGCCGTCGCGCTCGCGGGGACTGCCGCGGGCATCGCGGGCTGCGGCTCAAGCAGCCCCTCGGCGTCGACCTCGTCGGCCCCCGCCAAGCTCGTCGTCTGGCGGATGGGGGCATCCGTTCCGTCCCAGGTGACGTGGATGAACGGCGTCGTCAAGCAATTCCACAAGAACTTCCCCCAGTACAAGAAGACCAAGGTGGTCGTGGACTGGATCCCGTGGACGAGCAACACAACAGACTGGACCAATGCGCTGA
>Ga0335075_10016259_pt1 | contig 11129 bp, 6 predicted proteins | sample Lox_Sample_24_FD_206723 | JGI IMG/M metagenome (GOLD analysis project Ga0335075, IMG submission 206723) | Soil microbial communities from Loxahatchee National Wildlife Refuge, Florida, United States - Lox_Sample_2.4 | ecosystem: Environmental > Terrestrial > Soil > Wetlands | place: USA: Florida... | reverse complement strand
GCAACATCCTCGCCCTGCTTTGCGGTCTCGCCGACTCTCGCGCCACCCGTCGCACGCTCGATGCGTTGGAGCGGGCGAGGGTGAGTCGCCTCTATCCGGTACGCGCCGTCACGCGCCCCATCCGCCGTCGTAGCGCTCTGTGGCGCCCCTACATGGCCCGCCATCGCCAGAATGAACCCTGGCAATACCATAACGGCGGCATCTGGCCCATGGTGGGCGGCTTCTGGGTGCTGGCACTCGTCGCCGCCGGCCGGCTGCCCGAGGCGCGGCTCGAGCTGGAGAAGCTGGCCCACGCGTGCGCCCTGCGCAATTGGGCGTTCACCGAGTGGCTGCACGGCACGAAGGCCACCCCGCGCGGCATGCCCGGCCAGTCGTGGAACGCCGCCGCCTTCCTCATGGCCGAGCGCGCCGTCGCCGAGAATCGCAACGTCCTCGAATAGCCCCGAACTCCCGATCGCGTGCCCGAACTCCCGACCGAGCGCCCGAACTCATAGGAAAGCGCCCCGAACTCCCGAGAGAGCGCAGCACAAAATGCCCTCTGGCCAGACGCTGATCACCAGGACGGCGATCCGCGAGCCTACATGGACGTACTTGCGGCGTTCTGGCCAGAGGGCATTTTGCGATGCGCTCGGAGAGGATGCGCTCGGAGGATGCGCTCGGAGGATGTGCTCGGAGCGCGAGTCAGCTCCATTGGATTTCCGATCCTACGCCCCCAGAATCAGCCGAGAATGTCAGTCACCCGCCCAGGACGCCTCCGCCAACCCCCCGCCACCGCGCCCGAAAAGCTCACCCTCCGCGGCTTCTTCGGCGTCTTTCGCTACAGCCGCCGCGCCATCGAGCTCGTCTGGCGCACCAACCGCGCGCTGACCCTCTCGCTCGCCGGTCTCACCGTCATTGCGGGTCTGCTGCCCGCCTCGGTGTTCTACGTCGGCGCCCTCATCGTCGATGCGGTAGTCGCGGCGATCCGGGCAGGAGGCACCGACACCCGTCGTGTGGTCATGCTCGTCATCATCGAAGGAGTCCTGGGCGCCGCCATCGCCGGGGCCCAGCGCGGCATCTCGCTCTGCCAGTCCCTGTTGCGCGTGCAGCTCGGACAGCGGATCAACGAGTTGATCCTCGAGAAGGCCCTCACCCTCGAGCTGCGTCACTTCGAGGACTCCGAGTTCTACGACAAGCTGACACGCGCCCGGCGCGAGGCCTCCAGCCGCCCGCTCAGCCTGGTCACGCGTACGTTCGGGCTCGCGCAGAACGGCATCACGCTCATCACCTACGCGGTCGGGCTCGCGCGCTTCTCGCCGTGGGCGGTCGCGGTGCTGCTGCTCGCGGGGCTGCCCGCATTCATCGCGGAGACGAAGTTCTCCGGGGATGCGTTCCGCCTCTTTCGCTGGCGGTCGCCCGAGACGCGCATGCAGACTTATCTCGAGACCGTTCTCGCGCGCGAGGATCACGCCAAGGAAGTGAAGCTCTACGGACTGGGTCCGCGGCTGCTGCAGAGATACCGCGATATCTTCCATACGCTCTACGAAGAGGATCGCGCGCTGACCCTGCGCCGCGATGCCTGGGGCTTCGGCCTCGGCCTCATCGCGACCCTGACGTCGTACGCGGCCTACGCATGGATTGCCGTGAGCACCGTCAGGCGAGTCATCACCCTGGGTCAGATGACGATGTATCTATCGTTCTTCCGTCAGGGCCAATCCGCCGTGAGTGCGATATTGTCCGCAGTCAGCGGCATGTACGAGGACAATCTCTATCTCTCCACGTTATATGAGTACCTGGAGACCGAAGTGCCGCCCCCCGCCGGCACGGTGGCGCGCGGCCCGCACCCGGAGGACGGCGTGCGGTTCGAGAATGTCAGCTTCATTTACCCGGGTGAGCGCAGCCCGGCGCTCGAAAACGTGACACTGCATCTGAAGCCCGGGACGAGCCTCGCGCTCGTGGGCGAGAACGGCTCCGGGAAGACGACGCTCATCAAGCTGCTGACACGGCTCTACGCGCCGACGAGCGGCCGGATCCTGCTCGACGGCGCGGACCTCGCGAGCTTCGAGGAGGCCGCGTTGCGGGAACGGATCGGCGTGATCTTCCAGGATTTCGCCCGCTACCAGATGCGCGTCGGGGAGAACGTGGGCGCGGGCGATGAGCGCTATTTCGAGGACGAGGAGCGGTGGCGCGACGCCGCGGCGAAGGGCAGGGCCAGCGCCTTCATCGAGACGCTGCCGAAGGGGTACCACACACAGCTCGGCAAGTGGTTCCAGGAAGGGCGCGAGCTTTCCGGAGGCCAGTGGCAGAAGGTGGCGTTGTCACGCGCCTTCATGCGCACGCGCGCGGATGTGCTGGTGTTGGATGAGCCCACCGCGGCCATTGACGCGCAGGCGGAGGCCGAGGTCTTCGAGCACTTCCGCCAGCTGGCGCGCGAGCGCATCACGATACTCATCTCGCACCGCTTCTCCACCGTGCGCATGGCCGATCAGATCGTGGTCCTCGACGGCGGCCGGATCCAGGAGCGCGGCAGCCACGAGGAGCTGATGCGCCATGACGGTATCTACGCGCGCCTGTTCACGCTGCAGGCGCGCGGTTACCGCTGACGCTCGGATTCTTCAGCCGGTGGCGCTCGCCTGCCGCTGGTCCTGCTCCATCTTCCGGTAATCGACGGGCTGGATGGTCTTGATCGTGCACGTCCACCCCTGGGCTTTGACGAAGTTGGCCTTCGTGAAGACGGTATCCTCGGGGTGGGTGAAGCCGATGGTGGGTGCGAACCAGAGGTTGGTGCAGGGATGGTTCACAGTGATGAGATAGGCCCGGTTGAGGTCGGTCCAGACGACGATCTGATCGGGCGAGATCGCCGTCCATCGCCTGTAGCCGGTACGCCACATGAATTGGTCGATGGGCTTGCCGGCATGAGCCATCCAGGCGGCGCGCTGCGCCGAGGCGTTCTGTGACAGGGAGGGAGTGCCGGCGCAGGCGGCGAGCCATGCCGCCGCGGTCGCGACGCAAATGCCGCGAACCAGTGCTCTGCAGTACCACATGGTCGTCTCCTCGGGGCTTCGGGCGGGCAGGGCTCAGCGGGCCGGCTTCCTGGCCTGCTCCGAGGCCTGGTGCTGTTGCCGCTCATCCTGCTGCATCTTTCGATAATCGATCGGTTGGATGGTCTTGATCGTGCACCGCCACCCTTCGGCATGCACGGAGTCGAAATGCGCATAGACCGTATCGGCGGTGGAGGTGAGGCCGATACGATGGGCAAACATGAGATCGGTGCACGGATGGAACACCGTCACGAGATAGGCCTGGTTGAGGTCCGTCCAGACGACGAGCTGATCGGGCGAGATCGGCTCCCAGCCCTGATAGTGCGTGAGCCAGGTGAAATGGTCGACCGGCTTGCCGGCGTAGGCCTCGAAGCGGGCGCGCTCGGCCGCATCACGCTGCCTGAGCGGTATGCCGGAGCAGGCGGTGAGCAGCGCGGCGGTAATGAGCAGCCAGGCGCCTCGCAGGGGGGGTCTTGAGCATGACATGAGAGATGTCTCCACGAGTCCCGCAGCGACTATAACGCGCCGCCCGTCCGGGAGTTGACCCAGTGGCGATCAGCCCGCGCCCGTCAGCAAGGCCACCGGGAACGATCCCAGAGCCGCCGCCGCGTCGATCGCCGGCGGTCCGTCGCCGCGCGATAGGGACACTTGTGCCTCATCCAGCGCTCCGCGCAGCGGCGTCTGCGGGGCGGACGGCAGCTGAACGGCGGTGTCGGCCCAGACCTCCTCTCCAAGCGGTAAGCGTTGCCGTCCTTCCTCGGTAGCGCTCTGCGCACCCACGAGCTTGAGATACAGACGCGGCGCCAACACGATGGCGAGCCTTCCCTCCAGACGGCGTGCAAACGCGCACAGATGCGCTGCGCGGCTGCCAGTCACCTTGAGCGGCAGGTACTCGCCGCGCTCGAAGAGCTCAGGGTCGCGTTGCCTGAGGCGCAGGACCCGCAGGTGAACGAAGAGCTTGCAGCGCGGATCGGTCACATCGGCGGCCAGCGCGCGCGCGAGGCGCGCGCCGTCGGCCGGCTCAGCCGCGAGCGAGTCGAGCAGCCGGCGGCGCAGGGCGTAGTCGACCGGCCGCCGGTTGTCCGGGTCGACCAGCGAGAAATCCCAGAGCTCATTGCCCTGGTACACGTCCGGTACCCCTGGGGCCGTGAGCTTCAGCAGCGTCTGCGACAGTCCGTTCAGCAATCCGAAGCCGACGATGCGCCGGTTCAGCGCACAGAAGTCGGCGAGGAAAAGATTGCCTTCACGCCGCTCGAGGACGGCCCGGACGAATTGTGTCAGCGCGTCCTCGTACTCCGCGTTGGCGGCCGCCCAGCTCGTACGCACCTTCGCCTCGCGCGCGGCTTTGAGCACGTACGCCTCGATGCGTTGGCGATAGGCATCGAGACCGGCGTCGTCCGGTTCCTCGAGCGGCCACGTGCCGATGAGCGTCTGGTAAAGAAGGTACTCATCGTCGGGCGAGGGCGCCGGCAGGCCACCGACCTCCCGCCGCCGCATCCGGTTCATCCGCCGCCATCGGTTGACTGCCTGGCGCCACACGGCCGGCATTTCCGACAGCACGTTGATGCGGGCCCGCACGTCCTCCGAGCGCTTCGTATCGTGCGTGGACGTGGTGAGCATCTCGTGCGGCCAGTGTCTGGCCCGATACTGGGCGTCGGTATGAAACGCACTGATGCTGGAGCCGTAGAGATCGGGCTCACCCCCAACCTCGTTGAGCGAGACCAGTCGGTTGAACCGGTAGAGCGCGGTATCCTCGATGCCTTTGGCCGTCGTGGGCGCCGTGATCTGCTGGAACTTCATCGCGAAGCGGCGCATGCGCTCGCGCGCGCTCTCGCTTTGGGCAGGGAGCTCGAGCAGCAGGGCGCTGCGCACGAAATCGAACACCGGCTGTTCGATCGCCGAGCCGCGACGGCGCGCCGCCGCGATGGCCCAGTCGATGTAGCGCCGATCGGTCTCGGAAACACCGTCGCTCACGTAAGTGCGATAGACGGGAAAGCAGGCGATGACCTCCGCGAGCGCCCGCCACAGGTTCGCCAGCGTGAAGTCGCGGGTCCGCCTGTCGACCTGCGCGATGCGCGCCAGCAGGTTCGAGGCGGTGTTGAGCTCCGAGGCGAGTGACTTGCGCAGCACGCGATGCTGGCAGTCGTAGGCGATGTCGGGCCACTCGCGGGGCTCGCCGATGAAGGCACGGTAGGTCCTGCCCATCCGGCCTTTGCTGGCGGTGTCGACCAGCAGCCGATTCACGACGTTGGCGAAGTGATAGCCGGTCTCGCCGTGCAGCGGCCAGTTCGCGGGCAGACGCTCGAAGGAGGCGGTGATCTTCTCCGCCACCAGGTAGATGCCGCCGCCATCGGCCTTCGCCGTCGCCTGTGCAAGCCGGCCGGTCAGCCGCTGAAAATAGCCGAGGGGATCATAAAGGCCATCCGAATGGTCGATGCGCAGGCCGTCGAGCTTGCCCGAACCGACGAGCTCCAGGACGAGCCGGTGGGTCGCTTCGAACACAGCCTCGTTCTCCACTCGAAGCGCGGCGAGATCGTTGACGTCGAAGAACCGGCGGTAGTTGATGTCATCGGAGGCGACCCGCCAGTAAGCCAGGCGGAATGCCTGCGACTCGAGCAGCTCGTGCAACGGATCGAAGCTCGGGGCATCGTCCGGGCGGCCTCCCAGCGTCGCGACGGCCTGGTCCAGTGCCGCGGAGACGGCGGTATCCGCCGCCGCCAGCGCCGCCAGGGCCTGCTTGTGGGCCTCCTTGTCGCGGTGGCGCTCCGCAATCTGCTCCGGCGTCGCTCCGCGCCGGTCGGGCAGCGCGCCGAAGAGGCGCCGCAGCTTCTCGAGCTCCTCGTTGCGCTCGATCGCCAGCACCGCGTCGAGAATGCGCGGATACGTGCGCGGATCGAGCGGCATGCGATGCTCGTGGTAATGGATGGCGAACGAGCCGAGCTCGCGCTCGAACACCAGTTTGAGATCACCGCGCTCGAGCACCACGCCGTACGGGTCGGCCAGCACAGGCACCAGCACCTTGTCGGCGAGTGCCGCGTTCACCGGGTTCCAATCGATATCGAAGTAGTCGGCGTAGATCGAGGCCTGACCGTTCTCCAGAACGTCCATCCACCAGGCATTGTCGGACCCCATGACACCGACATGGTTCGGAACGATGTCGAGGATGTGACCCATGCCGTGCGTGCGCAGCTCCGCGACGAGGCGATCGAACTCCTCACGGCTGCCGATCTCCGGATTGAAGGAGTTGTGATCGACGACGTCATAGCCGTGAGCGCTGCCTGCGCGGGCACGGAAGTAGGGCGAGCAGTAGACATGACTGACGCCCAGGGACGCCAGATACGGGACGATGGCCGTCAGATCCTTGAACGTGAAGCCGGCGTTGAGCTGCACGCGGTAAGTGGCCCGGGGAATCCTATCTGACACGGCTGCGCTCCAGGAGCCACGTCACGCTCCACGGCGCCAGCTCGTTGCGGGCGAGGGCCGCCCGGATGCCGGGATGTGTCGCGAAGATCATGCGGCCGGCGGGCCGGCCGACGACCGGGGAGGGGACATTCCTCAGGTTGGCGAGAAGGTGCAGCACGCCATCGTCGCGCAGGCGCCAATCCACCGCAAACGCGCCATCAGGATGGAAGGCGACGCACGTTCCGCCGAGAATCCGTGGCAGCAACGGCACGATGTCCCGCCGGCGAATGGCGAGCAGGCGGCGATAGTGATCGAACATTCTGGCGTGCGCCGGCGCCGCCAGCTGCTCCCAGTTCAAGCGCCCTGAGGCGAAGGTCGCCGCATCGCACGGGTCGGGTACGGAGCCCTGGAAATGCGCGAACTCGCGCCGCCGTCCCTCGCGCACCTTGTCCGCGAGCTCCGGCTCGAAGTCACAGAAGTACGGGAACGGCTCGGCCGCGGCCCACTCCTCGCCCATGAAGAGCATGGGCGGGGATGGCGCGAGGAGCAGCACGGCGGCTGCCGCGCGCAGCGCCTCGGCGGGCGCGAGCTGCGACAACCGCTCGCCGCGGGCGCGGTTGCCCACCTGATCGTGGTTCTGCAGGAAGTTGACGAAAGCCGAGGGCGGCAGGTGTCCGCTGCGCTCGCCGCGCGCGACGCCGAGATGGCGCGAGGCTTCCCCCTGATAGGCGAACCCCTCGGCCAGCGAGCGGCAGAGGAGCTTGTGCGGGCCCTCGCGGTAATCCTCGTAGTAGCTGTCGGATTCACCGGTGAGCAGCACGTGCAGGCAATGATGCACGTCGTCGTTCCACTGCGCATCGAACGTGTCCGCCGCGCCCGCCGGGCCGAGCCGGCGCGCCTCGTTGTTGAGATTCTCGAGCACCAGGTAGACCGGCCGCTCCCGGCCCGGGCCGGCACGTGCGGCGCGCGCGATCTCGGTGAGGATGTGCGGCTCGCTGGTGTCGAAGATCGCGTGCACGGCATCGAGCCGCAGTCCGTCCAGGTGATACTCCTCCAGCCAATAGAGGGCGTTGTGGATGAAGAAGTCGCGCACCACGCGGCTGCTGGGTGCCTCGAAGCTCATCGCCGCTCCCCACGGGGTCGCGTGCCGATCAGTGAAGAACTGCGGCGCATAGCGATGGAGGAAGTTGCCCTCGGGGCCGAAGTGGTTGTAGACGACGTCCAGCATCACCGCAATGCCGTGCGCATGCGCTGCGCACACCAGCGACTTGAGGTCCGCCGGCGAGCCGTAGGCCGATGCCGGTGAATACGGCAGTACGCCGTCGTATCCCCACCCACGCGAGCCCGGGAACTCCGCGATGGGCATGAGCTCGATCGCCGTCACCCCCAACCGCTGCAGGTGCTCCAGACGGCGCGCGACACCCGCGAAAGTGCCTTCCGGCGAGAAGGTGCCGACATGCAGCTCGTAGAGCACGGATTGCGGCCAGGGTGGGGGCCGCCAGTCACCGTCGGTCCAGTCGAACGCGCCGGGGTCGATCACCTCGCTCGGACCGTGGACTCCCTGCGGGTTGTGCCGCGACGCCGGATCGGGCACCAATGCCTCGCCGTCGATGCGATAGCGGTAGCGGCTGCCGGCATGGGCGTCGCCGGTGACCAGCTCGAACCAGCCCTCGCCGGCCTGTGCGAGCGGCAGCATCCGCGCCTCTCCGGAGGGCGATTCCAACACCAACTCCACCCGCCCGGCCGCCGGCGCCCACAGGCGGAAACGGACCCGCCCGTCGGGCAGGACCTGGGCCCCGAAGGGCATCTCGTGCCGCCGTGCCGTCATCGGTATGCCGTCTCGCGCAGTAACGCCAGCGACCGCCCCTGCAGCGGGTACGGGGTCGCGGGCTCCAGGCGGTGCTGCGCGAAGGGGGCGTCGGCGACGCTGGTATCGAGCACCGTCCACCAGATCTTGCCCGCGAGCGATTCGGGAAACCGGAACGGAATCGGCTCGTGGTGCGCGTTGCACAGCAGCACGAAGTTGTTGTCCGTGACCAGGCGGCCGCGGCGGTCGCGCCGCTCGATGGCGGCGCCCGCCAGATAGAGCCCGAGGCAGCGCGCGAAAGGCAGGTTCCACTCGGTCTCGGTCATCTCGCGCCCGTCCGGGCTCAGCCAGATGATCTCGCGCGTACCGTCCACGGTGACCGTGTCGCCCTGCAGGAAGCGCCGGCGGCTGAAAACCGGATGGCGCCTGCGCAGATCGATCAGGGCGCAGGTGAACTCCAGAAACGCCTCGCGTTCGGCATCGAGGTCCCAATCGAGCCAGGAGATCTCGTTGTCCTGGCAGTAGGCGTTGTTGTTGCCCAGCTGCGTATGGCCGAGCTCATCGCCGCCGAGGACCATGGGCGCGCCCTGGGAGAGCAGCAGCGTCGCCATGAGGTTGCGCTTCTGCCGCGCCCGCAACGCGCGCACCGATGGGTCGTCCGTGGGGCCCTCGACGCCGCAATTCCAGGAGCGGTTCTGGTCGGCGCCGTCTCGATTGTCTTCGCCGTTCGCCTCGTTGTGCTTGCCGTTGTAGCTCACCAGGTCTTCGAGCGTGAAGCCATCGTGAGCGGTGATGAAGTTGATGCTGGCATGCGGCTTGCGGCCGCTCGCCTCGTACAGGTCCGCGGAGCCGGTGAAGCGGCGCGCGAATTCGCCGATCAGGCCGCCGTCGCCCTTCCAGTAGGCGCGCATGCTGTCGCGGTACTTGTCGTTCCATTCGTTCCAACCGGGCGGGAAATTGCCGACCTGGTAGCCGCCGCTGCCGATGTCCCAGGGCTCGGCGATGAGCTTGACCTGCGACAGCACCGGGTCCTGGCCGATGGTGTCGAAGAAGGATCCCAACCGGTCGACGTCGTAGAGCTCGCGCGCCAGCGCGGAGGCGAGGTCGAAGCGGAAGCCGTCGACGTGCATCTCCTGTACCCAGTAGCGCAGGCTGTCCATGATCAGCTGCAGCACCCGCGGATGCTGCAGGTTGAGCGTGTTGCCGGTGCCGGTGAAGTCCATGTAGTAGCGGGGGTTTTCCGGGCTCAGGCGATAGTAGGCCGCGTTGTCGACGCCGCGCAGCGAAAGGGTCGGGCCGAGCTGGTTGCCCTCGGCGGTGTGGTTGTAGACCACATCGAGGATCACTTCGATGCCGGCGGAGTGCAGCGTCTTCACCATCGTCTTGAATTCGCTGGTCTGACCGGTGGCCGAATAGCGCCGCTCCGGTGCGAAGAAGCCGATGGTGTTGTAGCCCCAGTAATTGCGCAGCCCCTTGTCGAGCAGCGTCCGGTCGTCGACGAAGGCATGCACCGGCATCAGCTCGAGCGTGGTGATCCCGAGCCGCAGGAAATGCTCGATCATCGGCGCGGTGGCGAGGCCGGCATAGGTGCCGCGCAGCGCCGGGGGCACCTCGGGATGGCGCATGGTGAGGCCGCGCACGTGCGCCTCGTAGATCACCGTGTCGTGCCAGGGGACGCGGGGCGGCCGATCGTCACCCCAGGTGAAAGCGGGGTCGATGACCCGGCACTTCGGCGTACCCGCGGCGCTGTCGCGCTTGTCGAAAGAGAGATCGGCCCTGGGATGCCGCAGGCGGTAGCCAAAGTGCGCGTCGCTCCAGGTGAGCGCGCCCTCGAGGCGCTTGGCGTAGGGCTCGATCAGCAGCTTGTTGGGATTGAAGCGCTGGCCCCGCTCCGGTCGATAGGGGCCGTGGACGCGGTAGCCGTAGAGAAGGCCCGGTCGCGCCTCCGGGAGGTAGCAGTGCCAGATCTCATCGGTGCGCTCGCGGATCGCGACCCGCTGCACCTCGCGGCGGCCCGCGGAATCGAAGATGCACAGCTCCACCCGCTCGGCGGCGGCGGAGAAGAGCGAGAAGTTGACCCCTTCTCCATCCCAGGTCGCGCCGCGGGGATAGGGCTGGCCCGGCCATACCGCGCCGATCCGTTGCCCCTCTCCGGAGATGGCGGAAGCGCGGCGACTGCCGACTGTCTGGTCCACGGCGGTTGCAGGTGCTCTCACTCGGCAAGCCCGAGCAGGCTCTGAAGGGGAATGCGGGTCCAGTCCGGGCGGTTCCCGAGCTCGTACCGCACTTCATAGAGCGCCTTATCGATCTCGAACAGCGTGAGGAGCGGCCGCGCCTGCTGCAGCGACTCGTAGATGCCCGTCGCGCTGGCAATCTCATCGTAGGCGGTGATGAAGGTGCGCCGCGCCTCCTGTTCCCAGGTATGCAGCTGCGGCTCCCAGCGGCTGAGATCATCGCCCGCCTGCAGTGCACTGCGCTCGAGCGCGGCATGGCGTGCATACGCGAAGGAGCGCAGCATGCCGGCCACGTCGGTCAGTGGAGAGTGCTTGAGGCGGCGCTCCGCGAGCGTGCGTCCGGGCTCGCCTTCGAAGTCCACGATGACGAAGTCGTTGCGTTTCAGCAGCACCTGACCCAGGTGATAGTCGCCGTGACGGCGTGTCTTCAGGCCGCGGGGCGCGGCGGTCGCGCAGCGACCGATCCTGCGCAACAGGCTCTCGCGCCGCGCGAGCAGCGCCTGCACGTCCGCGACGATCGCGGGCGAGAGTTGCGGCAAGCGCGCCGAGAGCAGTGCCAGCGTGGCTTCCGCCGCCGCGCGCGTGGCCTCGGCCCACGCGACGACATCCTCGCGGACAATCGGCTCCGGTATGAAGGCCGGATCGTCCGTCGGCCCGGCGAGCGCG
>Ga0335075_10016258_pt1 | contig 11129 bp, 7 predicted proteins | sample Lox_Sample_24_FD_206723 | JGI IMG/M metagenome (GOLD analysis project Ga0335075, IMG submission 206723) | Soil microbial communities from Loxahatchee National Wildlife Refuge, Florida, United States - Lox_Sample_2.4 | ecosystem: Environmental > Terrestrial > Soil > Wetlands | place: USA: Florida... | reverse complement strand
CTTTGCCGGCGGATTCACTCTCGTCGAACTCCTGGTAGTCATTGCCGTCATTGCGATTTTGGCGGCGATACTGTTGCCGGTGTTAAGCAGAGCGCAGCTGCGGGCGCAGCGCATCCAATGCCTGAGCAATGTGCGCCAGCTCGCGGTCGCGGCGCAGGTTTATACCGGCGATAACTCGGATTTTTATCCGATCGCGCAATATTACGACGACGTGAATAACATCTCGTATTGCTGGGATTTCACGATGTACGAAAGCAATTCACGCGTTGTCCCGGGATTGTTGTGGCAGGGACAAACCAACCCGCAAATCCAGCAGTGCCCTTCGTTTAACGGCAGCGCGAATTGGGACGGCGACCCTTACACGGGCTATAATTACAACACGAGTTACATCGGGCACGGCCAGGGTGAAGCGACCGAGCAGCCGGCGAAAGCTTCGGCCGCGCGTCATCCGGCGACGACGGTGGTGTTCGGCGATGGCCAGTGGGCGAGTGGCGCGGACAAATTCATGCGCGCTCCATGGCCGGATGTGAATAATGGCGGCGACAACTCCAATATGAATAACCTGCGCTCCTCGGGCACACAGGGTTTCCGGCACAGCGGCCTGAGCAACGCGGCGTTTTGCGACGGTCACGCCGAATCGCTGTCCGCATGCTATACCAACTATGCGACGGACCCGTATGATTCATCGCCGGTCGCGCCAGGGACCGGATTTCTTTCCGTCAGCAATTCCATTTATGATCTAAATTGAGGACTTGCCGGCTATGAAGGAGAAAATTGTTTTTTGCTGGAGCGGTGGCAAGGATTCCGCGCTGGCACTGAACCGGATTTTGCGCGGCGGGCAGCATGAAGTGGTTTCGATGCTGACGACGTGCAACGAACATTTTCAGCGTGTCTCCATGCACGGCGTTCGGCTGGAATTGCTCGAACGGCAGGCCCAATCCATCGGATTGCCGCTGGAGAAGGTGTTTGTGAGCCAACGCAGTTCCAACGAGGAATATCAGCAAAAAATGTCCGCCTGCCTTTCGGCGCACAAGGCGCGCGGCGTGACAGCCTGCGCTTTCGGGGACATTTTTCTTGAAGACCTCAAACGCTGGCGCGAGGAAAACCTGGACCGCATCGGAATGCATGGCGTTTTTCCAATTTGGAAGGTCGATTCGCGCAATCTGCTCCGTGAATTTTTCTCGCTCGGGTTCGGCTCCGTGGTGTGCTGCGTCAATGACGCCTGACTCGAGGCCGCGTTCGTGGGCAGAAACATTGACGAATCATTCATCCGCGACCTGCCGCCGAACGTGGATCCATGCGGCGAGAACGGCGAGTTTCATTCTTTCGCCTTCGCCGGGCCGATATTCAAACAACCGGTCAAATTCACGCTCGGCGAAAAGGTGTATCGTCCGGTGGACACTACCCCGGATTCCAATTCGAGTTACGTGTGCCCGACAACCGGGCCGGCCCCGACGCGCGGATTCTGGTTCTGCGACCTGTTGCCCGCATGAACATGACTTCGCCCTGCATTAATGTCTGCAAACTCGATTCGTCCGGCGTTTGCACAGGATGCCGTCGGACCCGGGACGAAATCGCGCGATGGATTCAAATGACAGAAGAGGAACGACGGCAGATTGTTTCGATGCTCGCCGGCCGGCGATGGAAGAATTTCCCCGGAGAGCAATTCGCGCGTTGAACCGTAGCGCGGACCCCCAAACCTGCGCACCGCATGACGTCGCACGATCAGCCGATTTGGAAACCTGCGCTGCGTCTCCGGCTCCCGGTTCAACCCGCACCATTTTTTAACGTTCACCATCGACCAGTAAACCGCTAAACTGATTCCGTGTCTGAATCGCTTGTTATTAACGAAATTTATTTGAGTTTGCAGGGGGAAAGCACGTACGCGGGTCTGCCGTGTGTGTTTGTGCGGCTGACGGCGTGCGATCTGCGATGTTCCTATTGCGATACCGCATACGCCTTTAAAGAGGGGAAAAAGATGGCGCTGGCGGATGTGCTTGCCAAAGTGAATGCCCTGGCTGTGCCATTCAAACGTCCGGCGTTGCCGTTGGTGGAATTGACCGGCGGCGAGCCGTTGCTTCAAAAAAATTCACTGCCCCTGATGAAACAGCTCTGCGACGACAGATTTACCGTCCTGCTCGAAACGAGCGGCGCGCACGACATTTCGAAAGTGGACTCGCGGGTCCATCGGATTATGGATTTGAAGTGCCCGTCGAGCGGCGAATCGGCCCGGAACGATATGGCAAACCTGGCTCATCTGAAACCGACGGATGAAATCAAGTTTGTCATCGGCACGCGCGAGGATTATGAATGGGCAAAAGAACAAATCGCGCGGCACCAGTTGCAAAACATTTGTCCGCTGCTGTTTTCATGGGTGCATCCGCTGGCGCCGGACCAGCAAAATCCTTCGCTCAAACGCGTCCCAGCCGGCCAAACGCCGATTTCCCGGCGAGAACTGGTCGAACAAATCATCGCCGACGCGCTGCCCGTCCGTTTCCAGGCGCAGTTGCATAAGATTATTTGGCCGCCGGAGCAGAGGGGAGTGTAGTTATTGCGGAATGTGGATTGCGGAATGCGGAATGATCGAACTACGAGAATCATAGCTGATTCTTTAACCTTGTGAACTGTGCGTTTGAACGCACAGTGGCAAAGCCGAAAATAATTCGTGAAAATTCGGGGAATTCGTGCCTTAATCGTCAGCCCATGGCGACTGCCGAAATCCTTCAATTGCTTCGCGATTATGAATCGCGAAATGTCCTTTTTATCGAACCGGATGGTTCCTGGCCAATCGTTTGGGAACGCGCAAAGGGAACGTCCGTTTGGGATGCGAACGGGACGCAATATCTGGATTTGACGGGGGCGTTTGGCGTTGCCGCAGCCGGCCATGCGAATCCGAACGTCGTCAAAGCAGGCCGGCAACAGATGGGCCGGCTGCTCCACGCCATGGGCGATGTGCACCCGCACGCGCTCAAAGCGAAGCTCGCGCGCGAATTGAGCCGATTGACGTTTGAGCGATGGACCGTAGCGCAGACTTCCAAGTCTGCCGTATCGCAGGTTTCCAAACCTGCGAGTCGTCCGAATTCAAGCGGTTCACCGAAAGGAACCGTGAGCGTTGATCAGAATCGAAGCCGGCGATTTTCTGCATTCGGACGGCTTGCCGATTTGGAAATCGGCGATACGGCAGGTTTGGAAACCTGCGCTACGGCTAAAACCATCTTTTGCAATTCCGGCTTCGAAGCCGTCGAAGCCGCTCTCAAAACGGCGATGCTGGCAACAGGCAAACGCGAGGTAATTGCCTTCACCGGCAGTTATCACGGATTGGGTTACGGCGCGCTCAATGTCACCCATCGCGATTTTTTCCGGCGGCCGTTTCATACCCAACTGCGCCGGTTCGGAAAGTTCGTTCCATTCCCGCAGGGTCACAGAGACGATTCATGGGTGGCCGCGCTTGAAAAGCAAATCACACGGATTCTGCAAGGGAAGCGGACCGGAGCAATCCTGGTTGAGCCGGTGCAGGCGCGCGGCGGGATCATCGTTCCGCCGCCGGAATTTTTGCCAACGTTACGGGCGCTGTGCGACAGGTTCGGAGCATTGTTGATTGCGGACGAGGTGTACACGGGTTTTGGGCGCACGGGCGCATGGTTCGCCTGCGAACATAGCGAGGTCATCCCGGATTTAGTCTGTTTGGGCAAGGCGCTCACGGGCGGTTTTCCGCTTTCGGCGTGTGTCGGAAGGGCGGATGTCATGGACGCAGCGTGGCCGCCGTCCAAGGGGGAAGCGATTCACACAAGCACGTTTCTGGGGCATCCCGTCGGTTGTGCGATGGCGCTGGCGCAAATCAAGGAAATCAAACGCCTGGGCCTTTGCGGGCGCAGCGCGGAATTAGGGCGATTTCTCCTGGCCGAACTCAGCGCCATTGAAAATGAAAAATTAAAAATTAATATGGCGGCTCGCGGCCTGGGATTGATGGCTGGACTTGAAGTTCAATTGCCCGATGGTTCACCCGCCGGCGCCGAAACCTTTGCCGTGATTAAAACGATGTTGAAGCGTGGCTATATTCTTCTGCCGGAAGGTGAACACGGCAACGTCATCAGCTTTACGCCGCCGCTGACGATCAGCAAAAGCGAATTGACCCGCACAGCCCGGGCGTTGCGAGAAATATTGGTTGAACGTTTCGGCGGATAGAAATGGCAACGATTCACGGCACGGTCATTTTGAAAATCCTGCCAGAGCGTCATCCAGGGCATCTATTTTCACGGGTTTCGTTAAGTGCATCGAAAAGCCGCTCTCCTTGCTGCGGGCTAAATCTTCGTCCATTCCGTACCCCGTCAAAGCAATTCCCCTGGCATTTGGCGAATGCTTGAGAACGTTTTTGAACAAGTCATAGCCCGACCCATCGGGCAATCCGATATCTGAAATCACCAGGTCGAAATGAGTTTTTTCGCTCAGGGAGACGGCTTCGCTGACAGAACCGGCCACCATGACTCTATGTTGGCGATTTGCCAAAAGCCGTGCGAGGGCGGAACGAGTTGGTTCATGATCTTCCACCAACAAAACTTGCAGGCCGATCGACTTGTCGGCCTGATTGATTCGGCCCATGGACGCTTTTCGGTCTGTGTTCCCGCTCCATTCGGCCAGGGGAAATGTGATGGTGAAGCAGGAGCCCGCGCCGCGCCCTTTACTGGACGCTTCGATGACGCCGGAATGCAGATCTACCAATTTTTTGCTGATCGTCAAACCGAGGCCCAGGCCGCCAAAACGATGGGGTTCGACAGAATGATCGCCCTGTTTGAATGCGTCAAAAACGTGAGCCAATTCCTTCCCGGACATCCCAATTCCCGTGTCCGAAATCTTCACAATACATTTCTCACGAGTGGCGCTGGTTTCGATGGTGATGGCGCCGCCGGGCGAAGTGAATTTAACCGCGTTTCTCAAGATATTCCAAAAGACCTGCTGCAACCGCACCGTGTCGCCCAGGATGACACTTCTCGTGTCATCAAATTTCTGTTTCAGCGCGACGCATTTCTTGTCAATTTCGTTTTGCACGATGGCCAGGGTGGAAGTCAGGACTGAATAGACATTGACGTAATGCTTCTCCACTTTGAGCTTGCCGGCCCGGACCCTGGCCAAATCCAGGAGGTCATCAATGAGTTTGGCCTCCAATTCCACGTTTTTAAGAATGGTATCAAAACTCGCCCGGACCCCGGGAGGCAGTTCCGGGTCAGACACGGCGTCGCTCGCCACAAGCAGGACTGGATTTAAAGGGGTCCTTAGTTCGTGTGACAACGCGGCCAAAAAATCATCCTTGGCGCGGCTGGCTCGTTCCGCCTCATCGCGGGCCTGCTTTAGTTCCATCTCCGTGCGCTTTTTCGCGGTGATATCCCGCGCAATTTTGGAAGCCCCGGTGATCCGGCCGGCATCATCTTTAATCGGCGAGACGGTCAGTGAGATATCAATCAATTGTCCGTCCTTTCGCACGCGCACTGTTTCGTAATGGTCAATCCGATCGCCGGCGCGTATTCGCGCCAGAATGCCGGGCTCTTCATCGATATGATCAGGCGGAATCAAAATGGTCACGGGTTTGCCCACGGCCTCCTCGGCGGTATAACCGAAAATCTTTTCCGCGCCCTTGTTCCACGTGCGTATGACTCCGTTGAGGTCTTTGCTGATGATGGCGTCGTCGGACGACTCGACGATGGCTTTAAAATGGCCTGAAATCGCATTGGCGCGTTCGAGTTCGCCATTGCGGCTTTCCAACTCGGTGTTCAGGGTTGCCATTTCCTCGTTTGAAGCCTGCAATTCCTCCTTGGCTGTTTCCAATTCTTCGTTGGTGCTTTGCAACTCCTCATTGCTCGAAACGACTTCTTCATTCGCCGCCCGCAATTCCTCATTAGTTGCTTCCTGCTGTTCAATAATCATTTCGACCGCTTTACGGATGCCAAACAGTTCTTTACGCAGCTTTGCATTTTCCACTTCCAAATCCTTGTCCGGACCGCCGGTCGCGCCGGAAGGTCCGGGCTTCCTTTTGTCGGGCTTTTTCGGGGCGCCAAAAACCAGGTAGGCTTTTTCGCCGGTCTTTGGAATTGTGATGGGAACCACCTGCGATTCCATTTCCATTTCCTCGCCGCGCTGAATGATTTTTTCCACTGCGAACCGCAATTGTGAAGGGTTTAGTTCCCTGATGGACGTGGCGGCGGCGCGCCGGGCGGCTACGTGGGAAGGACGATCAAAGTCGGAAGACTGCAAAAACGCGGGTGGAACCTGTTTTTTCTGGTGAGCTTTTCTGCGAAACAAGTTGATCTTTCTGTCGCCAATCGTGAAGCGGTTTGACGAACCGTCCGTGGTTTCCGATGGGCCCAATAACAATAATCCCGCCGGCTTGAGCGCAAAATGAAAGATCGCCAGTATTCTCGATTGGAGTGCCGGCGTCATATAAATCAATGCATTGCGACAACTGATGAAGTCCAGGTTCGAGAAGGGCGGGTCCACGGCAAGGTTATGGCGCGCAAAAATGCACAGGTCTCGAATTTCTTTTCGAATAGCGTATCCGGCCTTGACGGGCCCGAAAAACCGCCGTAATCGTTCCGCCGAAACCTGTTTCCCGATGGATTGCGGATACAGGCCGGCCCGTGCCCGTTCGAGCGCCCGCTCACTGATGTCCGTGCCGAAAATCTGCACTTCTCGTGGGTCCTTCTTTGCCTCCTTTAATTCGGCCAAAATCATGGCCAACGAGTACAGTTCTTCGCCCGTCGAACACGCCGGAACCCAAATGCGAAGCGGTTCATTCGAGTGGTTTGACCGCAGTAATTGCGGGAAATAGGTGGTTTTTAATGCCTTGAACACTCCCGGGTCACGAAAAAAACTCGTGACCGGAATCAGGATATCGTTAAACAGCTCTTTCGCTTCGCTTCGGTTTTTTCGTAAATACTGGCAATATTCGTTGAATGAACCGATTTTGCGCGCGTTCATTCGCCTTTCGATGCGGCGACGCAGCGTGGCTTGTTTATAATTTGTAAAATCGACGCCGGTATGCTGGTGCAACAATGCAAGAATCTTGTCGAACCACCCGTTCACTTCTCTGGCCATATTAAAATTAAAACTCTAAATAACGGCACAATTTGGCGGCAGTAAAACCGTTCAACGCCCGCTAATCTTCAACCTGGCCGCTGTATTTCCATGTGGATAATCCCAATGCGATATGCTTCCTAATAACCCGTTTCCCGGTCTTTGGCAAGCGCCAGTGGCGCGGCTTTTATTGAAAATTAAAACCCCGGTTCACGGCCCCCGGGCGATGGCGGGACTCGAATTTCTTTTGCCAAACGGTTCGCCCGCGACCGCCGAAAACATTGCGTGATTACAAACATGTTGAAGCTTTGAAATTCATGTTGGCTGCAAATCGGTCCATGTCGTGAGAAAATCTCCGGCGTTGGCCGACTTGTCTACGCGCACAGGTTTTCCGGTCCTCTGTCGTGAAAACAGAGTGATTCTTTCGCTCAAAAGTAAAGTTTCATCCACCGCAGCCTCGAGATCCTCAACTTTCATTTTAGTCTGCCGGACTGATGCTTTAGCTTTGGCAAGCTGGCGTTGCAGGTTCTTTATTTCGCTTTTTTGATGCATAACTCCTTGGTCAATGAACCGAAGCCAATACCGTGCCACTTCTAAAAAATGGCTTTTAGCAGCCTTGATTATTCCAAAAATTATGGCGCGAAGCCGTTTTGAGGATACAAATTGCAATTACAAAATTTGCAAACTGCATGGCCGGGAGCGTAACGGTGAAGAAAGCAATTTCGCGCAGCTTACGGAAGGTCATATGGTACGGCAAAATAAAATGTCCGGTTTTGCATTTGGCGGGCGTTTATGGGTGAATGTTGCCGATGGAAGACAGCGCATTATTGCAGGAATATGCCAGGACCCAATCCGAGCCGGCCTTTGCGGCGTTGGTCGAAAGGCATATCGGGCTGGTTTATTCCGCCGCCCGGCGGCAAGTGCGCGATCTCCAACTGGCTGAGGATGTGACGCAGACAGTCTTTATTATCCTGGCGCGCAAAGCCAGGTCATTGTCCGGGCATCCGGGCTTGTCAGGCTGGCTGCTGAAGGCGACGCGCTATGCCGCGAACGCGCAGATTCGGGCTGCCATCCGCCGTGGGCAACGTGAAAAGGAGGCATGTATGCAATCTTCCATGAATGAGCCGACGGCAGTCTGGGCGCAACTCGCGCCGTTTCTGGACGAAGCGATGGCATCGTTAACCGATACAGACCGTACGCTGGTGGCCTTGCGTTACTTCGAAAATAAAACTGCCTGCGAAATCGGCCAAACCCTGGACCTAAACGAAGAGGCCGCGCAAAAGCGAACGAGCCGGGCGCTGGAAAAATTGCGGAAATTTTTCCTGAAACGCGGGATCCAGTCCACGCCGGCCGTCATTGCGGAGGCGATTCTTGCGCATTCAGTTGAGGCTGCGCCGGCCGGCCTGGCCGCCGCAGTGGCTTTGTCGGCGGCGGGCGGCGCGGGAATTTCCACGGCGGTGGCGACATTGACTGATGCGACGACAAAAGCAATGGCATGGCTGAAACTCAAATTTGCGGTTGCCGTGGGAGCGTCCGCGGTGCTAGTGGCGGGCATTACAACTCTGGCCGTTGCCCGAATCGCTAGCGGGCAAACATTCACGACAGCCGAAACCGTCACCCTGGCGGATGCAACAAATGCGCCGCTTCCCGCCACGGACGCCGCGATCACAACCAGTTCCACCAATGAGAACTTGATTCGGGCGCTCGCCCAGGCGTTTCAGCATACCCGGCGAACGCAAAACTTTGTGGCAAAACGTAATGCTCAATTGCAAAAATTATTTTTCCAATTTCCGCTGTTGACGCCCGTCACCAATCGTGCCGGACAACCGGCTTTTGAAACGCTTGCCCTGACGAACCCGGCGTTGATTGGCCGCCAGGAATATTTTGGATTCAGGTTCAAGGTCCCGCCCCGGACCAATGATGAGAATTTGGTCTGGGCGTTTGTTGACCCGGACATTTTTTCCACCTTCACGGGTTGGTATATCCTGCCCCAAACGGGGACGATGGACGGTTTCGAGGATTACTTTTACCGTCCGAAAAATCTTTATCACGCGGCAGACTTTTCATGGCCGATTGGCGGACGCCTCCTGATACTACAGACCCTGCCGGGCAACTGCCTGGAAGACGGCCAGTCTTATCTCATTTGGTTCGGCTTCACAAAAAAACATCCGAATCGCATGTCGCTGGCATTTACGTTTGCCGATCTGGACAGGGACAGGCCCAGGCCCATTGAAACGGTTTTGAACCTCAACCACAGTGGTTATTTAAGCCGGCCACTAAGCCGGCCGATTATAAATCCAAACAATCACCATATTTATATTCTTTTGCGGCCGGCTTCATGGAAAAGATCTGAAGCAGAGGCTGTGGCGCTGGGCGGGCATCTTGCCACGGTTCGCAATCAGGCCGAGGAAGACTGGATTTTCAGAACGTTCGGCCATTATAAGGGCCTTCAACGGCTTTTGTGGATCGGGCTCAATGACCTGGACAAAAAATTTCACTTTAGCTGGACCAGCGGCGAATCAGTCTCTTACACAGACTGGGCCAAATACCAGCCCTATAGTTCAAAACTCAAGGGGGAGGATTATGTGGCCATCTATTATCCACACCACCGCGAAGCCAATAAATGGAACGACTGGAATGATCGAACGGTGGATCCCATCGAATTGCCGATGGATGGTGTCGTGGAAATCATCCCAAAATCCACGAACAATATTGCAGGCGCCCGCGTGCCGGCCGCCATAACCCCAGTGGCGATCAATCCAAGCATCGTCATCACCAGTCACAGCCAGGGCATCGAGTTGCAATGGCCGGTTTCATCGTCAGCGTATCTGCTGGAAGCGACCACCAATCTGTCGCAGCCCTTCACGATGTTCGGCTATTCGGAGCTGACGAATATCGAAACGGGCACAATTTATGTGCTGATTACGAATCCCGTCCCGCAAATGTACTTCCGACTGGAACAGCCTTAATTAAGGCTGTTGGCTGTGCGGCGATGGCTTTGCCTGCGGGCTGAATGTACTGGTCCAGGTCGTTTCAAAGCTAAGCAGGTCTTCCATCGTTTCCGAAAGGCCGGCCAAAGTCATGAAATGAATGTGCGTCAGGAACACGGTCGGTGAGAAATCCAGCCGGTGGCCGACATAATACTCGCAACGGGTCACGTGCGCCGGGTCGCCGGCCAGTTTGCCCTCAGCATCATACTCCGCTTTCCAAAGCGCTCCGTCCGGCAACACCACAATCGGCATCACAAACGCCACGGAATCCGGCGGCAACGGGTCGTTAACCTGTCCGTAAAGAGAGCCATAGGCCATGTCGCGCGCGGACGCCAGGGCCCGTGACCATTTTGCATAAATCTCGGATTCACCTTCCCGGCAGGCTGCGTGTTTATTGCTGTGGTTGTGCTCGCTGTCGTTGGCTTTTATCCGGATCACATTTTTGCCCACGAACCCGTCCTGCTTGTAAAATGAGCTGCCGGCGGAAACCCTTTGGACGGTCTTCTTCTCTGTCACCTGAATGAAATCGTGGAAGGATTCGTCCGCAGTTCGCCGCCTGCCGCAGACCAATAAGGGCATGCCCGAGTCCAGGCTCTTGCATTCGACCGCCATGAGGATATGCCGTGACCCCAGGTTTCCGGGGCAGGATTTGAAGAGTCTGCAACGGTAGTCGAATTGCGCCGTCTTTTTCGAAGCTGGATCCGAGTAAGTCCCGCCGTACTCGGGCGTTTGCAGTTGAACAGGCACGGGCGCGGTCATCTGTATTCCGCCCCCAAAAATTCGTTTTGGCTTCGCGTTGGCGAGTATGGCGCCAACCCGGAGTTCGTGCCCGAAGTCGTCCTCAGCCAGCACCACCCGTTTGATCTCTTCGACTGTTATGCGCATGGACAACGAGGGTCAAACGCCGCCCCGGAAAGTCAACTCCGAAATCTTCCGCCGTCACGGATTGGTAGAGTAGGCGAAGTGAAACGCTGGGGATTGAACTGACCGAAGTTGTCGGTTCCGTTGTTTCACTTCACCCCTCATCAAACCGGACGAACGGATTTCCCGTATCCGGCTTTCCGGGTCGCTTCA
>Ga0335075_10016257_pt1 | contig 11130 bp, 7 predicted proteins | sample Lox_Sample_24_FD_206723 | JGI IMG/M metagenome (GOLD analysis project Ga0335075, IMG submission 206723) | Soil microbial communities from Loxahatchee National Wildlife Refuge, Florida, United States - Lox_Sample_2.4 | ecosystem: Environmental > Terrestrial > Soil > Wetlands | place: USA: Florida... | reverse complement strand
AAAGTTGAGCCTAAGTGACTCAAGTCATTTGACACCGGGACTCGCCTGGGGCAGGCTTGAGCCCGGCAGACTCAACTTCACACACACTACAAGGACTGCTCATGGCACGTGCGGTAGGTATTGACCTCGGGACAACAAACTCGGTGGTCGCCGTCCTCGAGGGCGGGGAGCCGACGGTCATCGCAAACGCGGAGGGCGCGCGGACGACGCCCTCGGTTGTCGCGTTCGCCAAGAACGCCGAGGTGCTGGTCGGCGAGGTCGCAAAGCGGCAGGCCGTCACCAACGTCGACCGGACGATCCGTTCGGTCAAGCGGCACATGGGGACCGACTGGACCGTCTCCATCGATGGCAAGAAGTTCACCCCGCAGCAGATCAGCGCGTTCATCCTGCAGAAGCTCAAGCGAGACGCCGAGGCTTACCTGGGGGAGAAGATCACCGACGCGGTGATCACCGTCCCCGCGTACTTCAGCGACGCGCAGCGGCAGGCGACCAAGGAAGCCGGCACGATCGCCGGCCTCAACGTCATGCGGATCATCAACGAGCCGACTGCGGCTGCCCTCGCGTACCACCTGGAGAAGGAGGGCGCGGCTAAGATCCTCGTCTTCGACCTCGGCGGTGGCACCTTCGACGTCTCGCTGCTCGATGTCGGCGACGGCGTGGTCGAGGTCGAGGCGACCAGCGGCGACAACCACCTCGGTGGCGACGACTGGGACCAGCGGATCGTCGACTGGCTGGTGCAGGACTTCAAGTCCGGCTACGGCATCGACCTGTCCAAGGACAAGATGGCGCTGCAGCGGCTGCGCGAGGCGGCCGAGAAGGCGAAGATCGAGCTCTCTCAGTCGATGGAGTCGCAGATCAACCTGCCCTACATCTCGCACGGCCCGGACGGGCCCCTGCACCTGGACACCCGGCTCACCCGGGCCGAGTTCCAGCGCATGACGTCCGACCTGCTCGACCGCTGCAAGAGCCCGTTCCAGCAGGTCATCAAGGACGCGAACGTCAAGGTGGCCGACATCGACCACGTGGTGCTCGTCGGCGGCTCCACCCGGATGCCCGCGGTCGTGGACCTGGTCAAGTCGCTGACCGGCGGCCGGGAGCCCAACAAGGGCGTCAACCCCGACGAGGTCGTCGCCGTCGGCGCCTGCCTGCAGGCCGGCGTGCTGCGGGGCGAGGTCAAGGACATCCTGCTGCTCGACGTGACCCCGCTGTCGCTGGGCATCGAGACCAAGGGCGGGATCTTCACCAAGCTCATCGAGCGGAACACCACGATCCCGACCAAGAAGTCGGAGATCTTCACCACGGCCGACGACAACCAGCCGTCGGTGCAGATCCAGGTGTACCAGGGCGAGCGCGAGATCGCGGCGTACAACAAGAAGCTGGGCATGTTCGACCTGACCGGCATCGCGCCGTCGCCGCGCGGCATCCCGCAGATCGAGGTCGCATTCGACATCGACGCCAACGGCATCGTGAGCGTGTCCGCTAAGGACCTGGGCACTGGCAAGCAGCAGTCGGTCCAGATCACCGGCGGCTCGGCGCTGAACAAGGACGACATCGAGAAGATGGTCCGCGACGCCGAGCAGTACGCCGAGGAGGACCGCCGCCGCCGCGAGGAGGCCGAGGTCCGCAACCAGGCCGACACGCTCGTCTACTCGACCGAGAAGTTCCTGGCCGAGAACGACGACAAGGTCCCCGCGGACGTGAAGACCGAGGTCCAGGACGCGATCGCCGACCTCAAGAAGGCCATCGAGGGCAACGACCTCGAGGCGATCAAGACCGCGAGCGAGCACGCCGCCACGGTCAGCCAGAAGATGGGCAGCGCCATCTACGCCGCCGCTCAGGCGGAGCGCCAGGAAGCCGGTCAGGACGAGACGGCGACTGACGCACCGCACGACGAGGATGTCGTCGACGCCGAGATCGTCGACGAAGGCGAAGGTGGAGCCGCCTGATGACTGCACCTGAGGAGCCCACGGGGCCGGTGATCCGCGATAACCGGCGGATCGACCCGGTAACCGGGCAGCCAAAAAGGGGCAAGCACGCGGCCTCTCAGCCGGCCGGCACCGCGAGTGCCGGCCGGCCGGGGGGCGCCGGCCCGGGGAACGCTAACCCGGGCGGCGCCGACCACGGCGGCACAGGTGCCGCCAAGCGCGGCGCGGCGGACGAGCCCCAGGCCGCTGCGGCGGCCCCCAACCCCACGGCGACGCCGGCCGACACCCCGGCCGCCGAGCCATCATCGGAGGCAACCGAGTTGCGCGCCCAACTGGCGGAGCGGACCGCCGACCTACAGCGGCTTCAGGCGGAGTACGCCAACTACCGCAAGCGGGTCGACCGAGACCGGGCCGCGGTGCGCGAGCAGTCGGTGGCCGGCGCCCTCGGGGAGCTGCTGCCGGTGCTCGACGCGATCAACCAGGCGCGCGAGCACGGCGAGCTGTCCGGCGGCTTCAAGTCGGTGGCGGACTCGCTGCAGGCGGCGGTCGGCAAGCTCGGTCTTGTCAGCTACGGCCAGCGCGGCGATGCCTTCGATCCGAAGATCCACGAGGCGCTGTCGTACTCGGACTCACCTGGCGTGACCGAGGACACCTGCGTCGAGATCTTCCAGCCCGGCTACAAGGTAGGCGAGCGGATTCTGCGCCCAGCGCGGGTGGCGGTGGCGGCGCCAGGTTCAGGGCCAGACGGAAGCGAGAACGCTGCCGAGTGGTCAACCGGAGAAGACAATAACTAGCGAAGAGCCCGGCGAGGCCAGATGAGCGCGAAGGACTACCAGAAGGACTACTACAAGACGCTGGGCGTCCCCAAGACCGCGACCGCGGCCGAGATTAAAAAGGCCTATCGCGAGCTCGCTCGGAAGTATCACCCCGACGCGAACAAGGGGAGCACCGACGCCGAGGAGCGCTTCAAGGAGATCACCGAAGCGTACAACGTGGTGTCGGACGAGAAGCAGCGCAAGGAGTACGACGAGGCCCGCTCGATGTTCGGCGGGTTCCGGGTGCCGACCGGCAGCCGGACCGGCGCTGGCACCGCCGGCGCGGGGAACTTCGACTTGGGCGACCTGTTCGGCGGCGAGGGCCTGGGCGACGTGATCGGCGGGATCTTCCGCGGCGGTCGTCCCGGCGGCGGCAGCGCGGCCAGCCGCGCGCGACGCGGCGCGGACGTCGAGACAGAGACCAGTCTGTCGTTCGGCGACGCGATCGACGGCGCCACGGTATCGCTGCGGCTTACCGGCGAGGGGCCGTGTCCCGTCTGTCACGGGACCGGCGCCAAGGCCGGGACGGTGCCGAAGGTCTGCCCGGACTGCCATGGCACCGGGCAGCAGAGCCGTAACCTCGGCGGGTTCGGGCTCTCCGAGCCCTGCAAGACCTGCCGTGGCCGCGGCCTCGTGGTCGAGGACCCGTGCCCGTCGTGCAGCGGCAGCGGACGCGCGATGAGCTCGCGCACCATCCAGGCGCGCATCCCGGCGGGCGTGGCCGACGGCCAGCGGATCCGGATCCCCGGCAAGGGGGCGCCCGGCGAGCATGGCGGCAAGGCGGGCGACCTGTACGTACGGGTCCACGTGACGCCGCACGCGGTGTTCGGCCGGACCGGCGACAACCTCACCGTGACGGTGCCGGTGACGATGCCCGAGCTTGCGCTCGGCGCGGAGATCAAGGTGCCGACGCACCGGGGCGCCGCCGTCACCGTGCGTGTCCCACCTGGCACGCCGAACGGACAGGTGTTCCGCGTCCCCGCCCGCGGCGTCCGCCGCAAGGACGGGACGCTCGGCGCGCTGCTCGCGACCGTCGAGGTGGTCGTGCCGCAGGACCTGAACAAGAAGGCGCGGTCGGCGCTCGAGGACCTGCGCATCGCGACCGCGGAAGCGGACCCGCGCGAGGACCTGCTCCGCCGGGCCCGCCAGGAGTAGCGGGACCGGCGGGACAAGAAACACCAGACGGAAAAGAGAACGAAGGAAGGAGATGACATGAGCAACCCATACGAGCTGTCTGATGACGTGCCCGTGTATGTCATCTCCGTGGCCGCGCACCTATCGGGCATGCATCCGCAGACGCTGCGCGGCTACGAGAGGGTTGGGCTGGTAATACCGCGGCGGACCGCGGGCGGGGGTCGCCGCTACTCGATGCGGGACATCCTCAGCCTGCGGGAGATCCAGCGGCTGTCCCAGGAGGAGCGGATCAACCTCGAGGGCATCAAGCGGATCCTGGACCTGGAGCGGGAGCTCGAGCAGACCCGGCTGATGGCCGCCGGCCTGCACGCCGAGATCTCCCAGCTCCGCAACGAGCTGGAATCCACCCGCGCGGTCGCCGCTCGGCTGGCCGAGCTGCGCCGATCACGGACGGTAGACCCGGCCGCCACCCTCGTCCCGGTCCGCCCCTCCACCAGGGTGACCTTCTGGCAGGCGGCCGCCGCGCAGGCGACGCCGTCGCAGGCGCCCGGCGGCAGCGGCCAGCCGCAGGCAGACGCACCGCAGGGCGGGCCCGGCCAGCCGACCGCAGGCGACAGAACTTAATAAGCATCAAGGGGGATAGAACACCCATGGACGACAAGCTCACCCGCAAGAGCCAAGAGGCGCTCTCGGTGGCGATCAGGAAGGCCGCGGCGAACGGCAACCCCCAGGTCGACCCGCTGCACCTGCTGGCCGCGCTGCTCGAGCAGGCTGACGGGACGGCGGCGCCGCTGCTGCGGGCCGTGGGCGCCGACCCGGCGCTTCTGGCGAAGGAGGCCGGCGATCAGATCGGCCGGCTGCCGCGCATGCACGGCGCTACCACCAGCGCCCCCGAGACGTCACGACAGCTGCTGGCCGTGATCAACACGGCCGCGAGCCGGGCGCGCCAGCTCGATGACGAGTACGTTTCGACCGAGCACCTGCTGGTCGGGATCGCCGCCGACGGCGGCCAGGCCGCCACCCTGCTGCGCGGGGCGGGCGCCACCGCGGACGCCCTGACCGAGGCCTTCACCGAGGTTCGAGGCAGCGCCAAGGTCACCAGCGAGGACCCTGAGGGCACCTACCAGGCGCTCGAGAAGTACGGCGTCGACCTGACCCAGCAGGCCAAGGACGGAAAGCTCGACCCGGTGATCGGACGCGACTCCGAGATCCGCCGGGTGGTCCAGGTGCTGTCCCGGCGCACCAAGAACAACCCGGTCCTCATCGGCGAGCCCGGCGTCGGCAAGACCGCCGTCGTCGAGGGCCTGGCCCAGCGCATCGTCGCGGGCGACGTGCCCGAGTCGCTGCGCGGCAAGCGGCTGATCGCGCTAGACCTCGGCAGCATGGTCGCCGGCGCGAAGTACCGCGGCGAGTTCGAGGAGCGGCTCAAGGCCGTGCTCAACGAGATCAAGGCCAGCGACGGCCAGGTGATCACGTTCATTGACGAGCTGCACACCGTGGTCGGCGCGGGCGCGGCTGAGGGCGCGATGGACGCCGGCAACATGCTCAAGCCGATGCTGGCCCGCGGCGAGCTGCGGATGGTCGGCGCCACCACGCTCGACGAGTACCGCCAGCGGATCGAGAAGGACCCCGCCCTCGAGCGGCGGTTCCAGCAGGTTCTGGTGGGCGAGCCCTCCGTCGAGGACACGATCGCGATCCTGCGCGGGCTCAAGGGCCGCTACGAGGCGCACCACGAGGTGCAGATCTCCGATGCCGCGCTTGTCGCCGCCGCCACGCTGTCCGACCGCTACATTACCGCCAGGTTCCTCCCCGACAAGGCGATCGACCTGGTGGACGAGGCCGCCTCCCGGCTCCGGATGGAGATCGACTCCTCCCCGGTCGAGATCGACGAGCTCCGCCGGATCGTGGACCGGATGAAGATGGAGGAGCTGGCGCTCTCCCGCGAGTCCGACGCGGCCAGCAAGGAGCGGCTCGGAAAGCTGCGGGCCGACCTCGCCGACCGGCAGGAACAGCTCACCGGGCTGACCGCCCGCTGGGAGCAGGAGAAGTCCGGTCTTAACCGGGTCGGCGAGCTCAAGAAGAAGCTCGACGACCTGAAGGGCCAGGCCGAGCGCGCCCAGCGCGACGGCGACTACGAGACCGCGTCGAGGCTGCTCTACGGCGAGATTCCCGCCCTTGACGCGGAGATCGCGGAGGCGGCCGCGACCGACCGCGGCGACGAGGGCCAGCCGGACGCCGGCCGCCCCGGCCTCAGCGCCCCGCCGATGGTGAAGGAAGAGGTCGGCCCCGACGACGTGGCCGATGTCGTGTCGGCGTGGACGGGCATCCCCGCCGGGCGGCTGCTCGAGGGCGAGACCGGCAAGCTGCTGCGGATGGAAGGCGACCTCGGCAGCCGCGTCGTCGGCCAGGCCAGCGCCGTGCAGGCGGTCTCCGACGCGGTGCGCAGGGCGCGGGCGGGCGTGTCCGACCCGGATCGCCCCACGGGCTCGTTCCTGTTCCTTGGACCGACCGGCGTGGGCAAGACCGAGCTGGCCAAGGCGCTGGCGGAGTTCCTGTTCGACGACGAGCGGGCGATCATCCGCATCGACATGAGCGAGTACGGCGAGAAGCACTCGGTCGCGCGCCTGGTCGGCGCGCCGCCCGGCTACGTCGGCTACGAGGAGGGCGGTCAGCTCACCGAGGCGGTGCGGCGGCGGCCCTACTGCGTGGTGCTGCTCGATGAGGTCGAGAAGGCGCACCCCGAGGTCTTCGACGTGCTGCTGCAGGTTCTCGATGACGGGCGGCTGACCGACGGGCAGGGAAGGACCGTGGACTTCCGTAACACGATCCTCATCCTTACCTCGAACCTCGGCTCGTCTTTCATCGCCGATCCCGCGCTCGACGAGAAGGCGAAGCGGGAGGCGGTGATGAACGTGGTTCGCGCCTCGTTCAAGCCGGAGTTCCTCAACCGGCTGGACGAAGTGATCATCTTCGACGCGCTGACCACATCGGAGCTGTCGAAGATCGTGGAGATCCAGGTGGACCGGCTCGGCCGCAGGCTGTCGGCCCGGCGGCTGACGCTGACCGTCACCCCGGCGGCGAAGGAGTGGCTGGCGCTGACCGGGTTCGACCCGGTCTACGGGGCGCGGCCGCTGCGCCGCCTGGTCCAGTCGGCCATCGGCGACAAGCTGGCCAAGGCGCTGCTTTCCGGCGGGGTCAGCGACGGCGACGAGGTGGTCGTCGACCTGGACTCGCCGTCCGACGGGCTGACGGTGAAGAGCGCGACGCGGGCCGGCTGAGCCGGCCGGGCCATAACTAACTAAGGCCTTGCGGGGGGTGCCGTCGAGCATCCGGTCGTAGTCGTCCTCGCCGAGGCCGAGGTCCACCCGGAGGCGATACCTGAGGCGGAGCAGCAGCTGCAGCTCCGCCTCATCGCCAAGCTGGATGCACCGCTCAACGCCGACCGTGCTCCAGTCCTGCGCCCGGCGCAGGTCGCCCTGCTCCGTGAACAGCTCGGCCAGCAGATCGCAGGTGCGGGGACTGACATCCTCGCGCTCGGCGGTCAGCCCGGCCAGCAGCAGCTCCGCCTCCGGTCCCCGGTCGAGCCCGAACAGCGCCCGGGCGAGGTGAACCCTGGCCTCGGCCGAGACCAGGCCGCCATCCTCGATCGCGGCGGTGAACTCGTCCGCCGCCGGCTGAGGCTCGTCGGCCATCATCCACTGCTCGCCCGCTCGGACATGCGCCTCGGCGCGCAGGCCAGGATCAACCTCCTGCGCGAGTTGGCTCATGCGAACGGCGGCACGCACGTGATTGCCCGTGCGCGCTGCCTGGAACTCGATCTCGTCGAAGTCGCCGACGCCTGCTGCCACTCTTCCCACGGTACCTCAGCGACCCTTCTCCATACGTCCGGATTTATCGGCGGGCGTGCTCAAGCGCATCCCAGAACCCGCGGCGCAGCGCGTGCCGCACCTCGTCATGGAGCAGGAAGTCGATCGGCAGGGCCGATCCCTGAAGCAGCCTGGCTTCGAGGTCAGATGGCATCCGGGGCTTCCTGGCAAGCACGGCTTCCAGCCAGAGCGCGGGCGCGTCGCGGGCCACCGACTCGCCGAACGTCTGGCCCTCCTCGTGCGCGGACTGCACCGCGTCGGAGAGCGAGACCCCGGACTGACCGGAATAGCCCGGCGATCCGCCCGCATCCTGCTGCGCGGCCGGAGGCGGCGGGGCTACCTGGCTCAGCGCGGGATAGGCGTCCGGCCCTTGCTGGCCGGATGGGCCTGGCCGACCCTGCTGACCGGGCCCTCCGTCGCCCGGCCCCGCCGGACCAGCGTAGGAGGCCTGGGCGGACGGCTGGCCGACCAGCGAGACCGGCCCGGTGACCGGGCGCGGGCCGCCGTAGGCGGCCGCTCGGTTGCCGCCGTAGCCCTGGCCGGGCTGCTCGATGGGGACCACCGGGGCGATGGGCTGGCCGCCCGACCCCGGGCCCGATGGCGATGGCCCGGCCCCGAGATCCGAGTTAGCGGGACCGGCGTGCCCCTGCGACTGCGGCGGCTGACCGAGCGGCCCCTGACCGAGCGGCCCCTGACCGAGCGGCCCCTGACCGAGCGGCCCCTGAGCGGGCGACGGCTGGCCCGGCTGCGGCCCGGTCTGCGCTCCGTTGTGGACGGGCAGCCGACGGATCGCGGCGGCGCCAACCGGGGCCGCCGCCGGGACCGGAACGGGGGCCGGCTGGTACCTGTCGCCCGCATCCGCCGGATGCGGCTCTCGGCTGACCGCGTCGAGCTGGAACTGGTCCCGTACGGCACCCGGGTTGTACCCGGACTCGACCGGGCGGAGCATCTCCGGCTCCTGACGAGGCCGGGCTGGCGGGCGCTCGACGGCCAGGTCTTCAGCGGCCGGCGCAGCGGCGACCGGCGCCCCGTACAACTCGTCCCGAGCGGGCAATTCCGGCAATTCCGGCCGCAGCGGGCCGTCCTGGCGCGCGGCCGTCTCGGCCCGAGCCGTGAACTCCGGCCGCCCGGCGACGGGCGGGGGCGTGAAGTCGGGCATGGAAGGTCCTGCGCCGGGGGCGGGAACTCCGTAGTCGGACTGCGAAGGGCTGTAGTCCTGGGCGGCGCGGTAGTCGTCGAGTGGCCGGTAGTCCGAGACGATGCCGTAATCGGCGATCGTGTCGTACGCCGCGGCGGGCTCCCTGACGGCCTCCGCCCGGTCATCCTCCTGCCGCTCGGCCGCGTGCTGGGCGCCGCGCCCGAGCAGCGCCCGGCCGTTCGCATGGCCGTTCCCGTTCCCGTGCCCGTTGGCGTTGCCGTTGGAGCCCGCGCGGATCGCGAGCATCCCGCCGTCCCGGTCGTCGCGGCGCGGCGGCTCGGCCCCCGCGATCAGCTCGGCCAACGGCCGCAGCTGCGACGCGCTGATCTGCACGATGTCGTCGCACTCCTGGCGGAGCACGCGCGGGATCTCCGCGTTGCCGTCGTTGGCGATGTGCAGCAGGGTGACCCGCATGCCCATGTCCTGGACGTCGGCGATGACCTGCGCGAGATCCTCTTCCCCGGAGACCACCATCGCGTCGCTCACGGCCTTGTTCCGTGCCAGCGTGGTGAGGTCGCGGTGGATCTCCCCCTCGACGCCCTCCCGGCGGCCCGGCCGCATCTTGGCCAGGCGGAGCTTGACTCCGGGAAGGTCGGCCAGCGCGTCGTGGTCCGCGCTCCGGCGGCCCTCGACCGTCGAGTCGTACCAGTAGCAGCGGAGCAGCGGCACCCTCGACCGCTCCATCGCCAGGCTGGCCAGCAGTTGCAGCAGGCCGGGATAATCCCACGAGACGGACTCGCGGCGGCGCGTACCGTGCACCGCCATCGCACCGTCCGCTAGCACATAGCCCGCGTCCACGAACAGCGCACAGCGATCCACGCCATACCGCCTTTCCCCTCACAGTGCGAGAACATCCAGGTCAGCAGCCACAGCGAGACATGGCCGAGCGTCCTGCGCTCTCCTAGGGTAATAAAGTGCGCCGCCCGGGAGGGCCGTTCCTGCACAAGTCACCGGCCGGCCGAGTGCAAGATCACCATCTCGCCATACACTGCGTTGCTGTGAGTGATCGAGAAGAACTGCTGGCAGGGATCAAGGCCACGGGCGTTGTCCACGGCGACTTCGTGCTGTCCTCGGGGCAGCACGCGAGCACCTACGTCGACCTCCGCCGGGTCACGCTCAACGGCCGCCTGGCGCCGCTCGTGGGGCGGGTGCTGCTGAACGCGACCGCGGGCCTGTCCTACGACGCGGTCGGCGGGCTGACCCTCGGCGCCGACCCGGTGGCGACGGCGATGCTGCACGCGGCGGCCAACCGGTCCACCCCGATCGACGCGTTCGTCGTGCGGAAGGGCGAGAAGGCCCACGGCCTGCAGCGCAGGATCGAGGGGCCGGACGTGACCGGCCGCCGGGTGCTCGCCCTGGAGGACACCTCCACGACCGGCGACTCCGTCCTCACCGCGGTCGACGCCCTCGAGGCGGCCGGCGCCGAGGTCGTCGGGGTCGCCGTCATCGTCGACCGCGGCGCCAGGCAGAAGATCCTCGACCGAGGCCTGCCCTACATCGCGGTCTACGAGCTGGCCGAGCTCGGCCTGTGAGCCGATAGGCGGCTAGCTCTGCCGGTGCCGACCGGTGCGCTCGGGCGACCGGGCGGCGACGGCGCCCTCGGCCGCCTCGCGCCGGAACGCGCGCAGCCGGTAGAGGACGAAGCCGACAATCGCCAGCACGACGACGACCACCAGGATGTAGCTGGCCAGCGACAGACTGTGGTTGAGCTTCGTCCACTGGCCGCCGAGGCTGTACCCGATGCTGGAGAGCACGACGATGTAGATCGTCGTGCCGATGAAGTTCAGCACCCCGAACCGCACCGGCGGGATGTCCACCAGGCCGGCCACGATCGACGCGAAGGCGCGGACGAACGGCAGCATCCGCGCCACCGGCAGCGCCCACGCGCCGCGCCCGGCCAGGAACCGCTCCGCCCGGGCCACGTCCGACTCGGTGATCAGCACGTACCGGCCCCAGCGGCGCACCAGCGGGCTGCCGCCCCACCGGCCCACGCCGTAGGCGATGTAGGAGCCGACCATCTCGGCCACGATGCCCAGGATGATCACCAGGGCCAGCGACGGGTGCGGGTGCACGACCGCGCCCGACGCGATCGCGCCGCCGAGCAGGAACGTAAGCTCGGAGGAGATCGGTATGCACATTGCCTCGAGCACGCCGAACAAGACGATGGCGTAGATGGCGTGCGACACGAGGAA
>Ga0335075_10016255_pt1 | contig 11131 bp, 6 predicted proteins | sample Lox_Sample_24_FD_206723 | JGI IMG/M metagenome (GOLD analysis project Ga0335075, IMG submission 206723) | Soil microbial communities from Loxahatchee National Wildlife Refuge, Florida, United States - Lox_Sample_2.4 | ecosystem: Environmental > Terrestrial > Soil > Wetlands | place: USA: Florida... | reverse complement strand
CCCCTGATCTCACGGTCACCGCCGGACAAGTCCGGCGGCTACGTCCGGTCAAAGGGCTGGGGCGCGTCGAGCTGAAGCTCGACACCTGCGTCTAGCGGCGGACGTTGGGCCTCCCAAACCGGGACAACGGCGTCTCGCGTGCGCAGGAGTGGAAGGTAGGGCCGGTTGTCCCAACCCGGCCCGTGGGTGACGCGAAGGCACCGCCGCACGGCGGCTACGTGCGGTCAGGTTGGCGTTCGTCGCCGAGGTGTTCGCCGGCCAGCAGGTAGCCGCGCACGTAGTCCGTGACCGCGACGTCCAGGGGCGTTGGCGACGCGGTGTAGCCGGTGGCGCGGAGCCGCGAGACGTCGGCCTGCGTGTGGTACTGGTAGGTCTGCTGCAGGATCGCCGGCATGTCGACGAACGTGATGTGCTCGTCGCGTCCGAGCGCCGCGAAGATCGGACGCACCAGGTCGAGCCACGTGTGGGCCACGCCCGATCCGATGTTGAAGAGACCGGACGCTTCCTGCGCCGCCACGTGCAGGGTCATGTCGACCACGTCCTTCACGTAGACGAAGTCGCGGCGCTGCTCGCCGTCGCGGAAGTCCGGGTGGTGGCTTCGAAACAGCCGCACCGTCCCCTCGTCGCGCACCTGCGCGAAGGCCTTGTGCACCACCGATCGCATGTCGGCCTTGTGTTCCTCGTTCGGGCCGAACACGTTGAAGAACCGCAGACCCGCCACTCGCGACAGCAGCCCCTGATCGCGCGCCCAGCGGTCGAACAGCAGCTTCGAGTACCCGTACATGTTGAGCGGGCGCAGCTGATCGATCTGCTGCGCATCGTCGGCCATCCCCTGCTGCCCGTCGCCGTAGGTCGCGGCAGACGACGCATAGACGAAGCGCGTGCCGTTGCGAATTGCCCAGTCGCACAGCCGCTGGCTGAACGCGTAGTTGTTGCGGACCAGATACGACGCATCCTGCTCGGTCGTCGCCGAGCACGCGCCCATGTGGAGCACCAGCTCGAAGTCACCGAGCCGATGCGCCTCGAGCGCGTCGAGCAGCGCATCGGCCTCGACGTAGTCCTCGAAGCGCAACGCCCGCAGGTTCCGCCACTTGCTGCTGCGTCCCAGCCGATCGGCGATGACCACCTGGCCGTTGCCACGATCGTTCAGGCCCCACACCAGTGCCGAGCCGATGAAACCGGCACCGCCGGTCACCAGCACGCGTGCACGTCCCAGGTCGATCACGTCAGGCTCCCTCGTCAGCCATCACCGGATCGATCGTCGGCGACGTTGCAGGCCCGCCGGATGGGGCCGGGCCATGTGACTGGTACTGCAGTTCATAGAGGCGATGGTAGATGCCGCGCATGGCCAGCAATTCCTGGTGCGTGCCTGACTCGCGCAACTCGCCGCGATGCAGCACCAGGATGCGATCCATGTCCTGAATCGTCGACAGCCGGTGCGCGATCGCGATCGTCGTACGCCCTTCCATCAGCACGTGCAGCGCGTCGCGAATCAGGATCTCGGTCTCGGTGTCGACACTCGACGTCGCCTCGTCGAGCACCAGGATCTGCGGATCGTACGCCAGCGCGCGTGCGAACGACAGGAGTTGCTTCTGGCCGACCGACAGCGTTGCCCCGCGCTCGGCCACCGGCGTGTCGTAGCCCTGCGGCAGTTCGCGGATGAATGGATCGGCGTGCACCGCCTCGGCCGCCTCACGCACCCGTGCGTCCGGGATATCGGCGCGCCCCAGGCGAATGTTTCCCGCAATCGTGCCGGAGAACAGGTACACGTCCTGCAGCACGAGCGCGAAGTGCGATCGCAACTCCGCCAGCGGCACCTCGCGGATGTCGGTGCCGTCGATGGTGATTCGGCCACTCGACACGTCGTAGAACCGCAAGAGGAGATTGATCAGCGTGCTCTTGCCAGAGCCGGTCGCACCGACGATGCCGATGCGTTGTCCCGGCTCGACGACGAACGACACGTGCTTGAGCACATCGGTGCCCGGCACGTACGCAAACGACACGTCGTCGACGACGATGCCTCCCGCCTTCGCCTTCGGCTTCGGCGCGGCAGACCCGGCTGCCGAACCCGGAACCCGGAACCCGGAACCCGGGTCCGTAATCGTCACCGGCGTGTCGAGCAGCCCGAACAACCGCTCCGATGACGCCATCGCGGCCTGGAGCAGGTTGAACTTCTCGGACATGTCCGAGATCGGGCGGAAGAAGCGCTGCGCGTACTGGATGAACGCCACGAGCGTGCCGATGGTGATCGTGCCCGCCAGCACCCAGCCGCCACCGAACCAGAGAATCAGCGCCGTCGACGTCGCGCCGACCAGTTCGATCGCCGGATAGAAGACGGCGTAGTAGTAGATCGACCGCAGGTTGGCGTCGCGATGTTCGCGGTTGACGCGGTCGAACTCGCCGTAGGCCAGCGCTTCCCGTCGGAACAGCTGCACGGTGCCCATGCCCGTCAGGTTCTCCTGCAGGAAGGCGTTGAGCCGCGACACCCACGTGCGGACCTCCCGGTACGACTCACGGACGTGCGAGCGGAACCACTGCGTGATCAGCAGGATCAGCGGCAGCACGCAGAACGTCAGCAACGCCAGCCGCCAGTCCAGCGCGATCAGGATGCCGATGATGCCGGCCAGCGACAGGACGTCACCGAACACCGACACGACGCCGGACGTGAACAGGTCGTTGATCGCGTCGACGTCGCTCGTCACGCGCGTCATCAGGCGGCCGACCGGATTGCGGTCGTAGTACGCGAGGTCGAGGCGCTGCAGGTGGTCGTACACCTCGCGGCGCATGTCGTACATGATCCGCTGCCCCACCATCTGCAGCGTTGTCGTCTGCACGAACTCGGCAACGAAGGCGCCTACGAGCGTCCCGAGATACAGGAGCGCGATTGTCGTGACGCCGGACAGATCGCCGCGCGCGATGTAGTCGTCGATCGCGCGCTTGACGAGCACGGGCTGCGCCAGCTGCACGGCCACGCCGGCCACGATCGCCACGAGCGCGAGTGTGGCGCGGCCCCAATACGGGCGGAGATACCGAATCAGCCGCCGCATCAGGCGGCTGTCGTACGCCTTGCCGAGGATCTCGTCGTCGTGAATGGACATCAGGAGACCGCGAGCTCGGCTTCGAGCTGCTGCTGGCGGACCAGGTCGCTGTACGGCCCGCCGGCGAAGGCCAGCTGCTCGTGGGTGCCGCGCTCGACGATGTGTCCACCCTCGAGCACGATGATCTGATCGGCGTGGCGGACCGCCGAGATGCGATGCGCCACGATGATCGTCGTCCGGTCAGCCGTGGCGGCGCGCAACCGCGTCAGAATTTCCTCTTCCGTGTATGTATCGACCGCCGAGAGCGCATCGTCGAACACCAGAATCGGCGCGTCGGTCATCAAGGCGCGGGCAATCGCGGTGCGCTGCTTCTGACCGCCAGACAGCGTGAGGCCACGCTCACCCACGCGCGTGGCGTAGCCCTCGGCAAACTGTGTCACGTCCTTGTCCAGGCGCGCGATTGCCGCCGCGGTGCGCACGCGTTCGAGGCGGGCGGGGCCTTCCGCGTCGCGCGTCCCGAAGGCGATGTTCTCCTCGAGCGACGTACTGAAGAGGAACGTCTCCTGCGGTACGAAGGCGACGGCCTCCCGCAGATTCTGCAGTGGCACCTCGCGGACGTCGCGGCCGTCGATGAACACGGACGATGCGGGTGGGTCGTACAGACGGACCAGCAGGTGCACGAGCGTCGACTTGCCGCTGCCGGTGGCGCCGACGATGGCCAGCGTCGAACCAGCCGGCACGTGCAGATCGATGTCGCGCAACACCGCCGGCCCACCGCCGTACGTAAACGTCAGGTCGCGAAAGCGGATGTCCCCGCGCACCGGTGTCCCCAGGGGCCGTGCATCGGGCGCGTCGACGATCGACGGTGCGGCATCGAAGATGTCGAGCAGGCGCTGCCACGACGCGAGCCCGCGCTGAATCAGGTTGGTGACCCAGCCGAACGCGATCAGTGGCCAGGCGAGCTGTCCGAGGTAGCCATTGAACGCGACGAACTCGCCGAGCGTGAGTCGCCCCGCGATCACTTCCCGCCCACCGAGGTACAGGAACGCCACGATGCCGAGACCGAATCCGAACGTCATGCTCGGATAGAAGCAGGCCTGCAGGATGATCAGGCGCTTGTTGCGGGCGACGTATTCGTCGTTGGCCGCGAGGAACTTCGCGCGCTCCGCATCTTCCTGGCCGTACGCACGCACGACGCGCACGCCGGCCAGCGCCTCCTGGGCGATGGCACTGATCTCCGAAAGCTGCGCCTGGATGTGCTGGAAGCGATCGTGAATCGCGTCGCCGAAGAACTTCACCATCAGCGACACGAGCGGCAGCCCGGTGACGACGAGCAGCGTGAGCCGTGGGTGAATCGAAATCATCATCGCCGTCGCGGCGATGGCGAGCACACCGGTCGACACGGCGTACATCGCGGCCGGCCCGACCATCATGCGCACGGCGCCGAGGTCGGACGATGCTCGCGACATCAGGTCGCCCGTGCGCGCCCGGTCGAAGTACTCGCGCGGGAACCTCTGCAATTGCTCGAAGAAGTCGTTGCGGAGGTCGTATTCGATGTGACGCGAGGCGCCGATGATCTGTCGACGCATGGCGTAGCGGAACACGCCGCCTGCGGCTGAGATGGCGAGGGTGCCCAGCGCGTACAGGGCCAGCTTCTGCCGCGTCACTCCCGTCGTCAGATCGTCGACGGCGTACTTCAGCAGCCAGGGCGTGAGCAGCGTGAAGAGGTTGGAGGCGACGGCACAGGACAGTCCCAGCAGGATGGGACGGCGGTAGCGGCCGAGGTACGGCAGCAACCGGCGCAGAGCGGCGAGCACCCGGTAATTATAGAAGCGAGGGGCCCTGTAGCCGGCCGGACGATCGACCGATACGTCGAAGTACGGCGGTGTGCCCCGCCGCGTGCTGGAAACCCAGGGGCCACGGACGACTTATGCCCATGTTTCGCTTCGCTGCCTACCTCGGGTGCACCGCCGCGATCGTCGCCGCTACCAGCGGCGTCGCGTCGGCGCAGCTGACCACGATGAACCGACCCGACCCCGCCACCGGCGAGTCGTACCACGTGGAAGCGGCCTTCGGCTTCTGGAACCCGACGCCGGAGATCGTCTTCTCGAGCGAGCAGTTCGGCATTGCCGGCAGCGACATCGACCTGGTCGAGGACCTCGAGGCCGACGAGGCGCGGTTCCGCGACTTCCGGCTGGTGCTGCGACCCGCCCGCAAGCACAAGTTCCGGATGGAGTACATCCCGATCAAGTACGAGGTCGACACGGTGCTGCGACGCAACATCGTGTTCAACGGCAACCTCTTCTCGGTCGGCCTGCCCGTGCAGGGCGAGTTGAAGTGGGACGCGTGGCGCTTTGGCTACGAATACGACTTCATCTATCGCGACCGCGGCTTCCTCGGCGTCATTGCCGAGGCGAAGTACACCTCGGTGTCAGCCGAACTGAACTCACCGCTCACGACGGAGTTCGCCGAAGCCAAGGCGCCGATTCCCGCGCTCGGCCTCGTCGGCCGTGGCTACCTGCTGCCAAACCTCGCCATCACCGGCGAGTTCACGGCATTCAAGATCCCCGACAGCGAGGATCGCGACTACAGTGGCCGCTACTACGACTTCGACCTGTACGGGACGTTGAACTTCACGAACAACCTGGGCGTGATCGGCGGCTATCGGCGATTGACGCTCGGCTACAAGGTCGACAGCGACTTCGGCGACTTCCGCATGACCGGGTACTACGTGATGGGCGTTGCCCGCTTCTGACGTGCGTCGGCCGATCAGCGTGGCGCCAGCCAGGCGCCGAGCCAGCGCTGATCGGTCGATCCCTCGGTGACGGCCGACGGTCTGAAACCACCCACCGTCCGCAGCGCGAGTCGGCCATTGCGGGGCGCCACGACGACCTCGCGAGCCTCACCTGCCGCCAACTGAATCACTCCGGAAGCGGTGCCGGTCCACTCGACGACGACCGGTGCCGGCCCCGCCCTGACGACCAGCGGGACCGCGGTGACCTGCGGCGTTCCCACCATCACGCTCGTGTCGCCCGCGAGCCAGATGCCCTCAGGTTCCGGATAGACCCCCTCATCCGGCAAGAGCCACGCGTCGGTGCCCAGCGGGTGCACGCGCGCGGCCTGATGGGCCGACGGTTCGACCGCCACATCGATCGCCGTCAACCACGTGCGCCCACCCGCGGCGGCCGCTTCGCGCGAGCCCTTGACCAGCAGGTTGTCGACGGGCATCACCAGAGTGAAGCTCGCGGGCGCGACCGGCGCGGTCGACGCCTCGACCTCGGCGAGGAAGCGCGTGGCGCGCGTCTCCCCCAGCGTCACGCCGAGGCGCGCTCCCGCAGCGATGGCCGTCGTTTGCAAGGCGTAGCGACCGGCCGGGAGGCGCGGAATCCGCAGGAGCGTGAAGTCGCCGGCACCACGGCCGCGCCGGGTGTCCAGTTCGATCTCGAACCACGTCCGCGTGCGACCCGTCGGCGGTGGCGTGATCGTCCACAGAGTCGACGCTGACGACGCACGCCGTTCGAGGTACGTCACCTGCGAGCCGATCGGTTGCAACGACGGGGCGCCGTGCGCACGGAGCGTGATCGCCGCGGCGGTCGGCACGAGGGCAGCGACCGCAAGGCACGTGCTCCATGGCCGCAGACGTCCCGTCGCTTCCAGCCATCGCAGGGCTGCCCAGGTGAGCGCGATGACACCCAGCCAGATCGCGACGTCGCGAACGACGACCGGCGGAGCGTCGCGATGGGCTGCCGGCAGCGCCGTCACGAGATCGACGAGCGGACCGGCCCACAGCGCCACGCGCGCGGCACCGTCGCGGGTGTTGTAGGCCAACGCCCCGTGGTCGACGGTGGCCAGGGCGGCCGTGAGGGCCAACGACACGATCAGCGCGGCGCATGCCGCGTGACGCGACGCGCGCCGGCGCTGCGACTGCCATGCGAGCGCGACGGCTGGCGCCATCGGCAGGACCAGCGGCACGAGGAAGCGCGCGGGTGCGGAGAGGCCGCCCCACCACATGCGGTACGCGCCGACCGTGCAGGCATATGCCACGGCAAGCAGCAACACGACGACCACGACGCGCCAGATGGCGGGCTGCGCTCGACGGATCGATGGCCGCGCCGCGACGAGCGCCAGCGCCAGCACGGGCGCCGCTGTGAACAGGCCGAACTGTTGGTCGAACAGCAGCCCCGGCAGCCCCGGCGCGAGGTGCGCCAGCGCCATCTGCGTGTAGGCGCCATAGGGGACCGACGGATTCGGCGTGCCGTACACGATCTGGAAGAACGCGAGCCAACCGAGCGCCACCACGACCGGAATCACCGCGAAGGCCGCAAGGTCGCGCCAGGCGCGGATGCCAGCGACGCGCACGACGATGACGAGTCCGATGACGGCGGCGATGATGGCGTAGCGGGTGTGCAGCCACGGCAGGGCGGCAAGCGCCGCGCCTGCCACCCACCATCGCGTCGCCCGTCCCTGCGCGTCGAGGATCACGGCCCGAGTCGCCACCAGCGCCAGCACGGAGGCCGGCGCATCCGGAAAGATGGCGGCGCCGTGCAGGAAGAACGGCGCCGAGCCCACCGTCGCGACTGCACCGAACCAGCTCGCGGCGGCGCTGCCGGTCACGTCGTACGCGGCACGCCATGCCAGCGCCGCACCGGCCATCGCCACGAGGATCAAGAATGCCACCGCACCGGGATAACCAGCCAGTGCGAAGGCCGGGACCAGCACCGCCGGCAGGCCTGGGGCATGCACCGAATAGATCTGCCCGTCGACGCCACGCTGCAGGTAGCTCGGCGGCAGCGGGTCGCGATGGTACGCCGCGTAGTCGGCCCGCGCGTGGTTGTTCTCGATGCGCAGGTCGCCGTCGAGCCAGAGGCTCTGCGCGACGATGAGGTAGTCCGGTTCGTCGCCCTTCGGGTGCTGCGGCGCCGTATGGAGGGCGGTGGCCAGCAATGCCGCGCCTGTCACGACGGCAGCCATCCAGGGCGCCGTGCGCGGCTGCGTCAGCAGGTCGCCCCAGCGCTGGACGCGACTCGCAGCGCGCGCGAATGCGTCAGCATGCACGCACGCAATCGCCCCGATCCACAGCCCGACCGCGAGTGGGCCGGTCCAGACGAGCCACACCTGCGGCACCGGCAAGGGTAACCACGGCAGGACGACGGGCGCCATCAACGCCAGGGCCGGCGCGACCGGCTGTCGGCGCGGCGGAGCGGTCAGACGCGACGCCAGGACGCCGATCGCGGCTAGCGCGACGAACAGCGCAGGGAGAAGAGGAAGGGGCGGGAGGAGCCCGATTCGGGAAGGGTCGTCGAGGCTGCGGACGGTGACGATGCCCCACGCCAGCCAGCCGCCGACCGCCAGTGCCGCGGCCGTGAACAGCGGCATCAGGGCGCGCACGGGGCGCATGCTACCATACGCCCCCATGCCGTCCGGACGCGCCGCGACTTGGAGCGGCCGCCTGGTGCTGGGCGTCCTGCTGGCCGTCGCCATGACGTGGCCGATGGCACGCAAGTTCGACCGCTCGGCACGACTCAACTTCGGCGACGGCGAGTGGAGCGTGTGGAGCGTCACCTGGGTGGCGCACGCCCTGACCACACAGCCCACGGCCCTCTTCCAGGCCAACATCTTCCACCCCGATCGCGACACGCTGGCCTATTCGGAAGCCAACGTCGTCACCGGCGCGCTCGGCGTGCCCTTCCATCTCGCGACCGGCGGCAACCCGTACGCGACGCATAACGGCGCCATCCTCACGGCGCTGACCTTGTCGTTCGTCTTCGCGTGGGCGTTCGCCGAGACGCTCGGGGCATCGGCGGCGATGGCGGCCGCCTTTGCGGTGGCGTTCACGTACTGTCCGTACCTCTTCGCACGTACCGCGCACATCCAGTTGATGATGACGTTCGGAATGCCGCTCGCCTTGCGCGCGTTCCACCGGCTTGTCGACGCACCGTCGCCCCGCCGCGGTGCGCTGCTCGGTGCGGCGCTCGCCATTCAGGCCCTCGCCTGCGCGTACTTCGGCATCTTCGCAGGGCTGACCGTCGGCCTCGGCACGATCTATTACGGGTACACGCGGCAGCTGTGGAAGTCGCGCGCCTACTGGATCGCGATTGGCCTCGGCGCGATCGTCAGCGTCGGGCTCGTCGTGCCCTTCTTCCTGCCGTACATCCGCGTGCAGCAGGAGCTGGGCTTCACCCGCCTGATCGAGGACGCGGAGATGTACTCCGCCGACTGGCAGGCCTGGCTCGCGTCGTCGGCGTGGGCACATCGCTGGATGCTGCCGTGGCTCGAACGCTGGAACGAAGTCCTGTTCCCGGGCTTCCTGCTGCCACTGCTTGCCATTGCTGGCGCCTGGCTCGGCCTGCGATCGCGGGCCGCGTTGAGACAACGGGCCCTACCTGCTTCAAGCGACTATGCAGACCTGGCGCGTGAGCAACACACAAAGGTAGGGCCGGCTGTCCCAGCCCGGCCTGACACTGCCGCAACAGCGTTGTCCGAACGGTATCGGCGCGAGACCACCGCGTTCTACGCGCTGGTGGCCGTCATCGCGTTCTGGGCCAGCTTCGGGCCGAAAGCCGGCCTCTACACCGTCCTGTACCACACGATTCCGGTCTTCACGTTTCTGCGCGCGCCGGGGCGCTTCGGCATCCTCGTCGTGCTCGCGCTCGGCGTGCTGATGCTCGTGGCGCTGCGCACGCTGCTCGAATCGAAGCCGATTCGCACACAACGTGTCGCGGGCGGTGCCGTCGCGCTGCTCCTGCTCGGTGAATACACGACCGCGCCGATACGCCTCGAAGATGCCGCCCCCGCTCCGGAGGCACACCGCCGGTTGGCGTCGATGCCACCCGGTGCCGTCGTCGAACTCCCCTTCTGGTACATCCGCAGCGACTTCCCGCGGCACTCGCGGTACATGTTGCTGTCTGCGTACCACTGGCATCCGCTCATCAATGGCTACAGCGATCACATCCCGCAGTGGTTCCGCGACGAAGTGATCCGCATCAGCAGCTTCCCGACCGCCGAGTCGCTGCAAATCGTCGTGGGCCGACATCAGGCCCGCTACGCGATCTTCCACACGCGCTACTACGACGGCCGCAGCCGGCAGCGGTTGCGTGAACGGCTCGAGCAGTATCGCGACTACGTCAAGCCGGTCATCAGCGAAGGCGACGTGTGGCTCTACGAGATCGTCGGGACGCCGCGCTAGCGTTCGCCGGCTTCGTGGCGCTCGCACTGGCGCACACGTGGCCGCTCGTCTCGGCGCCGGCGACGCTGTCGCGCACCGACAGCGCCGACGGGCTCCTCAATCAGTGGATTCTCGGCTGGGTCGCGCACGCGCTGGCTACGGATCCACGCACGCTATTCGACGCCAACATCTTCTTCCCCGAGCCGCGGACGCTCGCGTTCTCGGAACATCTCTTCGTGCCGGCGCTGTTCAGCGCCCCGGTCTTCTGGGCCGGCGGCTCCCCCGTCCTCGCCTACAACGTCACGCTGTGGGCCGGTCTCGCGCTCACAGGCTGGACGATGGCGCTGGTCGTCCATCGCTGGACGAGCGACTGGTATGCCGCGATGGTCGCCGGCAGCCTGGCCGCCTTCAACACCGACACGCTGACGCGGATGGCGCACATCCAGGCGATGCACGTCGAGTTCCTGCCACTCGCGCTGCTGGCCTTCGACGACCTGCTGCGACGCGGAGTGCGTCGCGATGCGGTGCGACTCGGCGTGTTCGCCGCGCTGCAGATGCTGTGTTCCGGCTACCTGCTGGTGATGACCGGCATTGCGCTGACCGCCGGCGCACTGGCCCGTGCGCAGGAGTGGCTGGGTGCACGCTGGCGCACGCGTGCGCCACTGCTGACGCTCGCTGGTGCGATTGCGGTCGCGATCTGCGGGCCATTCCTCTACCAGTACTGGCGTGTCCAGCACGATCAGGGACTGACCCGCTCGGTCGACGAGGTGCGCCTCTACTCCGGCGTCTGGCAGAACTTCCTGGCGACGGGCGCCCGCCTGCACTACGACACGTGGGCCGCGCCCTACTTCTCGGCGGCCAACTCCGCCGCGTTCCCTGGCGCGATCGCACTGCTGCTGGCCGGCGTCGCCCTCGTGCGGCGCGTCGC
>Ga0335075_10016254_pt1 | contig 11131 bp, 6 predicted proteins | sample Lox_Sample_24_FD_206723 | JGI IMG/M metagenome (GOLD analysis project Ga0335075, IMG submission 206723) | Soil microbial communities from Loxahatchee National Wildlife Refuge, Florida, United States - Lox_Sample_2.4 | ecosystem: Environmental > Terrestrial > Soil > Wetlands | place: USA: Florida... | reverse complement strand
TCCCTACAACATCTATGGAGCGCAGCAGGACAACACCACCGTCGAGACGTCGAGTCGAGGCAACAGCGGTTCCATCACCGAATCCGACTGGCATGAAGTAGGGGGCGGCGAAAGCGGATGGATCGCGCCCGACCCGGCCAATTCGAATTTTGTGTATGCGGGCTCCTACGACGGTCTGCTGACCAGGTACGACAACCGCACGGGAAGTCTGCGCGACATCACGGTATGGCCCGACAATCCCATGGGCTCCGGCGATGAGGTGATGAAGTATCGCTTCCAGTGGAACTATCCCCTGCTCTTCTCGCCGCACGATCCGAAACTGCTCTACGCGGGCAGCAATGTGCTGCTGGGCACACGCGACGAAGGCCAGCACTGGCAGGTAATGAGCCCTGACCTGACTCGCAACGATAAGTCCAAGCAGGGACCGGTCGGCGGCCCGATCACAAAAGACAACACTGCCGTCGAATACTACGACACCATCTTCACCATCGACGAATCTCCGGTGAAGCAAGGCGTGATCTGGGTCGGCTCCGACGATGGCCTTATCCACCTCACACAGGACGGAGGCAAGAACTGGGTAAACGTCACTCCTAAAGACTTCCCGGAGTGGATTCGCGTGAACTGCATCGCGGCCTCGCCCTTCGATCCGGGGACTGCCTACGTCGCCGCGACTATGTACCTCTCCGATGATTTTCGGCCTTTCCTGTACAGGACGACCGACTACGGCAAGAGTTGGACGAAGATCGTCAACGGCATTCCAGCGGACGACTTCACCCGCACCATACGTCCTGACCCGAATCACAAGGGGCTGTTATTCGCGGGAACCGAAGCGCACCTCTATCTCTCCTACGATGACGGCGACAAGTGGACTCCATTCCAGTTGAACCTGCCCAACGTTCCCATAACTGATATTGCCTTCCAGAAGCGCGAGGACGAGATGGTCGTGGCCACGCAGGGTCGCGGCTTCTATATCCTGAGCGATCTGCCTCTGGTGCGCGCACTGGCTGGTCAGACGCCACAGGAAGACGTCGCTCTGTTTGCGCCGAAGAAGACATATCGCTACTCCGGAGGTGGAGGAGGTTTTCGGACGCCGCCCAACACGGGTCAAAATCCTCCGACCGGGGTTGTGGTTTATTACTGGCTCAAGACCAAGCCTGAAGCAGAGGTGAAGCTACGCTTCCTCGATGCTGACGGCAAGCTGATCCGCGAGTTTAACTCTAAGACCGAGGACAAAGCAGAGGACGCCGGCGATCCAGACGAGAGAAGACCAGCGCCGAAGCTCCCTGCCAAGGAAGGCATGAACCGCTTCGTCTGGGATATGCGCTATTCGGATACGACCAAGTTCCCGGGGCTCATCTTCTGGGCAGGCAGCCTACGAGGGCCTGAGGTTATCCCTGGGACTTACACGGTTGAGTTGACGGCGAACGGCAAGACCGAGAGCCGCAAATTTGAGATTGCGAAAGATCCGCGAGCGCCTACCACGCCAGACGATTTCAGAAAACAGCTCGACCTGGCTCTGCAGATCCAGTCGAAGGTCTCGCTTGCCAACCAGGCCGTTCTCGATATCAGGCAAGCCAGAAGTCAGCTTGAGCCTTATACAAAGCAGAGCAACGCCGACGTTGCCGCCGCCGCCAGGAAAATTACGGCCGCGTTGACGGCAGTGGAGGAGGCCATCTACCAGACCAAGTTGAAGGCCGGCGAGGATGCGCTGAATTTCCCCATCAGGCTGAACAACAAGCTGGCTGCTCTGCAATCGACGGTGATGGATAACGACATCGCGCCGACGGCTCAGAGCTACGAGGTCTTCAAGGAGCTCGACGCACAACTGCAAGTCCAGCTGGACAAGCTTGATCAGATCAAGCATCAGGACATCGATGGATTCAACAAACTCGTGCGAGATAAGAACGTGCCGGCGGTCACCCTCACGAGCGCGAAGTCGTAACAGTGTCGGTATCAGAAGAGAGACCCGCATCTGCCGGGGACTTGTTTGATTGGATCAACGAAAAACATCGTGCGGGCAGACGCAGTCCGAGCATACTTTGGTGCGGGTGCGTCGGGAAGGTGGGTGGTCCGTAGCGTTCCACTTACCGAGGCACGAGGTGTGAGTCAAGTCAAGAATTACTTGCATTCCTGAACGTGCACAAATACGCTTACGGAAACGTATCCACGCTGCTACACTTTGCTCACGCTGCTTCCGGCCGCGCTTCGGTGCGCCGGGCTTCTCCCCTCACGTATTTCCCAAAACTTCTTCGGAGGACCACGTTGATCCGTAGATGTCTCCGTGCTTTTTGTCTCTCCAGCCTTGCACTGCCGTTGTTTCTCTCAACCGCTTCTCGCGCCCAGTCTCTGAGCCAGGCTGCATCTTCAGAGTCGGAATCGCCATTCGGCGCTCTGCGCTTCCGTTATATTGGCCCCCCAGGAAATCGCGTGACATCGGTTGTTGGGGTACCGGGAGATATGAATGTCTACTACACGGGTGCAGCTTCGGGCGGGGTGTGGAAGTCCTTCGACGCCGGCCAGCATTGGTACCCAATCTTCGACGCTGAGAGCGCGCAGTCCATTGGATCGATCGCCATCGCGCCGTCGAATCACAGCATTCTCTGGGTCGGCACCGGCGAACCGTTTATCCGCAGCAACGTGTCGCTCGGTGACGGAATTTATAAGTCAATCGATGGCGGCAAGACATGGCAGCACATGGGTCTCGAAAAGACCGGCCGCATCGGGCGCATCCTGATTGATCCGCGAAATCCGGACATCGTCTATGCGGCTGCACTCGGTACTTGCTATGGACCGCAGGTGGAACGCGGCGTTTACCGGACGACCGACGGCGGCAAGACCTGGAAGCGGGTACTCTTCGTGGATGAGAATACAGGCGCCTACGACCTGACCATGGACCCTACCGACTCGAGCAAAATCATTGCCGCTACATGGCAGATCGACATCAAGACGTGGGGCCGGAGCAGCGGAGGGCCGGGAAGCGGCCTGTTTATGACCACAGACGGCGGCGACACGTGGAGTCGCCTCACCGGCCATGGCCTGCCTCCGTCGCCACTGGGGAAGATCGCGGTCAGCTTCGCTCCCAGTGACTCCCGCCGCGCCTATGCACTTATCGAAACCGGCCAGGGCGGCACCCTATGGCGCTCCGATGACGGCGGATCGAACTGGAAAGTGGTGAACTACAGCCGGTTGTTGAATGAACGGCCGCACTACTACACACGCATGCTGGTGATGCCCGATAACGAAAACGAGGTGTACTTCCCGTCCAACGGCATCAGCGTCACCTTCGACGGCGGCGAGACCAGCGACCACATGCACTGTCCGGGCGACAATCCGGCTCCGCCAATCGAAGGCGCATCTGGCCGGGGAGGCGGCGGTGGCTGCGGTGGTGACAATCACGATATGTGGGCTGACCCGACTAACCCCAGCCGGATGATGATCGGATCCGACGGCGGAGTGCTCATCAGCACCGAGCGTGGCCGCTCCTGGACCGAGGTTCGCCTCCCCATCGCGCAGATGTACCACGTCGCGACGGACAATCGCATTCCCTATATGGTCTATGGCCAGATGCAGGACGGCTCGCCCCTGCACGGACCGAGCGATGTGCCGGGCGAATCGCACATCAGCGCCAGCGAATGGACGACCACCGCCGGCTGTGAGACAGGATGGAACATACCCGACCCGGTTGATAACAACATCGTGTGGGGCGGTTGCTACGCGGGTGTCACGGAACGCTTCGACGCCAAGTCAGGCTTCTCGCGATCGGTCAGCGTGTGGCCGGATCGCACCATGGGCGCAAACGCCGGGCAGGTGAAGATCCGGATGAATTGGACCTATCCAATCGCTATCTCGCCGCACGACCACAACACCGTCTACGTCGGAAGCCAGTACGTACATCGCACCACTGACGGCGGACAGACATGGACTCGCATCAGCCCTGATCTCACGCTGAACGATGCCTCGATGCACGGCGACTCCGGCGGGCTCACGGTCGATAACTTGAGCGTCGAATATGCCGGCGTGGTCTACGCGATCGCCGAATCGCCCATTGCCAAAGGGCAGATATGGGCTGGCACGAATGACGGCCTGGTGCAGATGACGCGCGACGGCGGCGAGCACTGGACCAACCTCACCGCGAACATTCCGGGCCTGCCGCCAAAGATGACGGTCGACAGCATCGAGCCTTCGAAGTACTCCGCGGGCACCTGTTATGTCGCCTTCGACGGCCACCAGGTCGACATTCTCGATCCCTATCTCTACAAGACCACTGATTACGGCAAGAGCTGGACAAAAATTACCAATGGAATCCCGTCTTCTCAGCTCAGTTACACGCACGTGCTCCGCGAAGATCCGGTGCGTCAGGGCCTGCTTTATGCGGGTACGGAGAACGGCCTCTATATCTCCTTTGACGATGGAACCCACTGGAAGCCCTTTCAATTGAACCTTCCCCACACGCCGGTCTACTGGTTGACCATACAGCCGGAGTTCGACGACATGGTGGTCGGAACCTACGGCCGCGGCTTCTGGATCCTCGACGATATCTCGCCGCTGCAACATCTCAGAGGTGACGTGGAAGACGGCCCAGATGCGCTTTTCCCAGTCCGTCATGCATTTCGACTGCGCGCGGGCTCGAGACGGGACATGGCGCCCTCTGGGGTTTCCGTCGGCCAGAATCCACCTTACGGTGTGCCCGTGAACTACTTCCTCAAGGAGAAGACCGACAAAGTCACGCTGCAGGTTTTCGATAGCGAAGGCAAGCCCGTGCGTCGTCTGACGGCCACAGGCCGTGCGGGAATCAATCGCGTGTGGTGGAACCTGCGCTACGAGAAAACGGTAGAGGTGGCGCTGCGCACCACGCCTCCCGGCAATCCCCATATTTGGAGCGAGAAGCGCTTCGTCGGCAAGCTGACGCGCCCCATCTTCTACTACGGGGTCGGCGGCGAATCGACTGATGGCCCACTGGTGCCGCCCGGTACTTACAGCGTGAAACTGACCGTCGCAGGTAAAACCGAGAGCCAGCCGATCGTTGTAGTCAAGGACCCGAACACTCCTGCATCGCTCCAGGATGCCATCGCCTCGTCTGAACTTTCATATCGGATCTACACCGACACCAACCTTTCAGCGCAGCTAATTAACCAGATTGAATGGAGCCGCCGCCAGTTGGAAGACACGCGCAATCTGCTCACGGCGCGCGGTGCGGACGAAGCGCTCTTCGATGCGACCGACGAGCTGAATAGGAAGTATCTTGAGCAGGAAGATCTGCTGATGCATCCCACGATTGCCGAGGGCGACGAGAAATCGTTCCGCGGGCCTCTCGGTTTATATCTCAAGTTCATCTGGCTCGGCGCGGAGGTGGGCACGGGCGGCGGAGACGTCGCCGGCAATTCGGACTTTGCGCCGACTAAGCCCGAGAAGGATGTCTACTCTCTGCTCGATACCCAGCTTCATAGCGTTCAGTCTGCGATAGATGCTCTAGACAAGCAGTCCGTGCCTGCTTACAACGCCACACTCCAAAAGGCGGGCATCTCGCTTATCACGACTGTTCCACCACGAGAGACGCCGGCGGAACCCAAGCCCGACGAACGCAATGAAGGAGAAATGCCTGATTAGGCCCCGCTAACGAGATGGATCCGATCACCCTCAGTGCGGATATTGCCCTTGCTGCGGTTGCGTCCGCCACGCTCAGCATCTGTTTTGGCCTACTCATGGCCGTCCGTTACAGTCCTGTGCGGCTGTGGCCACACCGGCGGATCGATATCTTCCGCATCCATCGCTACCTGGCCTACTTTACGCTGTTGGCCATTACGGCGCATGTCGTTATTCTGTTGTTTGCACGCCGGGTGGTATTCCGGGTAGTTGACGTTCTCTTTCCGATCCACTCGCCATTGCAGCCTCTGCAGAATACGTTTGGTGCGATCGCACTGTATGTGCTGCTCGTCGTCCTCGTCTCGTCGCTGATGCGTGCGCAGATAGGGCGGCGTCTCTGGAAATCTTTGCACTATCTGGTGTATCCAGCCGGAGTGCTGCTCTTTATCCATGGTGTTTTCACCGATTCCGATTTGAGAACCGGCAAGGCCGATCTCCTCGATGGAGAGAAGGTCTATGTAATGGGGTGCTTTCTGCTGGTTCTCGCAGCGTCGCTTTTTGCGCTTCGCCTTCGCCGCATTCGAGTTCGAGCGAGAGCCGCGTAATCGCCGGTCTAGATCCATGATCACGCAATCAGGTTCGTAGAACGTCGCGCAATTGTCGAACCGCCCGAGGCATTTCTGCGACCGTGGTGCTTCCGAAGCCGAGGATGAACCCCTGGCGCGGCTTCTCGCTCAGATAGGAAGGGGATAGAGGCCAGAGCCAGAGTCCTTCGCGCGCCGCCCTGGCTGCGATCTTGTTATCCTGATGATCCTTTGTGAGCGTGACGGCAAGATGCATGCCGGCGTCCGAGCCATGAATCGTAACTGCGTCCTCACACTCCATCCGAATGCTCTCGACGAGAGCAGTCCTTCGCTGACTATAGAGCAGGCGCATTTTACGGATGTGACGGGCGAAGTGGCCCTGTTGCATGAAGTCCGTCAGCACCTCCTGAAAGAGGTACGGCGGATAGATGTCCATGGAATAACGAACTGCCTGGAAGCGTTCAACGAGGTCCGGCGGGATGACGATATATCCGAGGCGCAGGGAGGGGAAGAGAACCTTGCTGAACGTGCCGATATAGATAACGCGCGAATTATTGTCCAGACCCTGTAGGGACGCGATGGGCATGCTTTCGAAACGGTATTCGCTATCATAGTCGTCCTCGATGATCCACGATCCCGAACTGTGAGCCCAGTTCAGCAACTGCAGACGCCTCGAAGCGCTCATCGTTGATCCCAGCGGATACTGATGCGACGGAGTGACGTAAGCGGCTCGCGCCTTTCGGCCTCGTTTGACTCCGAAGGATACATCCATACCCTCTTCATCGACCGGTACCGGGATGAGCCGGCAGCCCGCACCCGCAAAAACATTTCTGGCGAGTCGATAGCCAGGCTCCTCCATCCACACTGAGTTTCCAGGATCAAGCAGAACGCGCGTGGTGACCTCCAGCGCTTGCTGCGACCCAGCCACCACCATCACCTGCTGCGGACTGCATCGAATGGCACGGGCGGTACGTAAATAAGCGCAAATCGCCTCGCGAAAGCGCTGCGAGCCCAGCGGGTCGATTTGGTGAAGGGCATGTATCTGTGGATTTCTGCCGTGGCGCAGGACCAGACTTGACCACACGGGAAATGGAAACTGGTCCATGGCCGGCTGGTGCACGCCGAATGCTCCCCATCCGAGAACCCAGGGAGGGCGTTCGAAGCGAGGCAGAAGCAGTGAGCGTCGGGCGATTGGCCGCGGTTCGGTGTCGATCTCGCTGACTCTTACGCCGGAGTCAGTACAGGAGGTCAATTGCTCGGGAAGCGAGCCCGAAACAAACGTACCCGCACCGATGCGGCTTTCAAAATAGCCCTCGGCAAGGAGCTGAGCATAGCCATTGAGAACGGGGATTCGCGAGATATGCAGCTCATCGGCCAGGGCCCGGCTCGATGGAATCCGTTGACCCGGAAGCAGATGTCCTCGGACGATCGCTGTCCGAAAGGAGTCGTAAATCTGTTTGTGCAGAGGGTCTGCGGCTTTTCGATCGACTGCAATGACAGGGGAGATTGCCTCCGCAACGTCGCTCATCAACCTATCGTAGTGGCTATAACGAAATGCGTACAAGTGGTCATTGCCAACGGCCATTCAGTTTGCTCAGATTTCATGATGAAATTGCTCCTTGCAAATCTTGGTGTATGAATAGAGAACCCAAAATTCGCGCCGGATGTGCTCTGCTGGCGGCAGTTTCCGCAGTGGCAGGTGCCGCAACTCGCCAGCGGACGCGAAGCTTCGTGCTCGTGAGCGCGCTTTCGCATCGCGTTCTTGGATTTTATGGAGAAGAGCGTGGCCTCCTGGATTAGCGGCAGTTCCTTCTGGATACACTTCATCGGCGCCGTACTCTTGATAACGGGCATCTTCCTGGTTATAAGCAGGGAACTGTCATCTGGTCATGGCATAGATAAGGTTGTGCCCTTCGGAAAAGTGTTCTTCGCCGTTCCAATGGCCGTCTTCGGGATGCAGCACTTTTCCTCGCCTGCATTCGTGGCGCAAGTGGTTCCAGCCTGGATGCCGTGGCATTTGTTCTGGGTTTATTTTGTCGGGACGGCACTCATCGCATCCACCGTCAGCATCATTACGGGTGTCCAGGCGCGTCTGGCCGCCCTACTCCTGGGGTTGATGCTCTTTCTCTTCGTCGTAATGTTGCACGTGCCCAACATTATCCACATCGGTTTCAATAGATTTCTGATAGCCGCGGCACTTAGGGATCTGGCCTTCAGCGGCAGCATCCTGGCCTTCGCTGGAACCCAGCCCTGGCCTCGGCGATCGCAGACCGCGCATAAGCTCGTCACGGTGGGCTGTATCTTCTTCGCTGTTCCTATGATTGTCTTCGGCGTCGAGCACTTTCTGCATCCGAGCTTCGCGCCGGGCGTTCCCCTCGAACAACAGATGCCCTCCTGGATACCTGGCCATCTGCTCTGGTCTTATGTCACCGGCGTGGTTCTTGTGATCTCCGGTATATGCGTCCTCTTTCGCAGACGCGCACGCCTGGCAGCTACGTGGTTGGGCATCACCGTGCTTCTTCTTGTTTGGTTTGTCTACCTGCCCATGGAAATTGCGCATCCCTCCGCGGTGATAAGCGGAGCGCTCGACTACCTTGTCGATACATTGGCTCTGAGCGGGAGCGCACTGATGATTGCAGCGGCCCTACCCGGAAGAAACGAACGGAAACAAATCGAGGATGAGGCCGCATTGCGGCGGGATACGACGGCCATGGTGCAAACCGGATGACTGGCCATAATGATTGAGCCGTCGTATGCGGATATTGGCGCTCGTGCCGAGATTGTGATTGCACAATGCCGCGTAGTGTGACTGAAGCTAGCCCTTGATAGTTACTCGGCCCAATGGTTATGGACCTGGCTAAAAGAATGAAACAATCTGCTTCCAGCCTCGAGAGCTCCATCAGCTGCAAGAGGAGCTCTTCCACTTGACCATCGCTGCTGCGATTGAGAGCAAGAAGGCTGTCGATCGGTTCCTTGCGCTGGGCCGCTATCTGCTGGCATTACCCATGTTGATTTACCCAGTCTTGCATTTCGTGTATCCGCGGTTTGTGGCAGCGATTGTGCCTCCTTGGATTCCCTGGCACCTGTTCTGGACCTATTTCACAGCCCTCACGATCTTCGCTGCTGGACTTGCGATTTTGTTTGAGAGATGTGCTTGGCTGGCGTCGATCTTATTAGGTACCGAGATTCTTTTATTCTGCCTGTTGATCCATGTGTTCCTGCTCTTCCACAAAGCAGCTGATCCCTGGGCGGGGGCTGCCATGTTTGGGGATCTTTCCAACCGCTTAATGAATGCTCCCAAGGATTTCGGTCTAAGCGGGGCGTGCTTTGTTTTCGCCGGTATGCACTCCAGAGCGTGGCGAACGAATGGAAAGGACCAGGTCATGACCCTGGGGCGATTGATCTTGGGCTTCTCCATCATCGCTTTCGGTGTGTTGCACTTTGCTTTCCCGGTATTCGCTCCGGGCATCCCTCCCATGTTCAGAGATATCTCCTTTCCAATTCCGGGGCATTTGTTTTGGGTGTACCTAACCGCTGTTGCTTGCCTGGCAGGCGGTGCCAGCATCCTGATCAACAGGCGAGCGCGACTGGCCGCAACTTTGCTGGGGATAATGATCCTCGCCTTCGACTTGCTGACCTGGTTACCCAGATTTTTCTCGCATCCAGCAGATTTGACCGGTAACTGGCTTAAAGATCTTGGAATCGCAGGCGGCGTTTTGATTTTAGCGGCAGCCCTGCCAAAAGAAGCGTCGTGAGCAGTGATAACGTGGAAATTACGCGAAACACACAACCCCTGCGGTTTTCGGCCTCTTGGCCATCGAGAAGCCGCTTACCTCTGGTTTTCGACTACAAATGCAGTAAAAATGTACCGCCATCCTTAGCTCAGCGTGGTAGTCGCGCGTATGCCAATAGAAATGCAAAGCTGAGGACTCGGCTCGTCGTTCTACCTAGGCCGTTGCATCGGCGTATCCAACTACACCGGCAGCTTCCATTGCCTCAGTCCTGATGTTGGATCGATAGGTAGACACCCGATACGCAAAAAAATCTCTTCAAGAGGTTTGCGCGCGAGAACAAGCAGACCACCGTCTTCCGGACTTTCGCGAATGTACAAAACTACGTTCGTGAGTGCTCGCCCTGTAAGGGCCGCAATGGGTTCTTCCATCGACTCCATTCGAAGCAGCGGAATGTACCACGGAAATATCCGGTAAATGCGTTCTTGGATGAACTCAAGGAAAAGATCTCTCCAATTGAGCAGCAGTTCCTCTGTCTCTATCTGACTCACAATCTGAATACTGGTGCCAGTGCCCGCCATTGTCATCATGGCGTCAAAGCACGCGTCAGGGCCTGTAGTCACGCGAAACAGCATATGCATGCGCGCATCTCCCGAGGGCTTAAAATCCAGTTCCATGAGTGCCTCGGAGGTCATCATGCGTGGAGGCGGAAGATGGGTCCATACACCCAATACGGTTTCAGGAAGCCACTTGGGAGCATGGTCTGTAAACAGCTCGATCGTTTCCCTCGATCTCGTCTGATGGAGTGCTACATAGCTCTCGTGGAAGTAATCCCCGCCCGTTGCAAAATGGGAGATTAGCTCGTTGAGAAAACGGCGCACGCTGTCATAGGAATCGGGCCGGAGGCCTGTGGGAGCAGGTATCAGGTAGGTTTCGCCAAGAGAACTGCTGCCGCACGGTTTCAATATTACGCAGGGGGAATAAGGACGCAGATCCGCATTGTCCATGCTGTTCGGTTGCCAGTCACCCTTCCCAGTAGTTGTAACCCTCTTTGCGCAATGAAGCGATCACCTCCACAATCCCCGGCAGCAGTTCGCACTTGGTGACAAGCAGCATGCCGGCGTCGTCAGGGCTTTCTGTGAGATACACATCAAATAGTTTGAGCCAGGATGCACGCTCTTCCGGCGTGCTGTGAAAGATCTCCGCACTTGCCAGCTTCGGCAGCAGAAACGG
>Ga0335075_10016253_pt1 | contig 11131 bp, 6 predicted proteins | sample Lox_Sample_24_FD_206723 | JGI IMG/M metagenome (GOLD analysis project Ga0335075, IMG submission 206723) | Soil microbial communities from Loxahatchee National Wildlife Refuge, Florida, United States - Lox_Sample_2.4 | ecosystem: Environmental > Terrestrial > Soil > Wetlands | place: USA: Florida... | reverse complement strand
GCCGATGATCCGCCCCCTCGAGTCACGCAGCGGAGAGGTCGTGACGGACACCTGAAGGCGACGGCCGCTCTTGTGGATGCGCTCCGTTTCGAGATGCTCGACGCGCTCGCCGCGTGCGATACGCGCGAGGATTTCCGCCTCTTCCTCCATGCGTTCCGGCGGAAACAGCATCAACAGCGATCTCCCGATGGCTTCCGCCGCCGGATAGCCGAACAACTCCTCCGCACCGGCATTCCAGCTGATGATGATTCCGTCCAGTGTCTTGCCGATGATGGCGTCATAGGAGGACTCGACGATGGAGTTCGTCAACGTCCTGCTGGCGTGCAGGGCCTCCTCGACCCGAAGGCGTTCGCTGATGTCGCGCAAAATCGCGGTGTATATCCTTCGGCCGTCGATGGTCGCCTGAGAGATCGCGGCTTCCAGCGGAAATTCCTCGCCGTTGGCGCGAAGTCCATATACCGCGCCGAGATTACCCATCGTCCGCTGGGTGGCATGCGAGTCGCCGAATGCTTCGACGTGCCGCGGATGGGCTGCACGGAAACGCTCGGGAAGCAGCACGTCGATGGGTTGGCCGAGCGTCTCTGCCGCTGCGCGGCCGAACATCCTTTCGGCGGCGCCGTTAAACAGCACGATGCGCTGTTGCTCATCGAGAGCGATGATGCCGTCCATCGCTGAGCTGACAATGCTAGCCAGCACCCTATCTGTGATCACTGTTCCCCCCTATGATCATTTGTACTTATTCAAACATCCTACCACCGCAATCCGGGCACTGCTCGGGTTGGGCGGATAAGAGCTTCCACTGGGGCTGCCGTGATATGGCGCAAAGTAGAATGAGACTGGTTCTAAAATCACGGGGACACCGCTAACCGTTGTTTGCGCGCAACGCAATCTGTGACGAAGCCCACGTTTTCGGTTCCGTTAGGTATTTTCCGCGATAGTCCGGAGGGGCGGCCCCGGTGAGCCTACGGCGAATGCGCAGCTCAACCCGTATGCGGCCGGTGACTCCCGGCGACCGAATGTTTGACTCCTACGTGCAACTGACCGAGGCATTGCTCGGCGGCGCCAGCGGAGTCTGTCTTCTCGATGCCCAATTGGAATCCGTCGGGCAGAGTGGGCGCGTGAGCGTCGAGGAGACGATTCGATGGCTGCGGGGGCTTGGTTGGGCGGGAACGGCGTCTGTCGTCATTCAGCCGTGCGCCACGCGTCAGAGCGGTGGCAGCTGGATGACGGCGCTTCCGCTCGAGACTTCCGACGATCACCTGATGGGCGTGTTCTGCATCCAGCAGCCGGCTGAAGGACAGCAGTCCCCGGGCCCCCGGCATGCGTTGCTTCTTGCCCAAAAGCTCAAGCCCGTTCTCGACTGTCTTCACCGGGAGCTCGCCGCGAGCCAGCCGGAGAAGAAGAGGCTCCAGACACTCACCGAGCGCACGGCTGAGCTCGAATGGCTCTTCAAGGTGACCAGTGAGCTGAAGGGAGGGGCGGACGAACAGCGTATGCTCGAGCAGCTGCTGACTGCGGCGACGGAGCGGCTGAAGAGCGCATTCGGTGTCCTGCTGGTTCCAGACAGGCGGTTGTGCGTGGAGCATTGTCGGGACGAGCGTCGAGCCGCTGTTCTGCGGGAAGCGTGGCAGCAGGCACGGCAGAGCCTGTTGACCTGGGTGCAGCGACAGGGTCGTCCTCTGGTCATGAATGGAGCCGGTCGATCGGGTGACAAGATCACCCGATGCAAGCTTTTGTGTGTGCCCATCGTACGCGAGACCGGCCGCGTGATTGGGGCCCTCGCGTTCTTCAATCCTCCGGAGGCTCGCGACTATCAGAGCCGCCACACGTTTCTCGCGCGTCACCTCGGGCGTCAGACCGCCGGGGTCGTCGATGCGCAATTCGACCTGATGACGGGGCTCTATACGCGCGAGGGTCTGGAGCAAATGTACCGGCGCATGGAAGACGCTCCCGACCGCGGCAATCGCAGCGTGATCTATCTCGACATCGATCACATGCACGTGGTGAACGAGCTGCACGGGTTTGAGCTGGGCAATGAGCTCATTGCGCGGATTGCCGACCTCGTCTCCGCGCCCCAGGTGCCCGAGGGGACCCTCGCCGCGCGGATTTCGGGCGACCGATTCGCGGTGGTCCTCCCCGAGGCCGATACCCGAGCCGCCGCCGCCATCGCCGAAAAGCTGCAGGGTGCAGCGAGACGGCTCGCCATCGGGCCGACGCAAAATCCGATCGACGTGTCCGTGAGCTGCGGTGTCGCCGCGCTCGTCTCGATGCCGCAAGGGCTTGCGCGCGCGCTTGCAGCGGCGGAGCTCGCCTGCAAGACCGCCAAAAAGCGGGGTCGCAACCGGGTCGAGCTCTACGCGTGCGAGGACGCCAGTATGATGCGCCGCCACGACGACGTGGTCGCCGTCGGGCAACTCCGCTCCGCGCTCAAATCAGACCGATTGGTTCTCTACGCCCAGCGGATCGTTCCTCTTCAGGATGCCACCCTGCCGGGAGGCTATGAAATCCTGCTGCGCTTGCGTGCTGCGGATGGGGGTGTCGTTGCGCCCGGCTCGCTCATCAGCGCGGCCGAGCGCTACCAGCTGCTGCCCTCGATCGATCGCTGGGTGGCGCGGCGCGTTCTGGAGATGCTGGCTCCCTACCGCAATACGCTCAAATCACGTGGAATCACCTTCTCGATCAACCTGTCCGGCCAATCGGTCGGTAGCGAGCAGTGCGCGAGACAGCTGGTCGAGGACCTCAAGACGGCGCATCTGCCCGCGGGATGCCTCACGCTCGAGATCACCGAGCAGGCCGCCGTGAAGAGCCTGGCGCAAGCGAACGACATGATCCGTCAGCTTGCGCCTTGGGGCTGTCGCATCGCGCTGGATGATTTTGGAACCGGATCGAACTCACTGACCTATCTCAATGCCCTGCCGATCGCCAGAGTCAAAATCGACGGGTCGTTCGTGCGTGACATCGTGTCCAATGCCCGCGCTGAGGCGACGGTGCGGGGCATCGTCGAGCTCGCCCGCGGCTTCTCGATCGATACCGTCGCGGAGTTCGTCGAGAACGAGGCCATCGCCGACAAGGTCCGCTCGCTAGGCGTCGACTACGCACAAGGCTATGCCTTTGGCCGCCCCGAGCCACTCGACTCCATCCTGGAATCCCTGGCGCACGATGAGTCGCGGCGGCTACATCGCCTGTTTCTCGAGATGTAGGCGCGACGCCTGTCCGGTGGCTGTCACCGGCGTGGCTCCCGCGCCGTGCCTCCAAGGATTTCCGTTGCCTCCGTCAGGTCCCGGTCGAGTCGTTCGGCGAGGGATGCCGCACGCGACAGCGAGCCGCGTCCCGCGAAACGCAGCAAACGAGCACATGCGAGGGCGAGCCCGGTAGCTCCGAGGGAGCTCGATGCCCCTTTCAGCCTGTGCGCGATCCGCTGCACGCTCTTCGCATCGCCCTGCCGGATGGCGGCCTGCAGCTCGCGGATCTGCTCGCGTGATGTCGCCTCGAAGCGCGCGACGAGGTCGGGAAATGCCTCTCCGACCGCCGCCCGCATCTCTTGCACCTGCGCGTGGTCGAACGTGCCTGCGCGGCGGCCGCGCGGTCGCGCGGCTTGCGGTTCGCCTGCCGTGGGTGCGGCCGGTATCCCGGGGGCGAGAGCCGCCGTTGCCCTGGCAGGAATCCAACGCGCCAGCATCTGGCCGATCGCCTGAACGCCGAGCGGCTTCGCCAGGAAGTCATCCATGCCGGCCTCATTACAGCGCAGATGGTCCTCGCGCGAGACGGCCGCTGAGACCGCGATGATGGGAAGTCTGCCGTCCGCGGCGCTCTCCCGCTCCCACGAGCGGATTTCCCGGGCAGCGGTGATGCCGTCCATGCCCGGCATGTGGCAGTCCATCAAGACGAGATCGGGGCGATGCCTGCGCACTGAATCGAGCGCCGCGATTCCATCCGCGGCGAATCGGGTGGTGCAGCCCCAGACCTTGAGGAGGGCTGCCGCAACTTCACGATTGGTATCGGTGTCATCCGCGACCAGGACGGTCGCGCGATATTGAGATGACACCTGGGAGGAGAACGCGGCATCCGGACAATGATCGGCGCGCGCGGCAGTCGTGGCCCGCAGAAAGGGAAGGGTGAAGTAGAAGCGTGTGCCCGCGCCGAGAGTGCTGTCGACGGCGATTTCGCCCCCCATCATGCGCACGAGCTCCCTGCAAATCGAAAGCCCGAGGCCGGTTCCGCCGAAGCGTCTGCTGATGGAACGATCGGCTTGAATGAAGGGCGTGAAGAGCGTCGCTCTTGCCTCGGCCGCTATGCCGATACCGGTATCCTGCACGCTGAACACCACCGGCTCTTCCGTTTGTCCCTTCTCGATGACTCCTGCGGGCGCGCCCGGCGCAGCGCTCAGGCGCACGCAACCCTGCTCGGTGAACTTCAGGGCATTGCTCAACAGATTCGTGAGAACCTGCTTCAGTCTCGCAGCGTCGCCCACGACGAAGCGGGGCGTGCCGCCGGCGATCTCGAGCTCCAGGGTCAACTGTTTGCGCTGCGCCTCCTGAGTCCACAATTGTCGGGTCTCGTCGAGGAGCGCGTGCAAGTCGAAGTCGAGCATCTCGAGCTCGAGCATGCCCGCTTCGATCTTCGACGTATCGAGCAGATCATCGATCAGGCGCAGGAGCGCCAGCGCGCTCTCGTGAGCGGTTCGTACGCACCGCGCCTGATCGGCGTCGAGGCGCCCCGCGCGCAGCACCTCGAGCATCCCGAGCACGCCGTTCATCGGGGTGCGAATCTCGTGGCTCATGCGCGCCAGAAATTCACTCTTTGCCGTATCGGTGCGTTCGGCCCGGGACATTGCGCGCGCGAGGTCGGCGGTTCGGGCCTGCACGCGGGCGTCGAGCTCTTCATTGAGCCGCATGAGATCTCGATTCTTGCGGTACAGATCCTCGCTGGTGGCTTGCAACAGCGCATCGAGCACCGCCTGCGCTTCGCGCCGCTCACCGCGCTCTTTCTCGAGCTCCTGCCGCAGATGCTCGCTGGTTTCGCTCTCGGACACGGGTCTCTCGGCGGTCGGTGGGGCCGGTGGTATTATGTTCAAACGGGTCGCGGGCGGCCCACGCGGCCCATACGGGATTATCGGCCGTTGATCATGGGGCTTGAGAATCCGGAGACCTTATGGCGCACGCAGTCGATCCTACGGTCGCGGACCAGACTGTCCTCATCGTCGATGACGATGAGATCGTTCGAGGTCTCCTGCGGGCCCTGCTGAGGGTCGCGGGTCTCGACGTCGTAGCGGAGGCAGCCAACGGCGAACGCGCGCTCGCGGCATACCGGGCGCATCGGCCGCAGATCGTGTGCCTGGACATCGACATGCCAGGCATGAATGGGCTCGATGTCCTGAGTCAAATCCGCTCCATGAGTGCCGAGACGATCGTTCTCATGATCAGCGCCGAGACAACGTCGGAGAATACGCGCAAGGCCATCGCGGACAAGGCCGATGGCATCATCGCCAAGCCGTTCAATACCGCGCGAGTGATGTCGGAAATCCACCGTGCTTTGCGACAGCGTTTGCGCTCCTGAAGGGATTGCACTGCAGACGGACCGCCGCCATTGGCTCGGCGTGACGTCAGGACTTGTACCTATACGGCGGGGGCAATGACCGGTCGCGCATGCGGAAATCGGTGAAGGAACAGGGACTTACGCGTTGAGCCAACACCCAGTTCACATTCGGTGCGGCGCGTCGGCGGCTGCGACTCGGTTCACGACGGCCCCCTGAGCGCACGTTAGCATGGCGCCAAGGAAGTCCACCCATGCATGCAATCTACAACAGCTGGCTGGTTGCGCTCTCGATCGCGGTCGCCGTGCTCGTCTCATCCTTCGCGTTCAGACTGGCGGCCCGCGTGGTCGAGTCGGACCGCTGCACGCGCCGTTATTGGCTCGGGGGCGGAGCCATCGCAATGGGCATCGGAATCTGGTCGATGCACTTCATCGGCATGCTCGCCCTGTCACTGCCCATCGACCTCCAGTACGACGTGCCGAAGACTCTGGCTTCGCTCGCCGTCGCGATCGTTACCTCCGGTCTGGCGATCGATGTGGGGAGTCGGAGATCTTTGGGAATCGCACGCCTCGCCCTCGGCGGGCTGCTGATGGGCACCGGAATTGCCGGCATGCACTATCTCGGCATGATGGCCATCGATATTGTTCCGGGGGTCCACTACCGGGTGACGCTCGTCGCCGAATCGGCGGCCATCGCCGTGTTGGGCTCCTGCGGGGCGCTTTGGCTCCTTTTCCGGTGCTATCACGGGCGCGCGGCGGCGATGTTGGGCCGCTTCGGTGGGGCCGCGCTGATGGGGCTCTCAATCGGCGGCATGCACTACATCGGCATGGCCGCCTCCGTGTTCGGAGTGGGCTCCTATTGCCGTGGCGGAGTATCGCTCAACAGCGATTGGCTGGCGCTCACTACCGCGCTCGTGGCCGCCAGCGTGCTCACTCTCACTCTCCTGACGGACCTCTATAGCGGCGAGCTTGCATCGCGGAGCCGCACCCATGCGCACAGTCTGCAGCAGGTCAACGAGCGACTGCGGCACCAGGCAACGCACGATGCGCTGACAGGACTACCCAACCGGCAGCTCTTCTTCGAGCGGCTGAATTCGGCTTCGAGCGCCGACGGCGGCGCCCATTTCGCGGTCATGGTGGTCGATCTCGACCGGTTCAAGCTGGTCAACGATTCTCTCGGCCACATCGCGGGAGACGAGTTGCTGCGGGAAGTCGCTCTTCGCCTGACCGCCGCCCTGCGCAAGGGTGACACCATTGCGCGCATGGGAGGTGACGAGTTCTTCGTCCTGGCGAGCGGCGTCGCCGACGCCGACGCGGCTGCCCGCATCGCCGCCAAGATCATAGAGGCACTCAGGGCACCGGTGCGCCTGCGCAATCTCGAGATACGCACTTCCCCGAGCATAGGCATCAGCCTCTATCCGCGCGACGGTCGCGAAGCGGGCGGTCTCGTGGCACGCGCGGACGAGGCCATGTACTCGGCCAAGCGGCGCGGCGGCAACACGTTCCAGTGCTTCGCCGCGGAAATGAGTACCTTTGCCCGGGAGCGGCTGCAGCTCGAGGACGATTTGCGCAAGGCGCTCTCACTCCGGCAGTTCGAGTTGCACTACCAGCCCCGCGTGGATGTGGTGACCGGCCGGATCAGCAGCGTCGAGGCCCTGATCCGCTGGCGCCACCCGCAGAAAGGGTATGTGCCGCCGCAGAATTTCATCCCGATCGCGGAGGAGACCGGACTCATCCTCCCCATCGGCGAGTGGGTCTTGCGGGAGGCTTGCCGGCAGGCACGCGTGTGGCAGCAGTCGGGTCTGCCGCTGCGCGTCGCGGTGAATCTATCGGCCGTCCAGTTCCGCCAGGTCGACCTGAGGACTGTGATACACGACGCCCTCGCCGCACAACAGCTGCCGGCGAAGATGTTGGAGCTGGAGCTGACTGAAAGCGCGGTGATGAGCAACGCGGAGAGCTCCGTTGTCATCCTCGAGCAGTTGAGCCAGATGGGCGTGGTCGTGGCGGTCGATGATTTTGGTACGGGTTACTCGAACATGAGCTATCTGCTGCGGTTTCCCATCGACAGACTGAAGGTCGATGCCAGCTTCGTGCGCGGCATGACCGAAGATCCGCACAGCATGCTCATCGTCAAGGCCATCATCTCGCTGGCGCACAGCCTGAAGATGAAGGTCATCGCTGAAGGGGTCGAGACTGCGGCGCACCTGGAGCAGCTCAGGTCGCTCGGCTGCGATCAGTGCCAGGGGTTCCTCTTCGGCCGACCGGCCCCGGCCCGTGTCATCGAAGCTGACCTGCGTGCCCGCGGGAGCGGCACTGCAGCCGGGTGTCTGGATCCGTCCTCGACCTACGCCAAGCTGGCCCATCCCGTGTGGGGAGGGCTCCTCGCCGCGAAGGGTATCTGAGCTCCGCAGGAGGCTCGAGACGCCCAATATCGCAAGTACGTATGAGTACTTACGATGGACGGCGAAGAAGCGCGAGGCGGTTCAACAACCACTGAATCGGGCGTGCTTATCCTGCGCTCATGCTTCAAGTCATTGGCGTGGTCGTCGTTTTCGGGTGCGTCATCGTCGGGTTTTTGCTCGGCGGCGGACACCTCCTGCTGCTGTGGCACCCGACGGAGGTGCTGATCATATGCGGTGCAGCATTCGGCGCGTTTCTGATCAGCAACCCGATGAAGGTCGTCAAGGCGGCCTTCAAGGGTGCCGTCTCGATACCAAAAGGTCCGCGTTACAAGCGCGAGGACTACCGGGTACTTCTCAAGCTGCTGTATGAAGTGCTCGTGAAGATTCGAAAGGAAGGGCTGCTCGGAATCGAGCGCGATATCGAGCAGCCGCACGAGAGCGCCTTATTCAAGAAGTACCCCGATCTTCTTGCCGATCATCACCTGATCGAATTCATAACGGATTGCCTGCGCTTGATGGCGGGCGGAAACATGAACCCGCACGAGCTCGAGAGCCTGCTCGAGTACGAGCTGGAGACGCATCACCGGGATGCGCACGAGCCCGCGCACGCGGTCCAGAAGGTGGCGGACGCGCTGCCGGGCTTCGGCATCGTGGCCGCGGTCCTTGGGATCGTCAATACCATGGCATCGCTCGACGGGGCCGACACGGCCACGATCGGGCACAACGTGGCAGGGGCGCTCGTCGGAACGTTTCTCGGCATCCTGGTGGCCTACGGGCTCGTCGGCCCCATCTCATCGGCAATGGAAAACCAGGCGACCGAAGAAGGTAAAGTGTTCGAGCTGGTGAAGATGGCGCTGGTCGCGAACGTCCGGGGTTACCCTCCACCCGTTGCGATCGAATTCGCGCGAAAACTACTCTTCGCGGATGTGCGCCCGACGTTCGGCGACCTCGAGTCGCATCTCAAAGCCAAGGCACCCGCGGCCGGATAGGCGGCGCACTGAGCGCTGCGAGACCTCTCCTAGGTAGCCGCATGCAACCGCAGAGATTCCAGCAACCGTGACCAGAGCGACCGCGCGCGCCCGTGGCGCTCGGGGCTGCGGCGTGCCGGGTCGGCAGCTTGCGCCATTGGCTGGGCAGGCGATGTGGCCAGTACGACTGTCGAGTGCGTTCCCGATCCGCCGACGTCCTTCCCAGGAAGGAATCTTGCCCGTAGCGACGAGACTATCTCGAGCGGTTCGATCTGAACGATGACCGGATGGCGAAAGTACCGCGCGAGATAGGCGGCAATTGCCTTTGCGTTTGCGGGTTCCTTGAAGTATCCGAGCCGTAGCGAGTGGCGTGTCTCTTCGCCTCGCGACTTGCTGTGGGAATACAGGTGATAAAGATCAAAGAGGTCGAGGCGCGGCACCTCATGCGGCTCGATCGGCTGAGTGGACTCGCACAGCTGGACGACGAACGGCGGCGGGGAGCGAGGCTTGGATACGAGGCGGGTCACGACGAGAGGAGCGGCTGGGGCGCTGCTTGCCGCAAGCTTTGCTTCACGACCCGACTCGCCTGTACCGGGAGGTCGCAGGGCGGGCCTGGCTGAGCCGGCTACCGGATGAGGCGCCGACCCGGGCTGCCGCGACCCGGGTGATGCGGCGGGGGTTTTTCTTTGCATGTGCACTCCCAAGCTAACCGATCTCCGGTTGCAGGGAGCGCACCAGCGATGAGCTGCGGCACTCGGCTCGTACGAAGGGCCAAGTGCGTTACGAGACCGCTGCGGGCCCCGGCAACCCCGCTGTCGTAGGCGCCTGCCATTAGACCGGAGGCTTTGCGTCCTCACCTTTCGGTGAGTTTGCCAAGAAACAATGGGTAGCATGACAGCTCCAGGAGAGCCGGGAATACGTATTGACCGCAGTCGTTTCACGGCGGCGCGGGAACCAGAGCCGCCGCGTCTCGTGCGGGACGAACTCAGTTCATCGTGCCGCGCCTATTGCGATGCATGCAACTGCGACTGTCAAACCCGTTGTCTTCTCGGCCATGAGACGTTCACCAATGGCTATGCTCACAGCTGCATCCTCCGCGCTACAGGCCCGAGAGCCCCATCCGGATCGAACGGGACCGTGGACTCATACCACCTTCGAGAAGCGCGGCTCGGGCGCCCTATCGGGGCCCTCGGGCAGCCCAATGCCCTCATTTGCGGCGGCGGCAGACTCGCGGGGTGCGAGATAGCGGTCGAAGCACATGGCAACGATCCGCAGCAGGAATCGCCCGCGGTCTGTTGCTCGAAGCTGCCGCCCGGCGAGCTTCACCAACCCGTCGGCAACCAGGGGGGCGCACCGCGCCAGCGCCTCGGCGAAATAACTCTCGAACCGGATCCCATGGAGGCGCTCGATCTCGCCGAAATCGACGGCAGCATCGCACATGAGACGCTGGATGACGTCCGCGCGCACGCGGTCGTCGGCGGTCAACGCCATGCCGCGCCAAACGGGGAGCTGCCCGTCATCGAGCGCGGCCTCCCAGGCGGACAAGTCGCGGTGGTTCTGGCTGAAGCTGCCGCCGAAGTGGCTGATCGCGCTCATCCCGAAGCCGATCAGCTCGCAGTCGGCGTGTGTCGTGTAGCCCATGAAGTTGCGATGCAATGCGCCGGCGGCCTGGGCGCGCGCCAGCTCGTCTTCGGGCCGCGCGAAGTGGTCCATGCCGATGTAGCGGTAGCCGGCGGCCTCGAGCCGGTCGATCGCGAGCTCGAGGAGCGCGATGCGGGCGACGGGCCCCGGCAGCGCCTGCGCATCGATATGGCGCTGAGCCTTGAAAAGACGCGGCATGTGGGCATAGCCGTAGACCGCGAGCCGGTCGGGGCGGGCCGCGATGACCGTGTCCAGCGTCCGTGCGAAGCCTTCCGACGACTGGTATGGCAGGCCGTAGATGAGATCGAGGTTGATCGAGCGCAAGCCGGCGACGCGGCATGCTTCGATGATCGCCAGGGTTTGCTCCACACTCTGCAGGCGGTTGACGGCCTGCTGCACGCGCGGGTCGAAGTCCTGTACTCCCAGGCTCGCGCGGTTGAAGCCGAGCCGGCCGAGGGAGTGCACCTCCGCGGCCGTGACGAACCGCGGATCGAGCTCGATCGAGCAGTCGAGATCGTCCGCACTGGCGAAGCGGAAATGCTGGATGAGGGTCTCGACCAGCCACGTGAGATCCGCATGCAGGAGGAA
>Ga0335075_10016252_pt1 | contig 11131 bp, 6 predicted proteins | sample Lox_Sample_24_FD_206723 | JGI IMG/M metagenome (GOLD analysis project Ga0335075, IMG submission 206723) | Soil microbial communities from Loxahatchee National Wildlife Refuge, Florida, United States - Lox_Sample_2.4 | ecosystem: Environmental > Terrestrial > Soil > Wetlands | place: USA: Florida... | reverse complement strand
CCGCCAAGATGCCCACGACCCCGGCGGGGCGCCCGTAGAGACGGCGCAGCAGCAAGTAAACGGGAACCACTGCGACGAGCGCGAACACATATCGGGTGACAAAGAAGCCAGGCACCGTTCCGAAGGCCAGATATGCCAGCCGGGCGGGCACGAGGAAACCAACCCTGGCGGACTCGCGCAGCCGCCCGGTATCGGCAAAGAAAGCCGGGTAGCGGGCGAACATCTGGCTGGGGTCAATGATGTAGGCAGTATGTATGGCCGGGTCGGACAGCGCGCTCGGCGCCATCAGCCGGAGCCGCAGCACAATCGCGGCGGCGGCCGGAGAAAGCACGACCCCTAGCGCTTCCAGCCACACACCCCAGCGCAATCGCGCCAGCACCGAACGGGCCGGCACTTCGATCGTCTGGCTACAACCGGCCTCAGGCAACCCGTTAGGACCGACCCCCGTATCCACTGACACACTATGACGAATGCCCCGCGGCGAGCTCGGGCTGATAAGCCAAAAATTGGGATTTTCATGGCGAGAACGCGGAGCTCGCTTTACTGACTTCCACGCGGCCGCGAACGCTGCGCGTTACCCGTAAAAAACTTGTTGCATTACTGCCCTCGCCTGCCGGGCAGTCCTGCGCCAATCCTGCACCAGGTCCTGTGCACCGCCTGGCGGGTAGCCGAGCACCTGAGCAATGACCGCCAGGTCCGCCGGCTGCGTCGGCAGCGTATCGGACGGCCGCCCGCGAACGAGCATGACCGCATCCCGGATCCGGCTCGCCAGCAGCCAGGATGCGGTCAGCGTGGCCGCGTCGGCGGCAGCGATAAGGCCAGCCGAGCTCGCCGCGGCCAGGGTCACATGCGTACGGGTGGTACGCAGTCCGGACACCGCCGTGGCGTGCTGCAACTGCAGCAGTTGCGCCACCCACTCCACGTCAGCCAGGCCGCCGGGGCCGAGCTTCAAGTGCAGCGCGGGCTCGACTCCGCGCGGCATGCGCTCGGCCTCCATGCGCGCCTTGATCCGGCGTATCTCCCTGACGCCTGCCTGGTCGATCCCGCCGTCCGGGTACCTGATCTCGTCGGCCATGGCGATAAAGGCCGCGCCAACGCCGGGATCGCCTGCCACGAACTCGGCGCGCAGCAGCGCCTGCGCCTCCCACGGGACCGACCAGCGCCGGTAGTAGGCCTGATATGACGCGAGGGTGCGAACCAGCGGACCTTGCCGCCCCTCCGGGCGCAGGCCCGCGTCCACCAGCAGCGCGGGGTCCGGGCCGGGCTTGCTGAGCAACGCGCGGAGGTTCTCCGCCGCGGCGTGGGCGGCCCTGGAAGCGGCCTCGTCGGAAGCGCCCGGCAGCGGATCATGCACGAACAGGACGTCCGCGTCGCTGGCATAGCTCATCTCGTGCCCGCCGAACCGGCCCATCGCTATCACCGCGAGCCGCGTCGGCAGAGTGCCGCTGCCGCTGGCGCGCTGGGACTGCGCTACCGCGGCCCGCAGCACAGCCGCGATGCTCACCTGCGCGACTGCCGTTAGCGCCTCGCCAGTGTCCTCGATCCCGGCTAGCCGGAGGATGTCTGCAGCCGCGGTTCGCAGCAGCTCCCGCCGGCGGATCGCGAGCACGGCGCGCGCCGCGGTCTCGGCACTCTCATGCCGGCTAACCGCTGCGGACGCCTCGGCGAGCAGCTCGTCAGCCGGGCGGCGCACTAGCTGCGCGTCGTCGCCCAGCATCGCCACTGCCTCGGGCGCCCGCAGCAGCAACCCGGTGGCGTACCGGCTCGACGCCAGCAACCTGGCCATCCGCTGCGCTACTACCGCGTTGTCCCGTAGCAGTCGCAGGTACCACGGTGATCCGCCGAGCGCCTCGCTGACCTGCCTAAACGCGAGCAGGCCTGCGTCCGGCTCGGGTGCGTCGGCTAGCCAGCCGAGCAGCACAGGCAGCAGCGTCCGCTGCATCGCGGCTTTCCTCGACACTCCGGCCGTGAGCGCCTCGATATGACGGAGTGCCCCTGCGGGGTCGGCGTAGCCCAGCGCCTCGAGCATGTCCCGCGCTGCTTCCGGGCGCAGGCGGGTTGCCTCGCCGGGTAGCCGCGCTACGGCATCGAGCAGCGGCCGGTAGAACAGCTTCTCGTGCAACTGCCGGGCCTGGCCCGCGTGTAGCCGCCATCCGGCAACGAGCTCGGCCACCGGGTCGCCCAGGGCGGATGCGGCCGAGGGGACGGCTCCCGCGCCAGACCCGTCGCCGGCGATCTCGGCATCAGCCCGGCTGAGCCGCATCCGGCGCAGCGCCCGGCCGATCTCTCGCAGCACCACCGGGTCCTCCGGCAGCAGATGGGTGCGCCGCAGCTGTCGCAGCTGCAGCAAGTGCTCGACCGCGCGAAGGAACCGGTACGCGGAACCCATCGCCGCGGCGTCGGCGCGGCCCACGTATCCGCCCGCGGCGAGCGCAGTAAGGGCCGGCAGCGTGCCAGGCTCACGGAGCGCCTCGTCACCCCGCCCGTGCACCAGCTGCAGTAGCTGAACTGCGAACTCGATGTCGCGCAGGCCGCCAGGGCCGAGCTTGAGTTCTCGTCCGGCGACGCTCACTGGCAGGCTCTCAACTACCCGGCGCCGCATCGCCTGCACGTCGGTGACGAAGTCGTCCCGTTGCGCCGCGTGCCACACCATCGGCGAGACGGCGGCCAGGTATTCGGCACCGAGCGCCGCGTCACCCGCCACGAACCTGGCCTTGAGCAGTGCCTGAAATTCCCACGTCTTAGCCCACCGCTCGTAATAGGCACGGTGGCTGGCAACGGTGCGGACCAGCGGACCGTCCCGGCCCTCCGGCCGCAGGTTCGGGTCGACGGGGAACAACGCGCCCTCAGCCGTGGACTGCGAGCAGACGCGGATCACGGCGCTCGCCAGCGCAGTGGCAGAGCGCACCGCGGCGACATCGCCGCCCGCGGTGCCGCTGCTGGCCTCGCCGCAGTCCGCTGGAGGGCCGGCCACGAAGATCACGTCGACGTCGCTGGCGTAATTCAGCTCCCGCGCACCGCACTTGCCCATCGCGATAACCGCGAGCCTGGCGGGCGGCAACTCTGGCGGCAGCTCAGCACGCGCGACCGCCAGCGCGGCCGCCAGCGCAGCCGTGGTGAGGTCGGACAGACCGGCCATCACCTCGTCCAGCGATCTCGCTCCGGTGAGGTCGAGCGCCGCCAGCTGAAGCAGCCGGCGCCGGTAAGCGATCCTGAGTGCGGTCGCTGGATCGCCGCCCACCGGCGGGGCCGCCCCGGCGACGGGCTCTGGCCCGGCCGGCGCGCCGACGGCCGCCAGCAGCTCCTCGGTCAGTTCAGCAGCAGCGTTTTCTACCGGGAACGAGCTCTCTCCGGCCAGCAGTCGCCAGTCAGCCTGATGCCTGCTCAGGTGATCACCGAGCGCTGTGCTGGCTCCGAGGACGCTGACGAGCCGGTCCCGCAACTCAGCGTCGTCGAGCAGCGCCTGTCGAAGCGCGTCGCCCGGCGCCATCCGTGCGAGTGCTGCGAGAGCCAGATCCGGGTCGGCTGCCCCAGAGAGCGCGCGGAGCAGCAGTCCGTCGGGCCCGTCATCGTCGCCGCTGACAGCCAGCCCTAGCTCGGTCAGCAATGCTTCAGCCCGGGCGGTGTCGGCGAACCCCATGGCCGCGAGGTGCCCAGCTAGCGTCCCTCGCGGCATGTTCATCCCAGCACCGTAGCGAGCCAGCACGACTGGTTGCACGGTTAGCCCGGCCGGCAGTTACGCAGCCAGTTCCGGCTCGTGTGCCTGCGGCCCCCGACGCTTACCGGTGCCTGGAAAGCAAGCGCGGCCGACATGTCACGGCCTCGATACACCCATATGCCCGCTTCATCTATATATCGGGCGTACCGAAACCGTGAAACGTGACCGAGCGACCATCGCAAAAGGCGCATAACTCTCCCCGATCCCTCGCGTGGCCGACCGCAGCCGGCCAGCAATGCGCGTTCCCTGCGGAAACGCGGGCTCGGACAAGGGCGCCAGCCGGCGTCGCGGCTAGTGCGCGTCCGTCACGTACTAGCCGTGATCTCCGCGATGGCCTTCGCGACTGATTCTGGTTCACCCAGTGGCAACAGGTGATCAGCGCCGGGCACCAGCGTCGTCTGGCATCCGGATAGGCGCGCCACGATCGCCCGGCTGGCGTCCGCCACCATCGGATACTCCCGGTCGCCGAGCAGCATGACCGCTGGGATGCGAACGGTGCCGAGCAGGCCGAACCCCGGCGGGTCTGGCCTCTCGAGATCCCCGATCTGGAACCATGAGGAGACTGCGCCGCGCATCATCGCCGCAATCTCGGCATCGGCACCGCCCGGTGCCCATGTCTGCAGGCCCAGGGAGACGAGTCTGTCGTAGTCGGCCGTTGCGATCAGGCGCGCGGCCTCCTGGAAGTAAGGGTCGTCCTCGGGCCACGGATAGTCGTGGATGCCAGGGGCGATAAGAGCGACGGCCCTGGTCCGTTCGGGGTGCTGGAGGGCCAGGCCGAGTGCAGGCCCGCCGCCTCCGCTATGACCGACCGCGACTGCCTGCCTGACGGCGAAGTGATCGAGCACGGCTTCGAGGTCCTCGAGCCTGGTGAACGGCCGTGATGGCCGTGAACTGCGCCCGAAACCGCGCAGGTCATACCGGATGACTCGGTAACGGTCTTGCAGGAGCGGCACGAGACGCGCCCAGATGCCGGCGTCGGTCCAGTCACCGTGGATAAGCACGACCGGCGTGCCGTCGCCGGTGTCTTCAGCCCAAAGTTCCCCGTCCGGCACGGGCACCATTGTTTCCACGCACGGGATCGTATCGGGCAGCTCGGCTTAGAGAATGCCGTATCTGTCCAGTTCGAACTGGGTGACCTGGCGCCGGTATTCGTGCCATTCCTCGCGCTTGTTGCGCAGGAAGAAGTCGAAGAGGTGCTCCCCCAGCGTCTCGGCGACCAGTTCGCTGCCCTGCATCACAGAGATCGCCTCGGACAGGTTCTGCGGCAGCGGCGCGATGCCGAGCGCGCGCCGCTCCGTCGATGTCAGCGCCCAGACGTCGTCCTCCGCGCCGGGCGGCAATTCGTAGTCGTTCTCGATGCCGCGCAGCCCAGCCGCGAGAATGACCGCGAATGCCAGGTACGGGTTGCACGCGCTGTCGATCGAGCGGAACTCGATCCGGGTCGCGTTCCCCTTGTTGGGCTTGTACATCGGCACCCGGATCAGCGCCGAGCGGTTGTTGTGGCCCCAGCAAATGTAGGCGGGTGCCTCACCGCCGGCCCCGGCAATCTGCTCAGTGCCACCCCAGAGCCGCTTGTACGAGTTCACCCACTGGTTGCAGACGGCCGTAACCTCGGCGGCGTGGCGGAGCAAGCCGGCTATGAACGCCTTGCCGACCTTCGACAGGTGGTACTCCCCGCCCGGCTCGTAGAAGACGTTGTGGTCGCCCTCGAACAGCGACATGTGCGTATGCATGCCCGAGCCAGGATGCTCAGTGAATGGCTTCGGCATGAACGAGGCGTAGACGCCCTGCTGCAGCGCTACCTCCTTCATTGCCAGCCGGAATGTCATGACGTTGTCGGCGGTGCTCAGCGCATCCGCATAGCGCAGGTCGATCTCCTGCTGCCCAGGGGCACCCTCATGGTGGCTGAACTCCACCGAGATGCCGAGCCCCTCAAGCATCGTGATGGCCTCGCGGCGGAAGTCATGTGCGATGCCGTGCGGCGTGTGGTCGAAATAGCCGCCGGAATCGATCGGCCGCGGCCGGCCGCCGGGCTCTGGCTTCTCCCGGAGCAGGAAGAACTCGACCTCGGGATGCGTGTAGAAGGTGAAGCCGAGCCGGGACGCCTTCGCCAGCGCTCGCTTCAGCACGTACCGCGGATCTGCGTAGGACGGCGAGCCGTCCGGCAGCATGATGTCGCAGAACATCCTGCCGGTTCCGGCCCGGTCGTTGCCGACCGGCATCAGCTGGAAGGTGGACGGATCGGGCTTGGCGAGCATGTCAGCTTCGTAGACCCTGGCGAATCCCTCGACAGCCGATCCATCGAAGCCGATGCCCTCGGCGAACGCTCCTTCAAGCTCGGCCGGTGCCACAGCCACTGACTTCAGGTAACCGAGCACGTCAGTAAACCACAACCGGACGAACCGGATATCACGCTCTTCGAGCGTGCGCAGCACGAACTCTTCCTGCCTGTCCACCGACACAGTTTGCCCGCCGTATGTTTCCTGCTTGTTACCGGCCTAGGCTGAGTGGTGTGGCTCAGCTTCGGATCGGGCTCGCTCAGGTCAACTCCACCGTGGGTGACCTGACCGGCAATAGCGACAAGGTAATCGAGTGGACCATGCGCGCCGCCGAGCAGGGGGCGCGGATCGTGGTCTTCCCGGAGATGGCCCTGACCGGCTACCCGGTCGAGGACCTGGCGCTGCGTAAGTCATTCGTGGATGCCTCCATAGGGGCGCTGCACCGGCTCGCCGCCGATCTGGCCGCAGAGGGACTCGACGGAATCGCAGTTGTCGTCGGCTACCTGGACCGCCGTACGGGACTGGCGCCACGGGTCGGCGTTCCCGCAGGTGCGCCGCTGGATGCGGCAGCCGTGCTGCACGGCGGTTCGGTGGTGATCACCTCGGCCAAGCACCACCTGCCGAACTACGGCGTCTTCGACGAGTACCGCTACTTCGTGCCTGGCAGCACGCTGCCGGTCTTCCGGATCGCCGCGGCGGACGGCGAGCAAGTCGACGTCGCGATCGCCATCTGCGAGGACCTGTGGCAGGACGGCGGCCCGGTCGCGGTGACCAGGACAGCTGGCGCGGGCCTGCTCGTGGTGCCTAACGCGTCACCCTACGAGCGGAACAAGGACGACGTCCGGCTCGAGCTATGCCAGCGGCGCGCACGTGAGGCTGGCGCGGTACTCGCCTACGCCAATATGGTCGGCGGCCAGGACGAGCTGGTCTTCGACGGCGACTCGATCATCGTCTCCCCGGACGGCGACCTGCTTGCCCGAGGTCCCCAGTTCGAAGAGGCACTGGTGCTCGCGGACCTGGACCTCCCCGCCGCTGAGCCAGGCCTGCCCGCCGGGCAGCAGCGGGCGAACGCAAGCGACGGCGCGACGATGACGATCGAGCGGATCGAGCTAGCGCCACTGCCAGCTCCTGAGCCGGATGCCCGGCTCGGCGCGCCGATGGTCTGGCCGCGCCTTCCCGACCTGGCCGAGATCTACGGTGCGCTGACGCTCGGCGTTCGCGACTACGTGCGCAAGAACGGCTTCGCGTCCGTCATCCAGGGACTGTCCGGCGGCATCGACTCGGCGCTGTGCGCGACGATCGCAGCAGACGCCCTCGGCCCCGACCGGGTGAACGTGGTGCTGAACCCGAGCCCGTACTCATCCGAGCACTCCGTCAGCGATGCCGAGGACCTGGCCAGGCGCCAGGGCATCCACGCCCGCACGATCCCCATCAAGCCGATGATGGACGGCTTCGCCGCTAGTCTCGACCTGCACGGGCTCGCGGCAGAGAACCTGCAGGCCAGGATCCGCGGGATGATCTGGATGGCGCTGTCCAACGAGGAAGGGCCCCTTGTCCTGGCCTGCGGGAACAAGAGCGAGCTCGCCACTGGCTACACCACCATGTACGGCGACTCGGTCGGCGGATACGCGCCGATCAAGGACGTGCCGAAGACGCTCGTCTGGGAGCTGGCCAAATGGCGCAATCAGCAGGCGGTCGAGCGCGGCGAAACACCGCCAATCCCTGAGAACTCGATCACTAAGCCGCCAAGCGCCGAGCTTGCGCCAGGCCAGCTCGATACCGACTCACTGCCGGACTACCCGGTGCTGGACAAGCTCCTCGACGATTACGTCGAGAAGGACATGGGCTCCGCTGAACTGGTCGCTGCGGGCCACGACCCGGCGCTCGTCGAGCGGGTGATCCGGCTGGTGGACCGGGCTGAGTACAAGCGCCGTCAGTATCCGCCCGGGCCGAAGATCAGCGCCAAGAACTTCGGGCGTGACCGGCGGCTGCCGATCACTAGCCGCTGGCGCGAGCCCCGGATCGGCTGATCAGGATCCGGCTGACTCGAAGGCCCGGCCGGCGCTCGTGGCTATCGCTCCAGGGCGGAACAGGCCCGCCGTGCCGTCGCCAGGCGTCGCCGGGAGGGCGAACCACGCATACCGCTGGACGAACTTGAGCCGCTGGAGCATCGCTGTAGCCGCGGTAACGAATGCCGCCTGCCGGCCCGCCGGCGGGAACACCGTCGTCGCGCCGAACCTGATCAAGGCGAACTCAGTGAGCCAGATCGGCTTGTGATAGCGAGCGTGAATCGCCAAGCGGGCGGAACGGCGCAGCGCGCACCAGCCGTCTCGGACGGCGCAGTGGTAAGGCGAGCGGGATCGTAAGGGTCATCTCGGTGCCGCGCCCGAGCTCGCTGCGTGCGGTCAGCCGTCCGCCGTGCGCGGCGGCGAGCTCGCCGGCGATTGCGAGGCCGATGCCGCTGCCGGATATCTGCGCAGCCTGGCGGCCCCGCCAGAACCGATCGAAAATGCGCGGCAGCTCGTCGGCCGGGATTCCGGAACCGGTGTCGGTCACCGTCAGCACCGCATCGTTGACCTGGGGGCCGACCGTGATTATGACCGTCCCCCCGGCCGGGGTGTACTTCACCGCATTGGACAGAAGGTTAGTGACTATCTGGTGGAGCCAGCGCGGGTCGCCCTGGATCATGGCAGGCGCGAGGTCGCGCTCGAAAGTGATACCGGCGGCTTCGAACCGGCCAGCCAGACTGTCAGCCGCTCCGGCGGCGGCTGCTGCCAGATCGCAGCGGGTGAGCGACAGGTGCAGCGCGGCAGCGTCGGCCGCAGCCAGATCCTGCAGGTCGCCTACCATCCGCCCGAGCCTTAGCACTTCGTCGCGCAACGCGCCAAGCTGGCCCGGGGTGGGCTCGACGAAGCCGTCAAGCAACGCCTCGTGGCCGGCCTGCAGGATCGCGACCGGGGTGCGGAGTTCGTGCGCGACGTCGGCAACCAAGTCCCGGCGCAGCTGTTCCTGCCGGTCCAGCGTGTCCGCCATCCGGTCGAATGCGGTGCCGAGGTCGCGTAGCTCAGCGGGCGCCGGGATCGGGCCGACCCGGGCGGTTCGCTCGCCGCGCTCCATCGCCTGCGTCACGGCGATGATCCGATCGACCGGCCGGGTGATGCGCCGGGCCAGCGCCAGTCCGACTAGCAGTGCCAGGAGCGCCGCGAGGCCCGCCGCGCCCAGAATCGCTTGCAACAGGTCTGTCTGCAGCGCCACGTTGGTCTTGCTGAGCCCGGCGTTGGTGAAGCCGACGAGTACTTCGCCCACCCGGTGGCCGTGCAGCACGACTGGCGTGCGGTACCTGGCGGTCGGCGCCGTCCGGGCGAACCCAGGCGAGGCCGCCACCACATGGCCGGTCTGGTCGCGGATCTGCGCTTCGGCCCCGGTTCGGGCTGCCAGCTCCAGCGCCGGCGACAGGTCCGCTGCCGCCCACGTGTCGTCCTCGGCCCACGCCGCGGCGGCCGAGAAGGCGATCGCGCTGGTCAGCTCGGTGTGCTGCCGCCGGGTCAGGCCCCTGACATCATCAGCGGAGAGCCAGGCGGTGAGCGCAGCGAGAACGGCGATTGACGCCAGCGCGACACCCAGAAAAGTCAGCGCCAGCCGCAGGCCGAGCGTGCTGCCGCGCGGCTCGGACGGCGGCGGCTTATCACCATCAGCCATCACGATCGATGCCAAGCCGGTACCCGCCACCTAGTACGGTCTGCACGATCTCCGGACTGCCCGGGTCCTTTTCGAGCTTGCGGCGAAGGTTCTTCACATGCGAGTCAATCGTGCGCTCATATCCCTCGAACTCATATCCGCGCACCCGGTTGATGAGCTCGAACCGGGAGTACACCCGGCCAGGAACGGTGGCCAGCGCGACCAGGATGCCCCATTCGGTTGGGGTAAGTTCCACCTCTGCGCCGCGGACCGTGAGCCGGCGGCGCGCTTCGTCAATGACCACTGCTCCGTCCCCGTAGCTCGTGGCCTCGGTCCCGGTCACCGGCCCGCCGCGCCGCAGGATCGCCTGGACTCGCAGCACGAGCTCGCGCGGACTGAACGGCTTGGTCACGTAGTCGTCGGCGCCAAGCTCCAGGCCGGCGATCCTGTCCTCCTGCGCCGCCTTCGCGGTCAGCATCAGGATCGGCACCGGCCCGCCGGCCCGCAACTCGCGAGCGACGCTCTCGCCGGGCACGTCCGGCAGGCCGAGATCAAGAACCACCAGATCCGGCGCGGCAGCAGACGCCAGCGAAATCGCCTCCGCGCCCGAGGCGGTAGACAGCACGGTGAGCCCGGCCCGCTCCAGGTAAGACCGCACCAGGTCCCGCAGCTTGCGCTCATCCTCAACTAGCAGCACGGTCGCCGCCATCGCCACTCCCCCCCGCCGGCCGGCGGCCGACTGCGTGCGCTCCGGCGTCTTCCCGGATCATCTCAACCCTGCCACGCACGCCCGCGAGGCTGCTCACCCGCCAGATCGCTGGGCATCTCAATGCGGTCTGCGGGCTACTGGAGCAAAGCGGCTATTTAGCCCAGTTTCAGGGAAGTTCGACGCTCGTGCCGGGGACCAGGAAACTCGCCGGACCTGACGTGGCGGGGACTAGGCCTAGCAGGTTCTGCCAGAGATTCGCGCCCTTGTCATTCAGCAGCGCGTCGTGGATCCAGTAGCCGCGCTGCGGCGAAACCGTGCGCAGATAGTCGGCGACGTCGCTGAACTTCAGCCACGGCCCGCTGACCGGAACGAGCAGCACCGAGACCGGATCTTCTGGCACCGTGAACGAGTCGCCCGGGTGGAACACGGCGCCGTCCACCAGGAACCCCGTGTTCGGCACGACCGGGATCGCCCGGTCCACCCTGGCGTGCTCGGCGCCGTAGACATGCACGTCGAACCCGGAGATCTGGACGACGTCACCGTGGTGTACCGCATGCACCCGGCTGCCGAACTCGGCGAACTTCCCGGCCGCAGCCTCGCTGGCCCACAGTTCCAGGCCAGGGTCGGTGCCCATGGCGGCTCGTACCGTGGCCTCGTCAACGTGGTCGACGTGCTCATGCGTGATCAGTACGGCGGCTGCGCCGTCGAGCGGATCGGGGCCAGCCCAGATTCCAGGGTCGATGACTA
>Ga0335075_10016250_pt1 | contig 11132 bp, 8 predicted proteins | sample Lox_Sample_24_FD_206723 | JGI IMG/M metagenome (GOLD analysis project Ga0335075, IMG submission 206723) | Soil microbial communities from Loxahatchee National Wildlife Refuge, Florida, United States - Lox_Sample_2.4 | ecosystem: Environmental > Terrestrial > Soil > Wetlands | place: USA: Florida... | reverse complement strand
CGACGGCGCATGCACCGGCGGCTCGGGGTCGGGGGGCGGAGGCGGCTCCGGGTCGGGGGGCGGGGGCGGCACGACGGGCTCGGCGAGCGGCCTGCTCTTCAGCCCGTACAAGGACGTCACCATCAACATGAACTGGAACACCGACGAGATGCAGTCGGCCGTGACAGGGACCGACCTGCCAGTGGTGGGTTCCGGCAGCCTGGTGTCGGACTACATCCCGAAGCTGCCCGCGATCACGCTCGCGTTCGCTACCGGAACCTGCGGCAGCGAGACCTGGGGTGGTGTCTCGGGTGCCGACTGGGCTGCCGAGAACATCCCGCAACTCCAGGCCGCCGGACTGAATTACGTTGTCTCGACCGGCGGTGAGGCCGGGACGTTCAGCTGCGACTCGACGGCTGACATGGAGGCGTTCATCGCCCGCTACGCCAGCCCGCACCTAGTCGGCATCGACTTCGACATCGAGGGCGGCCAGACCCAGTCGGAGATCCAAGATCTGGTCGACGCGGCGGCGGGAGCACAGTCGCAGTACCCGAACCTGCAGTTCTCGTTCACGCTCGCCACGCTGGGAGCATCCGATGGCAGCTACGGCGGAGTGAACGCGCTCGGCAACGAGGTCGTCGAGGCGGTGCTCGGCTCCAGCCTGAACAAGTACGTCATCAACCTGATGACCATGGACTACGGCAGCGCGTCCAGCAGCGTCTGCGTCGTTGTCTCCGGCAGCTGCGAGATGGCGCAATCGGCGATCCAGGCGGTGGAGAACCTCGAGCACACCTACGGAATCCCGGCGAGCAAGATCGCCGTCACCCCGATGATCGGCATGAACGACACCTCCAGCGAGACCTTCACTCTCGCGGACGTGGACACGCTGACGACGTACGCGGTCGACAACGGCCTGGCCGGGCTGCACTTCTGGTCACTGGACCGGGACACGCCCTGCGCCGATACGTACGCGTCCCCCACCTGCAACTCGGTTTCCAGCACGACACCACTGGAGTACACCGACAGGTTCCTGAGCGACCTCGGGGACTGACGCAGATTCCAGGGCGGGCCGCGCACGGGCTACCGTGCGCGGCCCGCCTCCCTTTCCGGAGAACGTGCTCGTACCCGGCCGGTCACGCCGGTGCCCCCGGTCACCTAGGCGCTGTCCCTGCCCGCGGACCGCGAACGTAGTGCGCGATCTAGGTTTCATGGCGGGCGCGCAACTGCCGGGCTTGGGGTGCGGCGCGGCGCATGAGCCGCTCGGCGCGCTTGACGCGGCGCGCGGTCCGGCGGAGCGCGAGCAGGCGCTGCGCAGGTCGCTCCCGCTCGGCGGCGGCGAGTTGCTGGCGGCGCTGATCGTCGGCGAGCTGCTGGATGGTTAGCTGATGCACGAGGACTCCTGTTGTCTTTCCGGGCCCTGGCGGGCAGGTTGGCTCCTCTACTGTCGCCAGCCGCTGGGGCAGTCACCATGTGTAGCCGCGCACAGGAAAGGCACAGGAGGGGGCACAGCATTAGGCTTGGTGGGTGAGATCCTGCTGACCGTGCAACCCCGCGGAGCACGGACGGCGGACGTGCGGAGGGACGCTGGTCTCGTGGCGGAGCAGGCTGGGCTGGGTTTCGGCGGGCTGCTACGGCAGCTGCGCGATGATGCGGGGCTGACCCAGGAGGAGCTGGCCGAGGCCGCACGGGTGAGCCAGCGGGCCGTCAGTGACCTGGAGCGGGGCATCAACCGGACCGCCCGCAAGGACACCGCCGTGCTGCTGGCCGGCGCGCTAGGCCTGGACGGGCGAGCGCGCGACCTGTTCGTGTCGGCGGCCCGCGGGCGGGCATTGCCGGACGCTGTGCTGGCGGCCGTGGACGGAAGGCCCCCAGACGCGTTCCCGGCGGCCCGGGGGCTGCCGGGCAATCTGCCGACCCAGCTGGCGCCGTTCATCGGACGGGACCGGGAGCTGGCCGACATCAGGGCCCTGATGAGACCTTCCCGCCTGGTGACGCTGACCGGGGCCGCCGGGTGCGGCAAGACCCGGCTGGCCCTCCAGCTGGCCGCCGGGCTACTCGACCAGCACAGTGATGGGGTCTGGCTGATTGAGCTGGCCGCCGTGACCGACCAGGGCGACGACGCCGTGCCGTCCGCGATCTGCCAGGTGCTGGGTATCGCCGCCCAGCCGGGCGCGCGCGCCCTGGATGTCCTGGTGGACGCCCTGGCTCCGCAGGACATGCTGATCATCATGGATAATTGCGAGCACCTGGTCGGTGGCTGCGCGAAGACCGCCGAGGCCCTCATGCGGCGCTGCCCGCAAGTGCACTTGATAGCCACCAGCCGGGAGCCGCTGGGCATCGGCGGGGAGATGATCTACATGGTGCCGCCGCTGTCGCTTCCTGTGCCGGGTGAGTCCGGCTTGCTGGCGGCTGGGTCCGCCGACGCGGTCGCGCTGCTGGTCGAACGGGCCAGGGCGCAGGGCGCCGGTCTGTCGGTGGACGAGCAGACCGCCCCGCTGCTGATCTCGATCTGCCGGCGGCTGGACGGGCTGCCGTTGGCAATCGAACTGGCCGCCGCCCGGCTTCGCTCACTGTCGCCCCGCGACCTGGCTGACCGGCTGGACCAGCGGTTCCGGCTGCTCACCGGTGGCAGCCGCACCGCGCTGGCGCGACAGCAGACCCTTGAGGCGGCCGTCGACTGGTCGTATTCGCTGCTGTCCAGCGCCGAGCAACTGCTCATGCGCCGTCTGCCGGTGTTCGCCGAGGGCTTCGACCTGGATGCCGCCGAAGCCGTTTGCGGGGTCGGCGACATGGAGCCGGCCGAGGTCACCGGCCTGCTCGGTTCGCTGGTCGACAAGAGCCTGGTCGTGGCCGAGCCGGCCGGTTCGGCTGTGCGCTACCGGCTGCTGGAGACCATCCGCCAGTTCGCCACCGACCGCCCCGCGGGGGCCGGCGACGATCAGGCCGCCGTGGCTGCCGCACACTGCGCGCACTACCTGTCTGCGGCCGAGAGTGCTGTCCCGTACCTGACCGGGCCCGACCAGGGCGACTGGCTGGCGCGGCTGGACGCCGACCAGGCGAACTTCCGCCGTGCCGCCGAGCATGCGGCAGGCCACCCGGACGGCACCCCGCAGGTCTTGCGATTCGGCGTCGCGCTGTGGCGGTATTGGCTCGCGCGTCGCCGGACCGACGAAGCGGCCGGGCTGCTCGTGCCGGCGCTGCGGCGTCCCGAAGCCGCCGCCGACCCCGCGCTGTTCGCCGAAGCTCTGGCCGCCGCGGCGTTCCTCATCGTGTTCACGGACCTGGCCACCGGCCTCCGGCTGGCTGAGCAGGCCGACGAGATCGCCGGCAGCCTCGGCGACGACCGGCTGCTGGCCCTGTGCCGCGGCCTGCTGGGCGGGGCATGCTACTCGGCTGGCGAGCTCGAGCGGGCGCGCACGCTGGCACAGGAGGCGGTCCGGCGGGCACGCCAGCTCGGCGATGACGTGCTGCTCGGCATGTGCCTGAACATGCAAGCCCGCGCGGTCGGCGCGGCGGCATCCGGGCCGCTGTACGCCGAGGCCATCGCCTGCACGGAGCGGTCCGGCGACATCAGGACCAGGCGAACTCTGCTTAACAACGCCGGCTGCGCTGCCCTGGAGAGGGGCGATATCCCAGTCGCCCGGGCCCACCTGGAAGCCGCCGTGCGAATCGCGAAGGCAATCGGCGAGCCGCACCCCAGCCCGTCGGAGAACCTGGGCTGGGTGCTGCGGGCCGAGCACGACCTCGACGGGGCCCGGTCCAGATTCGAGGAAGCCCTCACGACCAGCCGCCGGATCGGCAGCAAGAGAAGCATGGCCAGCGCCATCAACGGCCTCGCGTCCCTGGCTACCGATCTGGGCCATTGGCAGCGGGCCGCCACGCTGCACGCCGCCGCGCAAGCCCTGCTCGACCAGACCGGAGTTCAGTGGGAACCGCTGGATGCCGGCTACCGCCAGGAAAGCCTCGGCCAGGCACGGGCGGCCCTCGGCAAGGAACAGGCCCAGCGTGCCTACGCCCGCGGCATGGCGCTCAGCCTGGATCAGGTCATCGACCTCGCCCTCGGGGGAAGCCTGCCCAGCACGTAACCGGCTGTTCGGTGCCGCTCAATCGCCACGCGGCCAGCTTCCATCTGTGTCCTGCCGAAGAGTGCGGGTACAGACCAGTGATTCTTACCGGCGCGAGCGGCCGCCCGATGGTGAGACGGTGCCGCTTGTGAGGGGGATCCTCGGGATCTCAGCTTCCACCCGCCCGCCCGGAAGGCCCCGGCTCCGTCTAGAACAGCCAGCTCTCTGTGGACCGCCAATTCGAACCAAGGGGACCCACATGTCTTCGAATGGCAGCATCCGCCCCTTCCAGATCGACATCCCGGAGGAGTCGCTCCAAGAGCTCCGCAGCCGTGTGGCGGTGCCCCGCTGGCCCGACCGTGAGACCGTCAGCGATCGCACCCAGGGCGCGCAGCTGGCAAAGGTACAGGAGCTCGTCGACTACTGGGCCACTGATTATGACTGGCGCAAGCTCGAGGCCACGTTGAATGCGCTCCCTCAGTTCATCACGGAGATCGACGGGCTCGATATCCATTTCATCCACGTCCGCTCGCCGCATGCGAATGCGCTGCCGCTGATCATGACTCACGGCTGGCCGGGCTCGTTCCTCGAGTTCGTGAAGGTGATCGGGCCGCTGAGCGATCCAGAGTCCCATGGAGCTCGCGCGGAGGACGCGTTCGATCTCGTCGTGCCCTCAATGCCCGGCTTCGGCTTCTCAGCCAGGCCGCGGGCGACAGGCTGGAATCCCGAACGCATCGCCAGCGCCTGGGCTGAGCTGATGAGGCGAGTGGGCTACGGGCGCTACGTCTCCCAGGGTGGCGACTGGGGTGCGGTCGTCACGGACGTGATGGGCCGTCACGCGCCGGAAGGCCTCGTGGGTATCCACGTCACCACGTTGCTCGGCGCGATCGAACGGCCACCAACACCGAACACGCAAACGACCATTCCTCCCGAGGTCGCGAACGCGCTCAAGAACGGTGAACCGGCGCCGGCGGGCCTCTCGGCCGGGGAAAGGATCGCCTATGAAGCATCGAAAAACTTCGCCACGCGCGGCTCGGGCTTTCGGGCGATCATGGGCACGCGCCCGCAAACGATCGGCTACTCGCTCGCGGACTCGCCGGTCGGCTTGGCCGCCTGGTTTTACGAGAAGTTCGCGGAATGGACCGACACGGACGGCGAACCCGAGCGCGCCCTCACGAAAGACGAGATGCTCGACGACATCACGCTTTACTGGCTCACGAACACAGCGGCGTCCTCGGCCCGCATTTACTGGGAGAACAACGCCCGCAAAACCACGGCCGGCGAAGTCTCGATCCCCGCGGCCGTGAGCAGGTTCCCAAAAGAGATAATCCCCCTGCCGCGCCGCTGGGCCGAGCGGGCCTACCCCAACCTCGTGTACTTCAACGAACTCGAGAAGGGCGGTCATTTCGCCGCCTGGGAACAACCGGAACTCTTTGCTGGCGAAATGCGAGCGGCGTTCAGGTCGCTGCGCTGATCGGTGCATATCGGCGTCAGTCAGATCGTATAAGGCGGCTATTTCGCCGCCTGGCGACAGCCCACACGTCAAGGAGCCAACATCATGGACGCATCCCCGATCGTCACCATCGCCAGCGGCCGCGTCCGCGGCCTGATCGTGCCCGGGGGTTACGTCTTCCGCGGGCTGCCCTACGCCGCTCCCCCCACCGGGGACCTGCGGTGGCGTCCCCCGCGGCCGCCTGCCGGATGGCAGGGCGTTCGCGACGCCACCATCTTCGCGCCGAGCCCCCCGCAGCCGCCTAACCCCGCCCTGACGGGTGCGACGAGCGAGGACTGTCTGTATCTCAACGTGTACACGCCCACGCTGGGAAGCAACGGCGACGGCGGTCTGCCGGTGCTCGTGTGGATCTACGGCGGCCGCTTCACGCTCGGCGCCGGCCGGGATTACGACGCGACTCAGCTGGCGGCCGACGGCATCGTGGTCGTCACCATCAATTTCCGGCAGGGTGCTCTTGGCTTCCTCGCCCACCCGGCGCTGGCGCCGGAGCCCGGCGGCCCGTCCGGCAACTACGCGCTGATGGACCAGCAGGCTGCCCTGCGCTGGGTGCAGGACAACGTCGCCCCCTTCGGCGGTGATCCGCACAACGTGACGATCGCGGGCCAGTCGAGCGGTGGCCTGTCCGTGCTCGCCCACATGATCTCCCGCGGTTCCCGCGGGCTCTTCCATCGGGCGATCGTGCAAAGCGGAGTCGGACCCTGGGCGCTGGTGCAGAAGTCCCTCGCCACCGCCGAGGCCGATGGCAAGGCCTTCGCCGCGAAGGCGGGCTGCCCGGACCAGACCGCCGACTGCCTGCGCCGCCTGCCGGTCGCGGACCTGGTGAGCAACTACCCCGGGGCCGCGGTCCCGGCCGTCGTCGACGGCGAGGTGATCGAAGAGCCGATCGGGACGGCGCTGGCCGCTGGGCGGTTCGCCCGCGTGCCGATCCTCAACGGGACCAACCACGATGAGGAGCGCGTCTTCATCTCCGCCGGAATCGCCGTCACCAGCGCCGTCGTACGGGTACCCGAGCCGACCGCCGAGAGCTACCAGCAGGTAATCGCCTCAGTGCTGGACGTGCCCGCCGTGCGGGCCGCAGCGATCGCGGCCGAGTACCCGCTGGAGGCGTATCCGTCGCCGGCGGTGGCCGTCAGCGCGCTCGTCGGCGACGCCAACTTCGCCTGCCCGGCCCTGCAGCTGGACTTGTTGACCTCCCAATGGGTGCCAACCTTCGCCTATGAGTTCAACGACGACAGCGCGCCGCTGCGCTTTGACCCGCCGGTGACCGGCCCGCGGGTGGCGACCCACAAGTCCGAGTGGTCGTACCTGTTCGACCTGCCGGACGCGCCGTACCAGGAACCGTTCAGCCCCGGCCAGCAGGCACTCGCAGCCAGCATGCGAGCGGCCTGGGCGAGCTTCGCGGCCAGCGGCAACCCGTCCACCGCGGACGTGCCCTGGCCCGCGTTCGACGCGGACAGCATGCAGATGCTGTCGCTCGTGCCGCCACGGCCGCAGGTCGAGACGGACTTCGCCGCCAGGCACCACTGCGCGTTCTGGGCCGCCGGGTAACCACACCCGCGAGCGACACCGACACTGGCTGATGTCATGGTGACCGCGCTGAAGGCGTCCGGCGTGCGGCGGGTGTACGGGATTCCGGGTGACTCGGTGAACGGGTTCATGGACGCACTGCGCCGGGACGGCGGGATCACCTGGGAGCACGTACGGCACGAGGAGGGCGCCGGGTTCGCGGCGGCGGCGGAAGCCGCCGTGACCGGGCAACTGGCGGTATGCGCGGGCAGTTGCGGCCCCGGCAACCTGCACTTGATCAACGGCTTGTTCGACGCCAACCGCAGCCGGGTGCCGGTGCTGGCGATCGCCGCGCAGATCCCGGGGGAGGAGATCGGCGAGAACTACTTCCAGGAGACCCATCCCCAGGAACTGTTCCGTGAGTGCAGCGTCTACCGCGAGCTGATCAGCATCCCCGAGCAGATCCCGCGGATCTTTGAGATCGCGATGCGCGCGGCGCTGGAGCGCGGCGGGGTCGCCGTCGTCGTGGTGCCGGGTGAAGTCTTCTTCGCCGACGCGCCGACCGGAGCGGACCCCGCATCGATACGGCCGACGTCTTCGGTCATCCGCCCCGCGGACGCCGCCCTTAACGCCACGGCCGAGGTGCTCAACGCCGCCAGCCGGGTGACGATCCTCGCGGGCGCTGGCTGCGCCGGTGCGCACCAGCAGCTCATCGACCTGGCCGGGGCCGTGAAGGCACCGGTCCTGCACGCGTTCCGCGGTAAGGAGTTCGTCGAGTTCGACAATCCCTACGATGTGGGGATGACCGGGCTGATCGGGTTCAGCTCGGGTTACCGGGCCATGGAGCACTGCGACGCCCTGGTCATGGTCGGCACCGACTTCCCCTACCGCCCGTTCTACCCGGCTGGGGTCCCGGTGATCCAGGTCGACGTGCGCGGCGAGCAGATCGGCCGCCGGGTGCCGGTCCAGGTCCCCCTGGTCGGCACCGTGCGGGACACGGTCGACGCGCTGCTGCCGCTCCTGGAGCCCAAGACCGATTCGGCCCACTTGGACATGATGACAGCGCACTACCGGCGGGCCCGCGGCCGGCTGGACAAGCTCGCCGAGGATAGGGCGAACCAGTCGCCGCTGCATCCGCAGTACATCGCCGCCACCGTAGACCGGCTCGCCGCGGACAACGCGATCTTCACCGCGGACGTCGGCACGCCCTGCATCTGGGCCGCGCGCTATCTTCACATGAACGGCGCCCGCCGGCTGATCGGCTCGTTCAACCACGGGTCGATGGCCAACGCCCTGCCGCACGCCATCGGAGCGCAAGCAAGCCAGCCGGGCCGCCAGGTCATCAGCCTGTCCGGCGACGGCGGCCTCGCGATGCTGCTCGGGGAGCTGCTTACGCTGCGCCAGCAGCATCTCCCGGTGAAGGTCGTCGTGTTCAACAACGGCGCGCTGGGCTTCGTGGAGCTGGAGATGAAGGCCGCCGGCGTCGTAACCTACGGCACCGACCTGGACAACCCGGACTTCGCCGGGATCGCGAAGTCCGCCGGGCTGTTCGGCGCGACCGTCGCCAAGGCTGACGAACTGGAGGACGCACTGCGGGCGGCGTTCGGGCACGACGGGCCGGCCCTGGTCGACGTCCGCACGGCCCGGCAGGAACTCGCCCTGCCGCCCAAGCTCACCTACGGCCAGATCAAGGGCTTCTCCCTGTACGCGACCAGGACGATCCTGTCCGGTGGCGGAGAAGAGCTCGTCGAGCTCACGAAGACGAACCTGCGCGAACTGGCGGCCGAATGACCATGGACGCTGAGCTGAATCCCGCGCAGCGGCTGCACGCTCTTGGCCAGAGCCTGTGGCTGGACAGCATCAACCGGGTCATGCTGCGCACCGGGGCGCTGGCCCGGTACGTGCGTGACCTGGCGGTCACCGGGCTGACGTCCAATCCGACGATCCTCGGGCATGCCATGGTCGCCGGGTCGGACTATGACAGCTCGCTCGCCCGCCTGGTGGCCGACGGTGTCACCGATGCTCAGGACCTCGTGTACGCGCTTGCGCTGGAGGACCTGGCCGAGGCGGCGGCGCTGTTCCGCCCGGCGTGGGAGCAGACCGAGGGCGTGGACGGCTACGTGTCACTGGAGGTCCCGCCCGACGTCGCCTACGACGCCGCGGCGACGCTACCGCTCGCCCGGCGGCTGCACGACCAGGCCGGCTTCCCCAACCTGCTGGTCAAGATCCCCGGCACCCCGCAGGGCCTGACCGCCATGGAAGAGGCGATCACCGCCGGCATCGGAGTAAACGTGACGCTGCTGTTCTCCGACACCCACTACCTGCGCACCGCCGACGCCTACCTGCGGGCCCTCGAGCGCCGCCGCCGCGCCGGCCTGGACCTGGCGGTGCCCTCGGTCGCCTCGCTGTTCATCTCCCGCTGGGATTCCGCCGCCGACCCCTTGCTGCCGTCCGCGCTGCACGGCAGCCTGGGGCTGGCGATGGCGCAAAAGACCTACGCCTCCTACGTGCAGCTGCTCGCGGACAAGCGCTGGCAGGCGCTCGCCGAGGCGGGCGCCCGTCCGCAGCGGGTTCTGTGGGCCTCCACCTCGACCAAGAACCCGGACCTGCCCGACACCTACTATCTAGGCCGGCTGGCCGCCCCCGACACGATCGACACCGTCCCGGAGAAGACCCTGCTCGCCTTCGCTGACCACGGAAGCCTCGACGACCGGCTGGAGCCCGACTACGCCGCCGCGGAACGGGCCATCGCGGCGGTCGCCGACGCCGGCATCGACACCGATGCGCTCGCTGAGCATCTGCAGCGCCAGGGAGCAGGCGCCTTCACCGCGGACTGGGCCGCGCTCCTCACGGCAATCAAAGAAAAGGCGGCAAAGCCCACGACCTAAAGGGTGCCGAGTATCAGTTTGATGGCGCGGACGACTTCTCCGGTTTCCGTTGCGTCGAGGCTGCCTGCGAAGTCTCCGAGGCGGCTGGCGTCGACGGCTCGCATCTGATCGACCAGTACGAGGGTCCGGGTGCCGTCCATCTCAATCTGAGGGCGGAAGATCGCGGGCTGCGCGCTGGTGGATGTCGGTGCAACGATGAGAGTGGAGAGCAGGATTCCGTCGCTCTGGATCGCTACTGCGTAGCGCGGGCCGCGCTGTTCGTGGCCTGCGGTGTCCTTGCCAGAGCGCAGCCGGTACAGGTCACCACGCACTGATCTGATCCAGTTCTTCGTTCACGGCCTTCATCTCGGCCAGGTCGGCCGGGTCGTTGCGCAGCCGATCGGCGTCGCGTGCTGCCTGCGCATACAGCCGGGCGGCGTACTGCGCATGGATGAGCTCGCGGATCGCGTCGGACAGGTTCCTGTCCCCGGCGAGTTGGCGGAGCTCAGCCATCGTATGCTCGTCAATCCGGACGCTGATCGTCGTGGCTGTCATACGACCACTATAGGACGCCCTTGTCATACAGAATCGAGTGCAGCCTGGATTGCTCGCGGACGGAAACCTACGCTTGTTGTGGCACGACCGCGGGCTGCTGGTTTGCCGTAGCTCGCTGCCAAGCTGGCAAGACAGTCGTCTTATGGCAAGGAGGCCACGAGTGACTCAAACCGTCGACAAAGAGGCGAGTGCTGCCGCGGCCGCGGCCAATGAGTGGCTTACCGCCTTCCAGCAGGCCCTCACGGCACGCGACGCCGATGCGGCGGCGGCGCTGTTCGCCGACGAAAGCTACTGGCGCGACATCCTCTCGTTCACGTGGAACATCACCACCGCCGAGGGGCGCGCCGGCGTCGCGGACTTGCTGCGGGCCACGCTCGACGAGGTCGATCCTGCCAGTTTCCGGACCACCGAGGAACCCGCCGAGGCAGACGGCGTCATCACCGCCTGGATCGCCTTCGAGACCAAGGCCGGCCGGGGCAGCGGGTTGCTGCGGCTCGTCGGCGGCAAGGCGTTCACGCTGCTCACGACCCTCGACGAACTCAAAGGCCACGAGGAGCCGATCGACGGCCGGCGACCCAATGGCGTGCGCCACGGCGCGTTCCGTGACCGGGTCACGTGGGCCGAGAGCCGAGCCCGTGAGGCCACCGA
>Ga0335075_10016248_pt1 | contig 11133 bp, 12 predicted proteins | sample Lox_Sample_24_FD_206723 | JGI IMG/M metagenome (GOLD analysis project Ga0335075, IMG submission 206723) | Soil microbial communities from Loxahatchee National Wildlife Refuge, Florida, United States - Lox_Sample_2.4 | ecosystem: Environmental > Terrestrial > Soil > Wetlands | place: USA... | reverse complement strand
GAGAACGGTGTTGCCCGGACTACGGTTGTGCTCCGGCATGGCCCCGATCGGGGCGCTTAGCTCAGTTGGTTAGAGCGCAGCCTTCACACGGCTGAGGTCGTGGGTTCGAGTCCCGCAGCGCCCACCAAGTTCCCTGGTCAGCGTCTTGCGCGCCAACACCGTCTTCCGATCCGGCCTCCGTCGCGCGCGCTACGCGCGCGATCGAATCGGCATTCATCGCGCGCGAACGCGCGCGAGCGGGGTCAGACGAGTCTTCGCGTGCGTCGCGGGCCAGGGCATCGAGCGAGTCGTTGAGCACCTCTTCGGAGCCCGGGAAGAGGTGCCCGTAGCGGTCAAGCGTGAAGCTCACCGAGGTGTGGCCGGCGCGCACCGCGACTTCCTTGGGGCGTGCACCGGCGGCGATCCACAACGCCACTGCCGTGTGCCGGAGGTCCTGCGGCCGCAGGTGCCCGAGCTCTGCGGACTTGAGGGCGGGCACCCAGAAGCGCCGACGCCAGACGTTCAGCTCTTCCGGGGCGGGAAGCGTGATTCTGTCAGGTTTCATACGTCCGAGGTGTCTTAGAGGTATGCACATTGCGTACGTAGTGGTCACGAGTCTGGCGGTGCTCACGAACGGATATGCAGCCACGATGAACTTCATCGGGGCAGACTTCGTGAAGGTCGTTGCTGACAAGGTCCAAATTGCCCAAGAATGGATGGTGCCGTTCGGTATCCTCCTCGCAGCCGGCGCTCTAGGACTTGCGGTCGGTTTCGCCGTCCCAGCCGTCGGCATCGCTGCTGCGATCGGCCTCATCGTCTATTTCGTTTCCGCCCTAGGGGCTCACGTGCGCGTGCATGACCGCAACGTTGGTGGCGCAATAGCGTTCCTCCTGCTCGCCGTCGCCGCCCTCATCACCAACATCGGCTGTCGCCGGTACTGGTGAGATCGTCCACTGGTCGATCTGACTGGACGTTGTCGTGATTCGGCCGATTAGATGGAAAGTCTCGCATCGCCAGTGTCAGTTTGATTGGTCTGAACCCTTTATGCAGCCGACGCGAAATTGGTTTGTCGTCCATGGATGAGCGCGACTGGGTGACGGCCCGATTCGAACTTCACCGTTCCCATCTCCGGAGCGTCGCGTACCGAATGCTCGGCTCGGTCAGCGAGGCTGACGATGCGCTCCAAGAGGCATGGTTGCGAATACAAGGCGCTACCCCGAGCGGCGTCGAGAACATGCAAGCGTGGTTCACCACAATAGTGGGCCGCGTTTGTCTCAACATGCTCCGCAGTCGACGACGCTTCGAGACCTTTTTGGAGGAACAGATCCCCGACCCAGTTGTCCGTCTCGACGCCATGACAGACCCCGAACACGACGTTCTCATCGCAGACTCTGTCGGCCTCGCGCTCCAAGTACTGCTCGACTCGCTGAACCCTTCCGAACGACTTGCCTTCGTGCTCCACGATGTGTTTGGCATTCCTTGTACCGAGATCGCTCGTGTCCTCGAGCGATCTGAGGCTGCCACCCAGCAAATGGCGAGTCGAGCGAGACGACGTGTCCGAGGTGTGCCCGAACCCCACGCGGACCTCGAAAGACAGCGGAAAATAGTCGATGCGTTCTTCGCTGCGTCGCGCGATGGGAACTTTGATGCGCTGCTAGAAATCCTCGATCCGGACATCACGTTGAGGATCGATGGTGGCGTGATTCGCCAGGACGCGTCGCTCGTGCTCCACGGCGCTGCCGCTGTCGCCGCCCACACGGCAACGTACTCGAAGTGGTACCCGTTCGTGCGGCCCGCGCTCGTGAATCGAGCGGCCGGAGCGATTGTGGCCACAGATACAACTGTATTGTCGGTGATGGCGTTTTCTTTCACCGATGGAAGGATCACGCGCATTGACGCGCTGCTTGATCCTGATCGGCTGGATCGGATCGCGGCCATCTGGCGATCGCGGAATTGCGCTTAGAGCTCGCGCCGAAACGTTGCGACGCCTCGTCGCCAAAGAGCAGGACGCCTGATGCGATCACGGCCCTAGGAATTTCCTCCGCCGCAGACCAAAGCGTGCGACAGCAGAAGCGCACCTGGGCGAATTGGATCCGACTATTCAAGGCTTCGGACTGACTCGCTGTCCTACTCTCAGTCGACAATTGCCGGTCGTTGATCCCGACGGACCTTTCACATCCGGTGATTCTCGATACTCGTCCGTGCCTATTGGTCCCTCAGCCGGGGTGCGTCCGACGGACACATTGCTGACACCGAGGTTCTAGGACGGTCTGGTCCCATGCCTTCTGGAACTCGTTGTTTAGGGGGATAGCGACGCCGCAGATGGTCCGCGAGTCTCCGTCTCTTACGGCGTGCCAGAGAAAGAGGTTACGAATCCGGGATCGGGGCCGGAGTACGAAGGAGAGTTTGACCGCCTCCATGCGCGATTCATACGCCTCGAGCGGAGCGTTCCAAGGGATCGTCGAAAAACCCGTTACGGCTTTACCGTAATTGAACCCATCATGAACTGATGGATGTTGCACCGGTACTGATAGGTCCCAGCGTGAGTAGGCGCTTTGAACGATTTCGTCTGGTTCTGCGTGATGTCCCCGGTGTCGAACTGGCCGTTGGTGGCCGTGAGGGTGTGGGTGGCCGAGTCCTTGTTGGTGACCCTGATGATCGCTCCAGGAGACACGGTGAGCTTCATGGGCGAATACATGAAATTGGAGATAGTGATGTGATTGCCGCCGCTCGAGCCTCCCGGTGACGACCCGCCGTTGGTTGAGGAGCTCGGCGTGTTGCTGCAAGCACCGAGAAGCAAAGCGCCTGCAGCTACCAGTACCACCGCGCTGCATTGGACTCGTCGCACCTTGTTCAGACCGCCATTGACGTCGGGTTGAAAGCCAGTGGCGTCCCGCTCGAAGTCTGACTGCCGGGGTACATGCCCAGCACGTAATAGAGGATCGCGATGTGTTGCATCTCGACCGGCTGGATGGAGGAGGACAGCCCGATGGCAGACGTCGCTTTGAGCATTGTCGTCTCGGCTTGATATGTCTGCGCTGCGATCGTCTCGAGGGTGAGGGCAAGTTGGGCCAGACCCGTCACATCGGTCACTTTGGCGAAGTCGGACTGCACCGTCGGGGTCAGTTTTGGGTTGGTCACCGTGACGGCAGCCTTGCCGTGGGACTTGAGCACCCCGTTCCATGCATCTGCGTGCTGTTGGTGTTGGCCCTTGACGGTCGTCGCGAAGGTGGCAACCGCGGGGGGGACCGTGCCCAGCTTGCCTGCCGTGGCGGCGGTGAGACCGGCGCTGTAGGCGTAGACGGCCAGGTTCTCCAAGCTGGCTGCCACCGCGGCCACGGCCAGATCACCCTTGAGGTCCGATGGCGGGAAGACCGCCGCCGCCTCGTCGCGCATCGGTGCCAGGCGGCGGGTCGAGGCACCGGCCAACGCGGGGGCCCCACCGATCGCCAGCATGGCCCCGCCGGTAGCGGCCGCCCCTGCTCCAAGGAGGAAGGTCCGGCGACTGGTTGAGCGGGCCGTTCGTTGCATGTCTTCCACCATGGCGTCGACGCCGTCACGCAGAGCCGGCATGCCCACGTCATGGTGCAATTCGTCGAGGTTCCTGGTCATCGAGTTCAGGTCCGACTCGGTGCCGGCCAAGACCTCCTTGTCTCGCTTCGTCACTTGACAGCTCCTTGCTTGGCCGGGGCAGCCATGTTGGTTTTGTAGAAGGCATTGGGGAAGCCGACCGAACCTGCCGCAGACGGCAGCATTGCGGCCGTGCCCGAGGAGATGGAGATGTCTTGCGGGGCCCCTGCCATCAGCAGCGCCTGGACGGCCAACAGCACGCTGACATGCTGCGCCTCGATGCCCATGATGGAGGCGAACAACGCCTTGTTGGACGTGGAGCGGGCCAAAGTGGTGTCCTTGACATACGTCTCCGCGGCGATGTTCTCGAGCTCGAGGGCCAGCGCGACCACGCCGAGGGATCCTTGAGCTGCCGTCGCCCCGCTCAGGCTGGCGACTGCTTTGGTGACCACAGGCACGAAGGCAGGATCGGGAGTGCTCTGCGCCTTTCCGCCCAAGTGCTTGGCCGCTGCATTGAAGGCATCGGCGTGTTGGACGTGCTGGCCCATGGTCACTTGTGCGAACTTCGTCACCACCGGATTGGCGGCCGAACCGCCGATATAGGGCAGCGTCAGCGCTGTCTTGTAGGTAGACACGGCGAGGTTCTCGATGGACGCAGCTGTCTGGAGGATCTGCACGTCGCCCGAGCTGCTCGCAGCTGCAGCCGAGGCCAGCACGGCGACCAGGCCCGCGCCGCCGGCCGCGCCCAAGATGGCGGTTGCTCCGAGGCTGGCGCGCAGTGAGCGTTGATGTTCCTCGTGGAAGGCGAGATTGGCTGCATGATCTTGGTCTCGCCGTCCGTCGTTGCGCTCGACGAGTTCGTCCAGCGCGTCGTGTGTGGGACGCAGCGCGTCTGCCTGTAGGTCCTGGGACTCTTCGAGCAGCTCACCGAGAGCTCTCGGATCTGCGGTCATGCTGATCTCCTTGATCGGTCGCAGAAGGTTCGGTGCCGGTCGGAGTCTGGATGTCAGAAGAACTTCGGTGGCGCGACGAATTCGTGACGCGCCTTCCTCTGAGTCGCTGGTACGCCGCGGGCGCAACACGGACCACCCTTGTTCGCATCAGGGGTGTATTCAGCGCATGCGGCGTCGGATGAGGCATGCGTAGGTCCAAGGGCCCAACTCGCCGGGGCGTCCATTCGGTGTTGAGGTGTTCGGCACGACCCTGACGAGCGCCGAGGCCGTGCGACCGAGATCACGGCTTGTCGTCCGAACCAGCGTCCTACGGGGGTTCCAGTCATCCAGGACCGCGGTGGACTCGAACACGCAGTATGAAACTCCGCCCGCTCGGCTACGGCCCGCAACGTCTGACCAGGGTGGCCGGGCGGATTGCCACTTTGGGGTTCGTGCTCGGTGGTGTCCTACTTCTGTGGTCCGGCGCCATCCACTTTTATCTCTGGCGCGACGAGGGATATCGAAACATTGCGACTATCGGACCCTTGTTCGTCTTCCAGTCGGTCGCGGGGCTCGTTGTCGGGCCGATCGTCATGGTTGTGCGTCGCGTGTGGGTGACCTTGCTCGGGTCAAGCTTGGCCATTTCGACCGTGGCTGGATTTCTCCTGTCGGTCGAAATTGGCCTCTTTGGATTCCAGGACACCTGGTCAGCTCCGTACGCCGAGGAGGCTTTTCTCATCGAAGTAGCGACGATCGTCGTCCTGGTTGCAACGGCGACGTTTTGCTGCGTTGGGCCAATGGACGGGGAGCCAGCTGCCGAATCATCCGAGCCCGGCCTCCCTTCCAACGCCTGAGGGAACTCGGTAGTTGGTTTCGGCCAAATTCGCGAACAGAGGCCGCATCGCTCGGGCTAGGGAGTCGCTCCTGTCGCCGAATCTAAGACAATCGGCTCGGCCGTCTCTTTGCTTTTGACGAATCCCAGGAGGTCGGCTTCTTCCAACGGTCGGCAGAAGTAGTACCCCTGTAAGAGATCGAAACCGTAACTCTGCATTCGCTCGAACAGTTCGCCTGTCTCCACCCCCTCGGCGACGGCGTCTAATCCGAGGCGCAGAGCCAATTCGCGGACCGTGCGGACGATGGCGTCGTCGGCCGGCGACGATTGAAGGCGCAGAACAAATTGCTGATCGACCTTCAGCTCGTCGAGTGGCAGATCGGGCAACATGGCCAACGAGGTGTACCCGGTTCCGAAGTCGTCGATCGATATTCGGACACCGCGTTCGTGCAGCGGTCGTAGGAGAGCAACCGCCTGCAAGAGGTCGAGCTCCGCCGTCTCAGTGACCTCGACGGTAAGGCACCCCGGAGGTAGATCTCGTTTCTGTAGAGACTCGAGGATCCGGTCAGGTACGGCGGCCGACGTGAGCGAAGTTGGGGACAGATTTATCGATACGGGAAGATCGATTCCGAGTGCGCGCCATCGTACTTGGGCATCCAGCGCCTCATCGATGATCCATTCCGTCAGTCGATGGATAAGCCCGGTCCGCTCAGCCAGCGGAAAGAATTGTCCTGGAGACACCAGACCGAGCCGCGGACTGTTCCAACGCGCCAGAGCTTCGACCGATGCGATGCGGTTCGAGATGGGTGCGACCTGCGGCTGGTACGCCAACAAGAGTTCGCCACGCTCGCCCGCCAAGCGAAGGTCTGCCAAAAGGGCCAAGTCGGCCGCTGTCATACGGCCGAATTCACCTCCCCACATGAGATGCGCCTGTCCGGTCTCCGCAGCCCGACTCGCCGTCAGGGACGCTCGGCGAACCAGTTCGGGAACATCTGACCCATCCCACGGGGCGATGGCCAAACCCACATGAGCGCGCAGTGTTACCTCGATGTCGCCGACGAGGTAGCTGCCCCCTGCGATGGCGCTAGCGAGCGTGCCAGCGAGGGTGATCGCTTCCGCCTCACGATGCGAGCGTTGGCTCGAGTGGCGTCCCGAGTCGAGACCAGCTGTGACCACGAGTTCATCACCGTCGACGCGGCCGATAAAGGTCGCCGGTGGAAGCACTTGACCGAGATCCTCGACCGCCCTCCGGAGCAGTTCGGTTCCAACTTCGTAGCCGAGGGCCTCCCGGGCGTCGTTGACACCATCGAGACGGACCACTGCGACCACAAACGACCGCGATGATTGAGCATTACCAAGGCGTCGCGACAGTCCGATTCCGTTGGGGAGCCCGGTGTCCGGGTCGAAACTCCCCTGTCTGGATGCCGTACGGACCAGAAAGAGAACCGTCCCCGATGCACACGCATAGGCCAGTGCGGCCGTCATTCCCACTAGCAGGCCGTCGCTCAGTCCGTCGGCCATACCGAACACGACCGTCGTCGTGGCGACCGCAGCTGAAAGATGGAGACACAACGCCCGTGAATCATGGAAGAGCGCAACCGAGACCCCGAGGGGAATGACGAACAGGGTGAGCCCGACCGACAGCGAGCCACCTCTTCCCACGACCAGCAGGGCGAGAGACTGTGCGCTGAGGACTGCAAAGACCACGTTCGAGCGATCGTTGCCGATCCGCGGAGCACGCGACAGGACAACCCACCCGACGACTGCGCTCGCGACGAGTGCCGCGGCAGCAACCCGTTGTCCGGGCGAGAGCGGCAGCCCGAAAGCCATGAGAGTCCAGACCAATGCGGCCAATCCGTACAGAATTCGGAGAACGGAAAGAGGGCTCAAGAGTTCGAGCGGCGCGCTCAGCGAAAACCAGGATCGCGTTTTTGGGAAGAGCCGGTTGCGAACGTTGGCATTTGATGCCAAGCGTCGGCTACGCACTGCGGTCGATCCGGGTGCCGAGAGCGGGCGCTGAGAAGGTTGGTGTTGCTGGGATCCCACTTCGAGGGTATCGACAGCTTCTGATCATTTCTGAACTCGCCGTTGACATCGAAAATGACCATCTGATCAGCACCCGTGGCGTCACGGTCGAGCACAGGGTCGCTACGGTTGAGCGCAATGGTGCGCACCCCAAGTGTCCAGGTCGAAGAAGGGTTGCTCTATTACAAACGCACTGGTACGGGTCCTGTAGTGGTGTTGATCCACGGCGTGGCCGGTAGCCACCGAATCTGGGATCCGCTCGTTCCTCTGCTGGCCTCAGATTATTCGGTCGTCCGAGTCGACCTCATGGGCTATGGCAGTTCGCCTCAGTGGATCTCAGAATGCACTCCGCTGGCGCACTGTGAAGCAATTCACCGGACATTAAGTCACCTCGGAACCCAACCGCCATACAGCATGATCGGCTTGTCGATGGGCACAAACCTTGCGCTGACGTACGCGTGCCGGTGGCCCGATGAGGTGCGGAAGGTAATCGGACTCGCGTTCCCGTATTTTGGGTCCGCCACGGACGCACGTACGGGCCTTGGCGCCAATCTCTGGACACGCTTCGCGCTCAACCGGCCGAGGCTTGCAAAAAAAGTGCTCCCGGCGACCTGGAGCTTCATCCGACATAGTGGACTCACAAGATTTCATCGCGGCATCTACACGCCGGCAATGGCATATGACGCGCTTCGGGTTCGTTACGCGGCGTTTGAATCAAGCATGCGCACGTGCATGCTCGAGTTTGGCTATGGCGATGCGCTGGAGTGCACAGCAAACAAGCCCCGGTTGTTTGTTCACGGTGAGCGCGATTCATGGGTTACGAGCGAGCGTGTACACCGGGCGATTGCCTCGTTCCAGCGAAGCGAGCTCGAAGTGCTCTCTGGTGCGCCCCACAACATCGTCGTAGCTCAACCCGAGCAAACTGCGACCGTTATTCGAGGTTTCTTGAAGTCCTGACCGGATCGTAATCTGCTAGAGCCGGGATCCAGATCGAACTGCTCTGTCGCACTAACCGCATCAACGGCGCGCCTGGAGTATGTACGCAAGGACGGGTGGTCGGCCGGCAAAGGTGAGGTGAAAAAGCGATTGCCGACCCATCAGGTTTCCGTCCCGCTTGACAGTTTGGGTCTGGTCGATACTACTGGGCGTGGGTCTCCCAGATCGCCCCTCAAAGTTGTTTTGGCCGCCAGCGTGGCTCCTCGGAATCCATCGGCAACGCCAGAGATCGACCCTCCTTGGGAGACCCAATACTGCCTCGGCCCCCTTTCCGGACCACGACCATCAAAACCGAAGGTGCACCATTTGCAATGCCCCAGAACGCCAGAACCGGCGGCGAGTATGTCAACCGTCACGACGAAGTGCGTCTGACTTCTACGCGATCACCACCGCCCGCCGTTGGCTCAGCTGGTCGGCGGGGAGTCGAACCAGGCGAGCTCTTCAGCGTTGGGCGCCTGGAATACGCGTATCCCCTAGGGAGTACAAGCAATGCCAATGTGGACGGCGGATCGCTTCCACTCTGGACTGACCCAGAACGATGCTCCTATGGGTTGTCAACCCCAAAATGTGAGCGCGGGAGCGCGGCGAACACTTCCCGGGCCACGTAGCGCTTGAGGCAGCGGACCGCTTCCTTCTTGGTCCGGCCGTCCTTCATGCGGCGCTCGATGTAGTGCTGGGTCCGCGGATCGTTGACCATCCGGGTGAAGACGATGTGCCACAGGGCCGAATTGGCCTGGCGGTCGCCGGAGCGGTTGAGACGGTGACGGACCTGCTTGCCGCTCGAGGCGTCGAGGGGCGAGACCCCGCAGAGCTTGGCGAAGGTGGCCTCGTTCTTGAGCCGTTCGGGGTTGTCGCCCGCCGCGACGAGGATGGCCGTGCCCACGTCGGTGCCGACACCGTCAACGGCGAGGAGCTCGGGGGCGGTCTCGGCCAGCAGGTTCTTGAGCAGCCCGTCGATCTCTTTGACTTCCGCTTCGAGGGAGAGGGCCCGGCGGGCGAGCGTGCGCAGAGCCAGCTTGGTCAGCGTCGTCACGTCGGTGCGCCCGGTGTGGCGATAGGCACTGGCGATGGTGAGGATCTTGTAGATGGACAGGTCCCGAAGCTCGGCCCGCAGCTCGTCGGGAGCGGTCGAGACGAGGCTGCGCATCTGGTTGATGGCCTGGGTGCGCGATCGCCGGGCCGAGAGGCGGGCGACGCGCAAGACCCGCATGGACTCGACGTTTCCGTCCCGGCTCTTGGCTCGACCCGTGGCATGACCTCCCTGGGCCGCCCGGGCGGCCGCCTCGGCGTCGCTCGGGTCTGACTTGCCCGCCAGTCGGCGCAGCTGGCGATTGGGCCGGTCCACTTCGACCACCGCGACGTCGTTGGCCATCAGGTGCCGAGTGAGGCCGGCCCCATAGCTGCCGGTGCCTTCGACGCCGACGAGCTCGAGGGTCCCGAAGGACTCGAACCAGCGCAGCAGGCGCCGGTAGCCGGCCGGAGTGGTGGCGAAGCTCTCGATGCCGAGCAACGCCCCTCGCTCGTCGAGGGCGGCCGCCACGTGCACGTCGAGGTGTGTGTCGACCCCTCCGGTGATGCGCCGCGCGATAGTGGTCATCGTCATCTGTTCCTTTCGTTTGGGGTGGGTGACACCGCACCGCCGGAACGATGGACAAGACAGCGATGAGCCTTGTATGGGCAAGCTCCTATGAGGTCACTCCGTCCGACCGGCCGGTGTCGGGTGAGTGTCCGAGCCGGGCCGACGTATCGACTTCAGGACAGTCCAGAGGACGTCAGCCGGTTTTGATGGAGTCAGACCTGGCTCGGGCACGCACCCCACGCTGACCAGTTCTCCCTCCGGAATGGTGGACCGTCAGCGGCCTACGTCAATCCTCGCTGCCGGATCGGAGACAGTCCCGCTTGAAAGGCTTTAGATGCCCGTTCGCAATGGAGGATTGGCGGTCAAGGGTGTCTGGTCGGAGCCAGATTCCTTCTAAGGAAAATCCCAACTTCGTCCGAAGATAATCCCAAGCCTTCATGGGTGCCTCTGACCAGGGGGTTCAGCGGTGACCGACGTTTTTACGACGCAACCACAGCCACTTGCGCCACAGCCGCAATCCAAGCGGATCGTGCACCTTGGGTTTCCAGCCTTTTGCATCGGGATTATTGCCGTGCTCGTCCTCGGCTTCGCCGGAGGTCTCGCGTCACACGCCCTCTTCCCTGCAAAGCAAGGGCCTCCTGGGCTGGCGGGAAAGCAAGGAAAACAGGGTCCGGTCGGGCAGGCTGGTCCCCAAGGACCAGCGGGCGACGCCGCGAACATCAATCTGTCCAACATCGGCTACTGCGTGAACGTCAACTACGTCTACGGCGGTGATGTTACCTACGTGTCTGGCGTCAGCATTTCATCGCCCGTGCTGACCGACGGGACGCAAAGTTGTCCGAACGGCACCTTCACGCCGCTCCAGCCGACGACTAGCGGATAGCCCATGCGGCGGCGAAGTAGTGCCCTCGTGATTACCCTGCCGATTGTCGGGGGGATCTTTGTACTCGTCGGGATCTTCTTCACCGTCTTCAACCGCACCCACTCCGAATGCAGCGGGACCCTCGGTCAGATTGCCCAGGGCGTGAGTCAGAGTGCGGCAAACCAATGCAATACGGCGAGAGCGCTATTCGCTGTCGGGGTTATCGGTCTCATCATCGGCGGTGCGTGCATTATCGGACTTGTCGCTCACCTGGCAACGAGCGAGCCGCGTGCGCACCAAAGCACACACGAAGAAACCGGATATTTGGCTCACGCCCCGAGCGCCTCGCCTCCCGGCT
>Ga0335075_10016246_pt1 | contig 11135 bp, 4 predicted proteins | sample Lox_Sample_24_FD_206723 | JGI IMG/M metagenome (GOLD analysis project Ga0335075, IMG submission 206723) | Soil microbial communities from Loxahatchee National Wildlife Refuge, Florida, United States - Lox_Sample_2.4 | ecosystem: Environmental > Terrestrial > Soil > Wetlands | place: USA: Florida... | reverse complement strand
ACGCAAAGGGCTCGCCCGCTGGCAGCACCAGCAACGCGGACAGGACCACCGCAAGGCAACGCGTGGGTTTCGGCATAGACAGGACGCCCCCGAGATAGTTTGTCCCTGCCTTGGGAACCCGCGCAAGCTTATAAAGTCGCGTCGCGCGACTCTGTTCTCAGTTCCCTGATCCCCGTTCCCTGCCTTAATCTTCCCGCAGCAGGATCATCGGATCCACCGCCAGCGCGCGCTGTGCCGGAATCCACGAGGCGATCAGTCCCAGCCCCAGCATCGTGACCACCACGCCGATCAGCACCCAGGGGTCTTTTGGCGTCGCCTCATACACGATGAACGACAGCAACTTTGTAGCTGCCAGCCCGCCCCCGATCCCAAACACGGACCCAATCGTGAGCCACGACAGCGACCGTCCCAGTGCTGCTGCCAGGATCTTCCTTTGATCCGCGCCCAGCGCCATCCGGATGCCCAGTTCGCGCATGCGCTTGCTCACCACGTACGAAGCCATGCCGAAGATTCCGGTAATCGCGAGCATCGCCCCCAGCAAGCCCAGCACTCCCAGCGCGACCGTCGCCACATGCGGAGCGAACAGCGCCGAGCTCAGTTCACGATCCCACGTCTTGATGTCCAGCGGCAGCGCCGGATCGACTCCGTGCATCGTTCGCTCCAGCCCCTCCGCGATCTCCTGCGGATCGCGATGCGAACGCACCACGATGAACACGTTGCTCGACGGCTGTTGCAGGAATGAGTAGAACATCGCCGCCGCCGGCTTTTCGGTCAGGGAGAAATATTTCCCGTCTTCCACCACTCCCACCACCTGCACCCGCGTCCCGCCCCAGATCTTGTAGTAGCTCCCTGTGGCTTTGTCGACGGATCCAAACAGTCTGCGCGCGAATTCCGCGTTCACCACTCCCACCATCGGCGACTTGCTGTCGTCGTGCGGGGTGAACGATCGGCCTGCCAGGAGCGTCGTCCCCGCGGCCTTGAAATAGTTCGGCGAGACGTCGAACTGCTGCGCATCCGCGGCTTCGTTGCTCGGCCTGAAGTCGGTCACGCTGTCCTTGTACACCGAGGAGTCGTTTCCGCCCAGGCTCAGCGGCAGACGATCCGTGTACCCCACCGCGTCGACGCCCGGAATCGCCGCCGTCGCGTCCAGCAGCTTTTGTTCCACCACGGTCCTTTGGTCCTTCGCGTAACCGGCCATCTGCAAATCAGTCTGCGCCAGAATCACTCCCTGCGGCTGGAACCCAAAACTCGAGTGCAGCGACTTCACCAGCCCTCGCACCGCGACCAGCGAAGCCGTCACCAGCAACGCACAGATGCAGATTTGCAGCGCCAGCAGCAGATCGCGCACGGTGAATTTCCGGATTCCTCCCACTCCCATCGACCCCGCGCGAATGATCTGCCATGGATCGGAGCGCATCACCTGCCGTATCGGCACCAGCTCAAACAGGAATCCGCTCGCCAGCGCCAGCACCAGCGCGACTGCATACGTATTCGCATCCGGATTCACCGGCACGTTGATGGGAATGCTCGGAATCGGTTGCCACGCGCTCAGCCACCGCAGGATTGCGATTCCGCCGAACATCCCCAGCGCCCCTCCTGCCAGCGACAGCAGTACAGCCTCGGTCAGCAGTTGCCGCACGATCAGCCCCTTGCGCGATCCCAGCGCCATGCGCACCGCGATCTCTCGCGCCCGATCCGCTGCCCGGGCCGCGAACAAGCTGCCAAGATTCGCGCATGCCGCCAGCAGGATCAGCCCCGCCAGCAGCATCATTCCCGCCATAAATGCGCGCGCCGGTTTGCCCAGGAAATCACCCACCAGCCCCGGCTTCGCCAGAGTGAAGTGCAGCCCGTCGTCGTCCTTCGGATACTGCTTCTCGAGGTTCGCCCCAATCGCATTGAGGTCTGCGCTGGCTTGCGCCGGCGTGACCCCGGGCTTCAGATGACCCACCAGCCACGCGAAATGAGATCCTCGCTGCTCCAGCGGATTCCAGTCCTGTATTTGCGCAACGTTCGTCATGGCGATCCACATGCCGGGAGCAAAGAACAACTCCGTGCCGCGGAAATCCGGCTTCGCTACCCCGACAATCGTGAACGCATGCTTGTTGATCTGCACCACCCGCCCCACCGCCGCCGGATCCCCTCCGAAATGGCTGTGCCAGTACGCGTAGCTCAGCACCACGTACGGCGCGCTGTTCGGCCCCTTGTCGTCGTTGGCGTGCAGAAAGCGTCCCAGATACGGCTGTACCTTGAGCGCGTCGAAATAATTCGCGCTCACCAGGTACGGCCACACCGTGGAAGGATTCCCGCTGCCTGTATCCACTCCCACAGGGCCGTTGATCGAGTACGCCGCCAGTTGCTCGAAGGTCCGCGTGCGATCGCGCAGGTCGCGATAGTCCGGCCATGACTGCGATGGCTGCGCCTGCCCGTTCACCGGGCGCTGCACCATATACAGGCTCTGTGGATCCGGAACCTTCAGCGGCTTCAGCACCAGCGCGTTGAGCACGCTGAACACAATCGCGTTGGCCCCAATCCCCAGCGCCAGCGTCAGCACCGCCGTCACCGCAAATCCCGGGGATTTCCGCAGCTGCCGAATCGCAAGTTTCACGTCACCCAGCATGACCATTTCCCTTCTGTTCCGAACTGTCTTCGCGTCCATCCGTTCCAGGTTCAGGCGCGCAGCGCGTCTGCCTGGTCGGCCAGTCCTACTCCATCCGCAGCGTCGTCATCGGATCCACGCTCGCCGCGCGCCGCGCCGGGATCCACGCCGCCGCCAGCGCCAGCCCGATCATCAGCACCGCCACTGCGGCGAAGGTCATCGGGTCGATCGCGTGGACGCCGAACAGGAACGTGCGCAGCATCTGCGCGACGAACGCCGCTGCCGTAAGCCCGATCGCCGAACCGCCCAGCGCCAGCACCAGGCTCTGCCGCACCACTCCGTAGACGATCTGCCACCGCTGTGCGCCCACCGCCAGGCGGATGCCGATCTCACGCGTCCGCCAGCTTACGATGTACGCGATCAGGCTGTATACGCCCACGCCGCCAATCACCACCGCCAGGCCGCCAAACACCAGCAGGAGCACCGTCAGCGAACGCGGTGCCGATTCCGACGCGGCGATCACCTCATTCATCGACCGCACCCGCGTCACCGGCACCATCGGATCGACCTCCGCCACCGTTCGCCGCAGTTCCGCCGCCGCTTCCTCCAGGCTTGTCCGCGTGCGCATCACCACGTACATGGTCGGAACTTCGTGGTTCGGCGACATCGGCAGATACACTTCATCGCCAAAGTCGCTCGCCAGGCTGCCCTCATGGGCATTGTTCACCACGCCCACTACCGTCACCGCGGCATTCGGAACCCACACCGCCGGCACCGGCTCATCACTCACGTTCAGCAGATGCCGCCCCAGTGGATCCTGATTCGGCCACAGAGCCGCTGCCATATGCTGATCGATCACCACCGCGCGGCTCGTTCCCGATGCATCCTGATCGTCGAGCAGCCGCCCCCGCACCAGGCTCATGCCCAGAGTTGCAAAGTACCCCGGCGTCACCGTGCGGCCGGTGGCCATCAGCGGGCCTTGCCGTGCGTCCCGCGGGTGCCCCTCGGCGTCATAGACGTAGTTGCCAAAGTCGCCGTTCAGTGGCAGAGAATCGCTCAGCGCCACGCTCTGCGCCCCGGCCATGCCCCGCAACCGGCTCTGCAGAGTCGTGAAGAATTGCTGGCAGCGGCCTTTGGCCGTTTCCTGGCTGGTCGGCGCGCCAGGCCACGTCTGGCAAGCGGTCGCGTCCATCGACACTTCCGCCGTCACAATGCGATCCGTATTGAAGCCCGGATTCACCTGCGCCAGGCTCCACAGGCTGTGCAGCAGCAGCCCGGCCGCCGTGATCACCACCACGGAGAGCGCGATCTGCCCCACCACCAGCAGCATCGACACGCGGAACTGCCCCGCTTTGCCCGCGACGGTGCGGCTGCCGGAGTGCAGCGATTCGCGCAGATTCGGCGAAGCCATGCGCACCGCGGGAATCAGCCCAAACAAAACTCCCGTCACAACCGACGCCAGCGCCGCAAACAGAAACACCGGCCAGTGCAGCGATACGTCGCCGATCCGCGGCGTATCTGCGGGCAGCAGCGTCACCAGCGCCTGCAGGCTCCCGGCTGCGGCCAGCAATCCCACCAGCCCGGCCGTTGCGCCCAGTACCACGCTCTCCGACAGCAGTTGCCGCACCAGCCGTCCGCCCGATGCCCCCAGCGCGCTGCGAATCGCAATCTCCCGCTCGCGCCCCGCCGCGCGCGCCAGCATCAGGTTCGCCACATTGGCGCAGGCAATCAGCAGGATCAGCCCCACCGCCGCAAACAGCAGCAGCAGCCGCGAGCGCATGTCGCCCACCACCGCGTCCAGCAGCGGCACCACCAGGGTGTTCGACGCCCAGTTGTCTGGCATGCGCCATGGAAACAGCGGCAGCATGTGCGGATACAGCCGGCGCAGTTCGCTCTGCGCCTGGTGCGGCGTTACCCCGCTCTTCAACCTTCCGAAAGCAAGCAGATCGAAATCCTGCCACGGATCGATCGCGTCGCCGCCTTTGAACGTCACCGGCGTCAGAAACTGCGTATCCGCATAAGGAAACCGCACCCCCGCCGGCATCACGCCGATCACCCGCCGCGAGATTCCGTCGATCCGCAGCGCCTGTCCCACCGCCTCCGGATTCCCGGCGAAATGCTGCTGCCAGTATCCGTAGCTCAGCACCACCACCGGATCCTGGCTGGAGAGCGCGTCGCTCGCGGCAAAAAATCGCCCCGCCACCGGATGCAACTCCAGGGTATCGAGAGCATTCGCCATCACCTGCGCCCCGAAAACGCGATCCGCCGAGTTCGCATCGCCGACATTCGACTCGGCATCCGGTCCAAACGCACTCACTTCTGCGAACGAAGACGAATGCTCGCCCAGCGCGCGAATCCATCCCTTGGGGAAAGGCGCAAACAGCGGATTCGAACTGTTGTTGTTCGCATAGCCGATGCGCATGAGCTGAGTCTGCTGTGGAAACGGCAGCGGCCGCAGCATGATTGAGTCGACCAGCGTGAAGATCGCCGTGTTCGCGCCAATGCCCAGCGCCAGCGTCAGAATCGCCGTCGCCGCAAACCCCGGCGACTTCCGCAACGTCCGCACCGCAAATCTAAAATCAGCCAGCATATTCGTCACCCACTCTATTGCGAATTCTCTTCCCGCCATCCCAATAAACGTTCCTTGCTAACGGCCTCTTGCTGAACGTTTCCTGCTGACAGTTTCCCGCTGACAGTCTCTTGCTGGCCGTCCCTTGCTGCCCTACTCGCTCCTCAGCGCTTCCATCGGTTCCACCATCGCCGCTCTGCGCGCGGGAATCCACCCCGCCAGACCGGCGCACACCATCAGCACTACCACCGCGCCCGCAATCGCTACCCCATCCAGCGGCTGCACTTCGTAGAGGAGGCTCGCCAGATAGCGCGTGAGTCCCATCGCCGCACCGAGCCCGGCAACGACGCCGATACCGGCCAGCAACAGCGCCTGTCGCAGCGTCCGTGTCTGCACATCGCCCCGTGTCGCGCCCAGCGCCATGCGAATCGCAATTTCCCGCGACCTTTCGGTCACCGAGTACGCCAGCACGCCGTAAATTCCCAGCAGCGCCAGCGCCAGAGCCACGCCCGCAAAGGTAGTCAGCACGCCGGTGTTGAAACGCCGCGACGCCTCGGTCGATGTCACCACCTCGTCCATCGTCTCTGCGTTCGTCACGGCCAGCAGCGGATCGGCGACGTGCACCGCTTTCGTGAAGGCCGCCTCCAGCGCCTGCGGATCCCCGGTGGTCCGTACCACCGCGCGCATGCCGCTCACGACCCCGACCATCGCCGCATACTGGCCCAGATCGCGTGCCGCCTGCGATACGGGCTCATACATTTGCGGCATCTGTTCCTGATCGAGCGGATCGGGCTTGATATCCCCAACCACCCCCACCACCGTCATCGCCGGCAGCCCGTCGTCGTAGCTCGGACCGCAGCGGATATGCATGCCCACCGCATCCTTGCCGGCAAAGTATTTGTTGGCAAACGACTGGCTCACGATCACGGTCAGGGGCGCGTTCGGCTGGTCGTCGATCGCGTTGAAAGGCCGTCCGCGCAGCAGCGGAATACGCAGCGCGCGGAAGTATTCGCCCGCGGTCAGATAGTTCGAACTCATCAACCACTTCTCGCCCTTCAGCCTCACGTATTCCTCGGGCGCCACCAGTCGGCTCGAATTCCGGCCGATCACCGGAATATTCGACGAGAAGCCCACCGCCTGCACGCCCGGCATGGCCTGCACTCGATCGGCCAGGTCCCGGTAAAACGCATCCACCCTCTCCTGCGTCGGATACGTCTGCTGCGGCAGCGAAAGGTACGCCGTCATCGCATGCTCCGGCTGAAATCCCGGATCGGTCTCGAGCATGCGCGCGAAGCTCCGCAGCAGCAGGCCGCACGCGACCAGCAGGAGCATGGCCAGCGCTGTCTCCAGCGCCACCAGGCTGTTCCGCAGCCGATGCTGCGACCGTCCCTGTCCCGCCCCCTTCGAGCCTTCCCGCAACGATTCGAGAACGTCAGCCTTCATGCTGGCGAGGGCCGGAGCCAACCCGCAGACCACGCCCGTCGTGCCCGTCAGAAGAAACGCCAGCAGCGCGACCGGCCAGTGAATCGCAATCTCGTTGATCCGCGGCAGATCGGAAACCTTCGCCAAAGCCGTGGGCGCCACGCGTATCAAAGCCGCGGCCAGCGCGAGGCCCAGGCCGCCGCCGGCCACGCTCAGCGTCAGCGACTCCACCAGCGATTGCCGCAGCATCGCCTTGCGCGCGGCCCCCAAAGCCAGGCGTACCCCGAACTCGCGCCGCCGCCCGGCCGCCCGCACCAGCAGCAGATTCGCCAGATTCGCGCACGCAATCAGCAGGATCACGCATACCGCCGCCAGCAGCGTGCGCAGCAACGGCCGAGCGTTCCTTACGGCCTCCTCTTTCAGCCCGCGCACCGTCAGCAGAAAATGCACGTCGGGCACCTTCTTTTGGATAATGCCCATCACGCGCTGCGCATCGTCATTCGCCTGCGCCAGGGTCAGCCCCGGCCGGATGCGCGTCACCGCGCCGTAATCCATGTTGTCGGCTTCCGCGCCCTTCTCGGTCGGCGTAAAGCTCATCGGCACGAACAAATCCTGCAGTCCCACATTGCCGATGCCCACGGGCGATTCGAATCCCTGCGGCATGACACCGATGATCGTGTACGGCCGCCGATTGAGATCGACGGTTTTGCCCACCACATCGGCTGCGCCGCCGAAGCGCTCCTGCCAGAGCGAGTAGCTGATCACCGTTACCGGCGCGCTGCTCTCGTCTTCCGCTTCCGTGAACGTGCGCCCCAGCACCGGCTGCACGCCCAGCACCGGGAACGTCGCAGCCGTCATGCGCTCCGCCGCTGCGCGAAACGGCGCGCCCGCTCCCGTCGCTTCGAATTCTGTGCCGATGAAACCACCCACCCCGGAAAATGCCTTGTTTTCGTGTGCGAAGGTGATCACGTCTGGCGCTGCCAATCCCGATTCCGCGAAAACGTGCTCGATGCCTTCATGCAGCACGACGAGCCGGTCCGCCTCCGGGTACGGCAGCGGCCGCAGCAGTACGGCATCCACCACGCTGAAGACCGCCGTCACGCCGCCAATCCCCAGCGCCAGCGTAAGCACCGCCGTCAGTGTGAATCCCGGCGATTTCCGTAACTGCCGCAGTGCCAATTTCAGATCGTTCAGCATCATTCGCTCCGCCCTCGCTTACGCTTTCCGGCTTACCCCCTCTTAACGGAAGCCTCCTGCCTCTCCTAATCGGTCCTCAGCGCCACCACAGGATCCAATCCCGCCGCCCTCCGCGCCGGAATAATCGCTGCTACCAGCGCCGCCAGTCCCAGCGTCACCGTGGCCGCAGCCAGCAGCAGCGGATTCCACGGCTTCACCCCAAACAACTGGCTCGCGATCAGATACCCCGCGCCAATCGCGCCAGGAATCCCCAGTGCCAGCCCGATCAGCACCTGGAGAAACGCGCCCTTCAGCACCATCTGCACCACGCTTGCGCGATCCGCGCCTAATGCCATGCGCAGGCCGATCTCGCTCGTCCGCTGTTCCACGCCATACGCGGTCACGCCGTACAGACCGATAGCCGCCAGCACCAGTCCAATCGCGCCGAAGAGCCACGTGAGGCTGGCAATCGCGTTCTCCTGCGAGAAGCTGCCGTTGATCACCTCGGAATACGGAACAACGTCGTAGAACACCAAATTAGGATCCACATCGGCCAGCGCCTTCTTTACCTGCGCATGCAGGTTGGGCGGACTCCCGTGCGTCCACAGCACCAGGTTGAAGAGGTCCTGCGACCAAAGCTCGTACGACTCGGTATCCGGCTGCGCGAAGTGCACCAGCTGCGCCTCGGGGACGTAATACATCGCCCGGTCGGGATCCCGGAATCCCCACTGCACCCAATGAACGTCCGACACCACGCCAACAATCTCGTACGTCCCCGCGTTCTGCTCCGGAGCCGGCCCGAAGTGCTGCCCGATGGGATTCTGCTTGCCGTAGAACTTCTTCGCGAACGCCTCGTTGATCACCGCTACCGGCCGCGTGCTCGCATTATCCTCTTCGGTGATCGGCCGGCCCGACAACATCTTCGCGCCGATCGTTTCGAAGAACCCCGGCGTAATCCGCGTCCAGTCTGCGAAAATGTCATCCTTCGGTCCTGGCTCCGGCCTCCCTTCGAAGCGCAGATCATGGCCCCACTGATCGCCGCTCAACGGCGCATAGGTCGCTCCGCTCACGCTCTGCACGCCAGGAATCGCCTTCAGCCGATCCTGAATCTCCCGGAACATCGGCACCAGTTGCTCCTGTTTGTAATTTGAGAGCGTGGGATTGATGTAGATCAGGTAGCGGCCATCCCCGCTGAATCCGAAATTCTGGTGTTCCAGATTGCGCAGGCTTCCGCCCAGCATCGCCGCCCCGCTCAGCAGCACCAGCGATACCGCGGCCTGCGCCACCACCAGAGTCTTCTGCGCCCAGTGCTTGCTGCCTCCCACCGAGCGATTCGCTCCGCGCAGCGCCTCCACCGGCTCGGCCCTCGAAGTCATCCACGCCGGCGCCACCCCGAACAGAATCCCCGTCAGCACCGAGATGCCCAGCGCGAACAGCAGCACACTCGCCGACGGCGTCGCCTCCACAGGAATCCACGTGGAACTTGCCAGCCTGTGAAACGCGATGTACAGAATCAGCTTCGCCCCGGCATACGCCGCGCCAATCCCCGCTGCGCCGCCCAGCAGCGACAGCGTCACGCTCTCCACCAGCGCCTGCCGCACCAGCCTCCGCCGCGACGCGCCCAGCGCCACCCGCACTGAAATCTGCTGACGATTCCTCAGCCCCCGCGCCAGCAGCAAATTTGCGATGTTCGCGCACGCCACCAGCAGCACGCAGCACGCCGTGATCATCAGCAGCAGCAACCCCTGGTTGTAATCTCGGCTGATTTGCGAAAAGCCCGCGTCGCCCGGCGACACCATCAGCGTCTGCTTGTCGTAGACCGCCTTCTCCTGCGGCGTCATATCCGACACATGGCTTCCCAGCCACCCATGCAGTTCGCTCTGCAACTGCGCCTCGAGCGCCTTCGGATTCGTCCCCGGCCGCACGCGCCCGATCACATCGAGCCAGTCGATCCGCGCGTTCTTCAGTCGCGCCAGCGAACCATCCACCAGCGCCTCCGCCGTCAGCGGCATCCAGACATCCGGCATGCCCCACGTCACCATCTTGGCTCCGACAAAGTTCGGCGGAGCCACGCCGATGATCGTGAACGGCTGCCCGTTGATCTGGTACGTGGCCCCCACCACCGACGGATCCGATCCGTATCGCTCCTGCCATGCGTGGAAGCTCATCACCGCAACCGGAGCCGCGCCCTCCACATCGTCGCTGTCCTGGAACAGCCGCCCGCGCCACGCCTGCACGCCCAGCGTCCGGAAAAAATTTCCGGAGACGTATTGGCCATTCCGCGTATCGGGCGGTGTTGAGGAACCGGCGCGCCGCATGCCCAGCGCTGCATTCCCCGCCTGCATCGCAGCCAGATCCGAAAACCCAGGCGTGTTCGCCCGGAACAGCTTGTACGCCTCCCACGGAAACAGTCCCCATTGGTTCGGCTCATCGTCGTTCCCCTGGCTGTATCCGCCCCAGTTGCAGCACCGCGCCTGGTCGCCAATCCGCCACAACTGCTCCGGGTGCGACACCGGCAGCGACCGCAGAAGCACCTGCTCCACCAGCGTGAAGATCGCCGTCGTCGCCCCAATCCCCAGCGCCAGCGTGATCACCACCGTCATCGTGAACCCCGGCGATTTGCGAAGCTGCCGCAGCGACTGCCTCAGATCTGCGAACATCCACACCCCCTCAATTGCGACAACCGGCCCGGAACGGTCAAAACCCTGTCGGATGGGAAGGTGCATTCCTCCCGCCAGTCCTGCGGGGCTGCAATTCCATGAATTGAGAGAGTTTATAGCCGACGCGGGGATCGCCCACTGTCCGCAATCGCGATCTTCTGTTCGGAATTGAACAGTTCGCATGCGCTCCGGCAGCAGCTGAGCCTGAACGTTCTCAGGACCTGAGAAATGGCCCCGCACTTCCGTGATTCGGGGACTTTACCGTTGATTCCTACCGGGTCGGACTCTGCACGCGCCGAAGATAGGTCGAGCTGGGAAAGTGTCCCGGCTTAACCGTGAGGCCATCCTCAAAAATCATAGGCTGGATGTCGGGAAAATACCGTGGCATATCGACGGTCCGCAGGTGATGCAGCATCGAAAGGCTCCCCGCGATCTCAAAATCCCCGTTCATCGTCAGAAACGCGTACAACAATGCCGTCTCGTGCCAGAAAAACAGCGCTGACGAAAGGGTCTCGGGCGCGTAGTCGTACGGGAAATAGATGTCGTGAAAATGCACGTAAGTCCCGGACTCGAGTTGAGGAAGCATTTCCAGAATGATCAAGTTCAGCTCCCCTGCCGGCGCCAGAGTATGACTGGAATCCACAAAGAACAAATCGCCCGCCCGCAACCGCTTCGCATAGCCGGGCTCCACATCCTGTACTTTCCGTGGCAC
>Ga0335075_10016245_pt1 | contig 11135 bp, 8 predicted proteins | sample Lox_Sample_24_FD_206723 | JGI IMG/M metagenome (GOLD analysis project Ga0335075, IMG submission 206723) | Soil microbial communities from Loxahatchee National Wildlife Refuge, Florida, United States - Lox_Sample_2.4 | ecosystem: Environmental > Terrestrial > Soil > Wetlands | place: USA: Florida... | reverse complement strand
GGCCAACGCCACCCTCCGCCCCGTAAAATGAAGCAGGCCCACTCCCGATGATTCGTTCCTATCAAGGCAAATCTCCCATCATTCCGCCGTCCTGTTATGTGGATGTCTCCGCCCAAATCATCGGCGACGTCACCCTCGGCGAGCACGCCAGCATCTGGATGAACGCCGTCATCCGCGGCGACGTGCACTCCATCCGCATCGGCGCCAATTCCAATGTGCAGGACTGCTCCGTGCTGCACGGCATGCGCTATCGCTATCCCGTCATCGTCGGCGACTGGGTCACCATCGGCCACAACGCCACCGTCCACGGCTGCATTGTCGAAGACGCCTGCCTCATCGGCATGGGCGTGGTGATCCTGAATAACGCGCGCATCGGCGAAGGCTCCATCATCGCCGCCGGCGCCGTCATTCCAGAAGGCACAATTGTCCCGCCGCGAACTTTATGGGCCGGCGTTCCCGCCAAGCAGCGCCGCGAACTGACCGATGCCGACCGCGAGACCATCCTGATGTACGCAAAAAACTATCTCGACTACACAAAAATCTATTTGGAAGAATCCGGCGCCGCATCCATCTCCTGAGTTCGAAGCAAACCGATTCCCAACACCGTACACTAAGAGAGAGAAATATTTTCGGAGCGAACAAGCATGGCACACATGGTTCAATGCGCGAAGTATAAGACGCAAATGGAAGGGCTCGACGAGCCGCCTTTTGACAGCGATTTCGGCAACAAGATTTATCACAACGTCTCCAAACAGGCCTGGGGCGAGTGGTTGGAGCGGCAGAAGATGCTGCTGAATGAATATCGCCTGCAGCCGTGGACACCCGAGGCGCAGGAATTTCTGGTCGAGCAGATGAACCAGTTCTTCTTCGGCGAAGGCTCCGCCATGCCGAAGGAATATGTTCCTCCCACTGCATAGAAATTTTGCGTGAAGTGTTTTGGGTCGAGACGTCGGTGTAAACTGACTCAGACCCTGCGTTCATCCTTTGAACGCGACCGTCGGGACGTGGCTCAGCCTGGTAGAGCACTCGCTTGGGGTGCGAGGGGTCGGCAGTTCAAATCTGCCCGTCCCGACCAATGATTTAAAACTTCTCTTTTTCCACCTAAATCTCACCTGGGCTTGGCCCTGCTAGTGTGCGGAGGTGGTCCTGAGAGATACTGGTTTACTGCGAAGAGACGACACTCATGCTGGTTCTTAGCGACTCGGAAACTCAAAATTGGTTAGCGACATTTCCGCCTCGAACCATGGAAGACGTGCATTTCGACGCGAGAGGCCCTTTCTTTCCGGATCTAAATGCCAGCTGCATCGATCTTGAATACCCCAGAAAGGTGGAGCAACTTCCTTACCTCGCGCGACAACTCGCAACCATCGGCTACGAGGAACATGATTTCCGAGGAGCTCTTCTCTGCTTCACTAACTGGGGAGTGTGGAACCCTGCAGAGGAAAAAATTGGCTACCGACTCGTCGAAGCCCTGCATAGTGCAGCCGGTCAACCTAAGTCCTTTGAAGCTGGCCCTGGCCATAGGTTTCGCGCAGATGAATTGAATGAAACGATTGGGATGCTTCTGCTACCCATGATTTTCGGATGGGATGCGGTTTACCTGCCGCAATGGTCTTATGGCACGGATCAGTTCTTCCTGCACGTGAGCCATGATTCGTACGTCACCGTCGTCACACGCACCAAAGAGTTCCATGACAAAGCCTTCGATTTGCTGAACGGTCTTGACCTGCGCCCAAAGCCCGGACAGGAGCCAAGGGTTAATCGTTTTTGTCGCGTACCTTGATGCGATTGGGTGCTGGGGACGCGCAAGCCATCTCCAGCCCCGATCCTGCCACCATTAATTATTCGCGAGGCGCCACGACCACATCAGAAACGAAGTTGCCGTCAGATCAATCGCCGGCTCGGTGGTGCTGTAGGACTGAACATTATCCTTATAGACCGCATAGTTCGGCCGACTATACGGACCGTCATTTCCATTGAATATCTTGAACGGATTGCCTCCGCCCTTCGGGCACTTGATCATGCCATCCAGCAGGCCCGAAGTCGCATTGGTCGATGGACCTTCAGAGGAAGCGCCCCACAAGATGGGTGTCCCTCCCGAAGTTCCATCCAGAGCGCCGGCCAGGTTCGCGACCTGGTGCTGAATGCAATTTGGGAACGTGGTTCCATCCCCGACGATGAAAGATGAGCCCCAGGAGTTAGCACCGAGAATGTTGCCCAGCCATCGCTGCGCATAGGTGTTGTAGCTTTCAATGTTCGTGAGCGAATAGGCCTCGCTCGCCATGACCGACAAACCTGCACCGTGAGACGTGATGTCTCCGTTGTCCCACTCTTCGCCAAAGCCCCATGGATCCAGCTGTGCCTGCGCAATTGCCGCTCCTACTTGATCGAGAAGTTGCTGCCGAATTGCGGATGAAGTGATCGCCATAGTCGAGGGATCCCCCGCCTGCTTCAGCGCCTTATAAAGTTCATAGTGGGCCAGACCGCTCACATCGTAGAGATTGAGTGTGTCTGCAAATCCCGGCTTGTAAATCTTCGTAATGTAATTCTGCGCGTACTGCGTGGCCTGTTGCAGATACTGAATCGCGTTGGTGTGCGGCAATCCGGCGGGGAGGTTCGATGCTCCTCCGGCAGATTGCAGCGCAAAGTAGAGTTCGGTCGCCCCCAGTTCCATATCATCATCCCAGACGGTTTCAAAGCCGGGTGGAGTGGTTGTCAGCAGGCAATTGGAACATGAGCCGGCGCCGGGCGATGGTGCAGGATCGCTGAAGGAAGTATTCGCCAGGTCGAAGATCTGCTCCGCATTCTTCAGGCATCGTTCGGCGCGGCTTGGATTTGTGGTGCGTTGCAGCTGATAGCACACGGCAAAATCCGCGGCCAGGCGGCCGGCGATGTTGGGACTGATTGGCTGAGCTCCCGGCAGCGCGGTAAACACCGGGCGATAACAGATATAGAAAGTTGTTAATGGATCGCAAGGTTCGGCGTCTCCCGGCTGGTCATAATTGTCGGCGGCCTGCGGCAACGTCCAGATGTCGTACTCCGTGATCAGGCAGTACGGACTGGCATAGGTGCCGCCGCAGTAGCCGCCCGTTGAAGCGGGATCACCTTCCCCGTAATAGTCCCAGTCCTGACTGTTATCTACCTGGTAGGAGAGCGTTTCAGTAGAAGAATTCCACATCTTCAATAGCCAACTGATGCCGAAATTAGCCTCCTTCGTAAAGTCAGAAGATTCGGGAGCACCCGCGCCGCTGTTGCCTGCATACGACACGGAAACCGGGGGCGCAGGAGGATGCAGTGGAGCATTGGGTCCCATCTGGTTGGGAAAATCGCGCACACCAATTTCCATCAACGCTGTCACGTAGGACGTGTCTTCAACATATTTTTCATAATCCCCCGCATCCCACCAGCCACCAGCAGCATTGATGTTCGGCAGTCCCGACGACACCAGCGGCGGCGTTGGAGGAGGATTGTTGATATACCCATTGGCATCGATGGGCGGAGGAACGTAGCGAACCGCATTCTCGTCGTTCAGGTGTCCAGGCGCGGTCCGCAGTGCGTTCGGAATGTAGTTGGGACCATCTCGCTCCGTCTGATAAAAGAACAAGCTGTTGATCAACATACCGGGATACAGAACTTCCGGCGTATTCACGGCGAACGCGGGCGAGGTGGCGGCAGCCGGACCTGCGACCGTGATCGTATAGATGTGTCCAGCGGGAACAGTAAAATCCAACGCATATACGTCGTATGTGAGTGTCTTGCTATTACTCCAGGTCCCCAGCAGAACGCCGATGGGGCCCGAATATCGTGTGACGCCGCCTTCTCCGGTGACCTGGAAAGTAGCTCCGGTCTCGGCAACCGTCGACATCAGATAGGCGCGGATGGGGCTGCCCGCCTCATACCCGGCCTGGTTGACCCGCACGTAGGCCGAACCAGACTGCGCCTGCGACGTAAGGACGCAGATCGCCGGCAACAAGCAAACGATGGCGGTTAGCAATGCGCGATGAGATTTCAATAGACGAGTACTGAAGAGCGTCATGGTCACCCTCCCGGAGTGGATACGTTCGACGCGAAAATCCTTCAAGATGGGTTGGAGTGGATTTTGCTTCTCGGCTGTGATTCACCGGAATTCTACCTCTGGCAGCCGATTTTGCAAGACGAAAAGCCTACTACGGTTCAAAAAGTCGACCCGCAGGGAAAGAGAGCCAAGGCTGAGCAGATGGCGCGGCAGAACGAGCGCCTCAAGCGGGCAGCGCGCGAAATCCTTGTTAGCACTCGACAATGTGAGTCGGTCGGGCTCCATCCTGAAACACCCGTTGCCTATGAACAGTTGGCGGAGAATCGGTCGGCAGCATCCTTGGTGGCGATTGCGCACGCGAAGTGTGAATCGCGATCTTCAGTGGGAGCTTTTGTGTTGCTTCTCCAGATTTTTCTGTGATTTCTTTTGCGCTTTTCTGAACTTCTTTTGTTGTTTCTTCTGCTGCTTCAGATACTTCTTCCTCGAATTCGCCGAATTGTTGTGCACGGTATGTTGTGCTGGATTCGAAGTAGCCTGAGCGACCGCCGGGAGAGCGGCCGAGACAAAAAGCGAAAGGTACAGAACGCAGTGGATACGTTTCGTCACAGTTCACCATGGATGAAGCTTGCACTGAATTCTACCTTCCTCTTCACTGCCGTGCCTATATGACTGAGTGACTTCCCCCTGATGCAGGATCAAGCGAGCCTACATTACTCGACGCGATCCCGTTTCCGTATCTGCGGAAATTCCGGATCGAATTCCTGGCCAGATACCATCTGTTCGATGACGCTCAACGGTGCGACAGCGTTCATAGAGTCGCGGCTGAACTTGGATTGGTCCGCCACGATGGAACTATACTGTCGTTTACTCTTCAGAATTCCCCATGGAAAACCTCGATCACAACAAGATTTCGACCATTGTTCGGCGTGCGGTGCTGGAGTGCCTTGCGGCCCAGCGATCACAGCAAGCATCGTTAGAAAATCCACTGGAGATTTTCAACTCACCCGAAACGAACGCGCTGAAAGAAGAGATTTTGCGCGTCGGCAAAAAGCTTTGGGAACGTCAGTATGTCGACGGAAACGGCGGCAACATCTCCGTTCGCGTTTCGCCGCATTATGTTCTGTGTACACCCACGTTATGCAGCAAAGGCGACCTTTGCCCGGAGGACCTGTCGCTGGTGGATCTGGATAATTACCAGATTTGCGGCGATCGTCCCCAGACCAGCGAGATTCTCCTTCATCTTGAGATTTACAAAGCGGTGCCCGCGGCGAAAGCTGTCATTCACTGCCATCCTCCCTATGCCACCGCACATGCGGTTGCCGGAGTCATTCCCCAGGGGAATTTAGTTCCAGAGCAGGAAGTCTTTGTCGGCCCAGTCGCGCTGGCGCCGTATGAAACTCCGGGCACACTAGCCTTCGCAAAAACCGTGTTGCCGTACGTCCAGGATCACAATACGATTTTGCTGGCAAACCATGGGATTGTCTGCTGGGCCGACACCGTGACGCACGCCGAGTGGTATGTTGAGGTGGTCGATACTTACTGCAAAACCGTGATGATTGCTTCGCAGCTGAGGTCGAAGTTGAACGAGATTCCTCCCGACAAAATTGCCGACCTGTTGGCGATCAAGAAACGGTGGGGATTGCCGGACCCGCGGCTGACCAGCGATGCAGCGGCGGTCGAGACGGCTGCAGCAACCCGGGCCGATAGCCCATCGATCTCGGCGTCGGTAAAGCAACCGGCCAGTGATGAGATTGATGAGCTCGTCAGTCGGTTGACGGCAGAAGTATCCGGTTTTCTCCGTGGAAGCGAATGACCCAGTCCGTCCATTTCGTGGCTGCAGACCTGGGCGCATCCAGCGGACGCCTGATGGTGGGGACGTGGAATGGCCGCGTCTTTTCGCTCGATGAGTTGCATCGCTTTCCGAATAGCGGCGTTCATGTCGGCAACAGCCTGCATTGGGATGTTTCAGGAATATGGGCGGAAATTCAACGAGGCCTGATGCTCTATCGTGAGCGCTTTCAGGGTCCGCCGGCCGCTATCGGGGTGGATGCCTGGGGAGTGGATTTTGCGCTGCTAGAGCGAAGCGGCGAACTGCTTGGCAAGCCGTATCACTATCGCGATGCGAGAACGGACGGCATTCCTGAGATTGTCTTTGAGCAAATCGACGAGCGCCGACTGTTCCAGGTGACTGGCGTGCAGACCATGCAGATCAACACCATCTTCCAGCTGTATTCCATGGTGCACAACGCCGATCCAAAGTTGAAAGTGGCAGAAACGCTGCTGATGATTCCGGACCTGTTCCACCATTTTCTTTGCGGAGAACGGGTGGTAGAACATACCGAGGCGACAACGACCCAGATGTATTCGCCCACGAGCGGTTGGGCACGAGATGTATTGGACACGCTCGAGATTCCGACGTATATCCTGCCCGCGGTCGTTCATCCGGGAACGATGCTGAGTCAAGTGCGCGATGAAGTTCTGCGCGATATCGGCTTCAGCAGCAGTTTTCCGGTAGTGGCGGTCGCTTCGCACGATACCGCGAGCGCTGTGGCTGCCATCCCAGGCATGAATGAGAACAGCGCCTTCATCAGCAGCGGCACCTGGAGTTTGATGGGTGTCGAACTGCGGGAGCCGATCACGTCCGATCGCGCTTACTCGCTCGGCTTCACCAACGAGGGCGGCGCTGACGGATCCATCCTGCTGGTTAAAAATCTTACCGGGCTCTGGCTCTTGCAGGAGTGTCAACGGCAATGGAGCCGCGAGGGACACCATTACGCCTGGAGCGACATTGCAGCGATGGCGGCCACCGCGCCGGCCTTCGCATGTTTGCTGGACGTGGACGCGAACGATTTTCGCGCTCCCGAAGACATGCATCGAGCGATCGCTGCATATTGCCGGCGAACCATGCAGCCGAATCCAGACACCATTGGCGTGGTCGCGCGCGGCTGCTTTGAAAGCCTGGCGCTGAAGTATCGCTCGGTGTTGGAATCGCTGGAAGCCGTGACGTCGCGTCAACTCGACACCATTCGAATCGTCGGCGGAGGGTGCCTGAACACGTTGCTCTGCCAGATGACGGCCGATGCATGCAATCGCACCGTGGTCAGCGGTCCGGCGGAAGCCTCCGCGTTCGGTAATGTCATGCTGCAAGCCATCGCCACCGGACCTCTTTCAAACATTGGCGCAGGTCGCGCCGCAATCGCTGCCTCCATCCAATGCGTGACCTATTTCCCGCAAAGAACCGATGTGTGGGATGAGGCCTACGCGCGAATGGAACAAACGCACATGCACGCTTGAATCGGGAAAGTGAGGGATACCGTATGCACAGCACAGTCACGACGCTACCTCGGCACCAAATGTTGATTGATGGCGAACTGGTGGCATCGCAGAAAACCATCGAGGTCATCAATCCCACCACAGAAGAAGTGATTTCCGAAGTTCCCAGCGGAACTTTGGAGGATGTGAATGCGGCCGTCCTGGCTGCAGAAAAGGCACAGAAAAGCTGGAGCCAGTTGCCGGCCATTGAACGCGCGCAATATTTGCGCGAGATTGCTCAGGCCATCCGCGCGGACCGCGAGCATCTCGCCCATGTAATCACCGAGGAGCAAGGAAAAATATTGTCGCTGGCTCAGGTGGAAGTGGACTTTTCCGCCGATTACCTGGACTACATGGCGGAGTTCGCGCGCCGCTACGAGGGCGAGATCATCCAGAGCGATCGTCGCGGAGAAAATATTCTGCTCTTCAAGCATCCGATTGGCGTGATCGCCGGCATCCTTCCGTGGAACTTTCCGTTTTTCCTGATCGTTCGCAAGATGGCGCCCGCATTGGTGACCGGCAATACCATCGTCATCAAACCCAGCAGCGAAACACCCAACAATGCATTCGAGTTCGCAAAGGTTGTCGCCAAGTCACGATTGCCGAAAGGCGTGTTCAATCTGGTCTCCGGCAAAGGAAGCGTAGTGGGAGACGGTCTGGCACGTCATCCCAAGGTGGGCATGGTCAGCCTGACCGGCAGCGTGGAAGGCGGGATCGCGGTCATGCGAGCAGCGGCGGATAACGTGACCAAGGTCTCTCTGGAACTGGGCGGCAAAGCGCCGGCAATCGTGATGCAGGACGCAGACCTCGATCTTGCGGTGAAATCCATTCGTGCCTCACGCATCATCAATACCGGCCAGGTCTGTAATTGTGCCGAGCGCGTCTACGTGCAGGAACCCATCGCAGATCGATTTATTACAGCGATGAAGAAGGCGATGGAAAATACCGTTGTCGGGGATCCATTCGAGAAGAATACAGAGATGGGGCCGATGGTCAGCCGAGCGCAGATGGAATCCGTCGACAAAGCGGTGCAGACAGCAGTTGCGGAGGGGGCGGAACTTCTGTGCGGCGGCAAAAAGTATAGCGACCGAAAAGGATATTTCTATTCGCCGACCGTACTGACCCACTGTCGCCAGGATTCGCAGGTCATGCAGCAGGAAGTCTTCGGGCCGGTGCTGCCGATTACCACCTTCAAAGACCTGGATGAGGCCATTGAAGATGCCAACGATTGTCAATACGGACTGACCTCTTCCATTTACACACGAAGCCTGGACGTGGCCATGCGCGCCTGCAACGAAATCAAGTTCGGCGAAACCTATGTGAATCGCGAAAATTTTGAGGCGATGCAGGGCTTTCATGCGGGCTGGCGCAAATCCGGCATCGGCGGCGCAGACGGCAAACACGGACTCGAGGAATATCTGCAGACGCACGTGGTCTATATGAACTACGACTGGAAGAACAAGGCGTCTTCGTAGTCCTGGGCATAGCGGCTATGGACGCGAACGCGCGGTACAAATGTCGGTAGAGTCGAGAGCGGATACATTGGTGTCGAGAGGAATTCGCCCGTAATGCTGGTGCCCCCTGCAGAAACCGAGACGACCACGCACAATCCGCATCAACATCCGCTGATCCCGCAAGGAATGGGCCTGCAGTTCTTTCTGGTCGCGGGCCTGTTTTTCCTTTGGGGCGTTCCCAACAACCTGAACGATGTCTTGATCCGCCAATTCATGACCTCGTTTGCGATTTCGCGATTCCAAGCGGGCCTGGTTCAGTCCGCGTTTTATCTGGGATATTTCTTGTTGGCTACTCCAGCCGCGCTGCTGATGCGAAAGTTCGGCTACAAAATGGGCTTCATCACCGGCCTGCTTCTTTTCGGTACGGGAGCCTTTCTGTTCTGGCCAGCCGCGCTCGTCGGAAGGTATTCATTTTTCCTGGCGGCGCTGTTTGTCATCGCCAGCGGGCTCTCGTTTCTGGAAACGGCTTCGAACCCATTTGCCGCGCAGATGGGAGACCCGGAAAGTGCCGCTCGACGACTGAATTTTGCGCAGGCCTTCAATCCACTGGGCGCGATCTGCGGTGTCCTGATCGGCACGATATTTATTTTTTCCGGCATTGAGCTGAACCCGCAGCAAGTCGCAGCCATGCAGGCTGCACATACCTACCAGGCCTATCTTCATCGGGAAACCATGCGCGTCGTCACGCCTTATCTCGTCATTGGCGCGATCGCATTCTTCTGGGCCTTCCTGATTGCGCGTACAAAGTTCCCGGTAATCGCTGGAGAACATGAAAATGCGAATGAAGACCATGGACGATTTGTGGAGTTGCTGCGATATCCGCATTTCTTGCTGGCGATTCTCGCGCAATTTTTGTATGTCGGCGCGCAAGTGGGCACCTGGAGCTACTTTATTCAGTACATTGAAAGCTCAACCCACGAGCCGGAAAAAGTTGCCGGATATTTATTGACGGGAACGCTGGTTGCATTTGGCGTCGGAAGATTCGCCTCGTCCGCTCTGATGCGATATGTACAACCGCATCTGTTAATGGGCGTCTACGGTTTGATCAATATTGCGCTGCTTGGAATCGGCATTCGCTTTCCCGGATGGGCAGGACTGTGGGCGATTTTTGCTACCAGCTTCTTCATGTCCGTCATGTACCCAACCATTTTCGCTCTCGGCATTCGTGGCCTGGGGCGCAATACCAAGATTGGCGGGTCTCTGATTGTGATGGGAATCGTTGGTGGCGCAGTGTTGACTCCAGCAATGGGCCTGATCTCAGAGTGGTCGCACAGCATTGCGCTCGCGTACCTGGTTCCATTGCTCGCCTATGCTGGCGTCGCGTTGTATTCCTTCTTCGGAACGGAACTTTCTCGCAGAACGCTGGCGACAACGAATGACGCCGCATAAACGAATTAGCATTCACGAATCAAGGAGAAAAGAAGATGACGATTGACGCAATCTCAAGACGCTCATTTTTGAAGCAGGTGGGTGCTGCTGGCGCCATGGCATATTCCGCCAATGCAGAAGCGCTCACTCTCACTGCTCCTCAATCTGCCACCGGCAACGATGTAGTTTCGGCTGCGGACGCCACGCAGGCCGCGACGCGTGCGCAGAGAATGGCGTGGTGGCATGCAGCGAAGTTTGGAATGTTCATTCACTGGGGGCTGTACAGCGTATTGGGTCAGCATGAGTGGGCCATGGAAGCCGAAGGAATTCCGATTCCGCAATATGAGTTGATGGCGAAACACTTCAACCCCAAGCCCAACGCCGCGCGAGATTGGGCAAGGCTGGCGAAGCGCGCCGGGCAGAAGTACATGGTGATGACGACCAAGCATCATGAGGGCTTCTGCATGTTCGATACAAAGCTGACGGATTATTGCGCGCCGAAACAAGGCCCGGGACGAGACCTTGTGCGGGAGTATGTGGAAGCGGCACGCGCGGAGGGCCTGCGAGTTGGCTTCTACTATTCGCTGATGGACTGGCATCATCCCGATGGAGCGCGATGCAAAACCGATGAAGCGGCGCGGAAGAGATTTGTCGCGTATACCCACGGCCTGATTCGCGAATTGATGACCAATTACGGAAAGATCGACATCCTTTGGTATGACGTCGATTGGCCGCTGACACCTGAGGGATGGGAATCGGAGCGCATGAATGCGATGGTCTTTCAGCTTCAGCCGGAAATTATTGTGAATAATCGCAACGGCCTCGACGGAGATTTTTCCACTCCGGAGCAGCACATCGAAGCGGCGAAAGAAGGTCGAGCATGGGAGACATGCATGACTCTGAACGACAGCTGGGGCTATAACCGC
>Ga0335075_10016244_pt1 | contig 11135 bp, 7 predicted proteins | sample Lox_Sample_24_FD_206723 | JGI IMG/M metagenome (GOLD analysis project Ga0335075, IMG submission 206723) | Soil microbial communities from Loxahatchee National Wildlife Refuge, Florida, United States - Lox_Sample_2.4 | ecosystem: Environmental > Terrestrial > Soil > Wetlands | place: USA: Florida... | reverse complement strand
GTTTTTCACATGGATGCCCCGCGCCAGCCGGCATCCATGTGAAGGACCCCGCGGCGCCTACTCCCACTCAATAGTCCCCGGCGGCTTGGACGTGATGTCGAGCACCACGCGGTTGACCTCGCGCAGCTCGTTGATCATGCGCGAGGCGACCGTCTCGAGCAGGTCGTAGGGCAGCCTGGCCCAGTCAGCGGTCATGGCGTCGTCGCTGGTGACGGCGCGCACGACGACGACGTGGCCGTAGGTGCGCTCGTCGCCCTGCACGCCCACGGTGCGCACGTCGGGCAGCACGCAGAAGGACTGCCACAGCTCGCGGTACAGCCCGGCCCTGCGGATCTCCTCCTGCAGGATGTGGTCGGCCTCGCGGAGCACGTCCAGGCGCTCCTTGGTGGCTTCCCCGCCTACGACCCTGATGGCGAGGCCGGGGCCGGGGAACGGCTGGCGCCAGACCAGGCGCTCGGGCAGCGCCAGCTCCTCGCCGACGGCGCGCACCTCGTCCTTGAACAGCGCGCGCAGGGGCTCGACCAGCTCGAAGCTGAGGTCCTCGGGCAGGCCGCCGACGTTGTGGTGCGACTTGATCGTGGCGGCGCCGGTGCCGCCGCCGGACTCGATCACGTCGGAGTACAGCGTGCCCTGCACGAGGAAGCGCGCGGGAGCGCCGTCGGCGCGCGCCAGCCTGTCGGCCTCCTCCTCGAACACCTTGATGAACTCCGCGCCGATCGCCTTGCGCTTGGCCTCCGGGTCGCTGACGCCCTTCAGGCGCGCCAGGAAGCGCTGCTCGGCGTCCACGGCGACGAGCGGCACCTTGAAGGTGTCGCGGAAGGTCCTCACCACCTGCTCGCCCTCGTCCTTGCGCATGAGGCCGTGGTCGACGAACACGCACGTCAGCTGGTCGCCGACGGCGCGGTGCACGAGCAGCGCCGCCACCGAGGAGTCGACGCCGCCCGACAGGCCGCAGATCACGTTGCCCTCGCCCACCTGCTCGCGGATGCGCCGCACCTGTTCCTCGACGATGGAAGCGGCCGACCAGTCGCGCTCGCAGCCGCAGATCTCCTCCAGGAAGCGCGTGAGGATCTCCTCGCCGTACGGGGTGTGCACGACCTCGGGGTGGAACTGGATGCCGTAGACGCGCCGGCGGACGTCCTCCACGGCGACGACGGGCGACGCGCTGGAGGAGGCGAGCGCGAGGAAGCCGGGCGGCGGCTCGAACACGGTGTCGCGGTGGGACATCCAGCAGGTCTGCTCGCGGGGCATGCCGCGCAGCAGCACGCCCGGCTCGGACACGTGCAGCTCGGAGCGGCCGAACTCCCCCACCTCCGCCTGCTCCACGCGGCCGCCCAGCGAGTGCACGAGCAGCTGCATGCCATAGCAGATGCCCATCACGGGGACGCCCAGCTCCAGCAGGCCCGGCTCGAGCGGCGGCGCGCCGTCCGCGTACACGGACGCGGGGCCGCCCGACAGGATGATGCCGCGCGGCTCGCGCGCGGCTATCTGCTCGAGCGGCACGTGATGGGGCAGCAGCTCGCTGAACACGCCGCAGTCGCGCACCCTGCGCGCGATCAGCTGCGAGTACTGCCCGCCGTAGTCGAGCACGACGATCTCCTGGGCGGCGGTGGCGGGCCGGCCGGGCGCCCGCTGCTGCTCGACCTCCGGCTCGACGGCCGTGGAGGCGGAGTCAGTCATCTACGAGAGCGGCCACCTTCCCGTTGGTCGCCCCCATGCCCACGCCCTGATCGCGCTGGAGGGCCTTGCCCTCGGTCTGCAGCGCCGGCGCCACGACCACCTCCGCGCGGTTGAACTCCGCGAGGTCCTTGTGGCCGCAGGTCGCCATCGAGGTGCGCAGGCCGCCGAACAGGTTGAAGGTGCCGTCGTTCTCGTGCGCGGGACCCACGAGGATCTCTTCGAGCGTGCCGTTCTGGGTGGTGGCCACACGCGCGCCGCGGGGCAGGCTCGGATGGAAGGTGGCCATGCCCCAGTGAAAGCCGCGCCCCGGCGCTTCATACGCCCGCGCCAGCGGCGAGCCGATCATGACCGCGTCCGCTCCCAGCGCGATCGCCTTGGAGACGTCGCCGCCGTTGCGCATGCCGCCGTCGGCGATCACCTGGCAGTACTCGCCGGTCTCGAGCATGTGCGTGGAGCGCGCGTGCGCGACGTCGGCGATCGCCGTCGCCTGCGGCACGCCGATGCCGAGCACGCCGCGCGTCGTGCACGCGGCTCCCGGTCCCACGCCCACGAGCACGCCAGCGGCGCCGGTGCGCATGAGGTGCAGGCCCGTGTGGTAGGAGGCGCAGCCGCCGACGACCACCGGCACTTCCAGGGTGGGGATGAACTCCTTGAGGTTGAGGGGCTCGGAGACCGTGGAGACGTGCTCGCCGGAGACGACGGTGCCCTGGATCACCAGCACGTCGAGCCCCGCCTCCATCGCGATCTCGTGGTAGCGCAGGACCCGTTGGGGGGTCAGCGACGCGGCGACCACGACCTTCTGCTCCTTGATCTCGCGGATGCGCTGGGCGATCAGTTCGGGCCTGACGGGCTCGCTGTAGATCTCCTGCATCTCGCGCGTGGCCTCCTCGCGCGGAAGCGCGGCGATCCTCTCCAGCTGCTCCTCGGCGTCCTCGTAGCGGGTGAAGATGCCCTCGAGGTTGAGCACCGCGAGGCCGCCCAGCCGGCCGATGATGCCGGCGGTCTCGGGCGAGACCACGCCGTCCATGGCGGAGGCCAGCATCGGCAGCTCGAACTGGTAGGGGCCGAGCTTCCAGGAGATGTCGATGTCGTCTGGGTCGCGCGTGCGCCGCGAGGGCACGATCGCGATGTCATCGAAGCCATACGCGCGGCGGCCCTTCTTGCCGCGCCCGATCTCTATCTCCATCGCAGCATCCTCGCAGTCTCGGCGGACATCTGCCGGCGCGACACACGCGCTCGCGCCCCGCGCCCATCGGCGCCGAAGGCGATCCGGCGGGGCGCCGTGGGGGGCTTGTGGGCGTGTGCGGGCAAGTGCGGCTGAGCATAGCAACGGCCACAGCCGCGCTTATGCCCTCGGATATGCTCGATCAGGTAATGAGCGACGCCGTGCAGACACGCTATGACCCGCACGCCATCGAGGCGCGCCGTCAGTCCGCGTGGCGCGAGCGCGACGCCTTCGCGACGCCGCCGCTGAACGACGAGCGGACGCACATCTACATCAAGCCCTCCGCCCCGTTCACCTCGGGCAACGTGCACATCGGGCACGTGCGCAGCTACTCGATCGGCGACGCCTACGCGCGCTTCCGCCGCGCGTGCGGCGACGCGGTGCTGTTCTCATTCGGGTTCGACGCCTTCGGGCTGCCCGCGGAGCTGGGCGCGATCGCCGGCGGGGAGTCGCCCAGCGAGTGGGTCAACCGCTGCGCCCAGCACATGACCGGCCAGCTGCAGCGGCTGGGCTTCTCCTTCGACTGGCAGCGCTCGTTCATGAGCTCGGACGCGGTCATGTACCGCTGGTCGCAGTGGCTGTTCCTGACGCTGCTGGAGGCGGGGCTGATCTACAGGGGCACGGGCAACGTGGACTGGTGCGAGAACTGCCAGACGACGCTGGCCTCCATCCAGGTGGAGGCGGGCGGCACGTGCTGGCGCTGCCACGGCCCGGTGCGGTTGATCCAGCTCCCGCAGTGGTACCTGCGCATCAGCGCGTACCTGCAAGAGAACGACCGGCGGCTGGCGGAGCTGGCGGCGAGCGGCATCTGGGACGAGGTGTCGCTGGCCTCGCAGGAGATAGTGCTGGGGCGCATCGACGGCGTGGAGCTGGAGCTGACCGAGCCGTCCCGCCCGGACGGGGCGCGGCTGAACGTGTTCACACCCCACGCGGATGCGCTGGCGCAGGCGCGCTTCGTGCTGATGTCCGCGCGCCATCCCGACGTGGAGCAGTGGGCGTCCGAGCCGGCGGTGTTCGAGCAGCTGGAGCAGCTGCGCTCGGGTGGGTGGGAGCGCAGCGCGCGCGAGGCGGAGACGATCCCGCTGATCGACACCGGGCGCGTGCTGGCCGGCCCCGCCGGCGCGCCGCTGCCGGTGCTGGTCTCGCCGCTGGTGGACTCGCGCTTCGGCGTGACCGCGGTGCTGGGCGTGCCGACGCGCGACCGCACCGACGAGGTGATCGCGGGCAGGCTGGGGATGCAGGTGGCGGCGGACGGCGCGGGCGAGGGCGATACAGGGGCGGGCGCGGACGGCGCCGGCGCGCAGGACGCCTCGCTTGCGGCGGGCGCGCGCACGGCGGTGCGCTACCGGGCGTTCGACTTCACGATCTCGCGCCAGCGCTCGTGGGGCACGCCGATCCCGATCGTGTACTGCGACGGCTGCGGCACCGTGCCGGTGCCGCGCGAGCAGCTGCCGGTGCTGCTGCCGCTTGACATCCGCCCCACGGGCACGGGCAACCCGCTGGCGGAGCTGGAGGAGTTCGTCAACACCACCTGCCCCGCCTGCGGCGGGCCGGCGCGCCGTGAGACGGACACGCTGGACTGCCACTTCGACGCGCTGTGGCTGTGGATTCCCGCGTGCGTGCCCGCGCACGCGCGCGAGCAGTCGCTGGAGGAGATGCTGGCGCTGCCCGACCTGCGCCGCTGGCTGCCGTCCGAGCGCCTGGTGGCAGGCTCGGACAGCGGCAACTTCGTGTTCGACCAGCGCATCGTGACGAAGGCGCTGCGCGACATCGGGCCGCTGGCGTTCCTGGAGGACGGCGAGCCGTTCGCGGGCTGCCTGTTCCACGAGATGGTGGTGAGCGGCGGGCGCAAGATGAGCAAGCACCTGGGCAACGTGGTCGACCCGGACGAGCTGGTGGAGCGCTACGGCGCCGACACCGTGCGCTTGGCGGTGCTGTACGCGGCCAGGCCGCAGAAGTCGCTGAACTGGAGCGACTCGGCGGTGCTGCACTGCCACAGGTTCCTGACCCAGGTGTGGGAGTTCTCGCGCGCAAGGCTCGAGCAGCACGCGGCCGTGCACGCCCTGGCAGGGCACGGGGCGCAAGCCGGGCAGGAGCCGGCGGACGAGGCGGGCGAGCGTGCGCCAGACAGAGACAACACCGAGCACCTGCGCGTGAAACTGTCGGAGTGGTGCGAGAACGGCGTGCGGCGCATCACGCAGGACATGGAGAGCCTGGAGATGCACAGCGCGGTGCGCAACGTGATGCGCCTGTTCGACCGCATCAAGGATTTCGACAAGCGCGTGCGCGCACGCCAGGACGCTGTCAGCGAGGCCAACAGTGAGGCGCTGGTGCAGGCGCTGAGCGTGCTCGCGCAGGTGCTCGGGCCGTTCGCGCCGCACATGGCGGAGGAGCTGTGGCTGGCGTGCGGGCGGCAGGAGCACGCCGCACAGACGCCGTGGCCGGGCGTATCGTTGGAGGTGATCGCATGAGCACCACCACCGCACAGACACCCGTGCGTGGCTCGGGGCAGCGGACGCGCTCGTGCGCGACCGGCCTGGCGTGCCACCGCTGCGAGCGCAGCTACGCGCTCGAGGAGGCGGTGTTCGCGTGCCCTGATTGCGGCAAGGGCCTGGACGTGGTCTACGACTACGAGCTGGCGGCGCGCCACTTCAAGGAGGTGCCCAGCGCGCAGCGCCCCCAGAACATCTGGCACTTCGAGGAGCTGCTGCCGATCGTGGACGCGGCTGCCCAGGCGCGCGTGGGCCGGCACGCGGGCTACACGCCGCTGATTCGCGCCGACCGTCTGGGCGCGGAGCTGGGGATCGCGAACCTGTACCTGAAGGACGACTCCAGCAACCGCCCGAGCTTCTCGTACAAGGACCGCGTGGTCTCGATGTCGGTGGCGAGGCTGCTCGAGCGCGGCGGCACGGAGATCGGCTGCGTGTCCACGGGCAACGTCGGCACGGCGGTGGCGTCGCTGGCGGCGAAGGCGGCCGTGGACGCGTACGTGTTCTATCCCAACCGCCTGGAGAACACGAAGGCGCGCGCGTGCATGGCGCTGGGCGCGAAGGTGTGCCAGGTGGAGGGCAACTACGACGAAGCCAACAGGCGCTGCCGCGAACTGGCCGAGCGCACGGGCATGGACTTCGCCAACATCACCTTGCGGCCGTTCTATGCGGAGGGGGCGAAGACCGCGGCGTTCGAGATCGTCGAGCAGCTGGAGTGGAACGCGCCGGACCACATCGTCACGGCAGCGGCCGGCGGCACGCTGTCCTCGCGCCTGCACAAGGGCCTGGTGGAGCTGCAGCAGCTGGGGCTGTCGGACACCGACAAGACGCGCATCCACATCGCCCAGCCGAGCGGGTGCAACCCGATCGCGACCGCGATCCTGGCGGAGGAGGCGGAGATACATGCGGTGACGCCGGAGACGGCCGCGCATTCGCTCGCGATCGGAGCGCCGGGCGACGGCTATCTGGTGATCGATGCGGTGCGCAAACGCGGCGGCACGGGCGGCTTCGCCAGCGACCCGCAGATCTTCGCGGGCATCGACCTGCTGGCGGCGACGGAGGGGCTGCTGACGGAGCCCGCGGGCGGCACGACGGTTGCGGTGCTCGAGAAGCTGGCGGCGGTGGGGCGCTTCGCGCCCGACGAGACGGTGGTGGCGATCATCACGGGCAACGGTCTGAAGACGCTCGACGACCACCCGCTGAAGTCCTGGCCGGACAAGATCGACTGCGAGCTCGACGCGATGCAGGCGGCGCTGGGCGAGCTAAAAGGCAGCGGCACGCTCGTGGACAGCGCGCGCGAGCAGCTGCACGCCTAGCGCTCGTGGGAGACGTCTAGCGAGCTGACTGGACGGGTAGAGACGGCACAGATGGCACGAGCCAAGGCGAGCCCGTTTGCCTCCCCGAAGGAATTTCGCGAGGTGATGAACCGGGTCTTCCAGATGATGAGCGACGATCCCGAGATGGGACCGAGGCTGCGCGACGCGGACGTCCCGCAGCGTTTCGAGTTCGACGACCTCGACCTGGTGATGAACGTGCGGGCCGGCCGTAGCGGCGAGCAGGCGAACCTGGCGTGGGAGTGGACCGACGAGGTGGACTGGTCGCCGAAGGTGCGCATGACGATGTCCTCGGAGACCGCCAACCGCTACTTCCAGGGCCGCGAGAACGTCGCCTATGCGATCGCCCGCCGGCGCATCAAGACGGGCGGCGACATCAGGGCTGCGCTCGAGCTGATCCCCATAACCAAACCGATCTTCGAGCGCTACCGCAGCCTGGTGGCACAGGAGTACCCGCACCTCGAGCTGAGCTGACGCGACGGCGTGCGCGTCACGCCGGGCGAACCGACGTGCCTCCCCACTCCTCGGGCGCGACGTCGGCGAGCGTCTGCGAGAACGTCCACTGGTGGCCGGCGGGGTCCTCTGCGGTGTACTGGCGCTCGCCGTACTCGAAGTCCGTCGGCTCCATCAGGATGCGCGCGCCACACGCGCGGGCGTGCTCGCAATGGGCGCGGGCGTCCTGCACGCGCACCATCACCGAGTGCGTGGCCTCGCCGGGACGCGGCGGCCGGCGGTCGCCGCGCACGTCGCCGACGATCACAGCGCCATCGTTGAAGCTGAGTTGCGAGCGGTGATCCTCGCCTATGCGCACGCGCTCGGCGAAGCCGAAGGCCGTGCTCAGCCAGTCGACGGCCTGACGAACGTCGGGATACACGAGGACGGGGATGACGGTCGCGCTGGGGATGGAGCGGTTGGCCTTCATGCCGGCTGAGAGTATCCGGCTGCGCGCCGCGCGTGACGCCCGGCGCGCCTGCTTTGCAAGGGCACGCCGCTAGCGCTGTCTGCCTCGCTCCTCTTCCACCGCCGCGGCCAGGTCGACCAGGCGCACGTCGAGTGCGTGCGCGACGTCGAGCACGGTCGCCCATGCAGGCGCCGACTGCGCCAGCTCGATCCGCGCCAACGCGCCAGCCGTGAGGCCAGCCCGATGGCCGAGTTGTTCCTGCGAGTCGCCTCGCTGCTCCCGCAAGCGTCGCAGCACGACACCGAGAGCACGATCGCGCTTCGTCGGCTTTGGCACAAACAGAACATGCCACGCGCTGCATAGTCAAGTCTATGGCTTATACTGTCTGGTCTTTACGCCCCGCAGTATGCTACGGTGCGCGCACTGCGCGTCCCCACCGTGCAGCGCAGCGCGCCGGCGCCCGTTGTCAGTGGCGCCGGCGCCCAAAGCATCGCCACGTTTCGGGGGGAATCACGACAGCCCAGGCACGCCTGCGAATGCTTGCAAAAAGGACGCAGCGACTCGACTCATAGAAAGACCCCGCGTCAGCGGGGTCTTTCCGTAGGAGATCGATAAGCCGGATTCTGTCGTTGCGCAGCCATCCATCTGAGCGGCCTACCTGGACCTCGGCGGGCAGCCTGCGAGCGGTCCTGTTTGGCCTTGCATCGGGTGGGGTTTGCCCAGCCGCCGCGTCACCGCGACGCTGGTGCGCTCTTACCGCACCATTTCACCCTTGCCGGCCCGCCGTTCACGTGGGACGGCGGACGTAGGCGGTTTGTTTCTGTGGCACTTTCCCGCGGGTTTCCCCGGGTCGATATCTCGACCACCCTGCCCTTCGATGTCCGGACTTTCCTCGAAGGCGCTCGAGCGCCTCCGCGGCTGCATGATCTCCCGCATCAACCTAGCGGCTGGGACCACGCGCGTGAAGGCTTGGGCGTCGCGCCTCGGGCGCGGGGCCGCGGCCCAGGCTGTTCAAGGCGCCAGTCAAACTCGCCGCAGCAGGCCCACCACGCGCCCGAGGACTTTGACCTCCTTGCTGCGGATCGGCTCCATCGTCTCGTTCTCTGGCTGCAAGCGGATGTGATCGGATTCGCGGTAGAAGCGCTTGACCGTCGCCTCCTCCCCCAGGAGCGCCACGACCACCTCGCCGTCGCGAGCGGTGTCCTGGGGGTGCACGACCACGTAGTCGCCTTCGAGTATGCCAGCGTCCTTCATCGAGTCGCCGCGTATCCGCAGCAGGTAGCCGCCGTCATCGCCGCCGGCGATCTCGGGAACCGACACGTAGTCTTCGATGTTCTCCTCTGCGAGCACCGGCTGCCCCGCGGCAACGGAGCCGAGCAGGGGCAAGCCTTCGGCGCGCACGATCCCGCGAACGCTCTCGACCGCGCTGCCCACGGCTCGGTCGAGCAGCTCGATCGCGCGGGGCTTGGACGGGTCCCGGCGCAGCAGCCCGATCTTCTCGAGGTTGGCCAGGTGCGCGTGCACGGTCGAGGACGACGCCAGGCCGACGGCTTTGCCGATGTCGCGCACGGTCGGCGGATAGCCGTACTTGGCGGAGTACTTGCGGATGAAGTCGAAGATCTCCTGCTGGCGCTTGGTCAGATCCATGTCTTCGTGTCTCCCTGTCCGGGTGGGTTGCGGGCTGCGACGAACATGTGTTCGCACTGTAGCGCCGGCGCTGGACGGACACAAGGGCTGCACCAGAGGGGGCGCGGGCGCGCTGGCCGCGCCGTTCCGGGGTCAGGAGCCCGGGGATATACTCGCGCTCCTGCGCCCGTGGCGGAATTGGTAGACGCGCAAGGTTGAGGGCCTTGTGGACCTCACGGTCCGTGGTGGTTCGAGTCCACTCGGGCGCACTCGAAAAACCCTGCAAATCAGGGCTTTTCGTCGTTAAGGGTCTCTCGCCTGGGGCGCTGGGCGATTGTTCGTTTTTGGGCCAGTGGCCCAACCGAACAATTTGCCGAACATCTCGTGTGCCGGATGTTCGGCGTCAGGGTCAATGGAGGTATGCAGCTGAGGGCCTTTCCGATCTCGCCGTGCCGAACAAGATGGGTCAGATGTGCCGTGGACAGCGTGGTCCCCGACGCTGCGTCGCTCCTCAGAGCGAGCGGCTCGGAGGCGTGAGATGAGCTACAGCCTCGTGCGGGGGAAGTGGGAGGTGCGCTGGCGCGATCGCGATGGCCGGGAGCGTTCGCGCGGCTTCGATGACGAGGCGCCCGCGCAGGCGTTCGATGAAGCGATCCACGACCAGAAGGTCAAGGAACGCAGGCAGACGAGCTACGGGGAGGGCGGCGGGGTCTACCCCTATCAGACAGCGGACGGCACGCGCTGGCGGTGCAAGGTCAAGCGCTCGGATGGGACGTGGACGTACAAGCGCGGGTTCAAGAGCCCGAGCGCAGCTGTGAACTGGCGGCGGCGGCAGCTGGAGCGCGTCGAGCGGCGCGAGGTCATCCACACGCGGGAGACCTTCGGCGAGTTCTTTCCGCGCTGGCTGACTCGGCGCAAGCCCTATCTCGAGGATGGCAGCTGGAGCTGTTACGAGCGCGACGGACGCATCCGGCTTCTGCCCGCGCTCGAGTCGGTCCCGCTCGGGGTGATGGAAGTCGAGCACGTCCGTGACCTGATGGACGTGATGACCGAGGGAATGGAAAGCGGGGAGATCGCGCCGAAGACGGTCAACAACACGCTCACCACGCTCGTCGTGTGCCTGAACGAAGCGGTGAAAGACAAGCTGATGGTGACGAACCCGGCGCTTGAGATCCCGAAGCTGCCGCTGGGGCATGTGGAGCGGGAGTACCTGCGGCTGCATGAGATCCCGCTCTACCTCGACTCGTGCTCACTGGTTTACCGTCCGCTTGCTGAGCTGCTGATCGGCAGCGGCCTGCGGATCTCCGAGGCGATCGCTCTGCAGCTCGGCGACCTGGAACTCGAAGACTCGGGCGGCGTGATCGTGGTGTACCGCTCGCGCAAGAAGGGCAGGGTCGGCTCAACGAAGTCAGATCGTTTCCGCGCGGTGGAGATCGGGCCTGGTCTCTCGGCGGCGGTGCGTGAGCAGGTCGAGAAGCGCGCGGCGATGGCCGGCGGCGACAAGCTGGACGCGCTGCTCTACACGATGCCGGTGCGGGTCCGCAAGACCGACCAGGGGCGGTGGGAGGGCGATGGCGACGGCAAGTCGTTCGATCGCACGACCGTCTCGCGCGACTGGCACAAGGCGGCGCTGCGGGACGCGGACCTGCGCGACATGCCGCTGCACGCGCTGCGGCACACCGCGGCGGCGGCGTGGCTGGCGGGCGGCAACTCCTTGAAGTACGTGCAGGACCAGCTCGGGCACGGTGACATTCGCACGACCGAGCGCTACTACGGGCACCTGGAGCGCCACGTGAAGAAGGAGGGCGCGAAGGCGACCGAGGCGGCTATCGCCCGCGCGGTGCGCGAGCACGAGGGCCGCCGGCGCAGCGGCTACGCCG
>Ga0335075_10016241_pt1 | contig 11135 bp, 9 predicted proteins | sample Lox_Sample_24_FD_206723 | JGI IMG/M metagenome (GOLD analysis project Ga0335075, IMG submission 206723) | Soil microbial communities from Loxahatchee National Wildlife Refuge, Florida, United States - Lox_Sample_2.4 | ecosystem: Environmental > Terrestrial > Soil > Wetlands | place: USA: Florida... | reverse complement strand
AGGTCGTTGCAGGCCTCGATCACCCGCTCGGCCATCGAAGCTTCGGCCTTCTTCAGGTAGCTGCGCGGGTCATAAACCTTCTTGCTACCCACGTCGCCGTCGACCTTGAGCACGCCGTCGTAATTGGTGAACATGTGCGCGGCGATAGGCCGGGTGAATGCGTACTGGGTGTCGGTGTCGACGTTCATCTTCACCACGCCGTAGCGCAGCGCCTCCTCGATCTCCGACTTCAGCGAGCCTGACCCGCCGTGGAAGACGAAGTCGAATGGCTTGGAGCCGTCCGGCAGGCCCAGCTTCGCCGACGCCACCTTTTGACCCTGGTCGAGGATGTCGGGGCGCAGCTTGACGTTGCCGGGCTTGTACACACCGTGCACGTTGCCGAACGTCGCGGCCAACAAATACTGACCGTGCTCGCCGTGGCCCAGCGCCTCGACGGTCTTCTCGAAGTCGTCGGGCGTGGTGTAGAGCTTGTCGTTGATCTCGTGGGCGACGCCGTCTTCCTCACCGCCCACCACACCGATCTCGATCTCCAGGACGATCTTGGCGGCCGCGGCCTCCTTGAGCAGCTCCTGGGCGATGACGAGGTTTTCGTCGATCGGCACCGCGGAGCCGTCCCACATGTGCGACTGGAACAGCGGGTCTTTACCGGCGGCGACCCGCCTGGCGGATATCTCCAGCAGCGGACGCACGTAGGTGTCCAGCTTGTCCTTCGGGCAGTGGTCGGTGTGCAGCGCGACGTTGATCGGGTACTTGTCCGCGATTACCCGGGCGAACTTGGCTAGCGCCACCGCGCCGGTGACCATGTTCTTCACCCCCAACCCGGAGCCGAACTCCGCACCACCCGTCGAGAACTGGATGATGCCGTCGCTGCCGGCGTCGGCGAATCCCTTGATGGCGGCGTTGATGGTCTCCGACGACGTGCAGTTGATGGCCGGGAAGGCGTACGAGTTCTCTTTGGCACGTCGCAGCATCTCGGCGTAGACCTCTGGCGTGGCGATGGGCATGTAAGTTCCTTCCTGACGTCTCGCGCATCAGTATCGCAACAAGTTCGGGGCTGCCGCAGCCCGCCTGGTGAGGGTCCGTCGGCCGCGCCGGTATCTTGAACTCCGTGAGCACCGCCGTGGTGGCCCTGCCCAACATCCTCGACCCGATGTACTGGATCGGTCCGCAAGGACTGTTCGCATCGGCGGTACTGCCGACGATCCTGGCCATCGTCTTCGTCGAGACGGGGCTGCTGTTCCCACTGCTTCCCGGCGAGTCGCTGCTGTTCACCGGTGGGCTGCTGGCGGCGCACGGCACACTCGACATCTGGGTGCTGGCGCCATGCGTGGCGCTGGTCGCGGTGCTCGGCGACCAGACGGGGTACTTCATCGGGCGCCGGATCGGGCCCGCGCTGTTCAAGAAAGAGGACTCGCGGTTCTTCAAGCAGCACCACGTGACGGAGTCGCACGCGTTCTTCGAGAAATACGGGCCCGCGGCGATCATCCTGGCCCGGTTCATGCCGTTCGTGCGGACTTTCACCCCGGTGGTCGCCGGGGTGTCGTACATGCGGTATCCGGTGTATCTGGGGTTCGACATCATCGGCGGCATCCTCTGGGGCGGCGGCGTCACGGTCGCCGGCTACTTCCTGGGCAACGTGCCGTTCATCCACCAGAATTTGGAGAAGATCGTCCTGGTGATCTTGTTCGTGTCGATGCTGCCGGCTTTCATCTCGGCGGGACGCGCTTACCGCAAGCGCCGCCGCGTGCCCGACCAAGAGCCCGAACGACTGCCGGTCCCCGAGTAACAGCTCCTACTTGGCTAAGCCGGTCGGAAGGTCAGCGCCACCCCGTTCATGCAATAGCGCAGGCCGGTCGGTTGCGGGCCATCATCGAAGACGTGGCCCAGGTGCCCGCCACAGCGTCGGCAGAGCACCTCGGTACGCGTCATACCCAAGCTGTTGTCTGGCCGCTCGAGCACCGCATTGTCCAGAGCTTTCCAGAAGCTCGGCCAACCGGTGCCGCTGTCGAACTTGGTAGTTGACGAGAACAGGTCCAGGCCACAGCCTGCACATCCGAACGTCCCGGGCCGGTGCTCGTCGTTCAGCGGGCTGCTGAAGGGTGCCTCGGTGGAAGCCGTGCGGAGCACCGCGTACTGCTGCGGGGTCAGAAGCTGCCGCCACTCCCCATCGGTGTGGTTGACCTCGAACGTTCCAGCCGGACTGCTCGGCGCACCGGCCGCGGTGAAGGCACACACCGAGCCGGACGCGGCGAGCACACCGAGCACGGCGCCGAGCAAGATGCGCCGTCGGGTCAAAGCCGGCCACGGTAGCGGTGGTGTCGGGGAGGTCACCTTTTCCAGGATACGGCCGCGTCCTCTAGACGGCGACCGTGAAATCGCAGCCGGTCTTGGCTCGGACGTCGGCGACGCTCACCCCCGGGTGTAATTCGGTAAGCGTAAGGCCGTGTTCTGGATCGACGTCGAAGACGCACAAGTCGGTGATGATCATGTCGACCACGCCCTTGCCGGTGATGGGCAGGCTGCATTGCTTGAGGATCTTCGGGCTGCCATCTTTCGCGGTGTGATCCATGACGACGATCACTCGCTTGACGCCCGACACCAAATCCATTGCGCCGCCGGGCCCTTTCACCATCTTGCCCGGCACCATCCAGTTGGCCAGGTCGCCGTTCTCGGCAACCTCCAGGCCGCCCAGGATGGACAGGTCGATGTGGCCGCCGCGGATCATCGCGAACGAATCGGCGCTGCTGAAAAAGCTTGACCCGGGGAGGCTGGTGACGGTCTGCTTGCCGGCATTGATCAGATCGGGGTCGACGCCGTCTTCGGTCGGGTAGGAACCGATGCCCAGCAGACCGTTCTCCGACTGCAGCGTCACGCTGATGTTGCCGGGAATGAAGTTGGCCACCAACGTCGGAATGCCGATGCCCAGGTTCACGTAGTAGCCGTCGCGTAGTTCCTGGGCGGCACGCTGGGCCATCAGCTCACGAATCGGGCTGTCGTGCTTCAGCGCCGCACCGCCGCTGGTGGTGCGGAACTCGATGCGCTTCTCGTAGTTGGTGCCCTCGATGATGCGGTCGACATAGATGCCGGAGGTATGGATCAGGTCGGGGTCCAGCTCGCCGACCTCGACCAGTTCTTCCACCTCGGCGACGGTCACCGCGCCGCAAGTGGCGATCATGGGGTTGAAGTTGCGCGCGGTCTTGCGGTAGACGAGGTTGCCCGCCTTGTCTCCCTTCCATGCTTTGATGATCGCCACATCGGCGCGAATGCCTTCTTCCAGAACGTATTCGGTGCCGTCGAAGACCCTGGTGTCTTTGCCTTCGGCAAGATTGGTGCCGTAAGCAGTGCGGGTGTAGAAACCCGGAATGCCGGCCCCGCCGGCGCGCAGCTTCTCCGCGAGCGTCCCCTGCGGAGTCAGCACCAGGTCCAGCTCTCCGGCCAGCACCTGCCGTTCGAACTCCTTGTTCTCGCCCACGTACGATGCGACGACCTTTGTCACCTGCCGCCCCTTGAGCAGCAGGCCCATCCCGAAATCGTCTACGCCGGCGTTGTTTCCGACGATGGTGAGGTCCTTGACGCCGCTGTCCACCAGGGCCTGGATCAGATTCTCCGGAATGCCACAGAGGCCGAACCCGCCGGCAGCGATGGTCATGCCATCCTTCAGCAGGCCGTGCAGAGCCGACACCGGATCGGGGTGGACTTTACTCATGAACGGTCCTCTCGTTGTTGGTCACTGCGTGCGCGGCCTCCATCAGCATCCAACCGGATAGTTGCACTGACAGATCGCGCTCGGCTATTTCCGAACCGGTGACCGCACCCCCGACGAAGTCGGCCTGCTGCCCGCCGGCCGTGGGCAGCTCCGCGGCGCGATCCCAGAACGGCCCGAACAACGGCAGACCCTGCACCGACTGCCGGTTGTCCCACGCCGACTGCGCCGACGACAGCACGATTTCGCGGGCGGTTTCGCGGGCGGCCGCATCCGCGGCGGACTCCCCCGGCAACGTGGTGGCGACCAAAGCCAGATAGCGAGCGGTGATTCCGGCGAACAGCCCGCCGTCCCCGCCACCGGACCCCCGCAGCACGCCGGCCGGCGCCATGTGCTCATCGACGGCGGCGACCAGGCGATGCACTCGCGGCGGGTGCCGCTCGTCCTTGGTGCGTGCGGCCAGCTCCGTCTCCAGCCCGAGCACCACGCCCTGGCAGTAGGTGTACTGTGCGCGGACCAGTGAACCCGCCTTGATGCCGTCGAATACCAGGTGGGTGTCGGGGTCGATCAGGGTTTCGTCGATCCAGTCGGCCATCTGCTGGGCCCGCCGCAGCCGGTCGCCGTAGCGTGCCAGGAAGATCCCCGCCGGGCCGTTGGCCGGGGCGTTGAAGAATTGGTCCTGCTTGCGCCACGGGATGCCGCCGCCGTCCTCGGGTACCCACGCTTTGACGAACTGATCGTTCAACTTGTTCAGGGCGCGTTGGCGATTCACGCCGGTGATCCGCGAAGCCCGTTCCAGCGCCAGGGCCAGCCAGGCCATGTCGTCGTAGTAGCTGTTGATCCAGGATCCGTTGTTGCGCAGCCGTTGCGAGCGGATCTGCCGGTGGATCCTGGTGCGCCGCTCGGGTTGTGGGTCGCGCAGCTCCGCGTCGACCAAGCAGTCCAGTAGGTGCGCCTGCCACCAGTAATGCCAGCCGCCGAACCATCGGTCACGCCGGGCCGGCGGCCAAGCCACCACCCCGAGCTGGGTGCCGGGCAACGCCCACAGCCGTTTTAGGTGCCGCCCGGTGACGGCGGCTTCTGCGCTGACCGCCCGGTTGACCCATACCTGATCCATGTCTGCAGATCCTGCCCTACTCACCCGCTACCAAGCACTGGCCGTATCCCCGTGCTGGCTGATCCAGGTATGCATGGCGATCCCCGCCGCGACCGAGACGTTGATGCTGCGCGTCGACCCGAACTGAGCTATCGAGACGGTCAGCGACGCGCCCGCCCGGGCTTCGTCGCTGATGCCGGGGCCTTCCTGACCGAACAGCAGCAGGCAGTTCCGAGGCAGCGTAGTTTCTTCGAGCCGCATTGCGCAGGGCACGTTGTCGACGGCGACGACCGTCAGCCCCACTCCCGCCGCGAAGCTGAGCAAATCGGCGGGGCGGTCGTGATGGCACAGCCGTTGGTAGCGGTCGGTGACCATGGCGCCGCGCCGATTCCAGCGCCGCCGGCCGACGATGTGGACGGTGTGGACGGCGAACGCGTTGGCGGTGCGCACCACCCCACCGATATTCGCGTCGTGACCGAAGTTCTCGATCGCCACATGCAACGGATGTCTGCGCTTGTCTATATCGGCGATGATCGCCTCACGGGTCCAATACCGGTAGGCGTCGACGACGTTGCGGGTGTCGCCGTCGCGCAGCAGCGCCGGGTCATACCGCGGGTCGTCGGGGGGTGGTCCGACCCAGGGGCCGACTCCGCTTGTCGGAGCGCCCCATTCGGTCGGACCAGGATCGGTCATCTCGTGGTCCAGACCGCGGCGTGGGTTCCCACGACGGCAATGGTCGCGTACAGCAGCGCCTGGTTGATGTCGCCCTGGGTGCACAACGAGGCGCTGACATGCACGGCGTCCAGCGACGCCTCGGGCAGGATCAGCACCGACGACCCGTAGTCCGAGCAGGCCGGGCTCAGCCCGGGCGGTGGCAGTGTGGGGGTGGCGAGCAACATCATCGGCCCGCCGCGAGCCGCGGAGTCGTCGCGGTATTTCGCCGCGATGGTGTCGGCTTCCAATCCGAGCAGCATGTAGCCGCTGCCCGTGAAGGCGCCCGGGTCGCCGAGCGAGGCCTGGCTCAGCTGGGTGCCGTCGGCCCGCCAAGCGGCCACGCTGGTCGTCTTGACCACCAGACCGGTGTCGTTCTCCTTGGTCGGCAGCACCCCGACCGGAAACGCCGCCGGGTAGGCCGCGGCGGTGTCGGCGATCCGGTCGCGGGGCGAGTAAAGGTACACCCCGCGGACGGCGCTGCGGTCTTGCAGCGGGCCCAGGCACACCGTACCGGTCAGCCGTTTGCCACCAGGTGCGGAAAGTGATTTGATGACAACATTTTTCACGTGGTCGCAGCTGCCGATCCCAGTGGCCTCGATGGGGTGCGCCAACGCGCCGTAGAGACCAAACCGGACGTCGCGCGAATCGGCATGGGCTTTGGCGGGGTTCGTCGGCGCGGCATCGACGTCGACCAGCACGTAGTCGTCTTGCCAGCGCAGGTTGGACATCGACGTGTTCCAGCCCAGCACCGCCAGCGATTCTCCCAGCCGGGCGGTGAGCGCGCCATAGACCTGTTGGCGTGCAGCCGAATTCGAACACGCGCATACCAGGGCCAGTGTCACCACCATCGCGATGAATGTCCGCACGGCGATTTAGCGCAGCCCGAGGTCCGCCAGACCAAGCACGCTGCGGTACGGCACGCCCTCGGCCTCGATGGCTTCGGCGGCACCGGTCGCGCGGTCGACCACGGTCGCCACACCCACCACGTGTCCGCCGGCGTCGCGCACGGCGCGCACCGCGGTCAGCGCCGAGGCACCGGTGGTACTGGTGTCCTCCACCACCAGGACTCGTCGCCCGGAGATGTCGGGGCCTTCGATGAGTCGTTGCATGCCATGGGTTTTCACTGACTTCCGGACGACGAACGCGTCGACCGGGCGACCGGGTGCGTGCATGACGGCGGTGGCGACCGGATCGGCGCCCAGGGTCAAGCCGCCGACCGCCGCATACTCCCAGTCATCGGTGAGTTCGCGGATCAGCCGGCCGATCAGCGGGGCCGCGCGGTGGTGCAGGGTGGCGCGGCGCAGGTCGACGTAATAGTCGGCCTGGCTGCCCGACGACAACGTGACGCGGCCATGCACGACCGCCAGCCGACGCACCAGGTCGGCCAACTCGTCGCGGTCTGTCGTAGACACGTCAGGTGCGGCCACGGCCCCGGCCGAAGGTTCTGGTGGCAGCGCGCGCCAGGCTTCGCGGCACCATCCGGCTCGCGGTGGTGATCGCCTTGTACTGCACGCCAGGGACGATGACCACTTTGTCGCGGGCAATATCGGCCAGGCTTTCCCGGACCACGTCGTCGACGTCAAGCCACATAAACGACGGCAGCGTGGTCATGTCGATCCCGGCTCGTTCGTGAAAAGCGGTGTGCACGTAGCCCGGGCACACCACATGGATGCTGACACCGGTGCCCCTCAGCCCGCCGGCCAGGCCTTCGGTGAAAGACACCACCCACGCCTTGGATGCCGAATAGGTCGAGCCCCGCCCGGACAGCAGCCCGGCGACGCTGGCGATGTTGACGACAGTGCCGGCACCGGCGTCGATCATCGCCGGCAACGCGGCCCGGGTCAGCTGCATCACCGCGGTGACGTTGACGTCCAGCTGCGATTGCAGCAGGGCAGGATCGGCGGTCCAGAATTCACCGGATGTGCCGAAACCGGCGTTATTCACCAGCACGTCGACGCCGGCGGCTAACCGTTCGGCGACCTTGCCGCGGTCCGTCGACTCGGCCAGGTCGGCCGGTAGCACCTCGACGTCGCGCCCGGCCTCGTCGCGCAATTCGGCCGCCAGCTCGGTGAGCCGATCCGCGTCGCGGGACACCAGCACCAAGTCGTAGCCGTCGGCGGCATAGCGGCGTGCGAAACCCGCGCCGATTCCCGAGGTTGGCCCGGTGATCAGGGCGACGCGGCGCTGCACGCGGCCAGTCTACTGAGCCCGAGTCCGCGGTTCGTGGCGCGCCTGATCGCCGGTGATAGGCACATCTGCCACAGCGGCCTCTGCGGCGAGGGGGTGTTCGTTGTGCCCACCTCTGCGCGAAAAGGCGGTCGTCGCGTCGACAGCAATCGCTCAGAGGCGGGCAAATTATGCCTGCCTTCTCCGCGGAGACGTCTGTGACTCTCGCCGACCCCGCCCTGGCTCGTCGTCAGCGCTGGTAGTGGCTGGCCTGGTAGCCGTTGCGGCCAGGCGGCGGACGCCGCACCGATGCGCCGGGCTCGGCCGGTGCGCGCCGGGTTGGCTCCTGTCGTACCGGCGGCGACGACTCTGAATGCCGCGCCGCCGACTCAGTGCGGCCGGCCGGGGCCAGCGGACGGCTCGGCGCGGCCTTATGGCGTCCGGCCGATTGCGGCGCCGAGGTCTGCGGCACCGGGGGCAACACCCGTAGCAGATCGTTGAATTGGCGCACGGTGCGCAGGCCCTCGTCCCACTGGGCACGGGTACTGCCGATCGGCATGCTGACCAGCGTCCAGTTCTGCTCGTTCCACATGATCTCGGCGCAGTCGGGCGCGGTGTGGGCGAAGGTGACCATGCGGCGATCGCAGGCCCGTCGGGCGGCGTCCAGATTCGTGGAGTACACCATCCGCGGTCCGATCGCGCCGAGCAGCCAAATGTCGTTCTCGCGAGGCTCTTTGAGCCCTTTGAGCCGCACGTCGACCACAACATTGGTGCCCACCTTGCGGTGCAGCGCGATCACGGTGGCGACTTCCTCGAGATCGAAGATGAACACCGCCTCGCCGCGAATCTGGCCCAATACGACGTTGCGCGCCGGGATATTGCTGCCCACGGTCGACATCACCCCGCGCTTCCAGCGCTTGAGGATTTCAGTGGATTCCGGCTCGTAGTCGAATCCGTGCGAACGTGCCCACGACTTGCGACGACGGCCGCGCCCCCGGCGGCGGTCGATGTCGACGTACAGCAACACCGCCGCGCCGACGAAGCACAGCGCGGAGAGCGTAAACCAAAGCGGAACCATCGCCACGTAGCCTAGCTGCTGTTAGCCCCCAACCGAGAACGCCAGCGGGTCACAACCGAATTAAAGTTTGCTACCGCTTCGGGCACAGGCGGCAGGTGGCCTCATCCCAATACCAGGCTGTCGCCGTCGGCGCTGACGTTCACCGGAACGGTGTCGCCGTCGTGCACGTCGCCGGCCAGCAGCATCTTGGCCAGCTGGTCGCCGATGGCCTGCTGCACCAACCGCCGCAGCGGACGCGCCCCGTAAACCGGGTCGAATCCGCGCTGCGATAGCCATTTCTTGGCCGCCAGCGACACCTCCAGCTGCAGCCGCCGTTGCGCGAGCCGCTTGCCCAGCTGGGCCAGCTGAATGTCGACGATTTGCACCAGCTCTTCGGGGTTCAGTCCGTCGAAGATCAGCACGTCGTCGAGCCGGTTGATGAATTCCGGTTTGAACGCCGAGCGCACGGCCGCCATCACCTGCTCCTGGCTGCCGCCCGAGCCAAGGTTGGACGTCAGGATCAGGATCGTGTTGCGGAAGTCGACGGTCCGGCCCTGCCCGTCGGTGAGCCGGCCCTCGTCGAGGACCTGCAGCAGCACGTCGAACACGTCCGGGTGGGCCTTTTCGACCTCGTCGAACAAAACGACGGTGTAAGGCCGGCGGCGCACCGACTCGGTCAGCTGGCCGCCCTGGTCGTAACCGATGTAGCCGGGCGGCGCACCGACCAGGCGGGCGACCGAGTGCTTTTCGCCGTACTCGCTCATGTCGATACGGACCATTGCCCGCTCGTCGTCGAACAGAAAGTCGGCCAGCGCCTTGGCCAACTCGGTCTTGCCGACCCCGGTCGGGCCGAGGAACAGGAACGATCCGGTTGGCCGATTGGGGTCGGCGACTCCGGCGCGCGAGCGGCGCACCGCGTCGGACACGGCCTGCACCGCCTTGCGCTGCCCGACCACGCGCTTGCCCAGCTCGTCTTCCATCCGCAGCAGCTTGGCGGTCTCGCCCTCCAGCAGCCGCCCGGCCGGGATGCCCGTCCACGCCGACACCACGTCGGCGATGTCGTCGGGACCAACCTCTTCTTTGAGCATCACGTCCTCACGGGCCTGCGCGGTGGGCACCGCGGCGTCGAGCTTCTTCTCGACCTCCGGGATGCGCCCGTAACGCAACTCGGCGGCCTTGGCCAGGTCACCGTCGCGCTCGGCGCGCTCAGACTCGCCGCGCAACGTCTCCAGCTGCTCCTTGAGTTCGCGCACCGCGTCGATGGCGTTCTTCTCGTTCTGCCACTTGGCGGTCAACTGGGCCAGCTTCTCGCGTTGATCGGCCAGCTCGGAGCGCAGCTTGTCCAGCCGCTCCTTGGACGCCTCGTCTTCTTCCTTGGCCAGGGCCATCTCTTCGATCTCGAGTCGACGGACCAGACGTTCGACCTCGTCGATTTCGACGGGACGCGAGTCGATCTCCATCCGCAGCCGGCTGGCCGCCTCGTCGACCAGGTCGATGGCCTTGTCCGGCAGGAACCGGGCGGTGATGTAGCGGTCAGACAGCGTGGCCGCCGCCACCAGCGCGGAGTCGGTGATGCGCACACCGTGGTGCACCTCGTAGCGGTCTTTCAGGCCGCGCAGGATGCCGACGGTGTCCTCGACCGACGGCTCACCGACGAAGACCTGCTGGAAGCGTCGTTCCAGCGCGGCGTCCTTCTCGATGTGCTTGCGGTACTCGTCGAGCGTGGTGGCGCCGACCAGGCGCAGCTCGCCGCGGGCCAGCATCGGCTTGATCATGTTGCCGGCATCCATCGCCGATTCACCGGTCGCGCCGGCCCCGACGATGGTGTGCAGTTCGTCGATGAAGGTGATGATCTGCCCGGCGGAGTTCTTGATGTCGTCGAGCACGGCCTTGAGCCGTTCCTCGAACTCACCGCGGTATTTGGCGCCGGCCACCATCGAGCCCAGGTCCAGGCTGATGACCGTCTTGTCGCGCAGGCTCTCGGGCACGTCACCGGCGATGATGCGCTGCGCCAGGCCTTCCACGATCGCGGTCTTGCCCACACCGGGTTCGCCGATGAGCACCGGGTTGTTCTTGGTGCGACGGGAGAGCACCTGCACCACGCGCCGAATCTCGTTGTCCCGCCCGATAACCGGGTCGAGTTTGCCTTCGCGAGCGCGCTCGGTCAGGTCGGTGGAGTACTTCTCCAGCGCCTGGTAGGTGGATTCCGGGTCAGCGCTGGTGACCCGGGCGCTGCCGCGGACCTTGACGAACGCGTCGCGCAGCGCCTGCGGCGAGGCGCCGTGTCCGGTCAGCAGCTTGGCGACCTCGGAGTCGCCGGTGGCCAGCCCCACCATCAGGTGCTCGGTGGAGACGTATTCGTCGTCCATCTCGGTTGCCAGCTGCTGGGCGGTGGTGAT
>Ga0335075_10016240_pt1 | contig 11135 bp, 5 predicted proteins | sample Lox_Sample_24_FD_206723 | JGI IMG/M metagenome (GOLD analysis project Ga0335075, IMG submission 206723) | Soil microbial communities from Loxahatchee National Wildlife Refuge, Florida, United States - Lox_Sample_2.4 | ecosystem: Environmental > Terrestrial > Soil > Wetlands | place: USA: Florida... | reverse complement strand
GCCGGACAAACCTCCGGCCTCCGACCAACGACTAAGTGTGTCTTGACAGCGCCGACGCTTTTATAGACGGCGCTACTTAATCCAAAACCTAAAAACGCCGGCACGTTGGCTGCGCTCAGTGTAAACGAGACGCCGAGCGCTGGCCTGAGGCGCGAATCTGGCATGCCACGAAGGCTGCCGGAACTGAAGCCCGGCGCTACGTCCGAATCTGACACAGAGACAATTGTTGCCATGCTGAAGGCCCGCCACGGCGGGCAGACCCCGGCGGTCCAGAGAGATGCTTCGCTTCGCTCAGCATGACATCCGCTTGATTATTGCGGCGATGCGAACTTAGCGGATGAGGAGGCGAGCGCTGCTTCCTTCACTGGGGAAGCCCAACCGTCATCACCTACGAATACGGCCCTCGCTGTTCCTCTGCCTACCCGACGGCAGCGAGCCGGACCCCGGGGAAGGCGCGTGGACATCGTGGCACATAGCTGCGTGGTTGCTACCTCGGCGTCGCACCCTTAGAGAGCAGAGCGATGAGCTCGCGGTCGGCAGGGAGGAAATTCAGAGAGGGCAGGTCGCGAGGCTCGCGCCAGACGATCTGTTCGAAGGCGAGGTTCTGGGGCGCGGCAGACCCCGGGGCGAGATCGCAGCGGAAGAACACAAGTTCCACGGCGCGCGGCATTTCGGCGTACTTGTGCGTGGCGCGATAGACCTCCGCGCCGACGGTCGCCGCGACGCCGAGTTCTTCGCGAAGCTCGCGTGCGAGCGCGGCTTCGAGGCTTTCGCCCGGTTCGACCTTGCCGCCTGGAAATTCCCACATCAGAGCGAACGCCGCGTCGCGCCGCCGCTGGCAGACGAGCAATTTGCCGCCGGATTCAATCAGCGCGGCGACGACGGTGAATTTGGGCTGGTCCGTCATCCGAAAGTGATGTTAGCGAATTTCTGGACGGACGGGGCAATGAAGAACGCGGGCGAGACCCGCCATCAAGGTGGGCGGGCAGGCGGCGCGTGAATCTCGAACAGCGCCAATCGGGAGATTGGCGTTCCTGAGCTACCGTGCGTGGATGGCCCGGAGGAGAGCGCGAGCGCCCTGCATCAGCGGAGGGCCGGGCGTGTTGAGCAGTTCATCGCGAATGACGACAACCCGTCCATTGCGGACCGCGGCTGTCGCCTGCCATGCAGGGTTGCGCAGCGCGCGACCGGAATCGGCTCTGTCGCCGGTTGCCGTCCAGGCGAGAACGATCAAATCAGGATTCGCGCGGGCGACATCTTCGTCGCTGACGCGGCTTCCGGGCGTGGTGACGAATTCGCCGCCGGCAATCGAAACCAGTTCGGCGACCCACGGCGGGGAACTGATGCGCGGATTCGGCCACGCCTCGCAATAGACCCGAGGACGATGCGTGTCGGACGCGTTTAGGGGCGAGCGTCGGGCCAACCCAAAAGAACCGCGGGCAGGATGCCCGCGCCACAACACACTTGGCTTCGAGGCTGTGCGACCGAGAAGCGCGACGCGCTTTGCCGCTGCGTCGAACGCGTCTTGCATTTGCCGGATCAGCTTTTCGGCGGCGGATACTCGACCGGTCAGCCGTCCGAGGGTGCGAACATTCGCTTCGATATCGGCGAGGCTTCGCGGATTCAGCGCGAGGAACGCTACGGGCTGCTCGATGAGCTTGGCCACAGCTTCCGCTGAAAAAGGAACGGAGCCGACGAGCAGGGTCGGGCGCAGTTTCATTACGTCGGCGACGTCGAGTTCCCAGCAGTCGCCGACCTGCGGCAATCGGCCGGTTGGCGCGACATCTTTGCACCATTTGCTGACGCCGACCACATCGCGGCGTGCGCCAATCGCAAAGAGGATCGACGTGACGCTCGGAGCCATCGATACGATTCGAGTGGGTTGCGCGCGATCTGGCATGGCGCGTTCGATTCTCGCGCGAATCGAGGGGATTCTTCCAGTGCCGCGAAACCGCAGTCAACTGATTTGTGTTTGCGGTAGTGGGTCAGGTTGAATTTTAACTGCTTGTGTCACGATCAAGAAAATTCAAACTGACCCACTACGATGTTTGCGGCCTGCCTGCGGTAGGCAGGCCTCCAGTGCCATTCAAGATTCGGCCGGCGAACTGGCGTGGCATGGTTTTCTTGTTGGCGAGCGCGCGCGAAGCCAAAACGGACGCAGAATCGGGCGAGAAAGGCAAACAACCGGCCAAAAGCTAAAGGTCAAAGTGAGAAGAAAAACGGAAAAGAAATACAAAACACGACCACAGAGAGCGCGAACCGACACGTCGCGGCCGGGAAGCCCTTCGGGTGCGTTGAGGGGCAGCCCGTGGGTGCGCCGCGTGCGGAACGTCCCAACGAGAATCCTTCGTTGGGACGAACGTCGCACGCGCGATTCAGGACTTGCTCCATACAAGCGGAGCGTCGACGCTCACCTTATCCGCGAGCGGCACCGCGGGCTTGTTCGGCTTGCGCCTGGCCTCGGCAATCGGAGTGTCCGCACTGGCACTCAGTGTCCGACTCGCGGAGCGTATCCTCGCACGCCGGGCTGCAATACTCGCCGGACGTTACCGGGCACGTGCAAGCTGGATTCGCGCATTTTTGATTCTTAGCCATCATATCCTCCAAGGTGATGTATTTTCGGCGCGCCGATTATCGGGAGAGCAGGAGAACGAAGCAGTTGGGAAGCGGGATTGGTGCCGGTCTAGTAGCCGATTTGCACTTTGGCCGATTTCGGTATTTTCCGGCACTCCGCGTGGCCGCAGTCGCAGTGCGCACTTTTCGTATGGCCTGCCGCCGACGCTTCACATTCCGTGCTGCAATAGTCGCCGGCCACTTCGACATGGCATTCACATTTCGAATGTGCGCATTTTGGAAGATCTTTCTGAGTCATGTTCAGAACCGTCTTCTTGGTTTTTAGAACGCCGATTTTTGGCGGGGCTCCAACCCATCCGGCGGGATCATGTGCGTTCGTTGCCTCGCGGTTGCGGGATGGGATGAAGCCCCTCATTCAACGGTAGGAGGCGCAAGGACAGCAGGCCATCCGGTCTAAGGAGTAAAACAGATTGCTAAGTCAATGTAGGACAACGGAGCGGCCAGCCACCGTTTTGGGTCACAAGTCTTGCAGCGCCAAACGGATCGACGCAAAACGTTCGCCGTGCGAACGTACCTAGGGCGGAGTGACGCGATAGATTGCGCAGCCATGCGGGGGAAGATTCAAAGCGAGCGCACCGGCAGGTCCCAAATTCTTGCGTTGCCAAAGGTCGCGCAGATTGTATTTCGCGCCATTCAGGCCTAAACCGTTCCAGGAATATGACACTTTTTGCGGACTGTCGTGCAGATTGAATAGCGCGATATAAGAGCCGTTCCCAGTTTCCGGACGCGCGACCCATACGGCTACACCGTTCGCGTTGACTATGGCGTGGTTATCGCGCGACTGCTGATCGACAGCGATGACTTCCGGATTCGTGAGGAGAGACGCGGTCCAGTCGTCGAGCATCGTGAGATTGCCGCCCATGATCAACGGCGAGCGAAAAATCGACCAGAGCGTGATCAGCGTGCGTTGCTCGTCGCGGGTGAGGCGACTTGCGCGTGGCTTGCCCCACCCGGGTGCGGGTTGGAGTTCGCCGAGCGGGAGCATGTCAGCGTCAGGCCAGTGGCCCGGCCCGGTATACTTTTCCCATTCTGCACGCGCGAACTGATTTCCGGGCCCCTGTGGAAACACTTTCGTACTATGCCAGATGTCCCAGATGTCGTCGGAGATGCGCCACATCTGAGCATAGCCTTCGAGCTCATCGGCTTTGTCGAGAGGAGCGGGGCCGGGCGAAAGGCTCATGATAATTGAGCGGCTTGTCTTGCGGATCGCCGCGGCGATCATGCGAATGTCGGTTCCCTTGTAGGGACGGCTTGCGATGCAATCGACCTTGAGAAAATCGACGCCCCAGCTCGCGTAAAGCTGAAGGATCGAGTTGTAATAGGCCTGCGCGGCGGGACTGGACGGATTGAGTCCGTAGTTGAACGAGTTCCATGGGCAGGTGTCGCTTGTGACCGCAGCATCGGCTGCGTGATAGGGAGAGCCCGCGATCGGGAGATTTCGTTCGACTGCGACGCGCGGAATCCCCTGAAGGATATGAATCCCGAATTTCAGGCCGAGCGAATGGACGAAGTCGGCCAGCGGTTTGAATCCCTGATTGCTAGTCGCCGAAGGGAATGCGTTCACGGCAGGCGTGTAGCGACCGAACGAATCGATGCTGAATTCGATCTTTCCGCCATTGTTTTCGGCGGCGTGATTCTGCACGTACCAGCCCATGTCGACCGTTACGTATTGCCAGCCGAATGGCTTCAGCCGCCGCGCCATCGCACGCGCGTTGGCGCGAATGTCGCTATCGGTGACTGCTTCGCCGAAGGAGTCCCAACTGTTCCAGCCCATGGGCGGAACGGATGCGAGAGTTGATGGCGGCGAGGGTGTGGGGAGGTGTTGAATCTGGCGTGGCGTCGCTGGCTGATTGCGACGGGGACGCGCAGCTGCGTAAGCACTGAGCGCCAGCGCGAAAGCGCCGACTGCGATACAAGCAAAGCTAAGTGATCTCGTCCCTTGTCTCATGTTTTGGGGGTCATAGCTCACCGCAGAGACCCGCCGCAGCGGGCAGGCGCAGAGGGCGCAGAGCATGGCAGAAGGCAGAAGAGGTCATCTGTGCGGCAATTAATTTCGTTCACGCGTTCGTTACCTGTTGTTTAGAAGCGTTCTCAGGCGTGGAGCCGGAGAAGTAAGCTTCGATTTCTTCCAATGTCTTGCCTTTCGTTTCGGGCAGGAAGAACGTCACCGTGAGGAAATAGACGAAAGTGCATGCAGCGAAGGCGTAAAACATCAAGGCGTAGCCGTAGCGGCCGACGGTCGGCAGGAAAATAGCGGCGATGAAGCTGGCGATCGCTTCGTTGATCGTAAGTGCGATGCTCATGCCATTCGAGCGGATGCGCGTGGGCATCAGCTCAGAAAGCGCCAGCCACACGCAGACCCCGGGACCCATCGCGTAGAACGCCACGAAGAGATACAAGCATCCCGCCACAAGCCATCCGTTTCCCTCGCCGGGAAGCGGCGTGATGAGAGCGTGCTGGACGCGCAACGGAGCCGTCTGGGCCTGCTTGAAATTCGCGAATGGATTGGACAAGAACGCGAGGGCTCTGTTGGGCGGGACGCAGCTCGTCCGGTCGATCTTGACGGCTTCGGGCTGGGGCTGGTTCGAGCGCGCAACGGGCGTTGAGGCGCTGAAATCGCCATACGAATAGATTACGGTGAGGGCGGCAGGTGCGCCGGCCAGAGCGGGGCGCCCAGCCCGCGTCACCCATTCGCGTTCCTGTTCGGGGGTGAAGTGGAACTCCACGGCGGACTGGCCGTTGGCCATCGCTTGAATCGCCTGCGGCACGTCGACGCGATGCTTCTCGGTGCGGCCGAAGAGAAGCGCGGTCAGCACCATGGCTACGACGATTCCCGCCGTGCCGAGGGACATGAGAAATTTGCGTCCTTTGCGATCGACGAGCACAACGCCAATGATCGTGGCGAGCATATTGACGAGAGTGAACAGGATGTATCCCCAGTGCGCCTGGACGTCGGAGAGGCCGCTCTGGATCAAGATGGCGGTGTTGTAGCCGATGACCGAGTTGATACCGGTGGCCTGGTTGATGCCAAGGATCACGCAAGCGAGCAGAAACGGCAGGACGTACTTGCGCTTTAGCAGGGACTCGGCGGCCTTGCGGCTGAGCGAAGCGGACGCTTCGGCGTCGAGGTTCCGCTGCATTTCGGCGAGTTCGGCGCGGGCTTGTTCGGGCTGGCGCGAGCGGAGCAGCGCTTCGAGGGCGCGTTCTTTCCGGCCGCGGCGAAACAGCCAGCGAGGCGATTCCGCAACCCAGAAGCTGCCGATGATGAAGAGCAGTCCGGGCGGGAGCGAGACCCAGAAGATTCCGCGCCAGGCGCGATCCTTAAAGGCGAAGAGCAATTTTGCATTGCCGAGTTTCGCCACTTCGTCGACACGCAGACTGAAGTACATGCCGACAAGCGCGGCGGCGACGATGCCAATCGTCAGCAACCACTGGAACATTGCGGTGCCCTTGCCGCGCTGCTCGGGAATCAGGCATTCGGCAAGATAAAGCGGCACGACTACGCCGATCAGACCGGCACTGATGCCCTGGCAGAGGCGGCCCAGGATGAGCGGCTCGTAGCCGTGCGAGAGCGCAATCACCGGAATGCTGAGCGCGAAAAGAATGCCGCTGAGAATCATCACGGGCTTGCGGCCAAGGCGGTCGGAAAGGAACCCGGCGAAGAGAGTCGAAATCACCGTGCCCATCAACACGGCGGCGACCACGATCGAGAGTTGCTGATTATTCAGGCCGGATGTGGCTTCGAGGTAGGGAAGCGCTCCGGCGATGATGCCAACGTCGACACCATAAAGCAGGCCCCCGATGCCGGCGACGAGAAGCAGTAGCTTGTTATACGAGTCGGGACGGAGTTTTGCGGTTGCGGCCACGAATCACCCTGTTCGACCGCGGTAAGGTAGCATGGTTTGCCTTTCTTGTATGCACCGGCGCGATTGACGCATTGGCACGCGCCAAATACAATGCGCGGGCGGGAAGCAGTCGAGAGTCAGCGGTTCAGAGTTGAGAGAAGGCCAAACCAGTCGCGAGTGAAGAACCGGAAGCAGAAGGCATAATGACTGGGAGCATGTGGGGGAATGAAAGAGCCGCCGCCGCTTGACGTTCACGCGTAGCATTTCGACACAGGAAGACGGCGCAACCTGCCCGGCTGCAAACTGCGCCCCGCGGGATTAGACGGGCGAAAGAGGCGTTCATGGCGGAGCAGGATCCACTGATCGGTAAGACGGTTTCCCACTATCGTGTGCTGGAGCGGCTCGGCGGCGGTGGAATGGGGGTGGTGTACGAAGCCGAGGATTTGAATCTGGGACGGCACGTAGCGCTGAAGTTCCTGCCGGCGGAAATGGCGAAGGACTCGTCGGCGCTTGAGCGGCTGCGCCGCGAGGCGCGCTCGGCGTCGGCGCTCGACGATCCGAACATCTGCACGATTTACGAGATCGGGGAGGTCCCGCTTCAAGCGGGTGAAAGTCAGGGCGGGCAGCCCTTCATCGTCATGCAGCTGTTGGATGGATCGACGCTGAAACATCGCATAGAAGGCAGGCCTCTTCCGCTCGACCTGGTGCTCGACTGGGGAATCGGGATCGCCAGCGCACTCGAGGCAGCGCACGCACGCGGGATCATCCACCGGGATATCAAGCCGGCGAATATTTTTGTGACGAGACGCGGTCAGGTGAAGGTGCTGGATTTTGGCCTGGCGAAATTGGTGGAAGGCGCGGATGGCCGCACGCACGGCATGACGCGGACTATGGATCGCACGAGCGACGCGAGCGACCTTCGCGAGCATTTGACGAGCCCGGGTGCAACAGTTGGAACGGTTGCTTATATGTCGCCGGAACAGGCGCGCGGAGAAGAGCTTGACGCGCGGACCGATCTTTTTTCGTTTGGCGCGGTGCTGTACGAAATGGCCACGGGCCGAATGCCCTTCAACGGCAATACGACGGCGGTGCTGCACGACGCGATTCTGAACCGCGATCCGGTCGCAGCAGTGCGAATGAATCCGGACGTGCCGCCGCGCCTGGAAGAGATTATCAGTAAGGCGCTGGAGAAGGACCGCGACATCAGGTATCAGCACGCTGGTGACATGCGAGCCGATTTGAAACGGTTGAAGCGTGACACTGATTCGGGCCGCTCATCGCCTTCACGGGCGGGTGCGGAAGAGCCGCTCGGCGGTACCAGCACGACTGTGGCTTCCTCTGGCGGGTTAAGCGCAGCGCAGGCATCGTCCGGTGGAGTAGCGGTTGCGGCGGCGGGTTCGTCGTCTTCTGCACTGCCCGCACAAGCGGCGTATGCGTCCGGATCGTCTGCCGTTGCAGCGGCCGCTCGGGAGCACAGATTCGGCGCGGCAACAATTGCGATCATCGTCGTGATTCTGCTGGGTGCGGCGGCCTATGGCGTTTACTCGCTCCTAAATCGCGGAAATGCCGTTCCGTTCCAGAATTTCACCATGGCGCAGGTGACGAACACGGGGAAAGCGGAACTGGCGGCGATTTCGCCGGATGGAAGATACATTCTGAGCGTTCAGAACGAGAATGGCCAAGGCGCTTTGTGGCTGCGGAACATTCCAACCAACAGCGACACACAAATCATTGCGCCGTCAGGCGCCATTTTCAAAAGCCTGGCCTTTTCTCCGGACGGAAATTACATCTATTTCCGGAAGAGTATCGATCAGACAGGCACAAATTACAGTTTGTATCGCGCGCCGGTGTTGGGGGGACAGCCGCAGGAGATCGTTCAGGACGTGGACAGCGACGTCACGTTTTCACCGGACGGCAAAGGGATCGCCTATTTCCGCGGCAACGATCCTGTGGTTGGCCGTTTTCGATTGCTGAGCGCGAACCTCGATGGAACGAGCGAGAGGGTGTTGTTCGTGGGCAATGGTTCCATTCCACCGACCTATATCTCTTGGTCGCCCGACGGAAAAACAATAGCGTATTCGGTTCGCAAACTCGGAACTGCGTTAGGGGAGATCGACATTTTCGATGTTGCAGCCGGCAAACCCCATGTGCTGGCGGCCTACGAAAAATACTGGATCTACGAAGTGCACTGGATGCCCGGCGGCCGCGGGCTGGCAGTGTCGTACGGCGAGCGGCCGGAATCTGGGCGAACACAGGTCGGTTATGTGGCCTACCCGACCGGAAGGTTGCATCCGATCACGCGCGACACGAACAGGTATACGACTCTGACGCTTTCCGCCGACGGTATGGCGGCGGCAACCGTGCAGGTAAAAACGTCGTATACGGTGAATGTGGTTCCGGAAAAGGGAACGAAGGACAGTTCACCTATGGCGGTTTTGGCCGACATTCCCGACGCGAGGTGGGCAGGTTGGGCCGCCAATGGCGACCTGTTGGTCAGCAACGGCACAAGCCTGGTGCGAGCGGCCCTTAACGGGGGTAAACAAACGACGCTTGCCAGCGACCCGGCCAGCGCCATACTTTCGGCGACAGCTTGCGGAGATCGGTATCTCGTGCTGTCGTGGGCGTTCCGTACCGGAGCCAACGTCGCGACGCTCTGGCGTGTCAATGCGGACGGTTCTGCGATTACGGAACTCACAAGAGATCGCGTTTCTCTGGATCCGGTTTGCTCGCCCGACAACGGGTTTGTCTATGCTTTCGATGCCTTCTCAGATCGCGTCGTGCGCGTGAGCATCGAGGGCGGCGAGCCGGAGGTTGTGCCCGGAACGGTGATCTCCGGTGCATTTGTGTCGGAGAGCGCGATCGGGATTTCACCGGACGGGAAACAGCTTGCGTTCGTAACGGAGGGCGGATCAGCGCAGCCGAAAATCCAGATCCTGAATCTTGGCGATGGAGGAAATCCGCAGCGGCGCACGATCGAACCTGACGCACGAATTTCCGGAGGCTCGGTGTTTACACCAGATGGTTCAGTGGCTTACTCGATCACGGAAAACGGCACTTCGAATATATGGGTGCAGCCGCTGAATGGCTCTGCGGGCAAGCAGATCACGAATTTCAACTCCGGAAGGATTCAGAGTTTCTACTGGTCGCCGGACGGGAAATCGCTTGTGGTGGATCGCAGCGAGTCTCAGTCGGACGTCGTGCTACTGAAGCAAGGCGAACAGGGGAATCAGTGAAGATAGACGACTCGACGAGTATTCGAGATTCGGACAATACGAGATGGCCGGATTATTGTGAGGCCTTCGACGACTCGACCAACCTGGACGAACTCGCCTCTGCGGCCAAACGAATGAGCGTATCGTCCAGATCGTCGGGGTTCACCGGTTTCGCCAAGTAGCCATCCATGCCGGCTGCCAGGCAACGCTCCGCATCGCCCTTCATCGCGTGAGCCGTGAGAGCGACGATCTGCTGGTGTCCCCCGCCGGCTTGTTCGCGCCGGCGGATCGCGGCGGTTGCTTCAAGACCATCCATTTCGGGCATCTGAATGTCCATGAGGACGACGTCATAACGGTTTTTGTCGAGAGCGTCCAGCGCGGCACGGCCAGTCTCGACCGCAATGACCTTGTGGCCGCGCTTCTCGAGCAACCGCGAAATGACTTTTTGATTTATGGAGTTGTCTTCCGCAAGCAGGATGCGGAGCCGGGGCGTGAGTCGCGGGTATTCACGGAGCGTATGGCGGGTAATCAGCACGTCCGGCTGACTTGGCCCCGCCCCGAGCACGCGAAGAATCGCATCGTGCAATTCCGATTGACGCACCGGCTTCACGAGATAGGCGGAGACGTGCAGCTCGCGGCATCTTGCTGCATCGCCGCGCTGGCCTAGCGACGTCAGCATCATAATCGTTGCAGCGGAGAGCTCCGCACGATGGCGAATCCGCTCTACCAGATCGAAGCCGTTCATTTCCGGCATGAGCAGATCGGTCAAAATGAGGGCATACGGCGTGCCATTGCGCTGGGCTGCGGTGAGCTCGTCGAGGGCTTTCTCGCCGCTATCGACTGATGTCGATTGCATATTCCAACGCGCAAGCATGCCTTCGAGAATGCGACGATTAGTCCGATTGTCGTCGACGATCAAGGCGCGCACGTTGCGCAGTGTGTCGGGCGGAACCGACGATGCGCCTAGTTCGGAGGTCCTGGCAAGCTGGAAGCGGAGGGTGAAACGAAATTCAGTACCAATACCTTGTTCGCTGTGGACGCAAATTTCACCCCCCATCATCTCTACGAGGCGTTTTGAGATGGTTAGGCCGAGTCCCGTACCGCCGTACTTCCGCGTCGTCGACACATCGCCTTGCGAGAACGCGTCGAAGATCATTTGCTGTTTTTCGGGAGAAATCCCGATACCGGTATCCTTGACTGTGAATTCAAAGACGCAATAGTGCTCTCCGCGCTCGCGTACGGACCCCTTCAGCGCAACCTCACCACGATCCGTAAACTTAATCGCGTTTCCGACCAAGTTAATGACGATCTGCCGTAAGCGCCCGGGGTCGCCCCGAACGGCACGAGGCAGATCGGAGGGGAGATCGCACAAGAGCTCGATGCCTTTTTCGTCGGCGCGCAAAGCAAGGAGCTTCAATGCGAGCTCCAGCACGTTTGGCAGATC
>Ga0335075_10016238_pt1 | contig 11137 bp, 13 predicted proteins | sample Lox_Sample_24_FD_206723 | JGI IMG/M metagenome (GOLD analysis project Ga0335075, IMG submission 206723) | Soil microbial communities from Loxahatchee National Wildlife Refuge, Florida, United States - Lox_Sample_2.4 | ecosystem: Environmental > Terrestrial > Soil > Wetlands | place: USA... | reverse complement strand
TCATCCAGTCCAGGTCGAGGCCGTTAGACCAGAACTTGCCCGCTCCCGCGACCACGAGCGCCTTAGGCCCGGCCGCGCCCTCCACCTGATCCAGCGCTGTCTCGACCGTGGTGAGCCAGTCAGGGTGAAAGCGGTTCTCATTATCGGGATCGAGATGCAGGACGAAAACGTCGTTGTCATGGTCCAGCTTGGGCATCGGGTGCTCCTAGTGGGTTTCGGCGGACTACACGGAGTTCAGATGCCTCGGTGTGCTCGGAGTCAAGAAGGACAAGTCAAGGCGGGCGAGGCGTTCGGGACCGAAGATGGCGTTGATCTCCGGTTCTTCGCGCCGCGTGCTGCGCGCGCGCAGAGCGTTCAGGCACACCCGCGTGACGACGGTGGTCAGCCAGCCGCCGAGGTTATCGACGCCGATGGCGTCAGCCCGGCTGATCCGCAACCAGGCTTCCTGCACGGCGTCGTGGGCTTCGGAGAGCGAGCCGAGCATCCGGTAGGCGACCGCCCGGAGCGAGGCTCGGTCGTGCTCGAAACACTCCGCCAGCCAGTCGGCCTGGGGCACCTGTCACACTCCCTCGTCGCGGCATGTCATGGAAGTGACACCTCATATCCGTCCAGTGTGACAGCGCTGCCCGGAACGGCATCGCTGCTCATGTGAGAAGGAGACATCATGCCGACACCGCCTGGACAGGCACGGCAGCAGCCGCTCCCGCACACCGGAGCCCCTTTCCGCAGCGCATCGGCCATCTCGAACGGCATGATCCGGGTCAGCTCACTTGGGTGGCTGGGAGCAAACACCCCCGCTGCCACCGTGATCGTCCTGGTAACCGACACCACTGCGCAGCATGTCGATGACCGCCTCGATCTGCTGGCGCTGCCGTTTTGGCGGCAAAGTACGCTTGTCGAAGATTGCCTGAAGGCCCAGACCGTCAGTGAGCGACACCAGCGCTTCAGCCGTCAGGTGCGGATCAAGTTCGCCGCGGATCGAGCCGTCTGCCTGACCCGCGATGATCACGTCACGGATGAAGCCGCGCCATGCGGCGTAGTAGGTATTCAATTCCTCGGCGGTGGTGCCATCGGCAGCAGCCTCGCCGTAAAAGTACGAAAAGATTTGACACAGGACAGTACGGCGGGAATCTAGCGGCAGGCTTTCCTCCAGGAGCGCGCGCAGCGTGGCCAGCGGCGCGCGCCGGGATTTAGCGACTTTCGACAGATTGTGTCCGGCTTGACGAGCGACCTCTACTAGAGCCTCATGCAACAGATGTCTCTTACCCTTGAAGTAGTGATCGAGGACGCCTGTCGACCATCCCGACTCGGCGGCCACCTCGCGCATCGTGACGCCGTTGAGCCCGCTTTTCGCAACGACGCGCAAGACTGCATTGGCAACCTCGCGCCGTCGCTGTTCGTGGTCGACAATCCTAGGCAACGCTGGGCTCCTCATCGTCACGATCTGTCTGGCGAGGCTAGTTAGCCTACGGCTGGCTGTTTCTGAGGTGCCGACATGGGCAACACCTTGTCGTTTATGTTGCCTCAGGTCGCGACCACCTCCAGGATGGCGTCCTTCTGGCGCAGGCCGAAGACTGGATGAGCAGTGCGGGCACGAGTGCGCCGGCGATGGCCGCGTACAGCATGCCGATTCCTCGCCAGTCAGGTCCACGGCCAGGTGATCACATCGCGGGCCGTTGGCCTTCGCGATCACTGCCGTTTCATCGAGCGCAGTCTCGGTGCGGGCGACGGCAAAGACGTCCGCTCCGTTCTGCGCGAATCCGAGAGCGACGGCCTCGTCTGATCCCGCGGCTCGCGCCCGTCACAAGCACCCGCATGCCACGGACGTCCAACAGGTTCTCTGCCAGGACACTCATTCGCAGCTCCCTCCGCCACAACTCGGTAAGTTCTGAACCTCCCGGTACGGTGCGACGAGCTCTACCCGGCGGAAGCCGGACAAAGCTGTACTGGAACTCGGCGTCGCCTTCGCGGATGCGCCCCAGGCCATCCGCTCGCCTCCTGCTCGTGTCGGCTCAGACAAGCGCACCTCGGCTATCGCGGGTGATGCGTCGAGGGCCTGGCGGAGGTCGTCAGGGATAGTGTCCGCGGCGATGAGGGGTCGACGACTTCGTCAGGGCATGTCGTGCCCTAACAGGTCCTGGCCTCCTTGGTTATGTACTGTCTGGCGGGCCTGGCTATCGGGCGGGGTGATGTTGTGGCGGTGAGCATAGGCGATGGCCTGGGCGCGGTCGCGGCTTCCGGTTTTGGCGAAGATCCGGTTGATGTGGGTCTTGACGGTGGATTCGCTGATGTAGGCGCGGGCGGCGATCTCGGTGTTGGACAGGCCCTCGGCGGCCAGCGCCAGGATCTCGCCTTCCCGGGGGCTGAGGCCGTCGGGGAGCTGCTGGCCAGCTGGCGGCTGGCGGCTGGCGGCGGTGAGGAGGCGGGCGTGTGCCTCGGGGGCGAGCACGGTCTGCCCGGCGACGGCGGCTTCGAGGGCGCGGCGGATGTCGGCGGGCCGGGCGTTCTTGGTCAGGTAGCCGGTGGCGCCGGCCTGCAGCGCGGCGAGGATGAGGTCCTCGTCGGTGTAGGTGGTGAGCGCCACCACCGCGGTGCCCGGGCGGCTGGCCCGCAGCAGCCGGGTGGCCTCGATGCCGTCAAGGCCTGGCATGCGCAGGTCCATGAGCACGACATCTACGTCGGCCTGCTGGGTGAGCGAGACGGCCTCGGCGCCGTCTTGCGCTGTCCCGGCGACGTTGATCCCGGCCATGGAGGACAGGATGGTGACCAGGCCGTCGCGGACTACGCGCTGGTCATCGGCGACTACCACGGTGATCGCCCGGGTTTCGCCCGGGGGCGACGGGGTGGTCATGCCGGGATCGATGCTGTGACCTGCCAGCCTTGCCCGGCCGGTCCGGCGTGGCAGCGCCCGCCGGCGAGCTGGACTCGTTCCCGCATGACGGAAAGGCCGTAGCCGCCGCTGCCGGTGCGGGCAGGACATTTGCCGGCGGGGTTGCAGACCGTCAGGGTGACCGCGCCGGGGCTGAAGCCGACCTCGACCGTTACGCGGGCTCCGGGGGCGTGCCGTGCGGCGTTGGTTAGTGCCTCCTGGGCGACCCGGTAGAGCGCGAGGTGGGCTTCCGCGCTCAGCGGGTGCGGTGTGCCGGATACCTCGAAGGCCGCTGCGTGCTGGCGGCAGAGGCGGGCCAGCTCATCGATGAGGGGCCGCGGGGGCTCCCGCAGCGCACGGACTGCCTGGTGCGCCTCGTCCAGCCCCTCGTCCACCAGCTTGTGGGCCTGCTCGATCTGGCCGCGGAACTCACCTGGGGCGGTGCCGTTCCCGGCAAGCGCCTCAAGGGCACTCAGCTGGACCGACAGCGCGCCCAGCGTGTGGGCTAGCACGTCGTGCAGTTCCCGTCCCAGCCGGTTGCGCTCGGCGGCGAGGGCCGCCTCGCGGCCGGCGACCTCGGCGCGCTGGTCGGCCAGAGCGATCAGGGTTGCCTGCCGGGCCCGTTCGAATAGCTGACGCCGGCCTGCCCCGCTGACCAGGCCGAGCAGGCATACCGCGCAGGCTGGTGCCAGCCGCCCGGGAAACGAGCCGGCGGCCAGCGCAGCGCCGGCGAATCCCGCTGGGCCGGCGGCCGCGACCCCGGCCGCGCCGATGAGGTCGCGCACGGCTCCGGCTCCCGCGGCGGCGACCCCGACGAAGATCAGCCCCGCCGGGGTGATGCCCGACACCACCCCGCCGGCGGCCCCCATTGCCGCCAGGGCGGCCAGGGCGGCCCAGCTGCGCGGTGCTGCCGCCATCCACGCCAGCCAGGCCACGCCCGCCACGACCAGCGCGACGGGCGATTCCAATCCGAGCCCGGACAGGCCCGGGTGCAAGGCCCGCAAGTTAACCCCCACGGTCACGCCCAGGGCCGCCAGCCCGGCCGCCACGCGCAGCGAGCGGTGCGGAATCAGCCAGCTGAAGCCGACCCCCGCGGCAGGCGCCCACCTGCGGTCAGCGGTCCGCGCACCCGTCGCCGTCCGGGAACACCCATTAGCGGGAAAGATGTAGGTCACCTCTTCATCATGGAGCCTGCGGGCAGCCCCCGCGGCCGGCCCGTAATGGAACCGGACGTATTGCCACCGGACTTCGACCAGGCGCGCAGTCCCAGCAGCCCGTAGCGGCCGAGCACCTCGCCCAGAGCCATCAGGATCAGCGCCGTGGGCAGGGCCGTCCGAGCGTCAATGTCGTGGGCGCGGGCGAAGGCCGCGATCGCCGCAGCGCCGCCGTTGCTCGCGTAAATGCCGAGCGCCAGGCGAGAGCCCGTCCCCGCGATCCAGAGGATGACCGCCAGCGGCCCGGCCTTGGCCACCGGGCTGCCGTCCGGCCCGGCCCGGACGCTGGTCACCAGGGCACCCAGCACGCCGAGGCCCAGCCCGACCCCGGCACATACCGCAACCAGCGCCAGGTTGTTGCCTCCCGTGGGGATGCCGTGCAGGTAGCGGCCCACGGCAACCGCGACGATGATGACCGGCAGCAGCAAGCTCCTGACCGTCACTCGCCGACCGCGGACCTGCAGGAAGATCAGCGCGATGAAAACGGCGCTGAACACGTAGTCCTTGGCGCTCACCGCGACTGCCGGCGGCCGCTGAAGTGCTCATGTTGCCGGTTCCTGAGCTTCCTGACCACCCAGCGGATGAGCGGGATGAGGATCACAGTGCACTCCTTCAGGCTGTGCTTCGTTCTGGCACCTGTGATCTTGAGCCATCGGCTAGCCGTCGTCGTCAGCCCTGGGGTCGACTGCAATATGGATTCGCGCTCCACCTCGAAGACGACAGCGAGTCCACCCAGGCCTACCCGCCAGCCAGCCCCGCCACGGCACCCGCCAGCAGACCCGCCCGGCCGGCAACAGGCAGCGCCCGGCTCGGGGGCGGCAGTAACCGGGGCGACGACCGGTTCTGGAAAAGCCTGCCTGCTCTATGTCAACTGACTGGCCATAACCCGGACTCATACCGCCCAGCCCCTGCCCGAGCTAGCGGCCTTCAGCTTCCCCGCCACTGCGCTGACAGTGAGCCAAATTCATCCTGATGGTGATGGGGTTCGTCGCGGTCTGATCGCGTGGCGGCGCGCCTGCGCTGAGAACCAGGAAGCCCCTGGTAGATGAGGCGTCGACCAAGATCGCTTCACCACTACCCGGCTCGGTGCACGACAAGAAAGCCGAGTGGATGTGGGGCGTGGTAGCCAAGCTGGGAGCCTCGGGCCTGGTCACCTGGCCGATAAAGGCTACGAGGGAAGCACGTGGGCGAAGGTCCCGTACCGCGGGAAGGACAAGCCGCGGCCGTAGAAAGACGCCAATAAGGCGAACGCCCAGCTCCGCTCACCCGGCGTCGGCCAGGCTGAGCCCGTCGGCACTTCGATCAGCCCGTCGGCGGCGACGGCGGCCGCTTCGGCATAGCCCCCCGCAGGCCGAGGGGGTGTCGGCGACCACGCGCCGTCCGGTCCAGTTCCCGGCCACGCCGGGACCGACGGACCGCACCGTGCCGGTCACGTCCGCGGCGGGGACGTAGGGCGGCGTGGCCGGGAACCAGCCGCGCCCCAGGCCGGCCCGGATTTGGGTGTCGAGGAACAGCGGCTACGCGATCCCTCAGGGCCGCCGAACGCGACCGCCCGCACCGCTCGCACCGTCATCGTGCCTCCTCCCCGCCCACGGACGGACCGAGGCCGGACGGACTGAGTTGCCTGCCCGGGCCAGGCCGACCCGGCTCCTTGCCGCCGGCGGAGAGCTGCCTGCCGGTCCAGACCCGGGTCACGAACGCGATCTGCCACAGTCCTAGCAACACTGTAGGCAGCCGCTCGAACAAGCCGGCCGGCGAGTCGCCGCCCGAGTGGTTGTGCGCGGCCGTGACGAGCGCGAAGAACGCCACGATCGACAGGAGCGACAGCACGCTAGTGGTGATCGAGAAGACGGCCCAGCCCCCGAGTGGGCGCCGCATCGTGGCGAGCGCCGCGGCCGGGAAGGCCAGGAACACCACCAGGGAGGTCAGCGAGTGCACGGTTCCGGTCGCTGTGGTGACGGAGACCTGGCCGACCGGGAAGCCCAGGACCGGGTCGGTACGGAACGGGCCGATGACGAGCAGGCCCAGCCCCGCGATGACCAGCAGCCGGAATCCCCACCCCCGGACGGCGCCCGAGCGCCTCAGCCCCTCGGCAAAGCACAGGGTGAGCACCCCGTAGAGCATGAAGTTGGCGATCTGGATCCAGCCGTGCCGGGCCAGGCTGAGCACGCTGATGGTGTCGTGCCAGGAACTGTAGCCGGGCTGCGCCGCCCCGTTGGCTAGGTAGCACGCGATGAAGATGACCGGCCCGGCTGCGCCCAGGGCCAGCAGCAGGCGATGTTTACGATGTACACTCATGGTGTCACCATACGGCGATATGTGTACGTTGTAAACACCCGTCGAGAGGCACGGCATGAAATCCTCGTGGGAGCGGCTCGAACAGGCCACCGCCGGCCGTCCCGGCCTGGCGGCCCAGACGATCGCCGCCGCGGCGGTGGCGATCGCCGATGCCGACGGGCTCGACGCCATCAGCATGAGGCGCATCGCCGCCGAGCTGGGCGTCAGCGCCATGGCCGCTTATCGCCATGTGTCGAGCAAAGATGACGTGCTCGACATGATGGTGGACCTCGTCTACGGCGAGGTTGACATCCCCGACGGCACCGACTGGCGGGAGACCATGAGCACGTTCGCCCGCGGCGTTCGCGGCCTGGCGCTGAAGCACCCCTGGCTAACTCGGCTCTCGGCCCCGCAGGCCGTGTTCGAGCTGACGCCCAGGCGGCTGGCCCTCGAGGAGCGAGCGCTCTCCGTGCTCGGCGGTCTTGGCCTGGACGCTGACACGGCGATGAGCGTGTACCGCAGCGTCGCCGCGTTCGTGCACGGTGCCACTAGGGCCGAGATGGGATACCGGCAGCTCATCCAGGAACGCTGCCGGGCTGACGGGGCCGATGCCTGGTCGGGGCTCTCAGGACAGCTGAACTCGCTGCTGAGCACCGGCCGCTATCCGGCGTTCGCACGCTACCTCCAGGACGCCACGCGCCAGGATGACCTGACGTGGCAGTTCGAGACCGGGTTGGACTACGTCCTCGACGGCATCGCCGCCCGCATCGGGTCACCGGGCAGTACGGGACGCGGTGAGCGGCCGGGCACGCGTACGTGGTCGTGAACGGGGACGCTGATCCCGATTGACCGGGCTGACGCGAACCGCCCTTCCACTCTGGCCAGCACAAGCGGCACAGGATGAACCTGCAGGTCATCGTCAGCTCCGGCGGCGGCCTGCTGTGGGTGTCGGGGACGCTGGCGAAAGAGTTCGCCGCCATGCGGTCGTTCATCGACGAGTTGGAGAAGGCCGGCCTGGTCACCCTCGCCGACAAAGGCTGCCCCGGGTCTGCGCACGCAAAGGTCCCCTGCAAGGGGAAGGGCAAGCCGGAATCTCAGAAGACATCCAACCGCGCACACGCAAGGCTCCGTGGTCCCGGCGAGCGGGCGAACGCCCAGCTCAAGAATCTGGCGTATCCTCCGGAAGCTCCGCTGCTGCCCTGGCAGGCCGGGAACTCGCCAAGGCGATCCACGCCTTGAAGAGCCAACTCAGGCTGTACTGAAACTCCGCGTCGCCTTCGCGGATGCACCCCAGGCCATCCGCTCGCCTCCTTGATCGAGCAGGCCGCGCTCGGGCTGATAGACCGTTGCAACGGACTGGGGTCGGGCATAACGAATCCGCGCCTCGATGACCCGGTCCCCTTCGTGATGCTCGAAAGGATGCTCGTGGCCGAACACCACCCAATCCTGTCGCCGCACGCCCAGCGCGTTTGACATGGTGGTCATGCTCTTGGCTAGATCTGGCACCACGATGCCGACCTGGTGGAAAGCCTGAGCCTTTTGCCACCGCGGACCAGCCATCGCCTCAGTCCTCTCCGAACTCACGGCGCACCTGCGCGGAGGCATGGCCGACCGCGTGGGCAAGCATCGATCTTGGGGTCTTCACCGCGCCGTCTGTTACAGTCCTGGCTGCGCCTCAGAGCGTTCACTCGTGGCGAAAGTCACAGTTCAAGAGTGCACGAATGTCAAGTATTATTTCATACGTCCGATATAAAATAATATAGTTTAAGCCCGTCTGGCGCGGACCAGGCGCGGGCAAACACCGCACGTGACGGCTCGCGATCCCGAGACGAGACGGACAGACAGCATTGAGGTAGGGCAGCCCATGGCTAGTACCGTCGATGACGGCCTGTCGGACTTCGCCGCGCGAGAGGTCACTCTGGAGGGAATAACGAAGCGTGTCTACGTCGCGGGGTCTGGCCCTGGGGTGATCGTCATGGCCGAGATGCCGGGGATCAGTCCTCACGTTGCCCGGTTCGCCCGCTGGGTACGAGACACCCACTGCACGGTCTACATGCCGTCTTTGTTTGGCCGTGACGGCGCGGTGCCTGGCGCCGAGGAAGGGGCGGAGGTATTCCGGCGGGCGTGCGTGAGCGCCGAGTTCCGGGCATTCGCCAGTGGCACGTCGAGCCCCGTGACCAGCTGGCTTCGAGCGCTGGCGCGACTGGCCCACGCCGAGTGCGGCGGTCGGGGTGTCGGAGCGGTCGGGATGTGCTTCACCGGTAATTTCGCGCTGACGATGATGCTCGAGCCATCCATGCTCGCTCCGGTTTTGTGCCAGCCTTCTCTTCCTCTCGACGACCCGGCCGGTCTGGAGATCTCGGCCGACGAACTTGCCGCCGTCAGGGCTCGCCTCGACCGCGAGCGTCTGACGGTGCTGGCGTACCGATTCAAAGGCGACCGTTTCTGCACCGCGCAGCGATTCGCGGCCTACTCCGAGGCGCTCGGTGCCGCGTTCCTTCCGCGAGTGCTCCCAGACACCGCCGCCAACACCAGCGCTCCGCCGTTCTTTTCCAGCTACATCCCCTGTCCCCACAGCGTCGTGACCGTTCACCTCATCGACCAGGCCGGCGAGCCAACGATCGCAGCCCGGGACGAAATCCTGGGGTTCTTGACAACACGCCTGTCGTGATATCGCCCGGCCTGCGGTGCCGTGAAGTGGTTTTGCCCGGCCCGGCGGTATTCGCTGATTGACGCGCCGCAGCCGCCGACGGCCGGCCAGGCGCCGTGACCGGCGAAACCGTGCTGAAACCCGGCGGTGGCACCCTGTGACCAGGGGGCTGGCATCGACCCAGCACGACCAGCGCAGTTCAACGGCGCCTCCATCGTCGTGTACTTCATCGGCGGCAGTGCCGGCACCGCTGTTGGCCGCACCTTGATCGATCTCGTCGGCTGGGCCGGGATCGGGCTCACCGCCACGACCGCCCTCACCATCGCCGCAAGCATCGTCCTGCTCTCCGGCCGCACCGCCGGGCTGCCGAGCTCGGCGGCCGCCGAGCAAGTCGCCGGCGACATCGACCCCGTGCTTGAATCACTCGCACAGCCGCCGAAGGGCAAGCATGGCAATCAGGGAACGTCACCCGGACACCAGCCAGGATTGTCCACACCCGGCAACACGATCGCCACCGCCCTGATCCACTTCGCCAGTTCCCTCGGCTCGGCCCGCGATTTGGTCCTGCTCATCGCGTTCGGCCGGCTGTCACCCGGTCCCGCCGTCGGTACGCATGCCAACCCCGGGTCCCAGCATCGCCCTCGACAACTTCAAGCTCCCGATGTCGGCCGTCGTCGCGGTCCTCGTCATCCTCGCCCGGGCCGTCATCCCCGCCGCCGACACCTGGCGAACGAGGACCCAAGATGCCTAAACACATCCCAACAAGCCCATGCGGTGTCGCGGCTCTTGACCATCACGGGATCTTCCAAGAAGCAATCACGCTCGTCGGAGTCGGCTAGGGAACTCTCGTCGCCCGCGCGCACGCGCCGCTACTATGCCCGGCCTGATGTCGCCTACGTTCCCGTCAGCGACGCCCCTCCGCTGGAGTGGGGCCCGATACCGCCAGCTGACAGGAACGCCGAGCGCGTCCGCGCCTTTGCCGCGGCCGCCAACGACCTAGTCCACGACCACATGGGACGACATCCCGGGTAACGACATCCATTCCACGCCTGTGTAACCGGTTGCCGGTCTTCCGCCTAACTGGCGATGCCCTGGATGGGTGTGAGCCGCGTTTCATGCTCCGTCGACGATGAAGAGCCGTCGGTCCAGCGCGCCGTTGGCTGCCCGCAGTGCCTGGGCGTACTGGGGCGAGGCGTACCAGCGGCGGGCCGCGTCGGCGTCGGGGAAGCGGATGATCACCAGCCGCTGCCCAGGATCGAATGTGCCCTCCAGGGCCTCGGGCACGGCGTCCCTGGCTAGGTACTCGCCGCCGAAGGCGAGCGCCGCGGCCTTGGCGAGCGGCTTGTACTGCGTGACGGCGACTGGGTCGCGGATCTCGACTTCGGAGATGACGTAGGCGGTCATGGGCTTTTCGCTCCTTGGTCTTCTTGTGGGCGGGGTTCGATTGGTGTGATGGGTCCTGGGATGGTGGGGCCGTTGACGCGCCCGGTGAGAATGCCGTGGTCAAGCACTCCTGGCGTGTCGTGCGCGGGCAGCACGAAGCGGTAGTTCGACAGGCGCTTCAGTGCCCCGAGCTCCTGGAGGGCGGAGGTTGTGAAGTTGCCTGTCACCGCGGGCTCCTGGCTGCCGAAGTAGCAGGCTTGGAGGCGTGCCGTGTGGGTGTCCGCCGGCTGGGCGTGCAGGGCTGCCTCGACGTCGTAGATGACATCGCCGCACAGGCAGGCCTGGCCGTCGCCGGTGTCGACGATGATGCTCATGGACCCGGCCGTGTGCCCGCCCGTGGCGTGGCAGGAGATGCCCGCGGCGACCTCGACCGGCCCGGAGTGGTCAAGGTCGAGGTAGCGCAGTGCGCCCCGCGTGTACATGCGGTCGAGCAGGTGAGCGAGGTCCGCCTGGGCGTAGGCCAGGCCCTGCAGCCCGCTGAACGCGCAGGACATCTCGCTGCGGTTGACTACGACCGGTACGTTCATCGGCACCCTGTCCAGGTGGCCGGCATGGTCGCGATGCAGGTGAGTCATCATGACGCAGCCGAGGTCGCGGGGTCGCACGCCGTACCGGGCCAGCTGGTCGGCGAATCCCTGGCCTTCCTCCACTACGCCGCCGCTGCCCAGCACCGAGGGGTCCCGG
>Ga0335075_10016237_pt1 | contig 11137 bp, 10 predicted proteins | sample Lox_Sample_24_FD_206723 | JGI IMG/M metagenome (GOLD analysis project Ga0335075, IMG submission 206723) | Soil microbial communities from Loxahatchee National Wildlife Refuge, Florida, United States - Lox_Sample_2.4 | ecosystem: Environmental > Terrestrial > Soil > Wetlands | place: USA... | reverse complement strand
GGCCCCGTCCGTTCGCTTTCCTCGCCGGCCAGCCGGACGAGGTCATCAAGGAGTTCGAGCGCGCGTGGAAGACCTGCGCGGCCGGCCTCGGGGAAGACCAGGCCGCCGGTGGCTGACGCCGGCCGCGGGCAGGCGCGCGCGGCGGCCGAGGAAGCCGAGGCGCGCGCGTACGGCCTGACCGACGACGACCTGCGCGACTGGGCGGCGTTCTCCCCGGTCGAGATCTACTGGGCGCGCAAGCATGACCTCGGCCCCGCGACCGCCAGTCACTGGGCGGGCGCGGGGCTGCGGGTATGCGAGGCCGTGCGCGCGATCGCCCTCGGCATGGCGCCGGAGGAGGTCGGGCCGTGGTCGGGCGCGGGGTTCGCCCCCGCAGACGCGGTCGAGGGCAGGCAGATGGGCGTGCCGCTCGAAACCGCGGTCGCCTGGCGCGCGGCCGGGTTCATCCTGCCCGACGCGGCGCTGCTGATCCGCGACGGCTGGACGCTGGACGACGCGGTGACCGCCCGCTACGCGGGCATCGCCGGCGCTGACTGGCAGCCGGCCTAACTCCCCGGCGAGGGCGACGGCGACCAGGGCGGCGACCCGTGCGTTGTTCTCCGCGAGCGCCAGGTTGGCCGGCACGCTCGCGCCCGCGGTCTGCCGCTCGATCCGCTCGAGCACGAACGGCGTGACCGCCGCCCCGGTGACGCGGGCGGCCTCGCAGGCGGCGAGCGCGGCGTCAAGCGCGGCGTTCAGCGGCCCCGGTGCGAGCTCGTCGGCGGGCGGGATCGGCACGGTCAGCAGCACCCCGGTGCGCTCCCTGGTGCGGCCGCGCAGCACATCGGCGACCACCCGGGCGGTCTCCACCCGGTGCGGCACCCGCAGCCCGCTCGAGCGCAGGTAGAAGGCGGGGAACCAGTCGTGCTGCCAGCCGAGCACCGGAACGCCCGCCGTCTCCAGGTACTCCAGGGTGCGCGCGAGGTCGAGAAACGCCTTCGCCCCGGCGCACACCGTGATGACCGGATGGCTGGCGAGCGCGTCGAGGTCCGCGGAGATGTCGCCGGTCACGTCGGCGCCCCGGTGGACGCCGCCGATCCCTCCCGTCGCGAAGACCTGGATGCCGGCGGCGTGCGCCAGGGCCACCGAGGCGGACACGGTCGTCACGCCGACGTCGAGCCCCTGCGCCACGGCGACCGCGATATCGCGCTCGGCCACCTTCCTGCTGCCCGCGAGTACCCGCTCCTCCTCCCCCGGCTCAAGGCCGACGCGCGCCTTCCCGTCGAGCACGGCGGTGACCGCGGGCTCGGCGCCGCCCGCGCGGACCGCGGCCGCGCACCGCCGCAGCGCCTCGCCGTTGGCGGGCGCGGGAAGCCCGAGCCGGGAGAAGATCGTGGACTCGAGCGCGACCACGGGGCGCCCCTCGGCCAGCGCGGCCGAGACGGCGCCGGAGACCCGGGCGAAGCCGGCCGGCGTCGCGCCGGCCCTTGTGCTGGTCATGACCTCGGTACTCCTCGGTGATCGGCCCCGGCCGGCGGCCGTTGGTGCGCGTCACAGCATCCCCGGCCGGCCGCCCGCTTACACCACGGGAAACCCGCTGTCGGGGGTGCCGATGACCCGATAGCCTCACGATCATGCGCGATGAGTCGATTGGGAGCTTCCTCACCCGCCTCGCGGCCCGCAGCGCGGCGCCTGGCGGCGGCGCCACCGGCGCGCTGCACGCCGCGCAGGCCGCCGCCCTGCTGGCGATGGTCGCCAGGTTCAGCGACGGCCCCAGGTACGACGCCGAGACCGTGGGCCGGGTCAGGGCCGCGGCGGACGGCCTGGCCGATGAGGGCGTCGGGCTCGCCGCCGCCGACTCGGCGGCGTTCGAGCAGGTGATCGCCGCCTACGGGCTGCCCAAAGACACCCCAGAGGCCAGGGCGGCGCGCTCGGCCGCGATCGCGGACGCGATGGCGGCCGCGGCCCGGCCGCCGGCCGACCTGATGGCCGCCTCGGTCCGGCTCGTCGGCCTGGCCGAGGAGCTGCTTCCCGTGGCGAACAAGAACGTGATCTCCGACATCGGCGCCGCGGCGGCCGCGATCAGCGCCGCGGCGGTCACGGCCGCGCTGAACATCGAGGCGAACCTGGGCTCGATCAAGGACCCGGCGCTCGTGGCGGAGCTTTCCGCGACGGCGGCACTCGCCGAGGGGGTGGCGGACCGGGCCGGCCGGGTGATCGCCGCCATCCGCGAGGAGATAACGCAGTGACCACGGGGCGGGGGTGCCGCGAGCTGAGCGGCCGGGAGCTCGCCCGTCAGCTGCGCGCGACGGCCGCCGAGCGGGCCGCCGAGCTGGCCAAGCAGGGGCGCCAGCCCCGGCTCGCGGTCGTCACGGCGAACGACGACGGCGGCAGCGCCGCCTACGTGCGGTCGATCGCCAACGCGGCGGCCCGCGAGGGCATCGCCTGCGACGTGGCCCGCACCACGACCGTCGCCGGCATCACCGCCACCCTGGCCCAGCTCGCCGACGACCCGGAAGTGCACGGCATCATCCTGCAGACGCCGCTGCCCGGCGGCGCGAACCTCGCCGAGCTGGCGACCGCCATCCCGCCGGCCAAGGACGTGGACGGCGCGAGCCCGGAGTCGATCGGGCGCCTGGTCGCGGGCCTGCCCTCGTTCGCCCCGGCCACGGCGGAAGCGGTGCTGACGCTCCTCGACCATTACGGCGTGGAACTGCGCGGCGCGCACGCGGTCGTGGTGGGCCGTTCCGTCGTGGTGGGAAAGCCGGTCGCGCACCTGCTGCTCGGCCGGCATGCCACCGTGACCATCTGCCACTCGCGCACCAGGGACCTCCCGTCGATCACCCGGCAGGCCGACGTCCTGGTGGCGGCGGTGGGCCGCGCCGGGCTGATCGGGCCCGGTTACGTCTCCCCCGGGACCACGGTCATCGACGTGGGCACGAACGCCACCCAAGACGGCGGTCTCGCCGGCGACGTCGACCCCGCGGTGGCCGGCGTCGCGGCGGCGCTCACGCCCGTCCCCGGCGGGGTGGGCCCGGTGACGACGGCGCTGCTGCTCGGCCACGTGGTCGCGGCGGCGGAGGCACCCGAGCCGTGACGTTAGAATTTGTCGGTTTTACCGCCCGCCGGACAGCGGATTTAGTAGAAACGAACACCGTGATTGACGACGCCGCGTACTGGGACAGCCAGGCGGCCACCTTCGATGACGGCGCCGACCACGGCCTGCGCGACCCGCGAGTCAGGGAAGCGTGGCGGCGGCTGCTGACCGCGCACCTGCCGGCCGCCCCCGCGGCCATCGCCGACATCGGCTGCGGTACCGGCTCGCTGTCGGTGCTGCTCGCGGCCGAGGGGTACGCGGTGACCGGGCTCGACTTCGCCCCGGCCATGATCAGGGCGGCGCGGGCGAAGGCAAGGGCGGCCGGCGTCGGCGCCCGGTTCGTGCTGTCGGACGCCGCGGCGCCCACCCTGCCGCCTGGCAGCTTCGACGTGGTGCTCGCCAGGCACGTGCTGTGGGCCATGCCGGACATCGACGTGGCCCTGGCCGGCTGGCTGCGACTGCTCCTGCCCGGGGGAACCCTGGTCCTCGTCGAGGGCCGCTGGTCGACCGGCGCCGGGCTCACCACCGCCGAAGCGGGCCGCGCCGTCCTGCGACACCGGGGCGACGCCATCATCACCGCGCTCGACGAACCGGCCCTGTGGGGCGGGCCGGTCGGCGACGAGCGCTACCTCCTGGTCAGCCGGCGGTAGCGGCATGCAAACGCCGCCACGAGTGACGGGCGAAAGTTGGTCCATTCCCCAGGCCAGGTGACGCAACTTCTGTCCCGCGAGCCGATTGCCACGGCGCGCGAAGACGCCAGATAATCGGCAGCGTCCCCGGTTTCTGGCTGCAAGCGTGAGAGATGGAGTTAAGCGTTGGACGTATCCCTGGAGGGCAAGGTCGCGCTGGTCACCGGCTGCGGGCCGAACATCGGCAGCGGTATCGCCCTGGCCCTGTCTAAGTACGGCGCGAAGGTCGCCGTCAACGACGTGTCCAAGGAGTCGATCGACGCGTGCGTTGCCCGGATCGAGCGCAACGGCGGTACGGCGATGGCCGCGCCCGGCGACGTCACCGACGAGGAGGTCGTCAAGGGCTACATCAACGACGTCATCGCGGCGTGGGGCAAGATCGACATCCTCGTGAACAACGCGGCGCTGCTCGGCGGCCGCGGCGTGCTCGACGAGACCGCCGAGGCGTTCCACCGCGCGGTGACCGTCTCGTCGATGGGCACGTTCCTTAACACCAAGTACGTCGGCCGCTCGATGGCCGAGCGCGGCGTCAAGGGCTCGATCGTGTGCATCTCGTCCTCTAACGGCTGGAACGGCAGCGCGGGCGTCTGCGCCTACGCGTTCCACAAGGGCGGCGTGAACAACTTCGTCCGGGCCGCCGCGATGGACCTGGCCCCCTACGGCATCCGGGTCAACAGCTTCACCCCCACGGCGCCGAACCCGGACAACCCCGAGCTCCTCGCCCAGTGGAAGCGGGAGGGCCGGACCCCGTTCGGCCTGAGGCCGGGGGCGACCGGCGGCCTCGGCGCGCCCGAGGGCACCGACGAGTGGCGCAAGCCCGCCCGGTTCGACGGCCCGCGCAACCCGATGGTCCCGATGGGCACCACCGGCACGACGACCGACATCGGGCACGCGATCGCGTGGCTCTGCTCCGACTACGCCCGGCTGATCACCGGCATCGACCTGGTCGTCGACGGCGGCGCGCGCGCGAAGAACTTCGCCTACGTCCCGGCCGCGCCCGCCGACCTGGCCGGCCCGCTCCCCGTGATCACGCTCGACAGCACCGTCCTCGCCGAGGACTGAGCCGCAGGCCCCCGACAGCGCCTCCCGGACAGCGCCGCCCCGGACAGCGCTGCGCGCTTCTTGCTGTTATCAGTTCTTGCGGCCCTAAACGCGCCCGCAAGCAATGATGGCGGATCGTTGAACACACCATGGCGTGTTCAACGATCCGCCATCATGAGCCAACCGTGAGCGCCCGGGCGTCACCAGTAGCCGGGGCCCGCGCCGCTGCCGACCGCCGTTCCGCGCCTACTGGAGCTCCCCGTGTCCTCTTCGTCGCCGCACCCTCCCCCGCCCGCGCCGTCGGGGCCGGGCGCGGCCGGCGGGCGCCGCGGCCCGCTGATCGACCTGCACCGCCACCTGGAGGGCGCCGTTCGGGTCAGCACCGTACTCGAACTCGCCCGCCGCGAGCGGCACCCGCTCGCCGCGCCTGGGGCAGACGGGGCGGGCGATCCCCGTGCCGCACTGGTCGCCGGCGGTCGGCTCACGGGCCTGCTCGCCTACCTCGAGCGGGTAGACGCCGCCGCGGCGGTGTTCACCCGCGCGGCCGACTGGACCCGCGCCGCGTGCGAGGTCGTGCTGGACGCCTATGACGAGGGACTTGACGGGCTGGAACTGCGCTTCAGCCCGTGGTTCATCCGCTCCCGCACGGGCCTGTCGCCCGACGCGGTCATCGACGCGGTCGCGGCGGGGGTGACGGAGGCCCGCTCGCTGGTCGACCTGCCCGTCGGGCTGATCGGCATCCTGCTGCGCGACCTCGGCCCCGACTCCGCGCTCCCCCAGCTTGACGACATACTCCGGCACCGCGAGCTATTCCGCGCGATCGACATCGCCGGCAACGAGGCTGGTTACCCCGCCCGGCTCTTCGCCCCGGCGTACGACCGCGCGCGGGAGGCCGGCCTGCGGCTGACGGCGCACGCGGGCGAGGCCGCCGGACCAGAATCGGTGTGGGACGCGGTCCGCCACCTGCGTGCCGAGCGCATCGGGCACGGCGTCCGGGCGGCCGAGGACCCCCGGCTGATGAGCCACCTGGCCGAGCACCGCATCACCCTCGAGGTCGCCCTCACCAGCAACGTGCAGACCCGGGCGGCCGCCGGCTACGCGGCGCACCCGGTGCGGACCCTGCTGCGCCACGGCGTGCCGGTAACGCTCAACACCGACAACCCCCGCACCAGCGCGACGACGCTACCGCGCGAGTACGACCTGGCGGCCGCGCTCGCCGGGCTGAGCGACGACGACCTCAGCGCCGTCGCCCGCCACACGCTCGCCGCCAGCTTCCTTTGATCGCCAGTGACGCGCAGCCCTCATGAGCACCACGCACCTCTTCAGTTAATGGCATTGGGTGTCACGGTCGCCTTCTTGCTGCTCTCGGCGGCCGGCCGGAGAGATTTCGCGTGGATGAGCGCCGAGCGGTGGTGTGGATGAGCGCCGGGCCGTGGTATTGACTGGTCTCATGACGACGCCTGACATTCCGCTGCTTGACATCTCGGTGTGGCGGCACGGGACGCAGCCGCGGCGCCGGGAGCTGGCCGCGCGGATGGACCGGGCGCTGCGGCGGTCCGGGTTCCTGCTGATAGAGAACCACGGGGTGCCGGCCGGGCTGCGACGGCGGATCCGGGAGGAAGCCGGCCGGTTCTTCGCGCTTGCGGCCGAGCGGAAGCGCCCCTACGCCACGCCGGTCGGGGGACGGGGCTGGATTCCGCTGGGCGGCGAGGCGAACGCCTTCTACGGTGAGGTCGCCGACCCGTCGCGGGCGGACCTGAAGGAGAGCCTCACCAACGGGCGGGACTTCCGCACCGGGGACGCGGCGGTCGACGAGGCGTGGTTCGCGGCCAACGTGTGGCCGGGTGAGTGCCCGGAACTCCCCGCCCTCGCCGAGGAGTTCACCGAGCAGGCTCGCGCCCTCTACTACGACCTGCTGCGGATGGGCGCCGCCGCGCTCGGCCTCGCCGAGGAGGCCTTCGTCGCCCACGTGCTGCGCGGGCCGCAGACGTTCAACATCAACCGCTACCCGCCGTTGCACGCCACCGGCCCGGCGAAGCAAGGCCAGTACCGGGTCGCGCCGCACACCGACTGGGGCATCCTCACGATCCTCGACCGGCAGCCGGGCTACGGCGGCCTGCAGGTGCAGGGCCTCGACGGCACCTGGGCGGACGCGCCCTACGTGCCGGACGCGTTCACGGTGAACGTCGCCGACCTGCTGTCTCACTGGACCGGCGGGCGCTGGCGGTCCACCAGGCACCGGGTACTGCCGCCACCACAGCAGGCGCCGGATGAGGAGCTCATCTCGCTGATCGTCTTCCTTGAGGCCGAGATGGACACGCTGATCAGTCCCGTGGCGGGCAACCGTGAACTGGCACCAGTGGTAGCCGGCGACTGGTACCGCGCCAGGGAGAGCGCCGCCACCGTGCCCGCCACCTGATTCAGGGCGCCAGGTGCTCGGTGATGCGGGCGTGGAAGCTCTTGCGTGACAGGGCGGCGCCGATGTCCTCCGCCACCGTGGCCAGCGGGTAGGGGAGTTCGGCTTCCAGTTCGGCGATGGCGGCCTCGGTCGCCCGCCACTCGGCCGCGAGCAGGGCGGCGACGCGCTCGGCCTTGGGCGTGAGGGTCACCGTCTTGCTGCGGGCGTCGGGTCCGGACGTGGTCTCCAGCCAGCCGGCGGCGCGCATCGCCGCGACCTTCTGGCTCAGCGCCGAGTGGGTCCGGCCGACCGACCTGGCCAGCTCCGCGATCGTCATCGGGCCGCGGGCGCGCAGCCGGACGATCTCAAGCACCCAGGTCGGCTTGAGGTCGTCGATGCCGTTGTCGGCGTAGACGCGGGCGATCTCGTCGTCCATCTCCGACAGCAGCCGGAAGACCGGGCGCCACCGGCTGCGCTCGGTCGGGTCATCCGGAGCCTCCGGGTCGCGCGCGGGCTCGTCGCTCATGAGGCCATCTTAAATGAAATGACAGCACTTATATAAGCACTGTTACAATTCGGGCATGCGCCTGCTCACCGACGTCACGCCGCTGCGCGAGCACCCGGCCTTCCGGCGGCTCTGGCTCGGCGCGATGCTGTCGCGGACCGGGTCGGCGATGACGACGTTCGCCGTCACCTTGCAGGTCTACGACCTGACCCGGTCGCCCGCCGCGGTCGGCGGCATCGGCGCCGTGACGCTTGTCCCGCTGCTGCTCGTCACCCTGCCCGGCGGCACGCTCGCCGACCGCCTCGACCGGCGACGGCTCGTCCTCGCGGTGACGGTCGGGCAGGCCGCGATCTCCGCGACGCTGTTCGCCCTCGCCGGAGCCGGCGCCTCCCTGTGGTCGCTGTACGCGCTCGTCGCCGCGGGGTCCACGCTCGGCGCGGTCAGCGTGCCGGCTCAGCAGACGTTTATCCCCCGGCTCGTGCCCACGGCGCAACTTGGCCCGGCGATGGCGCTCAACAGGATCGTCTTCCAGGTCGCGGCGATCGTCGGGCCGTCGCTGGCCGGCGTCATCGCCGCGTGGGGCGGGCTGCGCGGCTGCTACCTGGCGGACGTGGCTTCGTTCACCGGGGCGCTGTGGAGCGTCGCCCGCCTGCCGGCCATGCCGCCGGAGACGTCCACCGCCGCCCCGGACGCCGCGGACAGCACCGCCACAGACAGCGGCATAGCGGACAGCGCCGCCGAAGAAGGGGCGGCCGAAGAAGGGGGCCAGCGCCGCTCCGGTCTGGCGCTGACCCTGGAGGGGCTGGCGTTCATCGGGCGGACGCCGGTGCTGTGCGGCGCGTTCCTCGCGGACGTGAACGCGACGTTCTTCGGGCTGCCCGTTTCGCTGTTCCCGGCGATCAACGCCGCGCGGTTCGGCGGGAACCCGCGAACCCTCGGGCTGTTCATGACCGCGATCGGCGTCGGCGGGCTGGTGAGCGCGGTGTTGTCCGGGCCGCTCAGGCACGCGCGGCGGCACGGCCTGGTGATGCTGGCCTGCGTGGCCGTGTGGGGCGGCGGGTTCGCGCTGTTCGCGGTCGCGCCCTCGCTGTGGCTGACCCTGCTCGCACTCGCCGTCGCCGGCCTGGCCGACACGTTCACCGTGGTCGTCCGCGGGATCATCGTGCAGGAGGCGACCCCGGAGCGGCTCCGCGGCCGCGTCAACGCGGCGGACTTCCTCGTCGGCGCGGGCGGCAGCCAGCTCGGGGCGCTTGAGGCGGGCCTGGTCGGCTCGCTGACGACCCCCGTGGTCAGTGCGCTCAGCGGCGGCCTGGCGACCGTGGTCGGCGCGGCCGCCATCGGCGCCCTGCTGCCGGCTTTCCGCCGCTACCACTCGCCGGCGCCATACGGCCCGGGCGGACAAGAACCGGAACCACAACTGGAAACTGTTAACGATGTCGTTAACAGTTGCGCGGAGGCGGCGGCCGCCGCGGGGACGGAATCGAGCGGCGCCCGCTAGCACCAGAACGGCGATCTCGACTGAACCAGGGAAACGCGGGCATGGCGCTACCCGGGTAACCAGGACCTCGTTCGGGATAATCGGGAACAGGAGCGGCGGGGACCTGCTCGCTTCCGCCGACGGCAGCCAACCGGCTGCTGATTCTTCCGTAATTTGACCTTTTCACAGTAGGATTTGCTGCTATGTCGACGCATTTTCGCGTAACCTACGCCACCTTGTCGGCCGACAACGAGGAGCTGCACACCGCCTACGAGGCGGGGCTGCGGCTGGCCTCCAGCTGGCTCGGCGCGGACATCCACCCGTACGTGAGCGGCGAGCCGCGGCCCGGCGGGGAACTGCTCACCGTGACCAGCCCGGGCGACCGGTCGCTCACGCTGTGCCGGGTGCACTCGGCGACGCCGGCCGACGTCACCGACGCCGTGCGCGCGGCCTCGGCCGCGGCGGCCCGGTGGGCGCGGACGCCCTGGCCGGAGCGGGTCGCGGTCCTCCGGGCGGCCGCCGACCTGATCAGCGAGCGGTCCAACGAGCTCGCGGCGCTGATGAGCCTGGAGGTCGGCAAGAACCGGCTCGAGGCGCTCGGCGACGTCGAGGAGGCCGCCGACCTCATCCGCTACTACTGCCAGCAGGTCGCCGACAGCGACGGGTTCACGGCGACCATGGGGACGCTGAACCCGCGCGAGCGCAACGTGAGCGTCCTGCGGCCCTATGGCGTCTGGGCGGTGATCAGCCCGTTCAACTTCCCGATGGCGCTCGCCGCCGGGCCCGCCGGAGCCGCGCTCGCGGCCGGCAACACGGTCATGCTGAAGCCCTCGCCGCAGGGCTCGTTCACGGCGGCCAAGCTGCACGAGTGCTTCCGCGACGCCGGGCTCGACCCGGACGTGTTCCACCTGCTGCCAGGCGGCGATGACGTGGGGGCGGCGCTCGTCGCGCACCCGGGGGTGAGCGGGCTGACGTTCACCGGGTCCTACGCCGTCGGCATGTCGATATACCGGCAATTCGGCAGCTTCGGTTACCCCAAGCCGGTCATCTGCGAGATGGGCGGCAAGAACCCCGCGATCGTCTCCGCCCGCGCGGACCTCGACGTGGCGGCGGACGGGGTGGCCCGCTCCGCGTTCGGTCTTTCCGGGCAAAAGTGCTCCGCCTGCTCCCGGGTCTACGCGCAGCGGGACGTGCTTGAGGAGTTCGTGGCGAAGCTCGCCGAGCGGGCCGCCTCGCTCGTGGTCGGCGACCCGACGTCGCGGGACGCGTACCTCGGGCCGGTGATCAACGAGGAGTCCGTCGCCCGGTTCGAGCGCGCCGTCGAGCACGCCAGGTCCGCCGGCGAGGTGGTAGCGGGCGGTAACGTGCTGCGCGGCACGGGAGCGTTCCCCGACGGTTACTACGTCGCGCCGACCGTGGTGACCGGGCTGCCGGCCGACGACTGGATGCTCCGCGACGAGCTGTTCGTGCCGCTGGTGGCCGTCGCGCCCTACGACACCCTGGACGAGGCCCTCTCCCTCGCCAACGACACCGAGCTCGGGCTGACCGCCGGGTTCTTCTCCGCCGACCCCGGCGAGGTCGAGGTGTTCCTCGACCAGATCCAGGCCGGGGTCGTCTACGTCAACCGGGCCGCGGGCGCGACGACCGGGGCGTGGCCCGGTGTCCAGCCGTTCGGCGGCTGGAAGGGCTCGGGCAGCGGCGGCAAGGCCGGCGGCGGGCTCTACTACGTGCAGCAGTACCTGCGGGAACAATCGAGGACGGTGGTCTCATGAGTGAGTGGCTTGACCCTTCGCGGCCGGTGCCGGACGTGCGCACGCCGCTGCCCGGCCCGGCCGGGCAGGCGATCATCGACCAGGACCTCGCGGTGACCAGCGGGTCGCTGCCGCGCGCCTATCCCCTGGTGCCGCGGCGCGCGCTCGGCTCGGTCGTCGAGGACGCCGACGGCAACCTG
>Ga0335075_10016236_pt1 | contig 11137 bp, 9 predicted proteins | sample Lox_Sample_24_FD_206723 | JGI IMG/M metagenome (GOLD analysis project Ga0335075, IMG submission 206723) | Soil microbial communities from Loxahatchee National Wildlife Refuge, Florida, United States - Lox_Sample_2.4 | ecosystem: Environmental > Terrestrial > Soil > Wetlands | place: USA: Florida... | reverse complement strand
CGAGTCCGGAGGCCCTGTTCGAGTTGGGGCTGGCAGAAGTCGCCCGGATCCGCGAGGAGATGGAGATCGTCAAATCCCGGACGGGCTACGAAGGCTCGCTCGAAGACTTCTTCACGTTCTTGCGTACAGACGAGCGGTTCTATTGCGCGTCCGGCGAAGAACTACTCATGCGTTATCGCGCGGTGTGCAAGCAAATCGATGGACGCCTCGGCAGATTGTTCAAGACCCTGCCGCGTCAGCCTTATGGGGTTGAACCAACCCCTGCGGACATGGCCCCGGACGTCACCACCGGCTTCTACTACCCGGCCGCCGCTGACGGTTCGCGGCCCGGAACGTACCTGGTCAATCTCTATCGCCCGGAGACGCGGCCCATTTGGGAGATGATTCCCCTCAGCTTGCACGAAGCGGTTCCCGGACATCACTTCCAGACCTCGCTTGCCGCCGAACTCGACGACATCCCGGCCTTTCGACGTTTCGGCTACTACGTCGCGTTTGGCGAGGGGTGGGGACTGTACTGCGAGACACTCGGAGACGAGCTGGGCCTGTACGACGACCCCTACGACAAGTTCGGGCAACTGACGTTCGAGATGTGGCGTGCCGTCCGGCTGGTCGTGGACACCGGAATGCACGCAAAGCGGTGGAGCCGTCAACGGGCGATCGACTACTTCATAGAGAACTCGCCTCGCCAAGAGCTGGAAGTCGTGAACGAGATCGACCGATACCTGGGAATCCCGGGACAGGCGCTGGCCTACAAGGTGGGCCAGCTGAAGATCCGAGAACTTCGGACCCGAGCCGAGCAGGAGCTCGCGGACGACTTCGACGTCAAGGAATTCCACGATGCGGTGCTCCTGGGCGGCTCCGTTCCCCTGGACATACTCGAGCGGCGGGTGACCGCCTGGATTGCCGGCACGCTGGCCGGATAGGCCCGGCTCACGCGCCGTGGCCTCGGACGGCTGATTCTCAAGTAGGCCGGCTCGCGGACGGCGGCGCAGAAAGGTTCGAGGAACAGGATGCGTGTGCAGGTCCGCTATGGGTCGGTACGCTGCCTTCATAGGGGAACCTGAACGGTCGCGGGGGGCCATGATGACAAGACCGGACACCGAACCCGCTCAGTGGACCACCGTGGACCAGGGCTGGGGTCGCCTGGCGGCGGATTTCGCGACCCTCAGTGAGCCGGGCAACTGCCGCGAGTACGTTGCGCTGCACCACCGGCTGGGCATCGATGCCGGCGACCGGGTGCTCGACGTCGCGTGCGGCTCCGGGCTCGCGATCGAGCTGGGGCGCCTGCGCGGGGCCGTCTGCTCGGGGATCGACGCATCGCCTCGGCTTGCTGCCGTGGCCAGGGACCGGAACCCGGACAGCGACATCCGGGTCGGCGATATGCATGCCCTGCCGTGGGACCCGGCGTCGTTCGACGTTGTCACCAGCTTCCGGGGAATCTGGGGGACGACGCCGGACGCGGTTGCCGAAATCTACCGGGTGCTGCGCCCGGGCGGGCGTGTCGGGCTGACCGTGTGGGGACACATCAAGATGTCGCCAGGCGCGTGGGCGCTGGCACCGTTCCGCCTCGCCGCCGCGGACAAGGTCGGCAACCAGGCCGCTATGGTCTCGCTTGGCCGGCCGGGCGCGGGCGAGCAGCTCCTGGAGTCAGCCGGATTCGCCAGCGTGGAGCGCTTGGCCGTGCCATTCACCTGGGAGTTCGCCGATCCGGAGATATACGCGCGGGCACTGGCGTCGACTGGCCCGGCATATGAAGCCATCCAGAATGTTGGCGAGGCCGAGTTCCGGCGGGCGGCGGTCGCGCAGGCCCAAGAGCAGCTGCGGGACGGCCTGCCGCTGCGGGCCGAGATCAACGTGGTTGGCTACCTGGCCACTAAGCCCTAGCCGGGCTTCGCCCCAGCCCGACAAGGCGTGCTTGCTCGGGTTGATGTGGGGTGAAAGAGGCTCCGGTCAAGGCTAGACGCTGACACGCTGTGTCGCGTTGATGACCGCCTGACGGCGGTGGGTGGCCTGCTGGCCGTGCCTGACCGGAGCCCTTCCATGACGCTACCGCGCACTGTGGCCGATGTCCTTTCCGATCATGTGGCGTTCGAGGTGGAGTGCATCGACCGGATGTACCTCAACGTCTGGCAGCCCCGCCTGGCGTACGGCGGCGGGGTGGCGGGGTTCTTCACTGGTCACCGCGGCAACGTCTATGCCTCCACGGCGCTGATGGACCCGATGAGCAAGGCGTTCGCCGCGGACATTCACCACTTCGTCGCCGCGCATGGCCTGGAGCTGGTGCATTTCGCCAGGGGGGAGCGCAAGGACGATGTCACTCAGCGGCTGCTGGCCAGCTTCACCGCCGCCGAGGGGGTGCTGTATGTGGGGCGGGCCCAGGAGAAGTCGGGCGTGTGGCGGACCCAGCGGCGCCATCATGCCGATGGGTCTGCTTATGCCTGGCTGGTGCGCGCGAGCGCGTTCATCAACTTCTTCTGCTTCTATTGCGTGGACGCCGACTTCGGCCCGTTCTTCATCAAGTTCAGCACCTACTTCCCGTTCACCGCCAAGCTGTGCATCAACGGCAACGAATGGGCCAAACGGCAGGCCGCCAAGGCCGGGATCAGCTTCGAGCCGCTGGACAATGGATTCGCCGCCTGCGGTGACGTGCCCGCCTTGCAGGCCATGTGCGACAGCCTCGGCCCAGCCCATATCGAGGCACTGGCCCGCAAATGGCTGGCGATCCTGCCGAACCCGTTCACCGCTGACGACGAGGCCGCCGGGTACCAGTACGAGCTGTCGGTTCTGCAGGCGGAGTTCTCCCTCACCCAGATGCTGGATGCCCCGCTGTCCGGGCGGATCTTCTTCGAGCAGGTGCTGCGTGACAATCTCGACATCGGCCGCCCTGACCAGATAAGCCTGGTCTTTGGCCGGCGGATCATCGCCAGGGGCCGCCACCGGACCCCGGGGACGTTCCGCACCCGGGTCATCACCGACGGGGTGACCCCGTCGCTGCACGTCGACTACAAGAACTGCAAGATCAAGCAGTACCACAAACTGGGCAAGGCGATCAGGACCGAAACAACGGTCAACGACACCAAGGACTTCGGGCTGTCCAGACGGCTGACGAATCTGCCCGCCCTGCGGCAGATCGGCTTCACCGCCAACCGGCGCCTGCTCGGCGTCCAGCGCATCAGCCACGACCCGGTCCACGGTGCCGAAGCATTCATCGCCCTGACCGCGCCCGTCATCGCCGGCAACGGCACCCGCATCCCCGGGCTGCGCTTCGGCGACACCCGGGTCCACGCCCTCCTGCAGGCCCTGCTCATCCACCGGCTGCTGCCCCGCGGGTTCACCAACCGCGAGCTGCGCACCCTGATCGCGCCCCTCCTCGGCACGACGCCCGAGGACATCACCGCCGGCAAGATGACCTACGACCTGCGCCGCCTCCGCACACACGGGCTCATCGCCCGGATCCCCAAAACCCGCCGCTACCAAGTCACCGACACCGGGCTCCAGCACGCTCTGCTGTTCACCCACGCTCACGATCACCTCCTGCGCGCCGGCCTGGCACAACTCACCGACCCCAGCCCGCCCGCGCCATCCCGGCTGCGCACCGCCGCTCGCGCTTACCAGGCCGCCTTCGACCACCTTGCCTGCCAGGCACACCTGGCCGCCTGACACCCATCACCGTCGCCGGCCAGCAAACGACCCAGCAGCCCCACAATTGACTCGATCATGACGGCTGCGCCGTCTAAGCCCTCTAAGGGGCATCCTCGTGAGTGGCAGCTTTCTCGGGGAGCCCCTCATGTTGGCCGAGGCGCAGGCGATTTATGAGGTCTGGACGGCGGCTTGTTGCCTTGCGGTTCAGGGGGCGGGATCGAACCGCCGAAATGCCCTCATCGTGTCCTGGACAGGGAGGGCGGGCGCTCTCGGGTGCCGCGCAGCAGACGGTAGGGGGCCACGATGCTGGCAAACAGGCACCAGAACGCGGAACTGGTACGCACGCACCAGAAGGTGCTGTTAGGCGCTGATGCGCAGCGCCTCGGCGCGCAGTACGGCCTGGGCGAGTGCACGGAGGCGTGGCGCGTGCCACGACTGTCGGTCAGGAAGGCGCTCGGCTGGATCGCGCTCGTCTGCCTGGCGGTTGCCGGCATCGTCCGGCTGACGTCCGCGCATGGGCAGCATCTCGTCACCGGGGGTGCCAAGGAGTACCTCGTCGCCTTAGCGGTCGCCGTACTGGCGGTTGCCATACCGCGGCGGGTGAGGCGAACGCGCGTGTTCCTGTTCGAGAACGGGATCGTCCAGGAGAGCAACCCCGGGCCGAGGCCGCGGCAGATCGTGCTGCCATGGGCTGACCTGGACACGATGAGGCTTGAGGTCAAGCTCGGCAACTCCGAGGATCAGGACCACGTGGACGCGTGCGTGCTCAGGGGCCGCACGGGCGCTTCGCTCACGGTTGGCCATGAGGCCGGCACCCGGGTGCGTGAGGCGGTCTCGGCCGCCGCCGAGCAGGTCCTCGCCGAGCGGCACGTCGGCCCGCTCATCCAGCTGCTCGACAGCGGCCAGCCGGTCACTATCGGCTCGCTCACCGTGGACCGGTTTGGGATCAGCTCCCAGGCAAGAGCCGAGAACGGTGGCCGGTGGCAGATCCCCTGGCAGCAGACACGCAGTATCAGCACCCGGCTGGAAGGACAGCGCGTGGCGGTCGAGACGGAGCAGGGCCCAAGGCGGGCCGTCCTGGACGGCGAGCCGAACTCCAACCTCGCCCGCTATGTCATCGAGCACGCGGCCCTGCGGGCCGACGTGCCGCTGGGGGCCGGACAGGCACCGGCCGTGGTGGCCGAGAAAGCCCGCGACAGAGCCGAGCTTTACGCCGAGGCTGAAGGCCTGAGCCAGAAGTACGCTCTGGGAACTGCATCAGTGCCTGGCTGGAGACGAGCTACCTGGTGCGAGTCGTCTGCGGATGGATCTTCGTCGTCCTCGCGCTGATCAACCTGATCACGTCGTTTATACCCGCGGAGCACAATGCCGGCATGTGGCCGCTTAGCCTCATCGTCCTGCCGGCCGGCGGGCTGCTGATATGGCTCACGCCACGGTCGAGGCGCGTCCGGCTGTACCTATTCGAGGGCGGCGCGGCGCGGACGGCCAATATCGGCCCGGGGCGGCGCCTGGACGTGCTGTCATGGGCCGACTTGGGCAAGGTCACGCCAATGTTCGATGACGATGACCTCCTGACCAGCTGCGAGCTGCGCGGGCGCAGCGGGACCACGCTCGTGCTGGGCCGCCATGACACCTACGCGGCTCGCTTGGCGATCATGTACGCAGCCCAGCAAGTCCTGGCGGGCCGGTCACCTGGAGCCTGAGGCCGGCGCTCGGTCTACACCCGTCTGATCACCGTCACGATCCGGCCCATGATGGTCGCATTGTCGCCGAGGATCGGCGCATATGCGGGGTTGTGCGGCATCAGCCAGACGTGCCCATCTGCTCGCTGGAACGTCTTGACGGTGGCCTCCCCGTCAACCCTGGCCGCGACGATGTCGCCGTTCTTAACATCGGGCTGCTCACGCACCACGACCAGGTCACCGTCGGCGATCGCAGCGCCGATCATGGAGTCTCCGGTGACCTTAAGTATGAATAGCGTCCCTTCGCCGACCAGTTGTTTGGGCAGCGTGAGTGTGTCATCGAGGACCTGCTCGGCGGGGTTGAATTTGCCGGCAGCGATCTCGCCTATCACGTCAACAGGAACATACGCGCGATCCAGGGAAGAGAGATCAAGGGCTTCGGCCAGGCCGGCCGCCTCCAAGCGGGCAGTCGGCGCTCCAGGCAGCAACACCTCCAGTGTGCGCGGGCGGCCTGGGACACGCTGAAGGTGGCCCTTGTCTTGCAAGATTGAGATCTGGTACGAGACGGCGGAGGTACTCGTCAGCCCAACGGCCCCACCGATCTCACGCATGGACGGGGCGTAGCCGTTGCGCTCCCCGTAATCCCGGATGAACCCCAGAATCTGCTCTTGCCTGACCGTAAGCCTGGCGTTGGGCGGGGCCTGGCCAGGCAGTTTCCGATCGGCCGTCCTGCTCATAGGGCCTCCGCCTGAGAAGTGGATGCGCCGATCGTACCAGCGAGGCATCCGATAGCAAATATCTGTTCGAGAAATCGGTAGTGATCGAACAAGCTCTCTATACTGCAACGCGCGGCCGGATCGGCGATGAAGCTCGCCGCCCGGGCCGGTCTTCCGCCCGGGCCGGTCTTCCGCCCGGGCCGGTCTTCCGCCCGGGCCGGTCTTCCGCCCGGGCCGTGCTTCCGCCCGGGCCGTGCTTGAGGGTGTTGCTCCAGGCCACGGGCTACGCCCGCCGGACAGGCCGTGGTATCGCCGACCCGATGCCCATCGGGAGGAGGACCGGGTGGCTCATTTCTCCGGCCCCAAAAGCCTGAATATGTCCTCGAGGCTCTCCCAGATCGGCAGGCCTTGCTCCCACGGGGCGTCATGCTGCCCTGTGCCCCGATGTCCCTCAACCACCCGCAGCCCGCTCACCTTGCTCAGGTTCGCTTCGAGCCGCTGGCTCTGGCTCACCGGCACGAGCTGATCCTCGGTGCTTTGATCCAGCACGACGAGCCGCGGCGCCTTGCCTTCTCGCACCCGCTCGGCAATGTCCGCCGGATCGAAGCGCGCCGGGCTGGCCGCTGGCCACCTGCTCTTATCCGCCCCAAACGCGCTGGACAGAAACATCTCGTATTCGGCGCGGAGGTGCTGGTGGGATTCATCAAGCCCATTCACCAGCTCGGGAAGGTCATAGAGGCCATTGAGGCCGAGGATCGCGGCTGGGCCGGGCGCGCCGGGGAGGTGGCTAAGGCCATAGTGCCGCGGCGGCTGCAGGGTGGCCTGAAACGCCAGGCAGGCGCCGGCGCTGTGGCCAGTAAGGATGTAGGACTGGTCGGTGAGGCCGAACGACTGGAGCAGGGCGAGGGCATGGAGAACGTCGCTCACGTGCTGCGGGTGTACGGCCTCGCGGGCGGGATCCGAGTGGTTGGCCTTGATGGCGTCGTAGGGAAGCGCGGGATGAGTGGGGTATTGGGAAAGGGTGTAGTTAAGGGAAGCGATGCCGTTGATTGAGGCTGACGCATCGGCAGCGGAGAAGGCGTGGGCGACGGTGGGTTCAACCGACCTGGCGGTGAGTTCGGGGTCGCGCCAGGCGCCGCCGTGGATGTGCACCTGATATCGAGGAAGAAGAGGCCGGGAGCCAGGCCCCGGGAGCGACGTGGCCGGGGCACCAATGAGATCTGACGTTTCCGGGGTTTTAGGCAGATAGATGCTGAGGTTCTGCAGCCGGTTGGCATGAGAGATGTACGGAATATCTTTAGCGGCAACCACGGGGACGGGATGATCAAGACGAGGGCTCGTGACCTCGGCCAGCCGCCATTGCGCAGGTTGGACGTCGGGAGCTTGCGGCATGTACCTGTCCTCCGCCGGTCGGTGATTCAGCGCTCGCCCTTGGCCTTCCCATCCTCGAGCACTTCGAGCCGCGACAGACCGGCGGGACAGGGCCGGCCTGGTGCTGCGCCGGGCATGAAACGGGCCCGATCAGCCGGTGCGCACCGGAGCGGACGGGCCGTCCCGTTCAGGCGAAAACCCCGGTTGAATCGGATTGAGGCGGACCGGTACTGTCCGGGAGGTGGACTCTGATCAGCCCGGAACATCACAGCTCAGGTTGGCCCTCGAGCAGGCCCTGCCCTCCGTCCGCTCCGACCTTGAACGGCTGGTGCGCATCCCATCGGTGTCGGCCGACCCGGCCGCCCAGCCGCACGTGCAGGCCAGCGCGGGCGAGGTCGCCACGCTGCTGGGCCAGGCGGGGATGCCCGAGGTCGAGGTGCTCACCGTGGACGGCGGCCAGCCCGCCGTCATCGGGCGGCGCCCGGCCCCGCCCGGCGCGCCCACCGTCCTGCTGTACGCGCACCATGACGTGCAGCCCACCGGCGACCCGGCGGGCTGGGACAGCGACCCGTTCGAGCCGACCGAACGGGACGGGCGCCTGTACGGGCGGGGCGTAGCCGACGACAAGGCCGGGGTCGCGGCCCACGTCGCGGCGCTGCGGGCGCACGGCGACCAGCTCCCGGTTGGGGTGACGGTGCTGGTGGAGGGCGAGGAGGAGATCGGCTCGCCGACGCTGGGGCGATTCCTGACCGAGTACCAGGACCGGCTGCGGGCCGATGTGGTGGTGTTCGCCGACGCGGCGAACTGGACCGTGGATGTGCCGTCGCTGACCACCTCGCTGCGCGGGGCCGCCCCGGTCATCGTGGAGGTCCGGGCCCTGGAACACGCCGTCCACAGCGGAATGTACGGCGGCCCGGTCCCCGATGCGCTGACCGCGCTGTGCCGGCTGCTGGCCACGCTGCACGACGAGCAGGGGAACGTGGCCGTGGCGGGCCTGGCCCGCGGGCAGGCAGATCCGCTCGACCTGACCGAGGCCCAGTTCCGTGCCGACGCGGCGGTGCTGGACGGGGTGCGGCTGATCGGCACCGGTGGGCTCACCGAACGGCTCTGGGCTCGTCCCTCGATCACGATCATCGGCATTGACGCCCCGTCGGTCGCGGCGGCCTCCAACACGCTCCTCCCGGCGGCGCGCGCGAAGATCAGCCTCCGGGTGGCCCCCGGCGACGACGTGACCAGGGCCAGCGCGGCGCTGGCGGCGCACCTGGAGGCGCACGCGCCATGGGGGGTGCACGTGGCGGTGCACCGGGAGGCCACGGCCGCTCCGTACCGGGCGCCAGCCGGAGGAGCGGCGTACCAGGCGGCCCACTGGGCGCTCGCCGAGGCCTTTGGATCGTCGGCCGTGGACGTGGGCGCGGGCGGCTCGATCCCGTTCGTCACCGGCTACGCCGGCCTCTTCCCGGAGGCGGAGATCCTCATCTCCGGCGTGGAGGATCCGGACACGCGGGCCCACGGCGCGAACGAGAGCCTGCATCTGGCCATGTTCGAGCGAGCCTGCCTGGCCGAGACGCTGCTGCTGCACCGGCTCGGCGAATCCAGCCGCAATTGACCCCCAAATCAGTTTCCTGAACGGGACGCCAGCGGGTGAATCTGGCGCGCTAGAGGGCAAGTCGGACTGGTGCGCATCGCGTTCTGGCTCTAACGTGGACTGGCTTAGGGGCGTCGATCGGCCGTGGCTGCGGCTCATCAAGGAGCGTGTTTCGTGGAGATCTCCGACTTCGAAGCGATCAGCTTCGACTGCTACGGAACGCTCATTGACTGGGAGTCCGGCCTGCTGGCCGTGCTGCGGCCGTGGGCTCTGCACCGCGAGCTGGCCCTGGACGACGAGGCGCTGCTCGCCGCGTACGCCGGCTACGAGGAGCGGGCCGAGTCCGAGCACCCGCGGACGCCGTACCCGGAGATCCTCCGCAAGTGCATGGTCTCGCTCGGGCGCGACCTCGGCGCGGAGGTCACGGCCGAGGACGCGGACATGCTGGCCGGGTCCGTTCCGGACTGGCCCGCGTTCCCGGACTCGGCCGCGGCGCTGGCCGATCTCGCCCAGCAGTACAAGCTGATCATCTTGTCCAACGTCGACCGCTCATCGTTCGCCGACAGCAGCCAGAAGCTCGGGGTGACCTTCGACAGCGTGCTGACCGCGCAGGACATCGGCTCCTACAAGCCGTCGCCGTGGAACTTCACCGCGCTGCAGGAGGAGGCCAGGCGGCTTGGAGTGGGGGAGGGCAGGCTGCTGCACACCGCCCAGAGCCTGTTCCACGATCACGTCCCGGCCAAGGCGGCCGGCCTGCGGACGGTGTGGATCAACCGGCGGCACGACCGGCCCGGGTGGGGAGCCACCCCGGCCCCGCCGGTTGACGTCACCCCCGACTGGGAATTCCCGTCCATGGCGGCCTTCGCCGCCGCGGCGACCGGCCGGTAATCCCGCCGATTGCCGGGCGCTCTCGTTCTGCGCGTTCCCCGTGCCCTGGTTTGGGCGGAAAAATGCTCACGTCCGGCCTACGTCAACCGTTCACCGGGCCTGACCACGGAGCGTTAACGTTTACGTGCACGGCAAGCCCGCGGCGAACTCACATCTAATCGGGGGGTCACGCGATGGTTACCACTCAGTAGCAGACGTTATCCAGTAATGGCCACGCTGTCATCGAGCTGCCTGTGGAGCCTCGCTTATGCGGCTGAAATCGCTTATACGGCAAAAATTCAAACTGATTTTCGCCGTGATAATCGCTGTTGGCTGCTCTTTGGCCCTTTTGCGGTTTATTGCGTCGGCGGGGCCTGGGGTGGTGGCCCCGGCCGGGCGTGCTTCGGCGGCGGTGGCCGGGCGTGCGGCCGCGGGTGGCGACGATCGCGGCGGGGGCGGCGGGGCTGGCCAGCCGGTCGATCCGGCGTTGTTCAGCCCGGGGGCGTGTGTGGCGTTCGCCCCGACGGCCGGTGACCGGCATGAGACGGTGTTCCTGGATGCCGGGCACGGTGGTATTGACCCGGGCGCGGTCGGCGCCACCCAGAACGGCACGCCGGTGTCGGAGTCGGCGGTGAACCTGCCGATCGAGCTGGACACCATGGCCCTGTTGCGCGCCGAGGGGTACCGGGTGGTGGTGTCCCGGACCGCGAACACCTCGGTGACCAGGCTCACCCGCGCAGATGTGTCTGGGGGATTGCTGACCACGGCGGGGGCGTTCGCCGATGTGGCGGCGCGGGATGTGTGCGCCAACCTGGCCCAGGCCGACGTCCTGGTCGGCATCTACATGGACGGCGGCTACGAGGGGCAGGGCGGGTCGGTGACCGGCTACGACGCCGACCGGCCGTTCTCGGCCGAGAATCTGCGGCTGGCCACGCTGGTGCAAAATGACGTGCTGGCCGCGATGAACGCCCAGGGCTGGCAGATCCCGAACGACGGGGTGCTGCCCGACAGCGGTCTGGGGTCGGCGACGTCGGCGGCGGCGCAGGCTTATGATCATCTGCTGTTGCTGGGCCCGGCGCAGGCCGGGTATTTTTCCACGCCGAGCACCATGCCCGGGGCGCTGATCGAGCCGCTGTATGTCAGTGATCCGTTCGAGGCCTCGATCGCGGTCAGCGCCCAGGGCCAGCACGTGATCGCGGGCGGCATCGCCAAAGCCGTCAGCCAGTACTTCGCATCGGCCCAATCGAGCTAGGCCGCACGACCTACCAGACCTG
>Ga0335075_10016235_pt1 | contig 11137 bp, 10 predicted proteins | sample Lox_Sample_24_FD_206723 | JGI IMG/M metagenome (GOLD analysis project Ga0335075, IMG submission 206723) | Soil microbial communities from Loxahatchee National Wildlife Refuge, Florida, United States - Lox_Sample_2.4 | ecosystem: Environmental > Terrestrial > Soil > Wetlands | place: USA... | reverse complement strand
TATTACGCCGGTCGCGGTCCAGCCCACGAAGGTCGTCCAAGAAGCGTTGAACATGTTGGCCTCTGAAGCTCGAAGCGCTCGTATTACCATGAAACTGAACATCAACGACTCCTATAAGGACCTGGGCATTGACTGGGTGCTTTTGGATCCAAGTCGTCTCACGCAAGTCCTTATCAATCTTGTTACGAATGCAATCAAGTTCACCGCGCCGAGACCCAAGCGCAGGGTTACCGTCACTATTGCTGCATCAATTGAGGGACCATCCAAAGAGAGCGATGATATAAGATATGTTTCCTCCAAAATCAAGAACCCACAAGATGTCATATCCGGTTCTGCGTGGGGTACAGGAGAACCAGTTTTCATACATATCGCTGTCCAGGATACTGGACGCGGTCTCAAGCCAGAGGAGAAGGAGCTTCTCTTCCAACGATTTTCCCAGGCGTCTCCACGTACTCATGTGCAGTATGGAGGTTCTGGATTAGGGCTATTCATTTCTCGGACTCTCGCCGAGATGCAGGGTGGAGGAATCGGAGTTGCCTCAGAAAGCGGAGTAGGCAGTACATTTGCGTTCTACGTATTGGCCAGGCGGACAGCCAAGCCCGAAATTCCCTCGTCCACCGTGTCTTCTCCGCGGTCGACGGTCCTGCCTCCTACAAATCGTTTGCTACAAGAGAATTGGTCAATCTCTACTCCGCCACCTATAGATCTACTGACACCCCCAGCACTAGACATGCAAAAGACACAACCGACCCAGTTGATACACGTACTAATTGTCGAAGATAATATAATTAACCAAACTGTACTCAAAAAGCAACTCATCGCTCAGAAATGGGTTGTCCACGTCGCAAATCACGGCGGCGAAGCCCTTGACTTCCTGCGCAGATCCCGCTTCTGGAAAGGTTGCGAATCCTCCGGCGAGGAGCTCTCCGTCGTACTTATGGATCAAGAAATGCCCATCATGGATGGCTTGACTTGCGTGAAATTAATACGCAGCATGGAGCAATCCGGAGAGCTAGTAGCACATGTGCCGATCATTGCGGTTACTGCGAATGCAAGGACCGAGCAGGTGAAGGTCTTGGAAGAGGCCGGAATGGTAAGTATTCACTCTCCGGCTGCTGTTGCTATGTGTGCTAGTTATTTACGAGCCGGATTCGTGTCACTAACAACGTATCTCCAGGATTCGGTGTTACTAAAGCCGTTCGTCACGGCGGACATATTGGCTAGAGTCAAGACTGTCTTGGGGAAATAAGCATGGAAATAGTCTATGCTAATGCAAGCGTCTACCTACATTTTGGAAGGAGTAAACGGCATCCGGAGGCAAGGAGATGGCGTGCCTAGAGCGGCGGGTCGTATAGACGTTGCAAGAGGGCACACAAGCCTTAAAAAGTCCATGCTTGTGTCCAGGTGTTCCCTGGAACACTATGCCTGGAAATAAAATTTGAATTCTTAATTATAACTAAAAAGTATTTAAAAAAAATAAATAAATAAAAGATTCGCAATCGCATTTATATTGAGAGCAGTAGCGCTAGCCTGTTTTTGGGAGGGGTCGACTTCTATCATAGTACCGCTTGGGAACACGATGAAAGTGTTTATTGGATGACGGCAAGTTCGGAGCATCTTGTTAGCCCTGACCAATTTTAGCGCGACAGCCGACCTTTCGTACAAGTAAAATACGGTTCCCCAAACATCAACCAGCTACGAAACATCACGACACTTACCATGATTCTATTGTACGCCACCTCACGTGCGATGCAGATCAATCAATATATTACACCTCCTCCGTGACGACGATCAATTATCAGTGGCCGCCGTTGAACGACGCTCCTTATTGGCCTGCAGCTGCACAGTGGAGACGCTAATTCGCCGAACGGCCCGAACACCATGGCGTAGAAAGCCAACACTTTACCCTTTACAGGCTGGGTTGCCGCACCTGTTCCTGGATTTCCCAAAGGCAATTTCAGATGGGAAACGTCATCGACAAATGGCCGGATGGATGAATGAAAGGATCTTCACACAATCGGGATCAAGCTGCAGGCGGAGTGGAGTAGCTTACGGTGGCGTAGTCATGGTGTCTACTGTTTGCGCGTACTGTCTGGACATGTGGTGCAGATACAAATACGGGAGTGCCTTCTAGAGGCGAGAATATTTACGAAAAACATTGATATCTACAAGAAGGTCATGATAAACAACAAGTTGAGGGTTTTTTTTGGATGAGTAACTTTGTTTGCACCTTTGTTGAACGGCGCAAAAAATGGCTGTGATGCTTCGCTTTTTGACAGCGAGCTTGCTACTTTTGAACTCTGCATCCGCTCAAACAGACTTCTCAGTAACGACATCTGGCATCTCCAACTGGAATCAGGGCTTATGGTTATTATCAACGACTTCATACCTTCCTGGCCAATACCAATCTAGAATATCGCTTGCTAATGGGTATGGTATATTTCCTCATTCTGGCATATGATGTCATAGTTACGGTCGACTGATTTCTGCAGATATGTCGGCGCTTCTCTCGCGGCTGCTGGCCCCTTCTTCGAATTGGATGTGAACCAGACGGATCCGGAGGGACAAGTCACCAATGGCTGGCCATTGTTCTCGCCGAGACTTTCATTTAGTACCATCAGTGGCTTCTATGATATCCAACCCAATGGTACAGGAACCAATTATCCATGGCTAGATCAGTATGGATACGAGTCTTTCATTTCTGGTATACCACATCCTACAGGAATTATCTTCGCTTTTGCTGATAGTTACCTGGATGCCACGGCCAATATCACCACCATTTCGAACTTCTTCTCCTCGATTAGTTTCAAAACTGGCGTGGCGAGCTGGAATTACACTTGGACCCCACCTAATGGCACCGCTTACTTTAACGTCAGCTTCACCACTCTCTTCAGTCGAGTGCGGCCCAATGTGATTGCTGTACAAGCAGTCGTTACAGCCTCACAGGACATCTCAGGAAATGTTACAGACCTTCTCGATGGGAGGAGTGCTATGCGCTCATATCTGGAAGGGAGAGGACTAGACGAGAACGGCACCAGTATCTTTTCTGCAGTACATCCAAATGATCTTGCTAATGTCACGGCATACGTCGTCTCAACCGCTGACTTTAGATCATACACCAATCTTTCGTCAAGAGCATTGGCCCAGGGAAATTATGTAAGCTCGAATGAATCAACCATTGGGCAGACATACAACATCAATTTGAAAGCCGGTCAACCAGCAACTTTTTTCAAATATGTGGGAGTCGCGTCAACAGATAAATTTCCAGATGCGCAGTCAGTTGCAAGGCAGGCTTCGACAGATGCTCAAGAGGCGGGATGGGCCAGTCTATTCTTAGAGCATAGCCAGGCCTGGCAAGCAATCATGACAGACGCGGCGGTAGACGACTTTCGTGACCCAGTAACAGGCTCCCTTCCAAGTGATGAATCAGTTCAAATACTCCAAATCGCATCAGTTGCCAATGCATTCTACCTGCTTCAGAACCTTCAACCCGATGGCAGTAATCTGAATGACAATAGTATTGCAGTCGGAGGTCTTGCTTCGGATTCTTACGCCGGCATGATTTTCTGGGATGCGGATTACTGGATGGCTCCTGGGTTGAATCTAGCTTTTCCTGGATACAGCAAGCAGATCAGCAACTTGCGCATCAAGCAGCATCAGCAGGCTCTGGCTAATGCTGCTTTCAATGGCTATCCAAACGGAAGTTCGCTATACTCCTGGACTGCTGGAAGGTATGGAAACTGCACTGGAACTGGCCCTTGCGTGGATTATGAGTATCATCTAAATTATGATATTACATTCAACTTGCTGCAGCAGTTAAACATTACGCAGAATTACACATGGTTCAATAATGGCGCACGACAGATTATTGAGAGCACCGCGATGATGACGGGCCAGCTTTTGACATATAATGCGACTACGCAGAGCTATTGGTTGAATAACGCTACTGACCCAGATGAGTATGCGGTATGTGAACATCTGCTCCGTGGTATATGACGAAAGTTGACGTGAACAGAATAACGTCGACAACCCAGCATTTACAATCGCTTCGGCGGCTACGCTTTTGGCGCTTGCAAATAGCCTTCGAATGCAGCAAAATCAATCCGTAAATCAAACATGGGCTATTCAAGCAAAAGAGATTGATTTTCCAGTCGCGCCCTCCAATATCACCTTGGAATACGAAAATATGAACAATAGTATTCAGGTTAAACAGGCGGATGTCGTTCTTCTTACTTATCCGCTCGACTATAGTCAGCGTAATTATACATATGCCGACAAACTCATGGATTTGAACTATGTGAGTTCTCAATCTCCGCATTATAAGATGAGGCGGCTTATCCTGTGGCAGTATTCAGATCGTCAGTCACCGAATGGTCCCGCAATGACATATTCGATCTTTTCAGTTGATGCAAATGCTCTGTCGCCCTCTGGATGTGCAGCCTATACTTACGCTTTAAATGGTTTTCTTCCGTATCTTCGAGCTCCGTGGTACCAGTTCTCTGAAGAAGCAATCGATGATCCCACTCAAAACGGTACGAATCTCTTGTAAATCATGCTTTCTCCGTCTCACAGGTTTTAGGAGGCACCAATCCTGCATTCCCATTCCTGACAGGTCACGGCGGCGCAAATCAAGTCGTACCATTCGGCTTTCTTGGTCTACGCACAGATCAAGAAGTACTATACATCAACCCGTCTCTTCCGCCCCAAATTCCCCAAGTGAAGATCCGCAACTTCTACTACGCCGGGGCAGGGATATCTGCATTTATGAATCAAACTCATACAACGCTCACTCGATTCTCCACCAGCAATATAACCGCAGTAACCGATATATATGCCAATCACAATCTCCCCTCTTCAACCCTCCCCATTGTAGTTGGAAACACTGGCTCCTCCCCACAAACAACCTACCAGCTCGCCATCAACAGCACCATCACAATCCCCAACCGCCGCTACTTCACAAACCTTACCTACGCCAACAACCTCCTGCAATGCCTCCCCGTCACTTCCGAAGACGCCTATGCCCCAGGCCAATTCCCCGTCGCAGCCGTTGACGGCGCAACAGCCACGAGCTGGCAGCCCGCCAAAAACACCTCCGCCTCCATCCTCGTGAACACCACCACCGTCCCCTTCACGCAGATCTCCGGCGCCTATTTCGACTGGGGCATGCGGCCGCCCCGCAACGCCACCATGTATGTCGGGAACGAGACAATCCGAGACGCAAGCGGGAACGTGATGCCCTGGGGCGTGGAGTGGGAGGTCCCGATTGATGGGATTGTTCCCAGTCAGCCGTATGATGCGGCGATGGCGAATAGTTCTACGGCTAGTAGTCCGGCCGGGGTGGTGCCGTATGTGGGGAACTCGACGACGGCGAAGGTGGGGAATGAGCTGTGGACGGGGCATTATGTGCGGTTGGAGGTGGAGGGGTGTTGGGAGGAGGATGGGATGGGCGCGACGGTGGGGGAGTTTGTATTGATTGGGAAGTGAAATTGGGGTTTTTGTGGGAAAGGGTGTATGTGATGTGTATGAAATCTAATGAGTCAGGCTGTCTCCGGACAGTCACCTTTCGACAGTCAGATTCTGACTGTCAGCAGCACCAACGCATGTTATACTGTAAGTAGTTAAAGGTATTATATATTAAAGTTATTCTGAATCTATGCCGTAATCTCCTATTAATTGTGATGTGTTCATTGCCTTCTCGTTGTGCTTTTACCTGCGCTTGCCCTTGCCTTTGCCTTTGCCTTTGCCTTTACGCTGTCTCTTCTGCTCTCTCTTTTGCTGCGCTGCAGTGTCCTAAGACATCTGCGACTGGACCGCCCGAGTGAGTCGCCGAACGCGGCCAGATTGACGAAGCCCTCCCACCTGGTTGAGGAAGTTGTCCCTGGTGTTGTAGCCCAGGCCGCTTGCCTTAGCGTTAGATATATTGGAAAGGGTTAGGATTAGGAGCATGATTATGCTTAAGATGAGAGCTCATAATGGCCTAACAGCTATTTAGTCGCTTTTGCTTGCTAATGTACAGCGAAAGCTTAGAGCCTCTAGTTTGGTAATATGTTTGAGCGCGTTAACGATTAGCTTCTGCAGTTTTACGGCTGTTCTAGGTCTTCATATAGTAATAGACATAGTAGTATACCACTCTGTCTACTCTACCTGACTCAACAGCTAAGTCAAAGCCTTTGGTAAAGGCCTACTTCTGGACCCTCTTGAAGGCAAGCTCCTATTCAACAACCTCCTGTGTAGAAATCACACGTAGAATAGTGATATATGCGCAGCATAGAATAGATTGAATTGCTTTTGTTGTATGTCGATCTTACGGACCTACAGTCCCTATTTATCTACACTTCCACTGCCACCGTCCGTAAGCTTGTTTGCCATCCGTAAAACGAAGCTGAAGGTTCAGCTTCGACGGTCCGTAATTGCCACGCTGCCAAGCTGGGCAGGGTCTACGGTCCACGGAGCTGTAATTCCAACATCCTGCTCCTGTAGAGGCAGTCTGTGAACTGCTGGCAATGCAGCAGTGACTGCCTCAATCTGAGCAGCGAGTTCTAGTGTTATAATGGTTGAAGACGCAGTAGAAGTGCCGCATTCTGGGTTGGGATATCTGCCCTTCTCTCGGTTTTCGTCACTGTCAAATGAGCCGTCTTGACTGCCATATGATGCATGCTACATAAGAGAAGGTCTTCGTTGCAAGTATGGATAGGTTTGATACGGATTGAGGTAAGGGGATTGGCTGCGCTTGATGGGTCGCGAGCTATGTGCCGAGTAATTTGGTGGTGTGGGTGATTGAGGTGAGGGATACACGTGATGTTGTTGAAACTCGATATGCTCGCCGCCCGTTACTGGTGTTGATGAGGCGTTGTTGTCACGTGCTTCCTTGGTCCGACTGTGTAATTCTGCAGGGCGAAACTGGTCTTCCATTAGTAGGGCATAGCCCGAACTATATAGACTAATTATCGGCTTATCCGAGTGTTAATTATTTATGATGCCTGAGGCATCCGAAATGACAACTGAAACTCATCGCCTTTCTTTTCAACCTTAAGTCCCAGCTCCAGCAATCTCAACATCAGCTAACTTCCAACATTCAGCACGGCTCGAAATGGCGAATCTCACCATTCCAGTGCTGCCAGTACCGGGCGAACGCAACATACTTGTCACATCGGCCTTACCCTACTCAAACGCAACGCCTCATCTTGGGAATCTAATTGGAAGCACGCTCTCCGCCGATGTGTTTGCGCGCTTCTTCCGCGCTCGAGGCTTGCGTACACTGTACGTCTGTGGAACTGTTAGTGTACATTCGCATGGCCCGCTCTAATCTACTGACATGTAGATAGGATCAATATGGCACCGCCAGCGAAGCAAAGGCCTTGGAAGAAGGCGTCGATCCTGCCACCCTGTGTGCGAAATACCACAAAATTCACAAGGACATCTACGACTGGTTCAGGATAGACTTTGATATATTCGGCCAAACCCCAACGCCCCAGCATAAACAGATCGTTCAGGATATCTTTAGAAAGCTATGGGCCAACGGTTTCATCGAAGAGCGCGAGACTGTGCAACCGTACTGCCAAGTCCACTCTAGTTTCCTGGCGGATCGTTTTGTCGAGGGAGAATGTTCCATTTGTGGTTATCCCGACGCACGCGGTGATCAATGTGACCGTTGCGGCCGACTAATGTACGAACCCGGTTTTTGACTTGAAGGTGGCGGGATGCTAACGTATCGCAGGGACCCATTCGAACCGGAATCGACAGATTCACCTGAAGCACCTGGAGAGGGCGAGAACGCTGATATCAAAGCAACAGGATGGCTGTTGAACCCGCGCTGCAAGCTCGACGGGGCGAAACCGGAGAAACGAAATACAAAGCACCTTTTCCTTCGTTTGGACAGTCTGGCCAGTAAGACTGTTGCCTGGTTTAAGGACGCTAGTCCGGGCTGGACCGCAAATGCTATAGCAATAACGCAATCATGGATTGACAAAGGCTTACATCCGCGGGCCATCACACGCGACCTCCAATGGGGCGTGCCCATTCCTCATGTCGAAGGATTGAACTCCGAAGAGTATTTTTCTAAGGTTTTTTACGTGTGGTTCGACGCCTGCATTGGTTACCCGAGCATTACCAAGAATTACACCGACGGAGGCAATCTTGATGGGCGCGATTGGGAACAGTGGTGGAAGAACCCTAAGGAAGTCGAATTGTACCACTTCCTCGGTAAGGACAATGTGCCATTCCATTCGATTGTTGGTCACCATTCACTACAACCTTGTCCTCAAACTATTTACTAACTGTCTTCTAGGTGTTTCCGGGATCTCAAATCGGCTCCGGTGACAATTGGACGCAAGTTCGGCACATCTCTGCAACAGAGTACCTCAATTACGAAGGTGGCAAATTCAGCAAGTCGAGAGGTATCGGTGTCTTTGGTGACAGTGCCAGAGATACTGGTATCGATGCGGATGTCTGGCGATATTATCTTCTGTCCAGACGCCCGGAAAACGGCACTGATACCGAGTTCAAGTGGGAAGAGTTTATCAGCGTCAACAACAACGATTTACTCAAAAATATTGGCAACTTGGTAAATCGAGTAATCAAGTTCTGTCACGCAAAGACAGGGGGTCTTGTACCTCACTACACGGTTTCGGAAGAGCACCAGTCAAATGTTAATATCCTACTTACATCATATATCACCCACCTCGAAAATATGAGGCTGCGTCTTGGATTGTCAACTATCCTCCAGATCTCAGCTCTTGGCAACAAGTTCTTGCAGGATAACAAACTCGACAACCGTCTCTTTACCGAGAACCCTGAACTTTGCGCCAACGTCGTCGGTACAGCCCTGAATCATCTAAATCTACTTGCAAATCTTCTTTCTCCGTTTATGCCCAAAACTGCCGAATCTATCTTCGAGCAGTTGGGAGTTGAGTCTGTACCGAAAATTCCTGACACCTGGGCTGCAAATACGTTAGAAGAAGGCCACAAGTTGGGCGAACCACGGCCGCTGTTCTCAATGATTCCCGCGGCAAAGCTAGAGGAGTGGCGAGAAGCATACGGCGGAAGCGCTATACGGGAGCAGAAGCTTCTTGAAGCTGAGAAGGCTGTTGCGAAGAAAGCTGCTAAGAAGGCTGCTAAGAAGGAAAAGAGAGAAAGAAGCAATCGATGAAGGAGTCTTCGATACTAAAAGAGTGCTAGTAAATAGCTAACCCCTGTAGTGTAGAAATAGATTCCTTGTACGAAGGCTCACTCCAAAAGTCCTAAACCCTAGTCATCAGCTACCCTAGTCTGTTATAAGGGCTTGTTCTTTAAGAGATAAATTCTCTTAATCCCTTCCCTTAATAGAGGCCCCTGGCTACGCGAAGGGGGGTCCTTTCGGACCCTTTGTTTAAAGCTGACGGCTTACAATTAGATGTATTACTAGGGTGAGTAGACCTAAGCCGTACGTGAGCCATACCTGAGCCGTATCTGAGCCGTACCTGAGCCGAGCCTAAGCCGGCCTGATCAAAAGGCGGCGCTAGTCACGTAAGACAGAGAGTTAGGAAGGGGAGACATTCCGGTCAGGAAACAGGATAAGACTTTAGATTCCCCGCAGCCCCCGCGCAGGTAAGATAAGCCTTAGCTTCCCTACAGCCCAGGCAATATAAGACTTGGGTTCCCCGTAGCCTAGATAAGACCTCAATTTTACCTTCGCACCAGGGAGATAAGTAACTTCCACATTGACGAATTCCATGGAAAGTTCCTCGCAAAACTTCAGAACTAAAGACTCCATAATCGAAGCTGCAATCAAAATATTTACAGAACAAATCGAAAAATGGGACCGTAAACGAGCGCCTCCAGGGCTCGCAAAGAAGCTCGCGGCAATCCCGTGCCGCTAAACAAACAAATACAGCAAGAATCTTCTTAGACCATGGGGATTTCGCGGCCTGGTTGGCATATTTGCTTGCAACGGAGGGCAAGGCTCATTTTCACGGACGGCTTGAGAGAGACCCATCAAAGCCTTCCAAGCATTACCCTTTAATGATCGATTGCAGACCGCGGAAAGAGTAGCAGGCCGTGAGATTCCAACTACTGTCAACGAACACATTCAAGCTATATCCAAGCGTCTTGAGGATAATGGTGAGTGATCTCATCATTCTGCTTTCCTTTTCTGACCAGCTAGCTTGGTATCCCAACCGGTGGAGTCTGGTGGGCAGAATGAAGGCGGTGCTGACCTCCTTTTACACAGCAGATTTCCACCATCTGCGATTCCCGCAACTTTTTCCATCATTTACAAGCAATTTTTGGATAATTTTCACATAGCTATCACAGCTTGTCTTATTTATATATTACACCAAAATGAACTCGAGGTTCTTCACTTGCTCAGTTCCGAGATGTGAACGACCAAGTGTGAGGGCCATCGGTGGATGCGATATGTGCAACCGTTATCTATGCCTCATTCACATGTCCTCATCTTTCTACAAGTGCAGCAAGATAAGTGGCATAGCCTTTTCCGTTACCTCATTCTTACATCTCCCAATACCAAGAGTCAAGGCAATGGGATAAGTCTGCGTACAGCCCGAGGATGCGAGGGGTAGTCGGCAGCAAGGACGGAGACAGCGCACAACAGGGTTATTGGAAAAGGAAGAGGGAAAAAGGGGGAGCGAGCGATGGGCAACGCGCGAGCTTTATAACCCGCGAAAGCGGCGTCGGGCCCATGCGCGCATTTTGCCCGATACAGCCATCGCGGTTTCCGGATACAGGCTTGCCCTCTAGTTATTTACTCTTTTTATTTATAACTTATTTTTTTAACTGCTTATTACTTTTTAATTTACAATTGCATTTTTTATCTGCAACTCCTTTTTTAACTACCTATTGCTTTCCTAACTTACAACTACCTTCTTAACTGCTTTATTGCTTTTTTAACTAACAACTACTCTTTGTTACGGACCGTAAGTCAAGTAGCAATCCGTAACTGCCTTAGCCTCGACCCGCAACTGCCCTTAAGGATGGGGGTTGTGGGCGGTTGTGGGCGGTTAGCCATGGGCAGTTGGCAACTTTATTGAAATTCTACACTAATCCAACTCCTAGGCACTCCCTTACAGCATAGCGAAAACTAAGATATCTCTAAAAGACGATTAATATAGGCATTACATTACGGTAGCTACTACTACTGTAC
>Ga0335075_10016233_pt1 | contig 11137 bp, 7 predicted proteins | sample Lox_Sample_24_FD_206723 | JGI IMG/M metagenome (GOLD analysis project Ga0335075, IMG submission 206723) | Soil microbial communities from Loxahatchee National Wildlife Refuge, Florida, United States - Lox_Sample_2.4 | ecosystem: Environmental > Terrestrial > Soil > Wetlands | place: USA: Florida... | reverse complement strand
GTCGGCGGCATACTCGCGGTTCAGGTGACACTGGCCCTCGGCTGGGCCGTGCTCATCGAGGCCAGCCTCGACTTCCTGGGGCTTGGCCCGCCGCCGCCAGCCGCCACTCTCGGACTGATGGTCAGCGACGGCACCAACATTGCCGGAATCGCGTGGTGGACCCTGGCGTTCCCGGCAATCGCGGTCGTACTGCTGGTACTTGGCTTCACCCTGACAGGCGACGGGCTCAGAGACGCACTCGACCCTTCGACGGCGAACAGCTGATGGACTCGACCCTGATGACAGACCGGAACGTCAGGTCCGCTAGCCCCGTGCTCGCGATCCGTGACTTGTCGGTCGGGCTGAAAACCCGGACCGGCGTGACCGAGCTGGTGCGCAACGTCAGCCTGGACATCCGGCCGGGCGAGCGAGTCGGCCTGGTCGGCGAGAGCGGGTCGGGCAAGTCGCTGACCATGCTGGCGGTGATGGGACTGCTTGCCAGCCCGGTCACCGTGACGGGCGGTTCAGTGACGCTCGGCGAGACTGAACTCGTCGGTGCACCCGACAGAAAGCTGCGCGCATTGCGAGGCAGCGAGATCGCCATGGTGTACCAGGACCCGATGACGTCGCTAGATCCGCTGCAGCGGATCGGCGAGCAGATTGCCGAGGGCCTGCGGGCCCACGGGACAAGCCGCAGCGAGGCTGGTGAGCGCACGCTGGCCGCACTTGCCGAGGTTCAGTTGCCTGACCCGCACCGGCTCGCCCGGGCCTACCCGCACGAGCTGTCCGGTGGCATGCGCCAGCGCGTGATGATCGCCGCCGCGCTCGCGGGCAATCCCCGGCTGCTGCTGGCCGACGAGCCCACGACTGCGCTGGACGTGACGATTCAGCGGCAGATCCTGTCGCTGGTCGCCCGGATACAGCGAGCCAGGAATCTCGCCGTGCTATGGGTGACACACGATCTCGGCGTCGCGGCCCAGTTCGTGCAGCGACTGGCTGTGATGTACGCGGGCCGCATTGTCGAGGTCGGCCCGACCGCAGCCGTATTCAGCGCCCCTCAGCACCCCTACACGGCGGCGCTGCTCGCGGCTGTCCCGTCGACAACCGGCGAGCGTTCTGCCCTTGGCCAGATCCCTGGCTCGCCGCCAGAGCCGGGCAGTTTCCCGGCTGGCTGCTCATTCGCCTCCAGGTGCCGGCAGGCACGGCCGGGGTGCACCCAAGCTGAGCCTGCGCTCGAGGAGCGCGAGGGCGGCGTCGCGGCGGCGTGTTTCGTACCGCCAGCGGAGTGGCGGCCATGAGCGCGCCCGCCGAGCACCCGGGCAGCATGCCGGGAACTGATGCGCCCGCGGCAGTACTAGCTGCGCCTGTGCTGGCGGCGGCAGGCCTGGTTAAGGTCTACCCGCCGGCCAGCCGTGCGGGCCAGCCCAGCATCGCTCTGGCGGGTGTCTCACTCGACCTGGCCGAGGGCGCCTGCCTTGGCGTCGTCGGCGAGAGCGGATGCGGCAAGTCGACGCTCGCGCGGCTGCTTGTGGGCCTGGAGCGGCCGACGGCCGGCACTGTCCTGCTGCAGGGACAGCCGGTAACGAACTTCCGGCGGCCAGAGCTCGCGCGCCGCCTTCAGCTGGTTTCGCAGGACCCGTTCTCCTCGCTGAACCCGCGGCTCACGGTTGAGAGCGCGCTTACCGAGGTGCTGCTCGTGCACCGGCGGGTGCCCGGCAGGAAAGAGGCCGACCAGCGGGTAGCAGAACTGCTCGACATGGTGTCGCTTGGCCCGCAGTTCGCCAGCCGTCTCCCGCACGAGATGTCCGGCGGGCAGGCGCAGCGAGTGGCGATCGCCCGGGCGCTCGCCGCCGAGCCGCAGATACTTATCCTGGACGAGCCGACATCGGCCCTTGACGTGTCCGTCCGGGCGGGCATCGTGAACCTGCTTACCAGGCTGCGCTCCGAGCTCGCGCTGTCATATTTGTTCATCAGTCACGACATGGCGGTGATCCGCCAGCTCAGCGATCAGATTGGTGTCATGTACGCCGGCCGGTTCGTGGAGCGCGGCCCGTGGCAGTCGGTAATGTCCGCGCCGCTCCATCCGTACACGCGTGCGCTGCTGACAGCCGTGCCCGAGCCCCACCCTGATGGCAGTCTGCTGGGCAGCGCGGACGACCTCGCCCATGACGCGCCAGATACCGGCGGTGTCCAGGTGGCCGCGAGCGCGCGGACTGGCTGCCCGTACTTTCCGCGCTGCCCGATCAGGATAGACCGGTGCCTGACTGACGACCCGCCGCTGGAGGTCGTTGCAGGCGCGCACGATGCAGCCTGCTACCGGGCCGGCGTCGCGGTGGAATCCGGTGGCGGCGTACCTGCGGAGTCCGGCGGCTCGCCGGGGGAGCGGGTATGACACGGCCAGCTGCCCGGCAAGCAGAGCCAGCGTCCCGGGAAGCGCGGTCAGCGTCCCGCGAAGCAGCGCTAGTTATCCGGCCGGCCCTGCCCGGCGACGCCGGGGCTATGGCGGACGTGTTCATTCACGCCTGGCGGCAGGCATATCCAGGCGTCGTGCCGGACGCGGTACTCGCCGCTCTCGATCATGACAAGACTGCCCGCTGGCTGACCGAGCTGATTGACCGGCGAGCCGAGGGCAACACCGACGTCGCTGAGCGCAACGGCCGCGTGATCGGCTTCGTCAGGTACGGAACATCGCCGGACGAGCAGGGCAGCGGTTACGTCTTCGGGCTGTACGTCGATCCCACCGCGGCTGGCCAGGGCGCTGGCCAGGCGCTCCTCCGGCACGCCGAGCAGCGGCTGGCTGAGAACGGCTGCGAAACTGTCGCCCTGCACGTCTTCGAGGCCAACGGGCGCGCGCGCCGGTTGTACACCCGGGCCGGGTTCCGGCCTGACGGCAGCACCAGGATCGAGCCCGAGTACCAGGCGACCGAGATTCGGCTGGTCAAAGCTCTCTCGTTGCCGGCCGAGTCGTGACCGAGACTGTGCTGGCTGAGACCGGCGGCACCAGCGCTGGCGTGCCGCCGCCGCGGCTGGCTGTCACCTACCAGGACCTGCCCGGCCGCCCAGCTGACGGCTACCCGGTCGTGTCGCAGCTGCTCATCCGTCAGCTGGCCGGCGCCATCCCGCCTGGCCTGGCCATGGAGGTGCGCTCGCGGGCCGCGACGGCGTACTCAGCGGCTGGCGGCTGGGCAAAGCTGGCCGACTCTGCGGCAGGCCCCGCCGCCCCTCTCACCACGGCGCATGCGCCTGTCGCTGCTGACCCTGACACGCTGTTTGACCTCGCCTCCCTTACTAAGATCGTCGCCACGCTGCCGCTTGTGCTGCTGCTGCACCAGCGGGGCCAGTGGAGCATCGATGATCCGGTCGCCCGATGGCTGCCCGGAGCGCCGCCATCACCGGTCACGATCAGCGATTGCCTGCTGCACATTGCCGGGCTCGTGCCGTTCCGGCAGTACTACCTGACCTGCGACGGCCCCGCGGAGATCAAGAAAGCCGTCACCGCCGAGCTGGCTACTGCCGCGGTAGGGCCGGTGAGTTACAGCGACGTCGGCTTCATGCTCCTTGGCTGGGCGATCGAGAACTGCACAGGGGAGCCGCTGGCCAGCTCGTTCGCCAGAGAAGTGGCCGGGCCGCTCGGCATGACGTCGACGAGCTATCTGCCGCAGGCCCCGCCGGAGCACATCGCTGCGACCGAAGCCGACGGGGATCAGCGAACCAGCGCCAGACTGGTCTGGGGCGAGGTGCACGACGGCAACGCTTTCGCGCTCGGCGGCATTAGCGGTCACGCTGGCCTCTTCGGCACGGCGGCCGACCTGGGCAGGTTCGCCAGCGCGCTGCTCCGGCCAGACCGTCATCCGGTCTTGTCCGCCGCGACGATCGCGCTGATGACGAGCAGGCACGCTGGCGCCGACCCCGACGCGCGGGTACTCGGCTGGCGGGTGCGGCCAGGCCAGTGGGGCAACTGGCCGGCCGGAACGATCTGGCATACCGGCTTCACAGGCACTTCGATGCTCGTCGCGCCCGCGCTCGATACCGCTGTGGTGCTACTCACCAATGCGGTGCATCCGGTGCGACGCGCTGCCGGCATCGCGGAGTTCCGCACGAAAGTGCACCGCGCCGTCCTGGCGGTGCTGGACAGCTCACCTAGCGCAGACGAACAGCTCGCCTAGCCCGGACTACTCGGGCGGGCCGACGGCCGGGGCACAAGCGCGCGCTCGCAAGGGCGGTAACAAGTCCTCGCTGCAAGCAGACGTTGCGATGTTCGGGGTCACGGCTATGCCGTACGGTCGCTGCGTGAGCACTGAGCGCAGGACGGGTGCCTGACGGTGCGGGTCCTCGATGCTCTCGGCCATGCACTGGCTGTGGCCGGGACGATGACGTGGGAGATCACCTGGTCGCTCATACTCGGGTTCGCCCTGTCGGCCATCGTCCAGGCCCTGGTCCGGCGGCAGACCATCACGCGGCTGCTCGGTGACGACAAGCCCAGGACGCTCGCGGTGTCCACCGCCCTCGGAGCCGCGTCGTCCTCGTGTTCGTACGCCGCTGTGGCGCTGGCCCGGTCACTGTTCCGCAAGGGCGCCAGCTTCACATCCGCGATGGTGTTCGAGATCGCCAGCACCAACCTGGTCATCGAGCTCGGGATCATTCTGGCGCTGCTGATCTCCTGGCAGTTCACGCTCGCTGAGTATGCCGGCGGAATTGTCATGATCGTCGCAGTGGCGGTGGCCTTCCGGCTGTTCGTGCGGCAGCAACTCGTCGACGCCGCCCGACAGCAAGCGGGCAAGGGACTGGCCGGGTCGATGGAGGGCCACGCCGCCATGGACATGAGCATCACTGATGACGGCAACTTCTGGCAGCGGCTGGTCAGCCCTGGCGGTTACACCGCGGTAAGCCAGATTTTCGTGATGGAGTGGGCTGCGGTTATCCGCGACGTGGTCGGCGGGCTGCTGATAGCCGGCTCGGTTGGCGCCTGGGTGCCCGACAGCTTCTGGCAGCATTTGTTCCTGACCAGCCACCCGCTGGCGGCCAGGTTCTGGGGCCCGCTCATCGGCCCCGTCATCTCTCTGCTCAGCTTCGTCTGCTCAATCGGCAATGTGCCGCTGGCCGGGGTGCTGTGGAACGGTGGCATCAGCTTCGGCGGCGTGACCGCGTTCATCTTCGCCGACCTGATCATCATCCCGATCCTGATCATCTACCGGAAGTACTACGGCGCCAGGATGATGCTGACCATCCTCGGGATCTTCTACGCGGCCATGGTGGTCGCCGGATACGTCATCGAGTTCCTGTTCGGTGCCCTGGGCCTGATCCCGCACACCCGGGCGGCCAAGGTCGCCGAGCACGCGATCCAGTGGAACTACACGACCGTTCTCAACATCATCTTCCTGCTCGTCGCGGCCGCGTTGCTCGTGCGCTTCTTCCGCACTGGCAGCGGGCCTATGCTGACCACGATGGGCGGCAGCCCTGACGGGCATGAGCACCATGATCAGCGGAGCAGCAGTGATCGCACGTCCTAGATCCTTGCTGCCTTGAGCGGTCAACCTGTCCGTTATGTGGTCGGCAAACGACCAGGCAGTGACACTGTCGGTTGGCCGCTCCTCGCCGATCTCCAGCCAGGGCACCGTCAGCGATCAGCCTGCTAGCGATGTCGCCGCCGACGACCTTGTTGTTGCTCGGAAGGGCGCCGGCGGCCCGCCGTGGTGTGCTTATCCGCTGCTGTAGACGCCCCACCAGACTTCGGAGGTGTCGAACGTCGATGTCGATTTGATGGTGAAGCCGGTTCCAGACGTCACTGAGCTGACATACAAGGCGCCTGGCGTGCCAGTCGGGTTCATGACCCGAAGGGCGATCTGCGTCGGGTACGGCTTGAACGAGTTGTTCACCAGGCCGCAGGTCACCGTGGCTGACCCGGCCGTCAGGGTCACAGCGCCCTGCACCAGTGGCATGTCCGAGAACGCCCCGGCGACCGCAGGAAGAATGGTGCACTGATTGCCGTGCGCGGTTCCGGCGCCCCGGAAGTGCGGCTGGAGTACCTGCACCGCGGCACTGGAGTTCAGGAAGACGGACACCTGGACCCCCGCGCCCGAGGTAACGATGGGTGAGCCGAACGAGCAGCCCTGCACGCTGCCGCTTCCGGTGCCCGACCAGTTCAGGTCATAGTTGGTGCCCGTCTTGGACTGGCCGTTGCCTGCGCCCGCATCCGAGCCGAAGTCACAGTTGACGAAGTCCGCGCAGCCAGTTCCGTTCATAGTGACACCGGCGTTGAGATTGTTGAAGAACTGACAGCCAGTGAACTTAATGTTGTAGGCGGCCCCATTGATCTGAACCGACGTTTGTCCCCCGGTGAAGGTGCAGTTGCTGACCAGCATCTCGAATGGCGCGTTGCCGCTTGCGTCGTTCTCGATAAGCATCACCGGGTTGGCAGGCGAACGGTTGTTAATGCCGGAATCGCACTCGGTCATCAGTAGCGCTGTGACTGTGCCCTTTACATGGAATACCGAGCCGCTGCCCGCGATGACGTTGGCGCCGCAGCGAATGATGCCGACATCGTCTGCGGAGTTCTCTACTAGGATGCAGTCGAGGTTGGTCTTCGGGCCGCTGGTCACCCCGGCGTCGATGCCGCAGTTCAGCATCAGTCCGCCAGTGTTCGGGAAATTGTTTCCGTCGATGTGGATGCCACCAGCGCAGCCGGCTTGTCCGGTGACGTTGCGGAACTGCCAGCCCGAGTTCACCTGGCTCGTTCCCGAGGAGTTCATGTTGATCAGCTCGATACCCCAGCCGCTGAAAAGGGCGACGTCGACGTCCTCGATCGTTGCCGAGCCTGACATGACCTCGATGCCGGTAATGGCGGTCGCGTACGTCGATCCCAACCCCGCCAGCGAAAGGTGGAGCAGCTGGCAGTTCCAGTTGGTAATGAAGATGCCCGCTGTAATGCCCTGGATGCTGCCGGAGAACCCGGACGCAAGCTGGATGACTGTAGTGAAGTGGCCCGCACCGCACAGGACGTTGTTAGCCGAGCTCAGCTCCAGCGGCGCGTTGATGTAGTACGTCCCCGCCACGAGCTGAACGAAGCCGTTGTCCGCGAGCGCGCTCTGTATGTTGGCCTGGTCGGCTGCACCGGTCGTGTCGCCGGATGGCGACACAGTCCAGTCGGGCGTTGACGATGCGGTCGCGGCGCGAGCCGGACCAGAGCTCAGCATGGAGCCGGCCAAGCCGGCGGCCCCCAAGGCCGCCCCCGTCAGCATCCTCCGCCGCAACGCCCCGTGATCGGTGATTGGGGCCGGCAAGTCTGTTTGATCCATTTATAATCTCGTTTCGGGCATGACGCATGGCAAGGTTGGCGAGCGAGGCAGCCCCGGCGGCACATGTTTGACGTGCTGGTCACGCCGTTGCCGGGGCTTGTCCGCCAGTGGGTAGCAGCTAATTGGGATGCGAGGTCGGACGGGCCGTTAGCTGAGCTGAGTGATGGATCCGGCTGGGACTGTTGCGATCTGGGCTTGCTGCTGGAGGAGTTCCTGGGGTGTGCTGGCGGTGGGAATGCCGGAGTACTGGTAGCCGGTGTATTCGTCGACGTCGCCGTTGGTGTTGATGGCGTAGATGCTGGCCGGGCCGTTGGCGTTGCCGGGGGTGGCGATGGCGGGGTAGGTGCTGGCGGGGATGTTGACGGGCTGCCCGGCGTTGCTGCCGGTGGCGTATTCGAGCAGCGTGCCGCCGGTGGCAGTGACTGGCCCGCTGCTGGAGAGCGATGCGATGCCGTTGGTGAAGCTGATGGTGTAGCTGTAAATGTCACCGTAGGTGGTGTCGGCGGTGTTGTTGTCGCGGGCCCAGATGGTGATGGTGCCGGGCGGTCCTTCGGTGCCGGGGGCCAGCAGCGTCATGTCGGCCCAGTTGGTGGTGCCGCTGCTGCCGGATCCGGCGCTGGAGCCGATCAGGACCGGGCCTGGCGTGTCGCCGGCCTGCCAGTTCAGGCCGGTGCCGAACTGGCCGCCGCCTTGGCCGGTGAAGAAGTACAACTCTCCGTCCTCGACCGCGACCATGTTGGTGTTCCCGGAGTTGCCCAAAGCAGCGCTCGGTCCGACGGCGAGGATCTGGCTGACCACGTCGGCGGAATTGCTTGTGTTTGTGGTCTGCCATTCGTCGGTGACGCTGGAGTTGTAGAGGTAGCCAGTGCAGTTGTTGGACGCGTCGTAACTGGTGGAGCATTCGGGGTCGGTGACGTTGTTGCTGGTGGTGTATTGATCGGTGCTGGTCTTGTTGTTGAGCATGAGGTAGAGGTTGTTGCCGCCGAGGGCGAACAGATCGTCGACGTTGGTGGCGCTGATGGAGCCGCGGTGGGTGATGTCGAACTGGTTCCAGTCGTCGTCTTGATCGGGGCTGTCGCCGGCCTGGCTGGCCTGGGCGGTGGAGGAGAAGTTGACGGCGCTTGCACTGGTGCCGGGGAACAGATCCAGCGCGCTGGTGCTCGCGCTTGTGGCGGCCAGCAGGTCGGGGATGCCGTCGCCGTCTACATCGCCGGGAGTTGCCTTGCTTGAGGGGTTCCAGGGAGCGGTGAAGTAGTAGTCCCAGACCGCCGAAGGGTTGCCGGCGTTGTCGATAGCCTCGACGTACAGGATGTTCTCCCCCCAGTCGGCCACATCGATGCTGGCGGTGCCGCTGACGCTGCTGCCGCCCGAGTTGGCCGCGACGGTTACTGTTCCCTGGGTGGGCGTGTCGCTGACCGTACCGGCCGGGATGGGTTGGTTGAGGGAGTACTCGAATTCCTTGACCCCGCTGGCTACGCACGGGTTCGGGTTCGCGTCGCAATTGCCGGCGGTGGGCACCGGGTCGTTGCCGGTGAAGGTGAAGGTCCCGGTGGTGCCGCCGTATTGGCCGCCGCCGTCTTGCGGGAACGCGGTACTGGACACCGACGTGAGCTGTGGTGGCGTGGTATCGACGCTCCAGTAGCAAAGCAGGGGGGTGTTAGCGTAGATTGGGCCGTTCGCGTCTGCTTCGCCGTCGCCGTCAGTCTGGGCGTTCACAAGCCACTCGTACTGGTTGCCGCTTTGCAGCCCGGTCCAGTTGTAGGACGGGAATTCGACGGTGGTCCCGTCAGACTCCGGTGGCTGATATGCGGTGGTGACGAGAGTCCCGTCATCGATGGTGTAGTCGTCGGTTATGTACGCTCCGGCCGCTGACTCTCCGCTGATGGATACGGTGGTGTCGGCCTCAAGTTCGGCGCTGGTGGCGTTGATCCACGGGGTGGAGGAGGTGAAGCCGCCGGAATAGCAGGAGGTCGAATTGATGGTGGCGTCGTAGGGGGTGCTGGGCGGCAGGTCGAAGTTGGCCTGCAGGTCGGGGTTGTCGCCGATGCGGGAGAAGCCGTAGTCGGTGGAGCTGGTAGAGGTGTCGCCTTCGATGCTGGTGGACATGTTTTTCCAGCCGTCGCTGATGGCGGTGTCCATGAGCGAGGTCACTTTGAATTTCAGCGCGACGTTGGTGCACACGTCGCTGGGGTTGGGGCCCAGGCCCGCGCTGATGCTGTCGACTTCGTTGTTGACCTTGGGCGGGCTGGCGCCGTCGGTGCCGGAGTTGATGTTCTGGACGGAATACAGGGTCAGCGGCCAGGTGTCGTTGCTGCAGCTGGATTCTTCGGTGGCGTCCGGGGCGATCTCGGCGCTGCCGGTCAGCGTGGCGTAGATGGTGGCGCTGTTGATGGTCATGGCCGAGCTGGTGAGGCCGGTCAGGGCGTACTCGTAGTAGGCGTCGTACATCTCGTCGTTGCAGTCCCCGCCGTAGTCTTGCCAGCCGGTGCCGTTGCCGTAGATGGTGGTGCCATCACCGCCCTTGACCGCGCCGGACTCTGGCTGCTGAGTGTCGTAGTTGGTGTAGGTGGAGCAGGTGCCGGTGCTGCCCTCGGTTTCGTCGAAGGAGGGCAGGTCGGTGCACATTGGCTCGCCGGTACTGCCTTCGCAGTCGTAGGAGTATTCGGTCCCGGTGCAGGACGTTCCGATACAACTTTCAGCAGGCTTGAGCCCGGTGGATCGCGTGGCGGATGACCCGGTGGCTGGCATGAGGATCTCGGGTGTGTAAGACCAGGTGATTTGGGCGGGGTAGCCGGACGCCGGAGCGGTGCGGAGAGTGAGGGCCCCGCCGGGTCCGGTGGCCACGGGCCGGACGGACTGACCGGGCGCGGTTGAGATGGACCGGGCGTGGCTGCCGGGGGTGGCGGGCCGGGCTGTGCCGCTGATCAGCTGGGCAGGTGAGCTGGTGAACTCGGCGAGTCGGCCGGCCGCGGCGCTGATGCCGCCGTGCGCGCCGGCGGTGAGGTGCAGGCCGTGGCCGCCGGCCAGGCCGAGGGCCAGGCGGCGGGCGGCGGGGCTGGTGGCGGCGGCGCGGCTTACAATCTGCAGGGTCTCGGTGAGGCCGCCTTGCGGGCTGACGGTGAGTTGCAAGCTGATGCCGGGTGAGATGTCACGGTAGGTGGCTGTGGCGCCGGAGACGAGGGGGGCGGGCATCTTCTTGGCGGGGGCGGGCAGGGTGAGCGTTCCGCCGGCCAGGCTGGTCAGCATGGCGAGCGGCCCGGTGCCCCCTGCGGACAAGCTGATCGCCGACGGCACTGCGGCGGGCTCCAGCCGGCCGCCGACGCGGTGCAGCCGGGGGCTGACCGCGGCCCAGTGCCCGTACTGGCTCACCCGCACAGGCAGCGCGAAGTCGTTGTAGGTGAAGGTGCCGTCGGGGTTGGCGGTGGTCTGAGAGACCTCGGTCGTGTTGGCGGCGACGATGACGGGCTTGTGAGTCGCGCGGGCGCGCGCGCTGGCGGCCCGGTCTGCGGCCACGGCGCGCCGGGCCGCTGGCGAGGGAACGTGCTGCCGGCTGGAGGCAGCGGCAGAAGCGCGCGGCTGCCGGCTTGCGGCGGCGCCAAGTGGGCCAGGGCCGGCGTAGGCCGGCAGCGCGGCGAACAAAGCCAACGCGAGGCCGACAATGGCGGCTAGTGCCGCGCCTTTCCGGCTGCGCCCTGAATTCGACATGGAATCCCTTTCAGTAAGCCGGCGCGGCCCGGTAGAGAAAGGGTCGCCGAGCCGCAGGCTAACAGCGTTCTCCGCAAGTCGCTATAGCCTGCTGCTATTACTCCTTGACTCCTGGCATCACTCTCTGTAATTCATGCTGTAAAACGAGAGTTTCTCTG
>Ga0335075_10016232_pt1 | contig 11137 bp, 9 predicted proteins | sample Lox_Sample_24_FD_206723 | JGI IMG/M metagenome (GOLD analysis project Ga0335075, IMG submission 206723) | Soil microbial communities from Loxahatchee National Wildlife Refuge, Florida, United States - Lox_Sample_2.4 | ecosystem: Environmental > Terrestrial > Soil > Wetlands | place: USA: Florida... | reverse complement strand
GTGACTGGTCGATCATGGGATGCGCCCGGCCCATCGTCAGCTCATCGTCGCCGAAGTCGATCATGGCGTGCCCGGCTCCGGTCGTCCCAAGCACGGGCTCACGGGCCGCCAGCGATAGCCCCGGCCTTAGCGGAATGTTCGACCGGATCGGGCCCAGCCGGTCGCTCGCAATGACCATGGCCTCGTCGCAGAGAGTGCCTCCGGCGAACAAGCCGCGCAGGAATCCGGCGTGCGGAGCGGCAGGCACTTCACCAGGCCACTGCGGCCACGCCGGAACTGGCAGGCCCAGCGCGGCGATCGCGGTCTCGGTAGCCGCCGTGAGGTCTGGCTCGCCTGGCCCGATCAGCGCGAACAGGACGGGCGTCGCCAGGCCAGCCGCGAAGTCGCGCAACTCGGCAGCCACTTCCGCGGCCGGCGGCTTGGACACCAAGACGATCAGCTCGGTGCCGGGATCGGCGTCCAGCGCGGCCAGCGCGGCCCGGGACGAGCGGCCGCCGATCGCGGCGGACAGATCGCGGCCGCCGACGCCGAGCGCGGCGCTGACCCCGGCCCCCGCGTGATCAAGCAGGCACAGCACCTGTTGCGCGCCGGTGCCCGAAGCAGCGACGATCCCGACCGGCCCGGCGGCAAGCGTGTGCGAGAAGCCAAGCCCGACGCCGCCGACAATCGCGGTGCCGCAGTCTGGCCCCATCACGATCAGGCCGCGGTGCGCGGCGAAGTCCTTGAGCATGATCTCCTGCTCGACCGGCACATTGTCGGAGAAGATCATGACGTCACAGCCCGCCTCAAGCGCGTCCATCGCCTCGGCGAAGGCGTACCGGCCCGGCACGGAGATCAGCGCGAGCCCTCCTCCGCCCGCCCGGACCGCAGCAGCCGTCGTGCGCGGCGGCGTTGCCAGGGAGGCGCCCGCACCGGCAGGCAAACGGCGGGCGGACAGCGCCGTCTCGGCAACCGCGAGCGCGCTCGCCAGCGCGGTGTCGTCCCTGGCCCTGACGGCGACCAGCAAGTGGTTGGGCCCGGCGTCCGGCGGCAGCCGGAAGCCCATCTCGGGCAGCAGGCCCAGATTCAGTTCGGTGGCCATCGCGATCAGCGCCGCCTGCACGCCGTCGGCCTCCCGCACCTCCGCGCTGACTCGCATCAGCGTGACAGAGTCCGCGTAGGCGCCGGGCCTGGCCTCGACGTGTTCGGCGCTCATGGCCTCATTATCTCGCCGGGCTGCGACCCTCACTGATGCGCAGCGTGCGGGCGGCGAACAGAACACGCTGGAGGCCCAGGGAGACTCCGAAGTAAAGCACTGTGGTGGCGGCGCCGAGGCCGCTGAGCGCCGAGTCCCGTGCGGTGATGCCTTCATACAGCAGGTGCGCGCCGAGACAGACGAGCCACAGCACGACGGTGAGGGCTGTGCCTTTCCGCCAGTACTGGCCGTCTTGCCACCAGAGCCGGAACGTCGGGACGCGGATCGCAGCGCCAACGGCGGCGATAACAAGGCTGCCCGTCAGCGCCATGATCGCGGTCTTGCCGTCTGGGACCGTCACCGCGAACGATCGCTGGCCCTTCAGGACCTCAGCCAGCCGCTGGCCGCCGCCTACCAGGAAGGAGCCTGCCTCGAACGCACCGATGACCACCAGGATCAGCGGCAGTTTGAAGCTCGACAGCGGCTTGGCCCTGACCTGCCCCGCCAGGACAAAGACCAGCACAGCCAGGTCACCCACGATGGTCACGGCCGGTTTCCTCCTGTCGTTCGGTGTCTGGTGCTCACAGCGCACCGCCGACGGTACGGGCGGAGCAGCCCTGCAGCATCGGCCCGGCGGGCTAATCCGGGCATGAAATCCCGGCCGCGGCTCATACCGGGATTTCATGCCGGCTCGCACCGGGCTCAACCTCCAGGCCGATGCCACGGCGAGGCCACAGCGGCGACGCTTGAGCAACAGAACCTGGCGGAAGCAACGGAAGGAGTCAGCTGACATGCGGGCCGCACCGCCCGAACGGGGCCGCACCGGAGAGCAGCATGCCGAGCCAACTCTCGTGGTGCCCGGGCGGCCGTGGGCTGTGCGGCTTGCGGGCGAGCACTCGGCGTGGCCGGCGCTGGAGGTCTACCAGGCCGGAGCCTTGCTGGACGTCGTGAGCTCCACCAGGCTGGCACCCGCGCTACTGCGCGGAGCGCGAGCGGCGGAGGGCGGAGCCGGCCCGTGCGTGCTGGCCTGGGGCCGGACGCCGGTCACCGGGGCCAGCCCGGAGGCCGAGTTCATCCTCGGCCGGCGCAGGTCTTACTCGCAGCCGGGCATTGTGCTCAGGCCCACGTCCTGGTGCTGGCTGGCAATCGCGGACGGTCGCTTCGACCGGATCGCAGTCCAGTCAGGTGACAGCCGCATCGGTGCCAGGATCCGCCAGGGCCAGCCATGATGCCCGACGAGGGCTCGAGCGTGCGCTCCGCGACCTACGTGACGCCCGGCTCCACGACAAGCATCGCCGCGGTCACCCCGGCAACCGGAGAGGAGGCCGGCCCGGCCGGAGAGGCAGCCGGCGCGGCCGGCGCGCGCGCAGCTGACCTCGAAGTCGGCCGATCGGCCCGCAGCCGCCCGATGCTCTGCCGGCTAGTCGCTCTTGGCCTAGCCGCAGGCGGCGCCGGCCTGCTGCCGTGGCTGGTCTACCTGGCGGCCAGCCTGCCGCCTGATGCGGTTGCCTGGCACTGGCCAGCCGCGTGGGCTGGCCTGGATGCGATGGAGGCGGCAGGCCTGATCTCCACAGGCGTCCTGATGCTCCGCGGGGACGCACGGTATCGCCTGATGGCGATCGCGACGGCCGCGTTGCTTGCCGCCGACGCCTGGTTCGACGTCACGACCGCACCTCCGGGCTCCGGCGAACTGGCCTCACTCCTCATGGCCGCCCTCGCCGAACTGCCGACCGCGGCGGCCTGTACCTGGCTCGCGTTCGCCACGCTGCGCGCGCCGGGCCGGTTCCCTTCCGTCGTCCGGTGTCTGGTGCTCACAGCACGCGGACGGTACGGGCGCTGCCGTCCTGCAGCATCACGGCGAGCCCCTGCGGCGGCGCTTGAACAACAGAATCTGCCGGAAAGAACGGAAGGGTCAGCTGACATGCGCACCGCACCGCCGGAACGGTGCTGCGCCGCAGAGCAGGTTGCCGAGCCAGTGCTGGTAGTGCCTGGGCGACCATGGGCTGTCCGGCTCGCGGGCCAGCACTCGGAGTGGCCGGCAGTGGAGGTCTACCAGGCCGGATCCCTGCTCGACGTGGTGAGCTCCACCAGGCTGGCGGCCGTGCTATCGCGCGGAGCGCGAGCGGCTGACGGCGGAGCCGGCCCGTGCGTGCTGGCCTGGGGCCGGATGCCGGGCACCGGGGCCAGTCCGGAGGTCGAGTTCACCCTCGGCCGACGCGGGCCTTATTCGTGGCCTAGCACAGTGCTCAGGCTCACGTCCTGGTGCTGGCTGGCAGTCGCGGACGGCCGCTTCGACCGGACCGCGGTCCAGTCAGGTGACAGCCGCTTTATTGTCAGGATCCGCCCGGGGCGGCCATGATGCCGGCCTGCGTCCGTTCTGGGCTGCGCCGCTCCGCCGCTGGGCTTGCCTGCGCCGCCGTCGTGGCCGGCGGCACGTCGGGCTGCAAGCCTGATGTCCCGGCTGCGCCTGCCAGAGTGGCCAGTTCTCCGACGGCGTCGGCTTCTCCCGCGGCGCCGGCTTCTCCTGTAGCACGGACCTCGATCAAAGCGTCCTCTGATCCCGCCTGCACACATGCACAGAAAGCGGTGAGCACATATGGACCGGCCGTCGTACAGGACGCCATCCACGACAAGGAGAGCCTGGACAAGGCCGAAATCGACCTGGTTGTCATCGTGCTTAATGACGCGGCGAACTCGGCAGGCAACTCCGCAGTTAAGCAGTCCATCACCAGCCTGGTGAGGGCGTACCTGGAATTGCGCGGCTCATTGACCAGCAAAATCGATTCCGCCATCGACAGGGCGATCCGGGCGGACACTCGTAATCTGAGGTCGGAGTGCAGATACTGACAGGGATGCTGCAGTCGTGGCGACCGCGATTCCGGCGCCGCGCGCATCGACGACGGCGCCGACCACGCAAGGCAGGCAGCCCAGCCATGCGCACCAACGGGCCCTTATCTAGCACGCAGCACGGTCACCAACGTGCTGTTGCGACAGCGCTCGTGCCCAGCTAGGTCTGGGTCGGGCTCGCCCACTCGCTCTGCATGCGGCCCGCCCTGCCCCAGCCGGCGCTCAGGACCGCCAGCAACCGCTGGCAGTCGTGCCGGACCTCGGTGCTCTACCGGCGTGCGGGGGCTCCGTCCCACGAGCTGTCAGCCGATGTATCGTATGCGCAATCTGGCCGTATCAGGTCACAAGGTGCGGCCGCCCGGCCAGCCCGTGTCGCGGCACCGAACATGACAAGGAGCCTGCGATGACCTACGTACCTGACCCGGCCGGGAGCGGAAACTGGATCACCGAGGCGCCGGACAGACCGCCCTCTGTCGCCATTGCAGTAAAGCTCATGTATACCGGCGCGGCGCTCGCTGTCGTCAACGTCATCGTCAGTATCGGCAGGATCGCCAGCCTCACCGACGCGCTAGTCACCAGATACGGCTACACCACCAGCCGGGCACACAGCATCGCTATGCACGACAGCCTGCTTAGCTCTGTTGGCGGGCTTATCGCCGCGGGCGTGTGGCTGTGGATGGCGCGCGAAACCGCGGCCGGCCGCGGCTGGGCAAGGACCCTTGCCACCGTACTGTTTGGCCTCTTCACCCTCGGCACTCTCCTGGTTTTTCGGACGGCAGGCCTCGGCGACATGATCCTCGGCCTGCTGACCTGGCTCGTCGCGCTCGCGGCGACAATCTGCGTGCGGCGCCGGGATGCCTCCGAGTACTTCATGCAGTCCCACTATCGCCAAGCCACGGAGTACCCGGCGCAGTCCCGCTTTCTCTGACCTCAGCAGCCAAATCAAAGGTTGCTGGTCTGTCTTTCGGCCACCACGGCCTGCGCGCGCAGCGCGGTCTTCGCCGCAGTCACCAGGCCGAGTGCTAGTGCCGCGCCGGAGGTGTGCCCGACCGACAGCAGGCGGCTGACAGCGAGCCCGGCTTGTTCGGCTCCCCTCGGCTGACTCGTCAGTGCCGCGGCCAGCCCCGCCAGCACGTCGATGCACTCGCCGCGGGCGGCGTGCCACAGCAACGCGGTTGATAGCGCCGTCGTGCGCGCAGGCGCCAGGACCGCAATCGCCTCACGCAGGGCGGTTGCGTCAATGCCGAAAGCGGCGGCGCCTGCCAGGAACCCGGTCAGCACGTCGTCGCCGCTGGGGGTCAGGCCCGGACCGGCGCCAAGCAGGCTGGTCGCGGCTGTGGTAGCCGCATCGTTGTCGGCGGCAGCCGCGCCCAGGTCCGGTAGCAGCACACCGCGGATGCCTGGATCGGCGCCGCTGAGACTGGCCCGAACCGCCGCTAGCGCTCGGGCTGTCACCGGGCCCTGCCGAGGCCTCGCCGGCGCCCATTCCCGGACTGCGCGCACAACGACTGGGCCAGCAGGACCGGCCCAGCGGATTTCCCCGTCACCAACCACGAACCCGGCCGATGGATCCGCCCACGCCAGTGCGAGCGAAGTAAGGGGTGCTTCCACGCTCGTCGTCGCAAGCACCAGCCCGCACGGGAGTCGCACCGCGTCGTGGCTTAGCACAACAAGCACCCCCGGCGGCCTGGCAATCTTCAGGTACAGCGCCCCGCGCGTCACGCCGAGGCATTCGGCCGGCCGGGCAGGCGCGGCCAGGACGGCTCGCAGGGCACTGCTTGCCGCCGCCACGCAGATCACATCTCGCATCATCTAGCACAACATCATTTCCGTCACGCCGTCGGCAGCGTAACGTCACGCTATGGACGTCACGGCCGGGATACGGGCCTCGTGAAGCCGCGCTCGCTTGGCTACGCCCGGCCTGAGACTGTCGCCGAGGCGCTGGCGGCGCTAGCGGCGCCGGGCGTGGAGGCAAAGGTGCTCGCCGGCGGCCAGTCCCTCGTCCCGCTGATGTCGCTGCGCCTGGCCGCGCCTGACCTCCTCGTGGACATCAACCGCCTCACCGAGCTCAGTTATGTCGATGTGAGCGATGGCCAGGTGCGCGTCGGCGCACTCGCGCGGCACGCCGAGGTGCTGGCGAACCCTGCGGCAGCAGCCGCCCAGCCGCTTCTGCGCAAAGCCCTCAGGTTCGTCGCGCACCCGGCCATCCGTAACCGCGGCACGACCGTCGGCAGCATCGTCCACGCCGACCCGGCTGGCGAGATGCCCGCGGTCCTGGCGCTGCTCGCGGGCACCGTGCGCGTCGTCAGCACAGCAGGCGAGCGGTCGATCCCGGCAGGCGAGTTCTTCCTCGGATCGCTTGAGTCAGCCGTGCAGCCCGGCGAGCTTGCCACCGAGGTGCGGTTCCCCGTGCTGCCGCGCGAGGGCGCAGGAACCGGGTTCGCCGAGATCAGCCGGCGCCGCGGCGACTACGCGGTCTGCGGCGTCGCCGCCATGGCGTGGCTCGGCGCGGACGGCCGTATTGGTGGCGCAAAGACCGCCTTGCTGTCGGTCGGACCGTCTCCGGTAGTCCTGGATCTCACCGAGGCGCTAGCGGGCACGGCGGCAGACGCGACGGCGTTCCCTGTCGCGGCTAGTCTCGCTCGCGAGCGGCTCGCGTACGGGTCTGACATCCATGCCACCGCGCGTTACCGCCGCCAGCTAGCGGGGGTGCTTACCGAGCGCGCGCTGGCCGAAGCGCTCGCCGAAGCACGTGAGGCGGCAGGCGCATGAGCACTGGTGAGGAACTGCACGAGGTACGCCTGACCGTGAACGGGGCCGCACGCACCCTGCAGGTACCCGCCCGCCGGTTGCTGTCCGACTGCATCCGGCACGACCTGCGCCTGACCGGCACGCACGTGGGCTGCGAGCACGGCGTCTGCGGCGCCTGCACGATACTGCTCAACGGTGCACCAGTGCGCTCGTGCCTGCTGCTGGCCGTCACCGCCGACGGCGCGGATATCACCACCGTCGAGGGCCTCGCTGAGCCGGACGGCACCCTGTCACCGGTGCAGCGGGCGTTCTCCGAATGCCACGGCCTCCAGTGCGGCTTCTGCACCCCGGGTTTCCTGATCACGATCACCGCCGGCCTGAAGGCTGCTCCCGGCGCCGACGATGAGCAGGCACGCGAGATGATCGGCGGCAATCTCTGCCGGTGCACCGGGTACCAGAACATCCTGGCCTCAGTGCACCGGGCGGCCGAGATCAGCAGCGCGCCAGGCGGCATCGGATCCGGCGCCGGGCGGGCCATCGGCAGCAGCGCCAGCCCGGGCGGAATGAGCTCGCTGTTTGGCGCCAGCGTGCAGCGGGTCGAAGATGACAGGCTGATCCGCGGCCACGGGGCATACCTGGACGATCTCGGCCAGGACGCGCTCGCTGCCGCGTTCGTGCGAAGCCCGCACGCACACGCGCGCATCGCCGGCATCGATGTCAGCGCCGCGCTCGACGTGCCAGGCCTCGTCGCGATCTACACCTACGAGGACCTGTCAGGCCGGCTGGCCGAGCCACTCCCCCTGCTGATCCCGCATCCCGCGCTCACCCACGGCAGGACGCCGTACCCGCTGGCTAAGGACGAAGTCAACCACGTCGGCGAGGCCGTGGTGATGGTGGTGGCAGCTGACCGGTACCTCGCCGAAGACGCCGCCGACCTAGTCGACGTCAGCTACGAGCCGCTCCCTGCGGTGGTGGGCCTGGACGCGGCTCGCACAGCCGAGCACCTCGTGCACGATGACGTGCCCGGCAACCGCGCCGCCAACGCGGTCCAGGAGCATGGCGATACCGCAGCCGCACTCGCGACGGCGCCGCACGTACTCGAGCTCGACCTGGAGATCGAGCGGTCGGCCTCCACCCCGCTCGAGGGCCGCGGCGTACTGGCCAGATGGGACGAGCAGCAGAACCGCCTTGTGCTGTGGACATCGACCCAGACCTCGACGGGGGTGCGGGCGGCCGTCGCGGCGAAGCTAGGACTGGATCTCAGCCAGGTCGACGTCATCACGCCGGACGTCGGCGGCGGCTTCGGAGTCAAGATCGTGCATCCGTGGCCAGAAGAGGTACTCGTGCCCTGGGCCGCCCGCCTGCTCGGCCAGCCGGTGAAGTTCACCGAGGACAGGCGCGAGCATTTCATCGCCAGCGCGCACGAGCGGGCGCAGCAGCATCACGTGCGGGTCGGCTACGACGACGAGGGCAAGATACTCGGACTCGACGTCAGGTTCTGGCACGACAACGGCGCCTACGTGCCCTACGGGCTCATCGTGCCGATCGTCACCTCGACCCAGTTGCTCGGGCCTTACAAGCCGGGTGCCTACCGGGTGGAGTTCGACTCGCTCTACACCAACACCGTGCTCGTCACCCCCTACCGTGGCGCGGGGCGGCCGCAGGGGTGTTTCGTGATGGAACGCACGATGGACGCTATCGCGGCCGCGCTCGGGCTAGACCGGACGGTGGTGCGCGAGCGGAACTTCATCCAGCCTGGCGAGATGCCCTACGACCACGGGCTGATATTCCAGGATGGCCGCCCGCTGATCTACGACTCCGGCGACTACCCGGCCCTCCTCGGCAAGCTCAAGGACCTTGTCGGCTGGGACAAGTTCGCTCAGCTCAAGGACGCGGCAGCAGCCGAAGGCCGGCGCATCGGCATCGGACTGGCCTGTTACGTCGAGGGCACCGGCGTCGGCCCGTACGAGGGCGCGCATGTCGTCGTGGAGACATCAGGCAAGGTAAAGGTGGCGACCGGCCTGACCAGCCAGGGCCAGGGCCACCAGACCATCCTGGCGCAACTCGTCGCTGACGAGCTTGGCGTGCCCATGGCCGATGTCGAGGTCGTCACCGGGGACACCCGCCGCTTCGGCTACGCGGTCGGCACGTTCGCCTCCAGGACAGCGGTGATGAGCGGCTCCGCCGTCACGCTGGCGGCCCGGAAGGCGAAAGAAAAGGCGCTGCGTGTCGCGGCTAGCGCCCTGGAGGTCTCGGCCGCGGACCTGGAGATCACCGGCGGGATGGTGCAGGTTAAGGGCGATCCCGACAGCGCCGTCAGCCTCGGCACCGTGGCGGTGCTGTCCAACCCGCTGCGGTACGCCTTCGATGACGCCGCGAGAGCGGCTACCCAGTTCGCCGGCGGTGGTGACATGAGCAGGCCTCCGGTTGCGCCGGATGACGAGCCCGGTATCGAGGGCCGCGCCTACTTCTCGCCTGTGCGCTCGACGTTCGCCAGCGGCATGCATGCTGCGATCGTCGAGTCCGACCCGGACACCGCGGAAGTCACGGTCCTGCGCTACTGCGTGGTGCATGACTGCGGCCGGCTGATCAATCCGCAGATCGTGGATGGACAGATTCATGGCGGCGTTGCCCAGGGCGTCGGCGGAGCGCTGTACGAACGGATGGCCTATGACGAAACCGGCCAGTTGCTCAACGCATCCTTCATGGACTTCCTCATGCCGTATGTGAGCGAGGTGCCCCGCAAGGTCGAGATCGATCACCTGGAGACGCCGTCGCCGCTGAACCCGCTCGGCATCAAGGGCGCCGGCGAAGCCGGGGTCATTCCCGGAGCCGCGGTCCTGGCCGCCGCTATCGAAGATGCCGAAGGCCTCCAGGTCCTGTCAATGCCGCTATCGCCGTCGGACTTGTTCGAGCTGCGGGGAGCCCGCTGATGCGCCCGGTCACGGTAGCCGCAGTCCAGGTCGCGCCGTCGGCGGTGCCACTGACTCCGGACGTCATCGAGGGTAACACCGCGAGGGCCTTGGCCCTGGTCGAGGCGTGCGTCACCGCTACCGGCGCCGAGCTCGTGGTTCTGCCCGAGTCGGTGACGACCGGGTTCACCCCTGGCACGGACCCGCTGGCGCTCTGGGACCTGATGTCCGACATCCCGGGCACGGTGACTGAGCCGTTCCTGCACGCCGCCAAGGAGCTCGGGATCTACCTGGTCGCAGGCAGTTACGAGCGCGGATCGCAGCGCGGCGTGGTGCACAACGCCGCCGTTGTCGCCGGTCCGGCCGGCGACCTGCTGGGCGTCTACCGGAAGACGCACCCGTTCGGAACCGAGCGGGCCGACCGCGGCGGCTGGGTGACGCCCGGCGAGGACATCTGCGTGGTGGACACGTCATTCGGCCGGGTAGGCGTGATCATCTGCTTCGACGGGGACTATCCCGAGCTCGCCCGGATCACTGCCATCCGCGGCGCCGAGATCATCTGCCGGCCCTCGGCGCTGCTGCGCTCGGCCGACTTGTGGGAGCTCACCAACCGGGCCCGCGCATACGACAACCACGTCTATATGATCGGCGCGAACGCCACTGGCACAGATCCGGCCGGCACGATCTACTTCGGCAACTCGATGATCGTCACGCCGATCGCCGAGGTGATCGCCAGGGCCGCATCGCATGAATGCTGGATCTCGGCCAGGCTCGATCCGGCTACCGCCATGTCGTCACTGACACCCGGCTCTTCAGTTCCGCAGCCATTCGATCACCTCGCCGACCGTAACCTTGCGCTCATCCGGCGGCATGCGGACGCGCTGCTGGGCGCTGCCACGACCCCGTTCCCGCACGGGTCGACGAATGCCGGCTGACTGGATGGCGCGCGGACGCCTTCGTATTGGCATCGATACCGGCGGCACGTTCACCGACGTGGTCGCTTTCGATGAGCTCACCGGGGCACTGACGGTGACGAAGACGCCGTCGACGCCCGCGGACCCGGCGCAGGGATTCATGACCGGGCTGGTGAAGGTGATCGGGATGCTCGGAGCCGATCCGGCCGAGATCGCGTCCGTGAGTCACGGGACGACCATCGCGACCAACCAGCTGCTCGCGGGCGACATCGGCGAACTCGGTTTCGTTACCAGCGAGGGCTACGAGTTCATGCTGGAAATCGCCCGGCAGTCCGTGCCCGACGGATACGGCAACTCTTACTTCTGGGTCAAGCCGGACCGGATCGTGCCGCCCGACCGGGTCAAGACGGTGGGCGGGCGCCTTGATCACACCGGCGCGGAACTGCGCCCGTTCGACGAGGCACGAGCGGCCGCAGTTGCCCGGTGGTTCCGCGATCGCGGCATCGACACGATCGGCGTGTGCTTCCTTCATTCGTACG
>Ga0335075_10016231_pt1 | contig 11138 bp, 13 predicted proteins | sample Lox_Sample_24_FD_206723 | JGI IMG/M metagenome (GOLD analysis project Ga0335075, IMG submission 206723) | Soil microbial communities from Loxahatchee National Wildlife Refuge, Florida, United States - Lox_Sample_2.4 | ecosystem: Environmental > Terrestrial > Soil > Wetlands | place: USA... | reverse complement strand
TCTATTTCTGTGCCTGCGCACAGGATTCAGCGCAGGGGGCCGGGGTATTCGGCGAATTAGCAATCGGTTGCGGGCGGCAGCGGCTGGCAGGGTTCGTGGGCCGGGGAAGGCAGTTCGTGGTCTCTGAGTCTGGCCGCAGCAACGCGAGACAACAGCGGCAATGGAGCGTACGGTGACGCCTTCCCGCGCTCGGCCAATCCGGTTCGCGCGACCCGCTGACCCCAGAGACTGCTCTCTGCAGTATCACAGTGATGAGCGGTACGGAAATGACAGATTACGGTGGCGGGACTGAGTGTCCCAACGGGGCAGGTGCGGCTTCTGCGGTCCTGCAGGACGCTAAGGTACTGGCCGCAACCATGCTGGAGGCCATCCGTACCTCTCCTGACTCCTTCCTCACTACGCTCGTAGACGTCGCATCCAAGAAGGCGAACGACTGGATCCATGAGATCCAGTCGTCGACATGGGTGGTGGCCGAACGGGATGGAAAGGGCGTCGGCGTCGCGGCGTGCAAGCACCCAGACCCTGGTAAAGACAAAGAAGACCGTACAGAAAGCCGCTATATAGAATCGGTATGGATCGCCCCGGAACTTCGCGGGAACCGGCTGGGCGAGCGGCTGATAAAGTATTTGATGCACACGGAGTACCGGAGAAGCCGGCTCGTCAGACAGTACCTGCTATGGGTTTTTCCCGCTAACGAACCTGCTATCAACCTATATCGGCGTTTGGGGTTTGTTCCGGTAGCAGCAAAGCACGAAGTCGTCAGTGAAATAAAATATCGCCTGGACGTGAATCCTGGAACTCGCGCGGCCATCCGCGAGACTGCGGGTGAAGCTGCGCTCCTAGCGGATAAAGAGGAGTACGGGATAACCTACAGGGTGCTCGGAGAAGGGGACTCCGCGTAGTCGACGTTCTCGGGGGGGGCGGCCCTTTGAGCCGTCAGAAGTGCATGCCTGTCCTCGTCAGCGAAAATAGACGCGCTACCAGGCCATGTCGATCCGGCTCGGGTGGTAGAACTGTGAACGGTTTAGTGATCGCCTTCTCATCGCGGCCTAGCTGGCCGAGACGCTCCGTCGCGTAGCTGAGGGTGTCGAACTTGGAAATGGCGACCGCCCCGGGTGCTGGGGAGGGCCTAGCTCTGTCTTGCGGGTGCAGGATCCTTCTAGTGCTGTCGGCCGAGGTCGTCGCCGCCAATCCCAATGCCGCCAGCGCCTCATCGTAGTTCGGCATTTCACGAATTCCGGCCCAGCGGTGCTCCCAGTCCTCGAGATCCTGGCGCCACGCGTCAACGTACCGCGCCAGGAGGTCAGGATCTATACCAGCTAGGCACTTCAACGCCGACTCGAGGGACGCGGTTATTTCGGACCGGATGTCAAGCGGCGCGTCCTGTGCTCGGGAAAATGTCGCCTCGAGGAAGTCTCTTCTCGCCTCACAGAAGAGGGACCAATACTTGGTCGTCGCGTGTGAGGTATCTTTCTTAAGATGCAGTAGCGCGTAGAGCCCTTCTGCGAGTGCATCGCCGAATTCTTGCCAGGCGGCCCGGCCTGCATTCGCGAAAGGGTAGTAGTAGAGCTGAGTGGCCTTGAGATAGGAGTTACCCAGCCTGCCATTCGCCGCGGCATCGAAGAAGAAGAGCCAGTCTTCGTTATAGATGTCGGGGAAGAAACCAATATCACTTCCGCAGTCCACCGCCAGGGCAGCTCCGGTGACGAAGACGTCCTGGGAACCACCTGTCATGCGGTTAGCATGGCAGACGATTGAATTGTCTGGGAAGTCGGTCACCCACATGCCGGCCGCGGAGAAGGTGTCGAGCATGTCCACGGTGCGCTGCAGGTCCGGATAAGCAATGTCCCTGATATCGTCATCGAGAAAGAAGACCCGTCGCCAGCCCAGCATCTTTGCCAGCACTAGGCCAATGTTGCGCTTCATGCTGAGATCGGTGACATGGTTCCCGCACACAGTGGGCAGCTGGCCCCTGATGTCAAGCAATCTCCGGAATTCGAATAGCGGGTGTGAGTATCCCGACGGAAGATCTATGACAATGGCCTTGCCGAACGACCGGGCGTCGAGGTATTCCTTCACCGCGTGGTGATCTAGGTAATGACTGCATAGGATGACCAGCCAGCAGTTCGCAGCTCGGGCCAGCGTAACGGCGTGGTCGACGTACTCCGCAGGTCGTGTCCCCGGGACGATGATCGCGTCCAGGCCCGTCGCGTCGGCCCGAGGACTTCCTGGCTGGCCTCGTTTGGCGAGTGAGCGGTGCGTACCGTACTGTCTGACGCCTGCCATGGACCTGATGCTTGCCATGTACCGGTTCATCGGCATGACCGCCTGTCAGCTGGGATCCGGCCGAGGCCGACGCTGGTCATGCGTTGCCCTCTGGCCACTTGTAGAGGACTACGTCAGGACTGTTGAAGTCCGGCGTCGTCACCTCGTTTTTGATGACCTTTACGGACATCAGCATGGCGAATGCCCTGGCCCCGCCGAAGTTTGTGGACATATATCTTTCATTGCCCTCACGTAGCTTCAGGTCGGTAAGTGTACGGACAGCCCCGTAGACACCCCTACTGTGAATGCCGTTACATATGGTCAGCGTGGTGTTCGAGTTCAGCGGATTCGGCACCCTAGCAAGTAGGCCGACGTCTTCAATAAGTACTTTCTTGCCGTCCTCGTCCGCCCATTTAGGCCAGAACGGAAGTTCCCGTCCCTCGACGTCCGCGACGAAGATCTCGCCGGATTTTAGTGGCGGGTCTTTGACTTGCCGTACCGGCAACTTAGCCATTTCGGCTAGCCTCCCGGCTATGTCATTCCAGACCACGCCGCCGAGCAGGACGAGATGCCCGGTGAGATCGTCGGTCTTCACGTCACGCCAGATTTTGAAGTGCACTTGTGCCGCGGGGTTCTCGGAGCGTATGTGACCGAACAGCTCGACCAGGGCATCTATGTCGGCGTATTTCTGGAGTTCCGTGTAGTTGGGGTCGCTCGGATCCCCGAACTGTCCGATCATCTCGTCAGGAAGCTGCGCGCAGATGATAGTGACCAGGCCGCCATCTCGGAATTGCCAGGACCGGGTAAATATCAGCTCTTCCTCGGGCGACCCTCCGCTAGCAGCGCTCCTGAGCCGTAGCAACTCGGCATCGAGTGCGTCGTAGGCCTTCTTCTCGTCCGGGTTTAGTTCACTGACTGAAAACAGTTTCGGTGACTTGGCGACTGATCGGGGAGTAGCGAAAAAACGTGCGTAGGCATGTATCCGATGCTCAGGCGGGAGCTTCGGCGATTTGAGACTTTCCCAGGAGGACACGGTGGCGGATGACAGGCTCTCCTCGACACTGAAGGCATCTGCCAGCTTCTTCTGGGTCAACCGTGGCGATTGTTGCCTAAGCTGCTTCAGTCGCAAAGCGAGCTGCAGAGCTGCGGGAGGCGCGGGTTGCATCAGTGTTCACCCCCCGTAAGCATGACTGACGTCGCGGCTGGGACAACTCCGCGACACGCCAGGAGTTTGATCAAAGTATCCCGGCACTTTACCACCCTATGTATTGAAGCCAAAGGCAAACGTAGAGTACTGTAGTCAACAATACAAGGCTTACAACAGTAAAGTCTACTGAAATTTGGTAGACAAAAGTAGAGCCCAAGACGATGAGGTCGGGTCTCTGAAGCACAGGAAGATCGTTTGGCCCAGCACCTGACTGGGGGTACGACTTGTCCAGCTCCTCAATCTCAGCCGGCGGCCGGTCAGATTACCTCGAACAGTTGGCGGCGATCCGGGAAGATCCCAAGGTCAAGAAGCTTGCCCGGGGACGGGCAGGAGATCCCGAGCTGGCGGAAGACGCGCTGCAAGAGGCCTACTATGCCGTGGCGCGGCTCGCAGACCCAGAGCACATCGAAGACCTTCGGGCCTACTACTGCCGAGTCTTGCTGCGTCAGATTCAGAGGCTCCGTAGCCAGCTGGGCGCAGAGCTCATTGACAACTTCGAGGTAGTGGCGGACAACCGCCAGCGCAGGCCAGGCGGCGAGCTACCCCCGGCCCCGCTAGACGAGATAGTCGGCAGCCACCTCCTTGTCCGGGATCTGATGCGATACTTCGCCGGGCACCGTGCGGACCTGAGCCGCATGGTGTCGGCGCGTTCTCCTGACCCGGCCCTTTATCGCGAAATGATCGTCACCGTCGCGGAGCGTTTGCTACTCGCCAGCGCCGCCGGGGGTCTCAGCGACGCCGAGAAAAATCTGGCTCTCCGCACCCTGTATCCGCAGTGGTTTGACGAGGCTGTGGTCGCGGTCAACAACGTTCACCAGCGGTTCACCCGCGCCCGCGCCGATGTCGACCGGCTACTGCAAGGATTTATCAAGCGCGGCGATCTTTACTCCTGAAAAGGATTGTCAGGTTCACTCGCCTGATAACTCGTCTCTCTCAGGTAGATAAACCTGAGGAGGCGTTATGGCCGTCGATCCGTCCATCGAGCTTGCAGAACCAGGGCTAGAAGATACCGGCGGTGCCAGCCACGCCGACGCAATCCTCCAGACCGAGGCTAACGCCGCGCTTCAGCGCTGGCTGCAGGACCATCCCGAAGTCAGCGGGGAACTGACGGAGACAGTCCGCGCTCACATTCACTTCCAGGAACTCGAAACGCGGACCCGGGACGCCGAGCGAGCGCTGCGGACCGCCGAGCAGCGCTATGACACCTTGCTGACGAGGCACGACGTAGCCCGTCACCGGATCTTCGGCTACACGACCGGCTTGGCCCTGGTCGTCGCGCTCGTCGTCTTGGACGCGGTACCGCTTAACTGGGCCGCCCAGGCATTCGGCCTGGACGCTGGCGGTACCTGGCTGGTCACCTGCATCCTGGTCGTCGCGTCGGTCGCTGCCATGGTTGGCTTCGAGCTCACCAGCGGGCACCCGCGCCGTCGCGCGATGCTCGCCACCGTCGTGGGCATCGCTTATCTCGGGCTGCTAGGGCTGCGCACCCAGTTCCTGACCACGGTTGCGGGCGAGTCCCCGCTAGTCGCGCTGCTCCAGTCCGCGATGCTGACCGCGATCTCCGCGGGGCTGGTGCTCTGCGGATCGGCAGTACTGGCCCGGACCAGGTCGTTCACGTTGTCGCACTCAGCCGGCATCGTGCGGCGGGCACGGCAGACCGCGGCCGCCGCCCGGAGGGCGCAGGAGCTCGCGGGCCAGAAGCTGCAGCGGCACATCGGCGCGCTATGGCAGATGCTGCTGCCCTGGGCCCTCGGCACGGCCGCGCCGGCCGGTGTTGATCGGGCGAAGTGGGCAGTTGCCCTCGAGCAGTCAGTTCGTCAGCTGTTCCCGGTGCCGTGACTAGCGGGACTTCCCGCGTCTGTCACAGACCACAACGCCGTCGGTCGACACAAGACATCGAGACGATAATGAGCTGGCCAAAAACCCTTCATCGGTGTGGAGTTGTAGTTATGCGCGACCTCACGCCGAGCTATGTGCCCGAGACGGGCGAGGTCATCCTGGATGGTCCGCCGGCCGGTCCGGCCGGCGAGGCCGGACTTGTTCCCGTCGCGGGCATTGAGCTGGCCTTCGACCGTGCCGACGGCCATCTGGTCCGGGCGATCGTGGACACTGCCGCCGCACCGGCCATGGAACTGGTCACGAAGCTGTTCGGCAGGCATGCCGCGGGAATTCTGCGTGACCTGTCAGGGCAGGCCGATGGTGCGCGACCGCACGCCCTGTCGCCGGTAGCCGGGCTGAGCGCGGCGCTGTCGAGCTTGGCCCGCCTTGATGCCACGCGGGCTACCAGCCCAGTGCTGGCTAGTTCGCCATGGTGGGCAGCCGAGGCCGCCGTCCTGGCAGAACAGGCCGGTCTCCGCTCAAGGACGCTCGCGGAGGCAGGCCGGGCGAGTTACGCGCAGCGCGGCACCCGGCAGCATAAGTTCCGCCCGTCAGGAATGGACGTGGCCGCCGAGGTTGCGAACCTGCAGAAAGGCGGCGTACCCGGCCTGAACTGGGTCCTCGATCCTGGCCTGGCCCCGCCGGAGGTGTTCCGGCCCGGGCTAACGCCATACTCGGACCTTCGCGTTCGCCGCAACGCCGACAGCGATTGCGTCATCGTGCAGGCAACGCTGGCACCAGGCGCCGGCCACCAGGCTGCGGGCCGCTGGCACGTCAGGCTCGTGGACCCGTCGCGCCCTGCGCAGTGGCGCGTGCTGGCTACAGCGGAATTCAAGGTAGCTGGCTCTCGGCTGGTGGCGGAGCTCCGCTCGCCTGACGGTTCCGAGCAGGTGTGGATCGAAGTCGTCGACGATCGCGAGCGGCCGGTTCGCAGCACCAAGGCGCACCGGATCCAGCGGGCGCTGCGCTGGGCAGACGCCGCGTTGCGGGCGGAGCGTGCGCCCGAGGGGATCGCGCCAAGGTCGACCCCAGCAGATTGGGCCGCGCTCAGCAGGGCGGCCTGGGAGCGGTGCCGTTGTGACTGGGAGGCGGCTGGTGACTACGGCCGGGCCGCGGCCGTCCTGGTCTCTCGCATGCCAGTGCCCGGGCCGGTGTACCTCGCCGAGATCCTGGGCGAATGACTTCAGGAGGGCCGCTCGATGACCACGGTCACCCGGCGGTTCGCGCCCGAACTGCCCGCCGCGACAAGGTCGCCGGCACCGTGCCCCACGATGATCAGCGCGGACGCCGGTATGCCGCGTGATTCGAGAAAGGAAGCAACGGCGGTCGCTCGGCTATAGGACAAGGCGTAGTTCGCAAGAGCCGATCCCGGTGTCGATGCGAAGCCGTTGATCACCGCGACGGCGCTCGCATCGCGCAGCTGCGGGACGAGCGTGGCCAGCTGGTCGACCGCACGAGCGCTCAGGGCCGCACTGTCGTTGGCGAACAGGACCGGCGCTGACGCGGACTCGTGGGTCCCGCCCTTGTCGAGGCTGGCGGAAACCAGCGCGGCGAGTTGGGGGCCGGTCACTTCAGGGCCTACCACCGCGACCTGGGCCGCACCCGCCGCCAGCAGGTTGACCTGAGCTGCGCTGGCTGCCGCCGCGCTCGGCAGGGAGCTAGTGATGACGAAAACAGTATCTCCGGCCAGTTCGCCCGCAGGCGGACGGCTGGCCAGGTCGTCGGTGTACAGCAGCACCACACGCCGGCTGCCGAAAACGTTGCCGCGTTCCTCCGCAAGACCGGCCAGGGCGCTGGTGGCGGCTGCGCTCTCCGCGACCAGGCTGGTCGCTGAACCGGAGGGGTCAGCTAGGCGACCGATCTTGGCAGGGAGGCTAAGACCACGCAGCCACGTCGCTAGCGAGTCGCGCACCTGAGCGGCCTCGGCGCTTTTGTCCTCGGTGACCTCGGTGCCCCAGTGCTTGAGGCGGTTCGCGTATTGCGCCGCCTGATAGGAGGTCTGATCCCCGCGCGGCGCGGTCGGCTTTCCCGGCAGCACTACCGTGGCCGGCTGGGGAGACGCTGAGCTGAGGATGACCTTCGGCGGCGCTCCCGCCTGCAGCACGGTGAGCTCTTCGCCGGGACGGGCTGTGGCGTTCACCAGACCGGAAATGGCGGGCCCGGCAGCGGGGCCATCCAGCACCACGACCAGTGCCGACGGTAGCGCCTTCTGGGTAAACGAAACCGGAGGCCCAGCCGCCGGGGCCGTCGCGGTGCCCGGCGCGCTCAGCATGCCGCAGCCGCCCAAGGCGAAGGCCAGGCCCGCCGCGCCGCCGTACTTGACGATCTTCCGCACTTGGTTCCTCCCCGTCTGATCCCCCGATCCGGAGGCGCGTGACCGACGCCCCCGTCACAAACAAGAGGCCCGGCAACGGCTTGCCTGACAGCGATGTCAGCCAGCCCGGCCAGGCCCCTCTTCTCTGGTAGGGCCGAGAGAAAGGAGTAAAAGCGCCGTGCTTCCTGGTCAGACGCGAACGCCGGCACAGATCGTCGGCGAGTTGCTTACCGGACACCCGGAGGCTGTCAGCCTGCAAGCAGAAGCCAGCCATTGCCGGGCCCTGGCACGCAGTTCCGCGGCGCACGCCAGCCAGACGTTCGACGCCGCGCAGGCAGCCCGTCTCGGCTACGAGGAACTACGGCACCGGCTTGACCCCCGTCGCGTTCGCACGATCGGCCTGGGCGCGGGACTGCTCGCCCTCATCCTGCTAGGCGCGGGGCTGACGGTGCTCGACGCTGCCGAACTGAGCGGGGTGCTTGGCAAGGCCGGGTCGGTATTGCCCGCGCTCGCGGCCACAGCGGTATGGCTCGCCGGCGCGTGGGTCGCCGCGCTGGCCGGCCGGGAGCGACGGCGGGGCGTGTGCCTCGCCGTTGGCGCCGCGGGCGTCCTGCTCGGGCTGCTGCTGGCGCTGCTACGCGGCTTCGGCCAGCAGAACATTCTGTTCGGCACTGTGGTCAGCCTGTTCATACTTGTTCTGGCGAGCGCCGCCGCCGTCCTCATGGCCCGGGTGGAGTCCTCCTCGCTGTTCGCGGCCCGGCGGCGCTGGCATCGGGCCTCGGCCGCTCATCGCGCCGCGGCCCGGACCAGGCAGGACGACATGGAAGCTGCCACCGTGGCTACCGAATCCTGGCTTGGCCTGGTACGGACCCGGGCGAGCGTGCTCACCGGCGATGAGCAGCTCGTCCAGGAGACCATCGCCCTGGCCATGGACTTGCTGGAAAGCGGGCAATCGCACGCTTCCCTTCGCAGGCGCCTGCCCGGCTCGTGACTCGGGCCAGCGCACGCTCCCCGGCGTAGCATGAGGTCGGTGGACATCACCCAGCTGATTCTTGACGATCATCACGAGCAGCGCCGGCTGTTCGCGATCCTGGAGCAGATCGACCGGTCTGATACCCAGGCGCTATCCGCGGTCTGGGGCCGGCTGGCAGCCTTCCTCGAGGTGCACGCGGCGGCGGAGGAGGCGATTTTCTACCCCGAGCTGCTGAAGGTCGGGATCGCCGCGCAGCGAAAAGCCGGGGTCGAGGACGAGACCCTGGACGCCATCCACGACCACAACGACATCAGGGACGCGGTCGCGGCGGTCGCGCGGCACGCGGTAGGCAGCGACGAGTGGTACCAGGCCGTGGCCGCCGCGAACCTGGCCAACGGCGACCACATGGCCGAAGAGGAACGCGAGGGCCTGACCGATTTCCGCCGCCTGGCCGGGCTGCAGCGGCGCCACGACCTCGCGGTCGCGTTCGCCGCCTATGAGGCGCGGAACGTCACGGGCGTCCAGCCCGTGGACAAGGACCCCGCGGCTTACGTCAGCCAGGCAGAGGCGGGCACGGTGCCCGCGAACGACGGATCGCTCCGCATCGGCGACCTCAGGCGCGCCTGATCACGCGCGAAATACGCCCATTGCGCCTACTATCCACTTGGTCCCGTCACCTACTAGGTGGGAGCAATGGAGATTTCCCTGGAGGACGTACATCAGGCGCTCGTCGAGCTTGGCAGGCTCCGGTTCGGGCAGATGCGGGTGGAGGACGCGATCCGGGAGATCGTAGAGACGACGCACTCGATGTTCGCCGTCGACGGGGCGGGCCTGATGCTCGCCGACGGGGCGCAGCACCTGCGCAGCGTGGCCGCCTCTGATGACCGGTTCGCGCACCTGGAGGACCTTCAGATCCGTCACCAGGAAGGCCCGTGTATCGAGGCCTTCGATACCAAGGAACTGGTTGGCGCGACCGACCTGGAGCAGGAGTCCCGATGGCCCCTGTTCAGTTCGGCCGCTGTCCAGCGAGAGGTCAGGGCTGTGCTCGCCACCCCGCTGCCGTATAACCAGGACGCGGTCGGCGTCGTGGCGGTGCTGTCCGAGCGCAGCCGCCCGTGGTCGCCCGCCAACGAGCTGGCGCTGCTGGCGTTCACGGATCTCGCGGCCCTGCTGATCGCCAGCATCATCCAGGGTGAAGAGCAATCCGAGCTCGCCACCCAGCTGCAGGGCGCGTTGGACTCGCGGCAGGTCATCGAGCAGGCTAAAGGTGTCCTCATCGGGACGCAGGGCATCTCGCCGCGTACGGCGTACGAAGAGCTTCGGTCCAGGGCCAGGGCTGAGCGCCGCAAGCTCCCCGTGGTTTGCGCAGAGGTTGTCCAGGGCGCGGTACGGCAGGCCTGAGACCCGCGCAAGTTTGTATATACTGGATGCGCCGTTACGAAGCCGCCAAGAACCACGCGGCCCGCGTCACGTCGGCGCTGTCCCCGCGTCTCGTGCAAAGAGACTGAGACGCCTCCTGAGAGCAGTCGGCAATAGCCCGAGATTCCTCTGCTCGACAGGAGAATTCAATGATCATTCTCGGTCTTATCCTGCTCATCGTCGGCTTCGTCGTGAAAATCGCCATCCTCTGGACGATCGGCATCATCGTGCTGGTCATCGGCCTTATCCTCGCCCTTCTCGGCGCGGTGGGCCACGCCGTCGGCGGCCGCCGGCACTACTGGTAGCCGTCAGCTCATGATGGATGCGAGCGGGCCCCGCGATCTGCGGCTAGCCGGGCCCGCCCGCGCTGCCGAGCTATACCGGGATAGCAGCGTGCATGCAGAGCCGCCGACGCGGCGGCCAGTTTTCGAGGCGATCATGACCGGCGAGACCGTGATCGTTGTGCTCCGCGGTGAGTTCGACGTAACCAGTGCGGGTTTGCTTCATGGCTACCTATTGCGGATCCGTGAGCAGCGGCCCGTTCGGCTGGTCTTCGAGATGGCGCAGGTCAGCTACCTGGACTGTGCTACAGCGCGGCTCATCGCAGGTACCGGTGACTGGCTTCCGGCGGCCGTCAAGCCGGTCGTCAGCTGCCCGTCCCCGGTGGTCCGCAGAGTCCTCCAGGCCAGCGGCATTATCGCGTACTGCGAGCTCGCGCTTTAGCAAGGGCTGAGTTCGGCTCGCGCAAAACGTTTGAACCCGCCTTCTGAGAGCAGTTAGCCACGGCGAGAGTAACCCGCTGAAATAGGAGACTTCGGTGATAATTCTCGGGATCATCCTGCTCATCATTGGTTTCGTCGCGAAGATCGCCATCCTCTGGACGATCGGCATCATCGTGCTGGTCATCGGCCTGATCCTGATGCTCCTCGGGGCAGTGGGCCACGCCGTAGGTGGTCGGCGGCACTACTGGTAGCTACCGATAGGTAGCAGTGCGGGCGCGGGGCCCGCCGGCCCCAAGGCGGCCCGGGGCCCCCCCCCGGGGGGGGGAGAGCCCGGGGAAGGAGCCACCCCCCCCGGGGCCC
>Ga0335075_10016230_pt1 | contig 11139 bp, 10 predicted proteins | sample Lox_Sample_24_FD_206723 | JGI IMG/M metagenome (GOLD analysis project Ga0335075, IMG submission 206723) | Soil microbial communities from Loxahatchee National Wildlife Refuge, Florida, United States - Lox_Sample_2.4 | ecosystem: Environmental > Terrestrial > Soil > Wetlands | place: USA... | reverse complement strand
GGTCGGGTTCAATAGCGACCCAAATCTCGTATGGCAGTCTCAGACCGTAGCTGCGAATCTTGTCTACGGTGCGCTGCACCAGTTCGGGCTCTTTGCCCACCGTCGTGATCTGTATTATCAGATGCTGAAACTTCTCTGGGGCCTGTGTGTAGGAAAAATGAGCCCACGCTGCGCCGAAGACTATCATGATGGCCTCGATGGCCGGAATGAGAAGGAAGAATAGCATTATCAACTGGAGGACAAACAGCGGTGTCGATGAACTCACGATCAACTTCTTCCCTAGGATCGGTTGATGACCTCGGCAGTCTCAGGCGACCGAAGCAATTCAGGTTGGTGCAATCCCGGTCTGTTCATACGATTGCCATACCTATGAGATTTTCACTGGTGTCGTACTGGTGGCAACCTTCGCGGAACGTGCCTTCAGGCTAGAGATCAATGGCTCCCAGGAAGATCGCCGCGAGACTTTCAGCAGCGCAGCGCGACGGCTGGGAGAAACTGACCTAAGCAACTCGTGCAATAGCACCACGGCCCGCATAAGGCCAGCCGATTTGTGATGCTTTTCGTAGTACCGGACCCGGTTTACTGCCCTCAGCGCGATCAGAGCCTGAGACTTGCCGGATCCGCCCTTTCGATGACGAGTGCGCGCCTGTGGCACGTACTCTACGCGGAAGCCCGCGGCTCGCGCCCGAGCGGCGTAGTCCACCTCTTCTGAGTAATGGAAGAACTCTTCATCCCAAGCGCCAACCGCGCGATCGCAGGCCGCCGAAATGAGCATTACCGCTCCCGTGGCCCAGTCGACCGCATGGCGATACTCGTATTCGCGCTCGTCGCGCACCGTTTCGCTGAGCCAGGCCGGACGGCGTTTGAAATGTCGGCCGAGCAGCGCATCCCCGATTCCCCGAGTCAGTGTCGGCTCTCGCCTCAGCGACTGGTCTAGGCGCCCTTCAAAGTCAAGTATCCCCGGCACTACTATGCCTACAGCTGGATCGTCATGGAGTGCGGTAAACATCTCGTGAAGGGCCCCCGGCCCCAAGGTTAGGTCAGGGTTCAGCACGGCAAGCGCTCTGAACTGACCGACGAACCGCCTCCCGAAATTTATGCCGCCCGCGTAGCCAAGATTGGCAGCTGTCTCAACGCAAAGCACTTCGGGATAGTCACGCACCCGTTGGACGGTAGCATCAGTCGAGCCATTGTCTACAACGATGACTCGCAACGTGAGTTTACCAGCGGCGGTAGGGAGGCAATCCAGCAGGCCAGTGATATCGCGAGCACTGTTGTAAGTAACGATAACAACCGAGCAGTCAACGTGGTGAGTTTGGTTTGGTTCAGCCAAGCTAGCCTTCATGTCCGGAAATGTCCAATCTGGATGCAGGGCATCGCATTCCAAGGTGTTTGGCTGAGTCGGTGACAGCGATCAAGTTGTACCATATTATCTCCACGGTAAAATCGACGGGTCATGTTTTGGGTTCTGATCTATACTTCCTGACGGTAGCGAACGCCTGCGGCGGGCTGCGGCGGGCTTGTGACGATCAGGGTCGGTATCACTGCCCTAAAGTATTCGGACTTATGGCTCCCAGTGTCCGAATTTTGACTGATGGTAACGGGATGGCCGCAGGTTGACAGCGGGAGCGTGATGGTTCCGGGGAGTGCCTGAAACGGCACAAGGCTCCAGGTAGGAACGGGGTTGCCTAGACCGTCCGGACCATCACCTGGAGCCTTGTTGACTGCCGATTCTGTCATGCCTCGTGCCCTTCTGTCTCCCGGCCCGGTGCCGGATGAGCTGGCCCCCCGCATCGCGGCCGGGCCTGCATTCTGGGCGGACTGGGCCGGTGAGCTGGACCGGGCCGGCCTGCTGGAGGAACTGCTCGGTCGGGACGCTGTCGGGCGAGCGCTGGCAGAGGCTCCGGGTGCCTGCAAGTACGAGTCGGCGCTGAACGCGAAGATGACCCTGGTGTGCGTGCTGGTCGGGTGCCTGTTCCCCGGAGAGGGCTATGACCAGGTGCTGGCCAGGGCCTTCGGGATCCCGGGGCTGCGGTTCTGGCCCGGGCCGGTCCCGACGGGCAGCGCGCTGTCCCGGGCCAGGGAGCGGCTCGGGGAGCACGCCGTCCCCGCCTGTTCGAGATCGACGCGGAAGCAGGCGACGCCGGGCTCGGGCTGAGCGTCCTGTGGCGCGGCCTGGAGGTCGCCGCGTTCGACGGCACCACGCTGGAGCTGGACCGGGACGAGGCGCTGGCCTGCGAGTTCGGGTCCTCCAGCGAGGCCGGCCGCCCGCTGCTGCGGATCGTCGGGCACGTCCGCGTGGCCAGCCGCCGCTGGATCGCCGCGGAGACCGGTACTTATCATCAGGGCGAGAACGAGCTGGCCGAGCACTGCGGGCTCCGCCCCGTTCCCGCAAACGCACAGGTCAGCGCCCTGATCGACGACATCGCCAGGCTGCCCCGCCACCGGCCCGGACGCCAGCGGACGTCCCCCAGGACCGCCGCCGAGCGCCGCAACGGCCACACCGAGAACGTCAGCCGCACCATCACCATCGAAAAATCGAATCTCCCAGAATGGGACATAACTTCGAATATTTAAGGGCAGTGGGGTCGGTATAGGGTCGTAATCGGGGTGTTGCGCGGGAGACGCAAAGAGACTCCTGGCGGCCCGACGGTTGTCTACGCCGACCGTCCGCAAGGAGTTCCGCTGGTTATTTTTGACGGCCCGCGAGTGCTTATTCCGCTGTCATGGGCCACTGTGGAGACTGGCGAAGTCTCCGGCGCAGGACTGTTGATCTGAGCGCAGCCAGCGCGGAAAGCCCAACCTGCCTCATTGCGGCCAGTTCTCGAGCGGGCGCACAGCGGCCAAGAACGCTGGCTGAAGAAGCCCCTGGTGATGGCGATGAGATGTGGTAATCCCTCGCTTACCAGGGGCTTCGCCGTCCCCGCGGCCGTGTGATCCAGCCAAGGCCGACCTGTCCTGACAACGTTATCAACCGCCCGGAGTCTCTATAGCACTACCATCAAGTTGGAAACGGCTCAGTGGTGATTGATGTGTGCCGACCTTGAGACCGTCCTGGCCCGCGAACTGCCACAGCAACTCAGGCGCAGCAGCCAACCCCAAACGCCATAAAAAAGCCAGGACTACGTCAGAATCCCACGAACCAGTTCCATTTGCGGGTGTCTTGTGCGACCTTCTTGAAGGCCACCATCGACGGAAAGCGCATCCGCCGGTAGTAATGACTATAGACACTCGCCGGAAGGACCATGCGAGCCAAACCAGGTGGGAATGTTGTCGAAATTGTCTTTCCGATACGCTCTTTCCCCGAATGAGGAACTATGGCTGGCTCTCTTACCTGCTCGAATGCGGGATAGTTTCTATAGTAGGAGACTGCCGCGGACACCGACTCCCAGTGGCAATCATCAACGACGATGTAGCCACCGACGCGGACTAGGCGATTCGCATAGAACAAATCCACCATCGTTTGGTCAAAAGTGTGCCAACCGTCAATGAAGACTAGGTCGAATCTTTCGGGTTGGCTTCGAAGCAGATCCGGGAGCGCGAGTTCTGAGGGCTGAGGTATGAAATCGAAGAAATCTATCCCAGCTCGTTCGAGCTGCGCAATGCCCACTCCGTGCCAAGCGCTCATTTGGTCTGGATCGACGATTACATGTGACGTATCTTGACGATTCCGCAGCGCTTCGCATATGTGTAGTGAGGAAAGGCCGTAAGCGCAGCCAACTTCAAGAGTCTTTGTAATCGATTCATCTGACGAGATAAGCCGATAAAGAAAATTACCTTCTTCAGGATGGACCTCTGATGAAAGATCGTACTTATTTCCAGATGCATCTTGCACGACCCGGGTCCGATAGATCTCATCGATGACCGGATTTGCGACCATCTCTTTCGTTCCTTCCTCCTAGACGCCTTGCGGTCTACAAGTTCTGCTAACTCAGCCACTTCGACCCCAGTGTCTGCTACCACTGTCGATCGGCTGCATTTCAGCAGCCCGGGCTGGTCCTGCGGGGTAATTGACGCTCATGCGTGTCATCGGCAGACGTTCGCTGGACGGCATAGCAGTAGGATAATCGTGCGAGAACTCTGAAGCGCTCTCCGTAGGCTCACGATGCACACCTTCACGGTAAGCAGACCGACTTTCCCGACGCGACCTTCTGTTCTGCTCTTCACGCCCTTGCGCGATCGACACGGCCACCAAGAGCGCGATCAACCCGACGGCGACGACCCCTGCCGCGACCCGCACACTCCCTGATGAAACTTTGCTAGCGGACGTTGGCGTAACGTACTCGACCCCAGTAATCATGTTTTTGCTTTGGACGTTCTGGCTCGACTGCATCTCGTTGAGATCGCGGACCAAAGCGTTGGTCACCAGCTGCACACTCTGGATTGCAGCCTGCTTACTCACGCCTGTTCCAGAGACGTCGATGGCAGGCGGAATGGGGCTCTGGTCTGGATCGGCAAGAGCCACCTGGTACCCACTTGCGCCCGCTTCGGTCAGCATATCCCTGCCTGCCGAAGCGCTGACTTCATCAATCAACGCGTCAGCGACGTAGGTCAGATTCCCTAGGCTGGCGAACGGATTATTTATCTTGGCCAAGGCGGGATCCTGGGCTATCTCGGCTGCAGTGGGAGGAGCGGGAGGGCTCACCAACAGAACCTTGCCATCCGCCTGGTATGTGGGAGCTTGAATTGCCAAGACGTAAACCACTCCAAGCAGGGTTAGCAAGATCACTGGGATCGATACCTTCTTGTGCCGCCACAAGGTCTCGCCGATCGAGAAAAAGTTCATTATCTAGTTCTCTCCGCTCTTTGCTTTCATCTCGTTTTGTTCCCTTACTCGCAAGCATCCACGCCGCACCGGCTAGGCCAGCGGTCAGCGCCTGAAGGTTGAAGAACATCGGGAAATAGAACCCGTCAAAGGTTCCCGCGCACAGCACGGCAGCGAGGCCAGTACCGGCCAGTGTCGCGCACAAGTCTCGCAGCTCAGGATCAGTCGAGCGACGCCGTGCGGCGAGCGCGACGACAGACGGCCAGGCGAGGTAGAAGGCGAGCGCTGCCACACCAAGGAGGCCCATGTTGATAGCCGTACTAAGGTATTGGTTGTCAAGGATATGCGTTCCGACAGGAAGCGATGTATTCGGGCCCTGCCCCAGCCAGGGTGCTTGGCTGACCAACTGCTCCACATACGGGTAGTTATTTGTGCGATGCGCTATCGACGGGTCGGAATTCCCCGCCAGGAAGAGGGTAGTGAGGGTGCTAATCAGGCTGGGGGCGGCAATGACGACAATTCCAACCACCAATGGGACCATCGCGAGCCACTTCAGTCGCCTAAGCGGTGGCAGCAAGACGATTAGAACACCCACTGATACTGTTACCGAGATGATGGCGGACCGGGATACGGACGCGCCGACCGACAATGCGATGCACAGTACGGGGACCACCCGTTTCCACTTCGCCTGGCTTGTGTCATACATCAACAGGTACAGCGCCAAGGCTAGGAGCATGCCCGCCGAAACCCCCAGCTCGATAGGATCGACAGCGGTACCATACACGCGATTAAGACTACCTCGCTGGACGATTTCCGCGGTGATCGAAGCAGCGGTATTGCGAGAGAAACCCGGGAGAATCAGGTACCGGGTGAGATCTATCTTGGCCACAAATTGCAGCGCAGCCACGATGCCGCAAAATGCCCCACCTCGCGTCAGCACACGCAGCACTCGCCGCACATCTTCCAACGTCCGCAGACCCTCCGCCGCCACCAGCACCACACCTGACATCCCCGCTAGTTGCATCAGCCAGCGATTAGCAGACAATAGCTGGTCATTGAAGCGCGGTGCATCAAGACGTAGGAAGCGATTGTCACCGCCCACATGCATGCTAGCGTGACCCGGATCGGGTAACGGCAAGCAAAGGCGTCATGGTGTCCTAGCAGCGTCCCAGCCACCCACAGAGCTAGTGCGACGTATGAAACCATTGCAGCAACATAACCGCCCGCCCCGACGATTTTCAGGTCATAGTTCGAGGGAAACACCATCAGGGCAACTGAGTACACTTGCAGGATCCGCACTGCATGCGAAGGCTTGTCCATTGCCCGAGCCAGAGGGATCCCCGCGCTAAGTGCTGTCATCAGACCTCTGCACCTCCCCATGCACGACCCACGTCTCCGACGGCAGTTACCCTCGCTTAAGGAACAAAGCAGCCCTTACCTAGGGTACACAAGACGCTCGTCCCGCACGGGCGAATTACGTGACGGGTCCGTCAAAGTTAGCGTGTAGCTTTTTGTCCGTCTAGGACCGGGTGGCCAAGCGAATCTCATCTGCGAGCTCCCACCGAACGCATCGTGAGGTAGAGATCGCGCTGCCGACCGCGAGCGTGCTGAATTTGTATGCTAGATACCGGTCACTCAAGCGCCTGCACAGGGACCCTGGCCCGCGGTTACGGTTGCAAGGTGGAAGGTGAGAAGAAGGTGGGGTCACCGGTGAGACATGCCGCCCGCCACGGACAACTCGTGATCGATGTCCCTGCTCAGCTCGGCTGCTCAGGTCCGCGACGGAGTCGGGGTGGAGCGATTACACCTACCCGATCGCGGAATGAGGGACGGACACTGTACCCGGTCGAGTGCGTCTTCATCGACACGTTCGCCAACGCGAACACCGTGCACATCCACGAAATCTCGAAATGACCTTCATAGGACACCACGATCCCGCAGGTTCACACAAAACGTCTGAACCAATCACCACGATAAACGTAGTTCAACGATTGGGATAACCATCCCACCTGTCAACGAAGCATCTAAGTTGCGCAACATTAATACGACGGGTACAACACTCGGTTCATCGCGTTGGCGCCACGAGTTCCGGGAGATGTTCAACGCCGGTGTCTGTCTCTGCGCGGCCGTGGCGATCGCCTTTGCATGACAACTTGACATACAATTGCGTAACGGCGGATTACGGGTGCCGCTCCCGCTCCCGCACCTCGTCAGCGAATTGTCAGCTGACGCAGATGTTCTGGTTCGCAGTTCGTCCAGAGATACTCGGCGAGGGAGAGGGCGACACGCCAAATTTGCCGGGACGCTCGGACGTTGCGGTCGGCTGCGGCTGAGTAGCCTTGAAAAGCGAACTGCTCGCCTGGGTGTCGTCTCGGAACGAGGCGAAGATCTGGTCGTCTTCCGGCTGCGTCCACAGCACGTTGGCGGTATCGGAAGGGACCACGTCAGCACGTGGGTAGTTCGGTAGCGTGAACATGGCGATCTTGCTGGAGGGTATTCCGCGAAGCGACTGGTCAAGGTCATATAGGCCGATGATCCCGCCCAGCTGGCTGTCGATGGTCAGCGATCTCGTCGCCGCGTCAAGGAACCTGTAGATCGCCAGCGGGTTGGCCAGCTCACTCCTCGCCCTGCTGACCAAGGACGACACGAACGCCTGCTGGCGCGTGATCCGCTCCAAGTCACTGCCGTCCCCAAGCGAGTACCTGGCGCGCACGTAGGCAAGCGCCTGGCTCGGGGTAAGGAAGTGGTACCCCGCCGAGAGTGCAAGGCCAGTTGTCGGGTCATCGATCGGGGTGGGGTTGCATTCCTCAACTCCGCCGAGTGCGGCGACCATGTCCTGGAAGCCGGTGAAATTGACCACGATGAAGTGGTTTATGTAGATGCCAGTGTCTTGCTCGACGGTCTTGATGGTGCAGGCCGCGCCGAATGCGGTGTGATTCCCATAGAGGTTGCCGAGCGCAAACGCCTCGTTGATCTTGAACTGGGTTGGTGAGGACATCTGGCCGTCGCCCATCTTGCACGACGGGATATTCACCCAGGAGTCGCGCGGGATAGACATCACTTCGGCCCATTGTCTGTTGGCCGGGATGTGGATTAGCATCATTGTATCCGACTGGTCGGTGACGAGACCCGTGCCGTAGGTATCGCCTAGGCCTTGCCTGCTGTCCGAGCCAATGACCAGGATGTTTTCCGCCTGCGGATGCAGGTTGACCGGCTGCTGGCCGACCAGGCCGGTGATGTCGGCCTGGGTGATGTTGTTATTGAAGTGCCGCGCCATACCGTAGCCGGTCGAAGCGATTGCGACGAGCAGCAGAGCAATACTCGCAACTGTCCATACCAGAAGCTTCCGGTGCCGACGGGTCCAAGGATCGCGGCTCGTCGCCGCTGTCATATGTGTTCCCATGGCTGGCTAGTAGGCCCCGGAACTTTTGAAGACCACCGAGAACGTCTTCCACAGGATTTGCAGGTCGAGAGCGAACGACCAGTTCTCCACGTACCGGAGGTCGAGCCTGACCGATTCGTCCCAGCTCAAGTTGGATCGTCCACTCACCTGCCACAGACCAGTGAGACCCGGCTTAACAACCAGCCGACGACGGACGTGAGCCGCGTACTGCGTAACCTCATCTGGCAGTGGCGGTCTCGGACCGACGAGCGACATGTCGCCAAGCAGTACGTTGAAGAGCTGCGGCAGTTCATCTAGCGACAGCTTGCGCAGCGTTCCGCCGATCCGAGTGATCCGCGGGTCTTTGCGCATCTTAAATTTCGCGCCGTCGTTGTCATTCTGCGCTCGCACTTCGGCGAAGCGCGCCTCAGCGTCGACGACCATCGTGCGGAACTTGCATATCTTGAAAAGTTTGCCACCCTTGCCCACGCGGGTCTGGATGAAGATCGCCGGCCCTCCGTCGGACAACCTGATAGCCGCTGCGATCGCGAGCATGACCGGGCAGAGCAATATCAGCGCGATCGCGGAGGCGGTCCGGTCAAACAGGTCCTTGAGCACTTGGCGTGGGCCGCTCAACTGCGGATGATCCACGTGCAGCAGAGTGAGCCCGGCAGTCGGCCGGACGGTAGTACGAGGGCCGGCCACGTCGAGCAGCGCCGGCGCGACGTACAGGTCTGTCCCGGTCTTCTCCAACTCCCAGGCGAGAGTCCTGAGCATCACCCCGTCCATTTCAGGAGATGGCAGCACCGCCACCGTAGCGGCACCCCAGCGACGCACGACCGAGGCCGCGTCGTCCAGGTCTCCGACAACCGGGACACCCGCGACCTCGGTAGCGAAAGTAGTGTTGCCTGCCAGGCATGCAGCAACTACCTGCAGACCGTGATGTGGCTCGCGTCGCAGCTCCCTGATCAGCTCCGCGACGGCCGACTCATAGCCCACGGCCACGACGGTGGACATGCACATACCGCTCCGGCGTGACCGGTGCAACCGCTTGCGCAGCCTGAACCTAAAGAGCAGGTCAAGCGTAATAGTGGCCGGCATGCTAAAGAACAGGTACGCGCGGGACAGCTCGTTATTGAGCGCGTACGAGGTGAGTGCCAGCACTGCGGTTAGGCTCACACCAGCGTTTATCACCTTGCGGAACTCATCGGAGCCAGTACCGAGGAACCGCATCTCGTACCCGCCGACTACTCGGACGGCGATCATCCACAGAAGCGGCAGGAACAGGCTAATCACAATGTACTTAGGGCTCGGCTCGGCCCCGAAGCGCAGCGCGACAGCCGCGACAGCCGCAACAGCCGCAACAGAGAAGTCGGCAACGGCAACCCTTTTCAGGTATATCCGCGTCCACGCCTCCGACGGGCCGGTCAGCCAGTCAGCATGACTGTCCGTAGAGACAACAGCAGAATCCGACACACCCAACCCCACCCCTCGATGTGTCGCGGCGGCCCACCCGCCGCATCAACGATCGCCGCCGGCACAACTGTGTGCTCTCGCAGCTTTCGTTTAGATGACGCGCATTGAGATCGTTCGGTTTACACCAGCACGTCGCCTAAACTCCGATACCACACATATCAGCTGTGACGTGCGGGTATACACCGATATGAATGATCCGATGAGTCCCCTTCCGGACCCAGAAAATGCCCTCTTGCCCACAAGAATCGTCGGAACTGAACGAATCTTGTCACAGTTAACAAAAGCTCACATTCCGTTGATGGCTAGCGACCAGCATCAAACGGGTGAGCTACGACCCAAAATTACAGGGATCGGACATCCGGGATACGGCGGATTGAAGAATTCACCGGACCCAGGACTCCTTCTCTAGGGGCGACCGCTAGGGCCAACGGGTGCTGGAAAGTCGCACGTGAGCGCGATATTCATGGCCTGACTTGGCTAGACGCCCGCGAATCCTGTCACGCGAGCGTCTGGCTTTCACCCTCAATCCCTCATGGAGTGGATTTGAAAGAGCTAGTTCATAGCGCCTCTAGACGTGGTGTTGGAACTAGTAATGCAATTGCATGGCAGCTGGCAATGCGATTGCATGATGGCGGATTACAGCTACCGCTCCTGCTCCCGCACCTCGTCGGCGAACCGCCGGGCTGCGGCCTGCAGTCCGAGTTCGGGGTCGAGGCCGACTGCCTGGGCACGAGCTACCAGGCCTCGGCTCGCCGAGACGCTCTCCGGTCAGGCCAGCATCGCCATCCGTTCCGGCGGAGTCGGCATCATCCACCGAAACGGACACCCCCGCCGCTACAACTGAGCCGACGGCGACTGCGCCGACTGCCGAGCGGCAGTCGGTCGAGCGCAGACGGTAGCTCAGACCCACCTTCGCTGCCCGTTCCGCCTCCTCGATCTGTTCCCAGTTCGCGTTGACGTCGGCCGGCGGCTGGTCACCTCAGCGCGCGGTGGTGACCGCGGCGAGGGCACGGCCGATGGCTGGGACAGCGGGGGCGGCCTAATCGCCCCTGGTGACAATCCATTATGTGGGCTCTGATTCGGAGAAGCTGGGGACAGGACGGGTACCATTGAGGTAGAGGGGAAACGAGCCAGTGGGCCTTCGGAAACGCGGCGGAAAGCATCGAGCGCGGAGACGTGTTGCCCTGATCAGAGGACTTGCGGACCTTAAGTGGGTAGATGTCCGCTTGGGCGTCGGCTGTCTCGGGGCGGCGGTTATCCTGCTGCTCGGCGTTCTGGTGGCCACCACCTTCGCGCAGCACGGGTCGGCGGCCAGCACCGGCGTTTTCTTCAACACCCTCCCGCCCGGCGCGACACTGCCGTCCGGAGCGGAATGCGCCAGTTTGGTCCGGAAATCACCGAGCCCCGAGAACCGGCCGGGGAACGCGCGCTTCAATGCCGCCGTCGGGCAACAGGTAGGCCCGGGGATCTTTCCCCAGGGCGACAAGCCGCAAGCCGCGGCACTCGCATCCCGCAT
>Ga0335075_10016229_pt1 | contig 11139 bp, 9 predicted proteins | sample Lox_Sample_24_FD_206723 | JGI IMG/M metagenome (GOLD analysis project Ga0335075, IMG submission 206723) | Soil microbial communities from Loxahatchee National Wildlife Refuge, Florida, United States - Lox_Sample_2.4 | ecosystem: Environmental > Terrestrial > Soil > Wetlands | place: USA: Florida... | reverse complement strand
AGGCGGTGATCATTTCGCGCGGAATCAGGTCGTGACCGATGCTGAAGTGCTCAAGCGAGCGCTGGGTTTGTGCTCCCCACAGCTTGTCGGATGGAACATCCACTTCGCCCAGGCTATCGGTCTCTTTCCGAATTTTCCGATCAATTAGCGGTTCGACTAAGACCATTTGCTTTTCTCCTGCCTCATCGAGGAGCATGCTATACAGTTTGGTTTGAAACTAATGAGCTGCAGACCCCTCCCGGTCGACCTTAAAATCAGGCTCGCTGCTGGGGGCGGGAGTTGGCTGCGGCGACCCTTGTCCCCCATTCCAGTAGCTCTCGCGTGCAGTCATCTCTGTCGATGATGCATTCGATCAGCGTCGGTCCACCTGAGTGGGTCAGGCCCTTTTCGATGGCCTCGGCCAGTTCCTCCCCATTGGTTGCGAGCAGCCCGAGGCCGCAGCCGTCCGCCGCGTTAAACGCCTTCATCAGGCCGGCGTAGTCCCAATTCTTGACGTTGTTGTAGGGTCCATCGTGAATTTCGACCTCGATCGTATAGCCGTGATTGTTCACGAGAAAAATGAGGACCGGAAGCTTTAGTCGAACCATTTGGCAGACCTCTTGCGCAGTGAGTTGGAAAGACCCGTCTCCCACCATCAGGACAATTCGACGGTCCCGCGCCCTAACCGCGTATCCAAAGGTCGCTGGAACCGACCAGCCTATATGGCCCCATTGCATCTCGATTTCGAATTTGGCGCCGTCGGGAAGATGCATCTTCATACCGTTGAACCAGGAGTCTCCGGTCTCCACCAGCAGGGTCGAATCGGCGGTAATTACTTTTTGAATCTGCCGGCACATTTCAACCCGCGAAAGCGGTTTGGTGGGTTCTGCCACAGGAGTCTCCGAAGCTGCCACCGTGGTGCGGTTATACGCGATCAGCGAATTCGGCTTGGCCTTTACCACCTTGGCGAGAGCGCCGAGAAATTCATTGAGGTAGACACCCGAGAACGTCTTGCTGCCGACACGCACTCGATCTGGATCCACCTGAATGAGCCGCTTCTCTGCGGGCTGGGCCGTCCATCCCGTGGTCGTATAGTCTGAAAACAGAGGTCCTGCAGCCAGCACGACATCGGCAGCATCAACAACTTCACCGCAGCCTGGACTGCTTGATGCGCCCAAATAGATACCGATGAACTGCGAGTGCTCTTCCGGGAAGAAGCTCTTCGCGCTGGGCATTACTGCGACACCGCAACCGAGGGCTTCCGCCAGGACGCGAAAGCTGGCTGTGCTCTCGAAAGCCCGAAGTCTGGGGCCACCAAGCAGAACGGGTCTGACTGATCCTGCGAGGAACTCGGCCGCAGCAGAGACTGCCGCGGCAAGGGATGCAGGATCGCTCGTGGGTGTCTCAAACAGTGTGCTGGCCGGCCCGGGACTGGCACAGGGCGCATCGGCCAGATTGCAGGGAATCTCGATATAGGCTGGCTTCTTTTCCCGCAGAGCGGCGCGGATGGCCTTGTCGATCAGATAGGGAGCATCTTCCGGATGAGCGATGGACACCGCTTCGCAGGTAATGCGCCTGGCAAAATCCAACTGATAGTGCAGATCCCGAGTGGCGAGAGTGTGATGCAGCAGGTGGTTTGCAGCCACATCGTTCGTGTTGTAGCTGCCGGAGATGAGAATGACGGGCAGGTCTTCGGAATACGCACCCGCAAGCCCATCAAACGCTGTCAGGGCTCCGACGCTGTATGTGACCACGCACGCGGCTGCGCCGTTGGCGCGCGCATAGCCTTCTGCGGCGAAGGAACAATTCAACTCGTTGCAGCAGTAGACCTGCTGGATGTTCTTGTTGAGCAATAGCTGGTCAAGCAGAACGAGGTTGTAGTCGCCCGCCACGGCAAAGTGGTGCTTGAGGCCGATTTGCTCGAGCCTGGCTGCCAGATAGCTCCCAATAGTGTAGCCCGCGTGTGGTCGTTGCTCCGTCATCGACATTTCTCTTTTCCTCCTGGCGGTTCGGCTGTCGTAAGCCGCACCGCGGTTTGAATCACGGCAATCCCTGCAGGTCGCGAACGTCGACCGAACTTCACAGCAGTTACGCCATCCGGGGGCGTGGTCCCATCCGGCTGGAGTCGTAGCCCTTGCCGGCCAGCTCATGAGTACCCGATTGCATCCTGAAGAGAATTCTCCTCGAATAGTCTGGCCACCATCGCCGAGTCGAGATAAGCTCGAACGCGCACAATAACTCCGTGAAGAAAGTAGACAATCCAGCAGTAACGGTTGTCGAAGCGCATGCCGTTCCTGGCCACAGCCAGAGAGCGGAGTTCGACGACCGCCTCATTGCCTTTTACAAGCAGGTGCTCAACATGCAGCTGAGCGCCCGCGGTCAGAACCTGACCCAGCTTGGCGAAGGTGCCTTCCCGGAAGGCCTTCTTGCTGAGATAGTGGCCTGCAAGTGGGTGTGTCCCCATCACCGTCCAGTCGACGTCGTCGGCAACCCGCTCAAAGAAAACGGTGCCGTCGCCATTTTCGAGGCCTTTGAAGGTCTCGAGAACATAGTCATCAGATAAGGCCATGACGGTATCCCTCGAAGTACGATTCTTTCTGAACGTTCCCACGAAATGCCAATCGAGTCCCTGCAGCTAGCCATCAGAATGCCGATTTAAGATGACGGGTTGGCAGGTTCCTTACCGTGTCGGGGATCTGGATTCAGACTCCCTGTCCGATGACGCCCATGCTCCGTAATTTCGGCTGTCCGATGCAGCCGGCTACAGGGTGAGGGGGCATGCCGCGTGGTCACATTGGCATGCGATTTCCACGTCTTCGCTTCCTGCATTCCGACAGGCTTCGCTGCAGTACTTTTGCCCCGCGGCAACTTTACAGACACAGGGAATGTGCGCGCACTTGGTTGTCGTTTGTTCTTTCATTTGAAGTTCTCTCCTCCGCTGACCTATGGCCTTCTCGACATGCGAGCTTGCTTGTGCGAACGGTTGAGTGCATGTTGATTTCCAAACCCTCAGGCCGGATAAATACACTGTTTCCTTTGCGCCGTTAGCGGCGACCCACGAAAGAATGTCCAATGGACGACAGTACGTCGGCTCGTGGACGGGGACCAATTCTTTACGGAGGGGATGAGCAGGATGGTCCGGCTATGGCCGGACTCTGGCATAAACGTCAGTGCAGCATTCGGGAAGAGAACGCCGAACATTCAGGCCGCGCCCCTCACCACCAGTGAATTAGAGGGGACACAGGTGGGGATGCGTCCTTCGGCCGGGCAAAGATGATGAGACACAGTACGACCATGCTTAGAACGGCGAGACCGAAGTAAATATCGATGTACGAGAGCAGCCGACTCTGCGTGATCACATCGGATTGGAAGAGTTGAACAGCGCCCAAAGCTGGATTGCTGGCCGCTCCACCATCGCGCGCGATCAGAGTGGAATATTGCGACAGCGTGGACTGCAGAGTTGGGTCGAGCCGGTTGGCCACATCAATCAGTCGTGCCGAGTGTAACGTCTCCCGGCGATCAAACATGACGGTCGCAGCCGTGACACCAAACGTGTTTCCCAATTGTCGAACAAAGAAGTAACTCGTGGAGACGTCGTTCAGGTCGAAAGTGGCGGCCTGACCGGTTGAAACACTCGAAGCGCCCAACAGCAGGAGCGCCATCGATAATCCCTGCAGGAAGATCGAGAGTGCGAGGATCAGCGTTGGAGTGGTAGGTGTCCAGATATATATTAGATTGACGCAGGCAGCACCCATCATCAATGCTCCGAGCGCAGCCGCCCCGAACCCGCCAAGTCGCGGCAGCAGGTACCGCAATGAAATCAACATGCCAATTCCCAGCCCCGCCGTGTAAGCCGAAACGAATCCACCTGTTTGAGCCGCGCTGTAATCCTGGACTTCTCGCAGGTATTGAGGCAATACGAACAGGCCGGCGCCCAGCATTCCCCCAACGACCGTGACAATCACAAGCGAGGCGCGCAACGAAGCCTGTCGCCAGATGGTGCGCAGATGCAAAACAGGTGCAGGATTCTCAGCTCTCCAGTCCCACCAGAGAAAGCTTGCGAAGCAAATGAGCGCGACGACCAGAAAAGCCACAATGAAAGGCGAATCGAACCACAAATCACGCTCTCCCCTGCTGAGGGCAATCTGCATCGAACCCAGCGCGGCGATCAGGAGCCCGGCACCCCAGGCATCGACGTAGGACCTCTCGCTGCGCAAGTACAGAAACCCTCGTGGCAGGTACTTCCAGATGAGGTACGCTGCGACGGCGAGAAAGGGAAAATCCAGAAGGAACGCATAATTCCATCGCAACGAATCAGAGATCCATCCCATAGCCGCGGGATAGGCGACTGCGAAGATGTAAAGCTCGACGTAAAGCCAGCACAGAGCGAGCACGCGAGCCTTGCCGGGGAACATCAGGCGCACAAGGATCACAGTGCGAACCAGGAAGGCACCCCCGCCGAAGCCCATGACTGTGCGCGAGACGAGCAAGGACCTGAGGCTGTGCGGGCTCAGGAAACAGCCAAATGCCCCAGCTGCATACAGCGCAATGCTATAGAGCAGGTGGCGGCGCGCGCCGAGAACGCGCGTCATCCAATAGCTGATTGCAAGGGAGCATAGAAAACCGAGGTTGTAAAGAATGATTACCCAGCTCACATCGTCCGAAGTGCCCGCGACGTTTCCCTGAAGGTCGGGAAGCAGGACATTGATTGAGAGCCGGTTGGAGACTTCGATCGCGGTGACCAGGCCAATGCTGAACAGAATGATCAGTCTGTGTCTCTGTGACAACCTGGCGAGCATTGGGCTCAGGCCCTGAGCGTATTCTTCTTCCCACGGCTCGAGGCCGACGGGGCCACCGCTAACGAAGAAGCTCATAGAACTCCGGACATTTCAGCGAATGTAGATCGTAGCTTCCACGTTCATTCCCGGACGAAGAACAAAGCCGTGGTCGCTACTCTGCCTGACCAGGATTTTTACCGGAATGCGCTGCACAACTTTGATGAAGTTGCCGGTAGCATTCTGCGGAGGCAGAAGCGCCTGCCGGGAGCCGGCCGCGCCGGCGATTGAGTCCACGACGCCGTCGAAATCGCGGCCGTAGGTGTCGACGTGAATTTTTGCGCGCTGACCGGGGTGCACATATCTCAATTGCGTTTCCTTGAAGTTCGCGGTGATGTATACCTTGTCGAGCGGCACCAGCGTGAAGAGCAAATTGCCCGGTTCGACGTACTGTCCCAGATGTACGGTCAATTGGGTCAGCTGGCCGGAAATCGGCGCTTTGATGGTGCTGTAACCAACATTGAGCTCAGCCTGGTCCAGCGCAGCTTTGGCCCGCTCAACGGCCGCCTGTGCTGACTTGTAAGCCGCTTCGGTGATTGGAACTTGCTGCTCACGCGCCTTCGACTCCAACAAGAGAGCCTCCGAACGCGCCTCCCTTGCCTTTGCCAGGCTCGTCGTGACACGCGCGATCTCAACATTCTGGTGCGCGGCGGCAAGTTGCTGCTCGGCAGCAGCCAGGTCACTTGCCGCGACGCGCGCGGCAGCATCGACGGCATCAAATTGAAACTTCGACACGTCGCCCGTTCGTACGAGCGGTCTATAGCGTTCCAAGTCGGCCTGGGCACGGTCATTGGTGGCGCGCTTGGCGGCGACTTCGGCCTTCGCCTGGAGCAGATTTGCCGTGGCAGTCCGTGCGAGTTGTGCCTGTGAGAGAGTGTAATCCGCTGCATCCGAGGCGAGCTGTGCCTCGGCACTGCCGGTGCTGTGCGTCGTCGTGGCGGTCGTAAGCCCGATTTCGAGATAGGCCGACCTGGCCTCAGCTTGTACAAGATCGAGAGAAGCCATGGCTTGATCGACCTTCGCCTGGTATTCGCGCGGATCGATCTGCAGCAGCACGTCGCCTTCTCTCACGTCCACGTTGTCGTTAATGTTGAGCGAAACGACATAGCCAGACACTTGTGAAGCGACCGCTGTGATGTGGGCGTCCACCTGCGCATCGTCTGTCGACACAGATCCCGACGAAATGTACAACCAGGCAATCAGAACAACCGCAAGCGCCAATATGCCTGCCTTTCCGAGGCGGGACAGTTTGTGAATCGACCTCCAGGCCTCGGATGGGAAGGAGGGCGCTGTGTCCTCAACCGGAGTTGGCTCTGCAGGGGGCAGTGTTGCCACTTCGATCACTGGCTTTGTCGGCGTAACCGTTTCGCCCGGGCTGCCGCTATTTCGCATAGGTGTCCTCCACTTCACCCATGGCCTGAGCCAGATTCACTCTTGACTGGTTGAAGCGGTAGAGTGCGTCGATCCGGTTCGAGTTCGCGCGCGCCAGAGCGTCTTGTGCGGTGACGACTTCGATGTTTGTCGTAACTCCCGCTGCAAAACGACGTTGCGCCTGCGCAACTTCGTCGTTCGCGAGCTGAAGTCCAAGACTCGCGACGGCGACGTTTTTGCGCGCTGCATCGAGTTCGTCGAGTGCCGACTTGACTTCGCTGACGATCCGGTCCGTCAGAAGTTGCCGATTTTCGTTGATACGTTTCTGCTCGAGATCTGCCTTGGCAATCTCGGCGTGAATCCTCCCGCCGGTGAATAGCGGAACGTTCAGATTGATCTGATATGTGTACGCAGGGATTCCGTTATTGAAACGTGAACCCTGGTAATACCAGTCTCCTGAAAACCCGATCTGTGGCAAACGCTCCTCAGAGGCGGATTTCCGTTCAAGATGTGTAATGCGCTGTTCGGAAGCTAAGGCGCGCACCTCCGGACGATTGGCCAGCGCAGTCTCGATGGCGGCCGTTCCATCAAACTTGGGCAAATCGAAGAAATGAAGTGTGTCCGTAACTTCCGGTTCCTGATCCGCTGGAAGATCGAGCAGCTCAGCCAGGATGTAATTTGTAGTGTGCGTCAGGGTCTCCGCGTCAATCAGATTCTGACGTTCGTTCTGCAACTCGACCTGCGCGCGCGTCGTGTCGATATTCAGGCCAATTCCCGCCTTCTGCAGGTTCGATGCCTGATCGTAAAGTCGCTCAGCGAGAGCCACCTGAGACTTAGCGGCGTCATAAATGGCAAAGGCGCGAAGGACAAGAATATACTGGGTTACGACGGACGCTGCGACATCTTCGCGGGTAACATCTTCCTCCGCGTATTCTTCACGTACGTTTTCGCGCGATATCTGATAGTTACGAAATAGGGGGAGATCCAGTAACGACTGCGAAAATACCGGACCTGCCTCAATCGTCTGAAACGGACCGCCATCGGTGCGCCTGCTCGTACGCTCCTTTGATGCTACGTTGAATTGGCTGACGAGTCCGACCGCTGTAAGGCTGCTTTGCGGCAGCAAACCGGAGAGCGCGATCTGGCGTTCGCGATCGCTTTCCAGAGCAAGCAGACGCAATGCGACAACCTGCGGGTTTTGTTTCAGCGCCAATTGCACAGCTTCCTTCAGTGTGAGCGGAACTGCCTGTGGAGGCGGATCAGAAGTCGATTGTGCGAGCCCGAATTCACAAAAGAAGACGACAAATGACAGAAGACAAACGATCGACGCTGTCAGGCGCGATAGAGAAAGTGCGTTTGTCCTGGTGCTCATGTTGTCTCCGTATTGAGGTTGCGCCGAGAGTCGTCCATGTTTTGGTTCGTTTCCGCTTGCCCATGCGCTCAACGGCAAGTCCCGCAGTTAGAACTCGACTTTAGTTCTGAAGCCAAAGACAACAGCTCGTTGAGTGCCGCCCCCGGCATCTGCGTAATACTGAACGACAGGTTGCACAAAGATCATCGGCAGAACAGCGAGAAGGCTGTTAAACTCAACGCCCTGCTCTGCTTTCCAGGGATGGCCGGTTGAGGCAAACTGTGAACTCAGAATGCTCCGTACGTAACCAAGAGACATTGTGTTGTGAAATGGAAGCGGTAGCGGCTCATTGAATCGCAGACCCGCAGTCAGGACTCGGTTGTTGCGGTTGACGTCCGCGGGGCTCCAGTCGCAGGCGAGCGTTGCATCGAGGCCTTTGGCTTCGTGCGGATCGACGCGCCACAGCGCCTGGCTCGCCATCCAGTACAGCAGGTAGTCTCCTGACCGTTGGTTTCTGCCGCCGGGATACGCGAACTTTCCGGGATTGTAGGTAGCGCCAAACTGATAGAGGCCTGAATAGCCCTTTCTGCCCGCAACGGTGTCGAGTGCCCTCACCGAAGTCGCTTCCTTGCCAGGGCTGAACCCTATTTCCGAAGCGCTCACCGGTGCGCCGCGAAATTGCGGGACCAGCCCCGTTGGATTGTGAGCGTATTGGTACCGATCGCCGGCCATCACCATGGACTTCACGTAGAAATGGCGGGCGGGAGCCACTCGTAGTTCCACGGCAGGGGTAGACGGCGGGTCGAATGTTTCGAAGGTCGTGCCAAGATTGCCGAGAGCGTACCCGATCGGCTCGAAAATGAAGGAGGATCCGTAATACGATGACCCGTAAAAGTCCTGACCCGCGAACTGACCCGCGCGAACGACGATACGTTCATTTCGCATTCGCTTTTCGAGCCACCATGAGTCGAGGCGAAAGGTAGTTGCGCTCGACAGACTGCTTGGACTGCTGAGGAGCCCGAGATAATTCCCCAGTTCTCCTCCCCCCTGCCAGAGAGCGGTTGCGTGAAAGTACAGCTCCTCCCGATGCCAGCGAGGGCCGAAGTTGATATCGACTGTTCCGCGAACGCGGTCGAAACCTGCAAGCCTCTCCTGCTGTTGGCTCTTGATGTTCCACAGGAAGTCGCTTATGTATTGCAAGTCGAACTCAACACCGTCTTCTGCCAGTCGAGTCCGCTCTCCCCCCCAGTCTCCGAGCATGTGTCCATGGGGACCCTGTCCCACCTCACGGCTGTCGGGTCCTCCGAGCGTTTGGTCAGCGGCCTGCGAACATGCGGGCACCGTCACCCCAAGCAGCGCCAGAATCACTGCAGTCAAAGCACGAAGGCATCGGTTGGCCATAAATCACCCGCATCGCTACATCGTGAGATAAGCCCCATTGGGGCTGGTGAATGTGGACCAGTCTCTTGCGGCGATAATGAGAACCTCATCGTCCCGTGTCCCACACGTTCAATGCGGCACATTTCAGCCCGACATTAAACGCTCAACGGCGCATCAGTAACTCGGCCCACCATTTCTAACGACCGGTAGGTTGCATGCAGGCGTCCACCGGTGCGGCTCGCCCATCCACAATCTTTTCTTCAGTATCTGTGCGTTGTATGCGGTATGAGTATGTCCGTCAGGCGACACTCCGTCGGTAGACAGACCTTCGTTGTCGGCCAAAGGTCGCCACGCATCGCAAGGTAGGGTTCCAACCACACAATGAGTGCGACACCGGAGCCGCGAGTTGCGATGCTTCCGCACTTCCGACGACGGTCATAAGCTGAGCGTCGCGCAGACGACACTGTTGACGAACCAACAACACATTTGATCGCCTGGGACATCTCACCCTACGATCCGATTTCCGCTTAAAGAATTCATTTCAATTGCTGCAACTCCATCACCCCGACAGCACTCGTGAATGGCATCCGGCGTGCACTCCATGAATGACGAAGCCTGAGCTCGTCATGACCGGCTCGAGGTTATGCCGATTTCGCTGGACATTCCCGGCGTTACATATAACGACCCGGATAAGGGGCACTTATGAAACAACAACGCAGCATTCTTTCTCTGATGACGATCGCGCTTGTTTGTGCGACGACATCTGTCGCGCAGCAGGTAAAGACCGATTACGATCGCGGCGCGGACTTCAATCAGTACAAGACGTATTCCTGGGAACAGGTGCAAACGCAAAATCCGCTCTGGGTCGATCGAATCCAGGCCGCCGTCAATTCGGCACTGGCAGCGAAAGGCTGGACCCAGGTTGATTCCGGCGGAAGTGTTTCCATCATCGCAATGGGGATGACGAAGAGTCACCAGACTCTCAACACCTACTACGACAGCCTCGGCGGTGGCTGGGGATGGCAAAGAAGGTTTGGCGGATGGGGCGATAGCTCCGGGGAATCCACGACAACCACCGAGACCTATCGAGTCGGAACGCTGGTTGTCGACTTGTTCGACTCCAACACAAAGAATCTGATTTGGCGCGGATCGTTGAGCGACGTCCTGTCGGACAGGTCGACCCAGAACATCAGGAACCTGGATAAGGGCGTGGTGAAGCTGTTCGATCACTTTCCCCCAGGCGTAAAGAACCGCTGAGCAGGAGTGCCTGAGAGGATGCGCCCACATCATCCGCGAACGTAAAGGCCGCAGCCTCGACAGTCAGGGGCCATTTGGAATCGGTCACTGCGTGACCCGTACCAGGAATAAGAGCAAGGCAATTCTCGGGTGAGAGAGGCTGCTATGGACCTTCACAATGAATCGTTCATCTCGATGACCGCAGAGAACGTGGAGCAGTTTGAAGTGCGCATAATCGATTCGGATTTCCTCATTGTTGTGGTCACTCCGGTGGGCGCTCCGTGGAACGAATCACGGGAGATCTACACATTGACCGATTGAATGTCGCGAAATTTCGCATCACTTGGAGACGAATCTCTCTCGGATCCATTACAGCGCACACAACGATCTCTGAAAGGACACTCAGGATGGCGGAAACTCGAGAAAGTTCTATTTGCGGCCAGGGTCCACACAACTGGTGGACGAGATGGTGCCTCACGCAGCGACGATGGTCCTCTCGACATCACACTGTCACCGCCGGCAAACCACGGCGGCGGCACCAGGCGGAGCATTTGTTTACTGCAGGCCGGGTCGGCGTCTTTTCTCCAACGCCATCGGCACTGTGGCCGGCACGATAGGGGCCGTACTTCCGATGGACAGGACAATTGAAACCGAGGCGAACCGTGGCGTAACGGGCGGCTCTTTTGCTCCGCGCTCGGCTCACGGTGTTTTTGCCGGATTTGATTGCCGGATTACTCAGGTCGGGGCAGAGTCCGACGGCCAGACTTGTCCGTAATTAAAAACGGCCCGCGGCAATCTTGAGGTCGTCATCGGTGTCGCCTGGAGATCCGCCTCAGGAATGGCGTGACTCGTCAGAAAGAGAACAAGGGAGGCAGCAAGAGGGACGCCGTGATGACAATGATGGCCATTTGCACTGGAGACGTCCTGGACGCCGAGCAGCGTCGAAAGCCGATCCGCTATTCGACAGCGGGGTTCATCACGCCCTTG